>ERZ779843.739-NODE-739-length-45793-cov-3.715969_pt1 | contig 45793 bp, 29 predicted proteins | sample MGYA00511560_ERZ779843 | MGnify/ENA primary metagenome ERZ779843 (study PRJEB29588, sample SAMEA2158062) | human gut metagenome | biome: human gut; feature: human-associated habitat; material: faeces | place: Denmark | collected 2008/2010 ... | reverse complement strand
ATCCTACTTTGAATATTAGTGATGAAAAGTTATTTGTAAGATTGAAACAGTTATCAAAAAATGATATAGAATCGATATGTTCATATCTTTCTCTATCAAATGTTCGTAGAAATAAGATGATAAATGCATTAAGAGACGACGATTATGCTTCATTCTGTCAGATAGATAAAAGGGGAGATTTATTTCTTTATATAAAAGCAGGAATATTTTATTTTGATTGTTTTAAAGAAATACTATCCAATAATAGTAGAACCCTTACAATTATAATTAATGCTTTCAAAAATGTAGATTGTCGTAAATCAATTTTTGAGCAATTATATCCAGTGGTTAGTTCATTAGTAGAAGAGGCTTCTTGTGTTAATATTCCTTTAGTTGATCATTCCACGGATACAAAAATCCGAAATATGGGCAATCAATTAAAATTATTACCTAAGTTGCTAAAAGACTCTTCTTCTGATAAAGAAAATGAAGAATATATAATGTCTCTATTGGAGGAATATTTACATGGATTGTCTGAGATATTTGATATGATTCAGTCTTTCCCTGCACAATATGTAACGCGTTTTTTCAATAAAATGTCGAATTCTGCTTATGCATTTAAGTTGCAAGAAATTTATAATGGATATAAGCAAAAAAATCCCAAAGCAATAGATATTATAATTTGTCCAGACAATTATAAAGCACCTCGTATTTTTAATCTACCTGAGAGTTTTGACACATTAAGACAGATCGGCGTAGAGAAAGAAAAATATGATTTCCGATTGGATTTGAATAGAAAATCAATAGAATACTTATATAAAGAACTTATTGACAGGTATGTCTTTGATATTCCCATAGAGCAGTTTGCTTATATTTTAACGGGGAAACGAGAAAAGGTCAAAGGAGTTGATCATCCATCGATAAAATGGCTTGGCACTATGCAGGATTTAAGTTGTTTTATTGGATTGTTATGTAAAAAGAGGAAAGGGAAGGATACTTATGGAATATGGAGTATAACCCAAAAAGTTTTTGTAATTGATGGTATAACGATAGATAATAAATCAATTTCTACCGAGTTTTCCAAAATAAAGAAGGATCGCAAACCTTATATTTATTTTAAAAAATTGATAGAAAAAGCTGTAGACTAATCAATTGCAATTGATTTTGATAAAGGAAGGATGTATCGTAAGTGCGATATGTCCTTTTTTGTTTTTATCCGGTTGAAATTGGGTTGTAGTGTGAAGAAATAATTTAAATATTAATAGCTACTCTCTATCTTCACAACCGAATTCTGAGCGCTCTGAATTCAGAATAGATGTTCAACAATTAAAAATTAGAAGAAAATATGAAAGATACCTTATTAAAAGAAAAACCTCTTTTTCAGTCTACTTTGGGTGATTTGGTGGAGGTCTTGAAAGAAGAGTTAGGCTTTGCAAGCGAGAGTGGTAACGATGAAAAGGACAACATCTTCCCATCTGGTGGTAAACATTATGTCCGGGGCATGAAAGAACTGGCAAAAGCTCTTCATTGCTCTATTTCGACTGCTCAACGCATAAAGAGTAGCGGTGTCATTGATGCAGCCATTTCCCAAAACGGTAAGGTCGTTGTAATTGATGTTGAGCGGGCTTTGGACATATTGAGAGTTTCTAATAAAAAATGGGGACGCAAGTAGTCTCAGGTAATTAATCGGAATAGACAGTTTCGCTGAGAAATATGCCGGCTGTTTTCAACGGTGGAGCTGTCTGTTCATAAATCAAGAAGGAATCTATGAAAAGTCTATTGACCTTCAATGAAGTTCATATGTAGTTTAATAGGTATAAATTTATGGATGTAAAAGATAGCCTACTGTCAGGTGTGTCTTTGTATAACAGCTTGACTTCAAAAGGATTATTCCTTTGTTTTATTGCTTATATTTGCTCTCGAAAATTTAGAAAGTAACCACTAAAATCTTAGTAGATGGACAGAAATTGGAATCTGTAAATGGCGCAGTACTTCAAAATGATAAGAACGCTTTAGTAGAGTTTCCAAAAGCTGATAAGGAGGCTGAAAAAAAAATATTATAATTAACCCGGAGTGATTGCTGGTAGTATATGAAAGCACTCCATAAGATTAAATTATATGTTAAACAATATAGACATCAAGAAACTCTATGATACTGGAGGCAAATGCAAAGGTTTATCCGCGCTCCCTAGTATCCTAAAATTGGGTGGTGCATGCTTAATTCTAAGTGTTGCAAACTTTGGTCTTTGTTGCCTTTATCATAGGTACAAGAAGCAAATTGAATTAGATGAGGAGGTTCGTGCGAACAATGCGGCACTTCAAAGCAGATTGAAACTTAATAATGTTCATATAAATAGTCTAATAAATAAAAGTAAATTACAAAAATGAAATTAATACCTAATTCAAACAACATTGCTCGAATCACTGGGATACTGGGAGTTAAGAAGACAACCGAATACTTTTTTATAGGGACAGGTTTCGCATTGGTTGCTTTAGGTTCTGTTTGTTATCTTATAACGGCGATTAAATCCCACGGTAGGATAAAGGAGCAGAATGATGTATTCGCAAACAAGCAGAGGGAGATTGAAATTGCTTCTTTATGTAAAATGCAGGAGAACGAACAACTTCACATTCATCGTATGCAGGAAGAGCATAAGCGGATGTCAACAGGTACAAACTGACAGAATATGAAGAGCGATAACTGTATAAAACGGAATAGGGGAAGTCCAGCGGTAATAACAGATTTAAGATACTCGTGGGGAATCTTTCAAAAAACGACCGGAGGTTCCCACTTATCGAAGAAGGTCCGGGTTGTGATCGTAACAGACAACCGAATTGATAAGATTAGAAATACTTTTAGAAGGAATCAATTATGAAATATAAAACAACAACAATCGTATCAGTATTTGGACTTGGCATAACAGCCGCAGGTTTTATTAGTGTATGGGTCTGTGACCGATTTGTCAAGAGACGTAAGCAGACAAAAAAGATGTCTATCGTATTTAACGATGTGGTGAATGATACCGAAACAGTTATGCCGTTGCAAACGCCTATTTCTCAAAAACGTACGAGAGCCAGGATTACGTCCGGTATGATCAGGAAATGGAATATGATGGCGAAAAAGGGAATGTCCCATAAACAGATTGCCGCCGGGTATGGTGTGTCATTGGTTAGTGTAGACAGGCATTTGGCCAGGTCAGGTAGAAAGAAGACCGCCAAAACCGATAAGGCCTATTCTACAGTCCCGATGATTAACAGTGAAGTTAAAAATAACAGATTATTAATTAATAAACATGAGTTATGAGTAATAAAGTAAAGGCAATGTCCCACTCTATAATCGATGTAGGAGGTAAAATTGGACTAGGGGGAGTTAGTGGACGCTACAAAGGTACTGCTTCAACTCTTTGGAAAATTGGTGGTTGCCTTATTGGTATAGGTGTAATTGGAATATACGTTTTACCCGAAATAAAGAGAAAGCTTGGACAGGTTAAGATTGACGAAAAGAAAAAGAAAAACGAACTTGAAAATGACAAGGCAAGGGAAGTGAGCAGACTTAAAATGGAAGAAAAAGATCATCAGTGTGATCTGGATATCAAAAAAGCGAAAGAGATCAGTCAGGTAAAGACTGATGAGATATCTAGAGTTATTACGATTCGTCAGGATTTTGGTCTCATGGGAAAAAAAACGGTTGGCGAACAAACGATAGATAAAGAACCTGCTCTTGGTGAGTGGTTACAATGGTTCGATACTCAGTTCCCCATGCCGGGTTACTCCGCTATTCCTCACATCAGCACTATTCTGAACGGTTGTCCTGGTGGCTTCAGGCCTGCCATGCTTCTACATCTGCTTGGGACTTATGGTGCACTTTGTTTCTCGAATGTGCGTGCGCAATATATGGACGGACGGTCTCATTCTCCCAGTTTGCAGGTTGTGATTGTAGGAGCGCAGGGTTCGGGAAAGAGTATCTTTAAAAATGTGTATGAACAGGATCTCTTTCATCGAGTGGTTATGGAGGACCGAGAGAAGGCCAGGAGTAACAAGCCTGACCAGATTATCCAAACGATAGGCAGCGAGATCTCAAAAGCGAGATTATTGGAGCTTATAGCTGGTAATCATGATGTATACTTCTATTCGATGGAGACAGAGATCGATACCGTGCGTCAATCTTTCACCAAAGGTGGCGGACTTTCTAGTGACTTGTTACGTAAAGCATTCTCCAACGAGAGTATTTCTTTGGACAACAAGCATACCCCTAATGAATGTCGCGGTACATTTCTCGTGTATTTCAATTACACCTTTACCGGGACTCCCAAGGCTGTCAGACGTTTCTTTAAAGAGGAGGAGTATGAAGATGGAACCGCCTCGCGTGTTTGTTTTTGTGCAATTCCCGAACTGGGTCATTCAATTCCGGAGTTTGACTTACCGGAGGGTGAAGAACTGGAGAAAATGCGTGACCAGATTGACAAGTGGCGTGAACAGTATTGCTTCAGAAGAACAAAAGAGGGTATTGATATTCCTGCCAACGAACACCGGACAGATCTCTCTTATGTATTCGGTACTCTGAAGCACTGGATCGAGAAACAGAAGGAGATGGGTGACGAGACAAGAAAAGAAGTTTCCCTTCGCATGGCCACTGTCGCCTTCCATGGTGCCATAGTGCTGCATATGCTCGCCGGTGAACCCGGGAAAGACGTCCCGAAGACACGTAGGGCGATTTGTAAGTTGACCGAATATCTTGCCAACCACTGCATGGAGCGTTTTCTCTGCCAGTATTACAAGGGAGTGTATCCGAAGATGGATATACCAACCGAACCACGGTTGGGACGGAGATTAACAGACGAGGAAATTGAATGCTGGTATCCTTTGTGGAAAACTCTCGATGAAAATGGCAATCAGCTGGGTTATGGAAGGATAGCCAAACTGATTGGAGTGAGTAAGAATGATGTGAGAAATGCTTTTAGAAAGCATGAAAAAGAAATCGGATTGAGTTAATACAGATAAGGAGGACGCTACACACCGGTGTTCTCCTTTTTTTTAGGGGTGTAAATGCCGTTTCATAGGGGTGTAAATGCTGAATGTATGAGTATTTGATTAATTCTGCATATTATAACGAATTGTGTTGAAATCCAGCTATTTATACATAAAAAAAAACTTTCTATCCTTAGAGGGTGTAAAACGTTGCACCCTGAATATGATAATGGATGTGATGACAATAGCTCATACGCTCTTAATCTAGTAGTCAAAATAGAGTTTGTCTTTCGTCGAGTAAAGTCTTCTTAATCTGATTTCCACACTAGTGTAGTTCAATAATAAACTTATATATCTTTACTTGTTTCGAAACAGCACTAAAGGTTCTTGCTCAAGTGTATATTAAGGTACACTAACCGATTTTTAGTACATTGTCAATGACACAGCCTCGATTTCATAAGTACCAGATCTCATTAGTCCTACTGTGTTTTCTTGAAAACACCTAAGATAACTATCGAAACTAATTTCCCCCCTGATACTCACTGAGATCTCATCTTCATCAACTCCCTTTTGTATTATGAGCAACTGGACTCTGCAATATTTCTCTGCATTCAAACTACCCTTTAACCAGTCAACAAGATGCAACATTTTTTTTACTCTAAAACATATCCTATTTAAGTAATATTGCTGATTTTCAATAAAAAAATGCACTAAAATATTGTATTCGTTAGTTGTAGGCAAACGCCGTGTGAGTGGTTATTATAACAGTTGTAATATATTTACGATATATCCTGCCTTCGGTTAACCTGTAAGTTATTATTCCTAAGGGTTGAATCATTGTAATTCATGGACAATATTCTCCTAAGTACCTTTCTGCCTCTTCTTGACTATACCAGTGATATGGTTAATTCAGCTTTCACTAAGGTAAATGCTACAGATTATGCTATCGCTGAATTTGATCGCGTTGGTATGGAGTCTGTTCCTCTTGCCAAGATGTTTAATCCTTTAGACTCTGTTCTTGATGGTCTTCCTTCTACTATAACGTCTAACACGCTTCTTGGTTATGCTCCTCGTTATATTGATTATAGGACTGACGTTGACTTCTCTTTTGGAGGTTTTAAAATTATTTAAATTCTTGGGTTATCTCTTATGGTAATGAATCGATTGTTAATCAGTTGAATGTCTCTTCTAATTATAAGATCGACTCTTCTGTTCCTGTTACTTTTGTTACTTACAAGGTTAATCCTAATTGTTTGGATCCTATCTTTGCGATTGAAGCCTCGGCTGACATTGCTACTGATCAATTCTTGTGTAGTACATTTTTTGACGTCAAGGTGGCTCGTAATCTTGATACGGATGGTTTACCTTACTAGTCCTTTGTTGTTTTAACTTTAATGTTTATTATACCACAAGATATGCGAATAGTTGTTGCAGAACTATAGACAATCCTCAGTTTACAATTCTTCATCACCATTATTGCTACTAGAAAGTTCATACATTATAGGCATCAAGCTAGCAGTTTGCCGATAACATACTTAAAAACACAGATGATTTTTGGAATTACTCATTGTTTAATGAGAGTATATTTGATTTTTCTAAATCAGCAAATTTAGGAAAATCAAAAGCAAGAAAATGCCTCATATAATATGTATAAGGTGTAGGACAAACTTTTGTGTCTATGGTAAATTGTAGTTTTTTATAGAGTTGTCATTTATCTCTTCTTTTCTGAATAGTTAATCATCAAATTATGTTTTCTGTTAGCTAATTGGTTTGAACTGGACAATCTTTTTAGTTATTTCTAAGCTTATTATAAAATTTATATTTATAGTCTTTAAGGCTTTCATCTATTACGTTCTATGAATGCTAATTAAGTTATTATTTGAGTGCTTGGTTTTGATGTGTGGCACATTTCTAAGAGTGCATGTCCTACTCCTTTTTATCATAGTTTGTTTTTACCATCATTGGTAATTGTTGTCTTAGTTTGTCTTTTTGCTTTATAATGTGCTTATTTTTATGTTTTAAGTATCAGATTTGGCTGTTTTATCTATCGATAATCTGTTTTTTATGATGATTCAAAATAGTATAATCTTTTAATATTATCTTTAAATAGTCATAATCTACAATGTCATATTTTTGCATCTGAAAAACATATACTCAATTTTTTTAAAACTTAATATCTATGAAAGTTAAATTATTTTCAAAGTTTTGGACTTTCTTTTATCTCATGATTTGCTTGATGTCACTATCTGACTATCAAGCATTTGCACAGGAACGTTTCTCTGTGTCAGGAGTAGTGAAAGACCAGTTAAATGAACCCATTATGGGGGCGAGTATTGTCTCTTCCAAGGGGACAGTAAAAGGTACAATTACTGATTTAGATGGTAATTTCTTGTTGGAGAACGTGTCGGTCGGAGAGACATTTACAGTTTCATTTATTGGTTATAAATCTTATAATTTTAAAATAAAGAATAAGGAAAAATTATTAATAATTCTTGAAGAGGATTCCAAATTACTTGATGAAGTTGTGGTGGTCGGCTATGGACAGATGAAAAAAAGTGACTTGACAGGTTCTGTCGCATCTGTTAAAGCAGAAAAACTTGCGGATATTCCAACTAGCTCTATTGAAAGTGTATTGCAGGGGCGTATTGCTGGAGTACAAGTTGTAAATGCTTCTCAAGATCCAGGTGCTTCTTCTACAGTAAGAATACGTGGTAATTCTTCACTTAATGGATCTAACTCTCCTCTTGTTGTAATTGATGGATTTCCTTATGGTGAAGCTGGAAACCTAAAACATATCAATCCTCAAGATATCGTTTCTATGGAGGTGCTTAAGGATGCTTCTGCTTCTGCAATTTATGGTTCTAGAGGTGCCAATGGTGTAATTTTAATAACTACTAAAAAAGCGAAAAAAAATGTAATGTGTATAAATATACGTCAACAGACAACATTATCAGAGTTTACCTCAGAGCTGAATCTTTGGCGCGATCCAGTTTTGATGGCAATGTTAAATAATGAAAGTTATATAAATGCAGGGTTAACTCCTTTATATACAGGTAATGTAAGTAGCAATGGTGTTTACTATCCTTCTATAGAAGAATTACAAACGTCTTGGTCAACGAATACTCGTTGGGATGATTTAGTATTTCGTGATACACCAGTTTCAAATAATACAACTGTTCAGCTTCAAAGTTCGAACGATAGAACTTCTTTTGTTCTTAGTGCGAATTATTTTAATGAAAATGGAATGTATATAAAGGATACTTACAGAAAGTTTGGAGGAAATTTTTCAGTAACACATAAGGTGTTTGACAATCTTTCTGTAAAAGCATATGCCAATATAATGCACAGCAAACGCAATTATAATAGTGATTTGTCATATTCTCGTAATCCGATATTTCCAGTCTATGATGATAAGGGGAATTATTGGCAATATAGTGAAACTGATTATTACAATCCTATGGCTATCACTGATTTAAGAAAGAATGAAACTAATGGATTAAATTTAATTTCTTCTGTATTGGTAGATTATCAGATATTACCTTATCTTAATTTGAAAGGTCAGGTCAATTATAAACACGGAGAATCGATTAATGATGTATATAACCCTAAAAAATATACTGAAAGTGGTGTTCGGAATCAAGGTTATGGTAAAATTGTTAATAGTAAAGATGATAATTTAGTATTTGAAACTTATGCTACATTCGATAAGATATTTAAAGAAAAACATCATCTTACAGTCATGGGAGGATATTCTTATGAACAATATCAATCTCGTGGATCTTCTTTAGCGGGTAAAGGATTTGTAAATGAATCATTGGGAAATGAGAATCTGTCAGCAGGAAATGCAGAAAGCTATGAAATAAGCAATAGCTTTTATAAAACAGAATTAGTTTCAGGAATGGCTCGTGTCAATTATGCCTATGATAATAAATATTTAGTGACTCTTACAGCTCGTACTGATGGTTCTTCTAAATTTGGAAAGGATAATCAATGGGCTTTTTTCCCATCAGGAGCGATTAGCTGGAAACTTCATGAAGAAGATTTTATAAAAAAATTAGGTGTATTTGATCAGTTGAAGTTAAGAGCTAGTTATGGTATTTCTGGGAATCAGGGTATTAGCGCTTATCAAACACTAAGCAGATATGGCGAACATAAATATTATAATGATGGTGCGTGGCAAACTGTTATTGGACCAGGTTACATTTCTGGATATTATGGTGAAGGAAATCGTTGGAAGTATTGGAGTGGAGTACCTAATAAAGAATTAAAATGGGAAACAACTTCTCAGGTAGACTTAGGTATTGATATGTCATTTTTTGGAGGCAGATTGAATGTAACTTTTGATTGGTATGATAAATACACTTCAGATTTGTTGCGTGAACGTAATATTGCTCCATCTTCTGGATATGATAAGATGTGGGTGAATGATGGGAAAATTAGAAATCGTGGTATTGAACTTACTTTAGATGGTGTTGCATTTCAAAATAAAGACTGGAAAGTTGGAGGAACTTTTGTCTTTTCTAGAAACAAAAATAAAGTTGTAAGTCTTGGTAATGTTGTTGAAACTGGTTTGCAAACAGATGCACGGACGGGCATGCTATATGAAAACTATGGTAATTCTAACTCTACATTTGTTTCCTATACCAATATTCTTGCAGTAGGACATCCTATGTATGTTTTTTATGGATACAAGGTGAATGGAATGGTACAAAGTTATGCTGATGGTTTGTCTGCAGGATTATCAGGTGATTTTGCACAACCAGGAGAATATAAATACGTCGATTTAGATGAAAGTGGCACTATAGACGAAAACGACAGATGTATAATAGGTGATCCTAACCCAGATTGGACATCTTCATTAGGTATAGATGTGCAGTGGAAGAATTTAGACTTTAGTATCTTCTTTAATGGAGTGTTTGGTAACGATGTGGTTAATATGGCTAGTTTTAATCAGCCAAATAATTCACATCTCCGTTGGACTGTAGATAATCCAACAAATGAATATCCTCGTTTAAATATGAATCGTCAGACGAAATTCTCAGATTGGTGGGTTGAGGATGGCTCTTTTGTACGTATACAAAATATGACTTTAGGGTATACTATACCTCTTTCAAAAAAGAAGTTAGCTCGTAATGTAAGATTCTATGTCAATGTGGATAATCTATATACATTCAGTGGCTTTAAGGGGTATGATCCCGAAGTTGGCATGACAGGTATTTATAGTGGCGGATATCCGCGTTTACGAAAATGGACAATAGGTGCTGATATTACTTTTTAAAATCTTATGAATATGAAAAATAAATTATTTAGTTCATTAATACTCATTGGAGCGCTATCATTCACTTCATGTGATCTATCTGAAGAACCATACGGATTTTATTCAGAGAATAACTTTTATAAAACTGAAGCAGATGCCGAAGCAGCAGTTAACTATATCTACGATGCAATTACGTATATAGAATTTTCTCGTGCTATCGTATTTTTAGGTGATATGCCTACCGATGCTTTAGATCCTAAGCGGAGTACAACTGTTAGTGATAATCAGCAATTGGATGAATGGAAAATTGCAAGTTTTAAAAGTAATGTGTCATTAGGTAACTTCTTTAAATATTGTTATATAACAATCAACCGAGCTAATTCCGTAATAAAGAATATTCCGTCTATGTCAATAAATGAAAAATTAAAATCACAATATGTAGGTGAAGCATTGTTTATGCGTGCTTACTCGTATTTTTATTTGGCAAGAAACTTTGGATTAGTTCCTTTGCATCTGGAGCCAGTATCAACGTTGGAACAGACTTTGGTAGGTACTGCTAAATCATTGGATGAACTTTGGGGTATTATAATTAATGATTTGAAAGAAGCTTGTGAAAAATTGACTTATTTCGAGAAAGCTGAACCGGGTAGAGTTGATTTGACGGCTGCACATTCTCTGTTGGCTAAAGTATATCTATATTTGGCTTCAGCTAAAGATCATGGCACTCCTCAATATGTTAATATGTCCCATGATGTAAATGCCTATTATAATGAGGCCATGAAGTATGCTGAGAAAGTAGTAGATAATGCAGAACAGAAAGTGTTTGGATTTGAATCCAATCTTCTTGAAATTTATAATGTAGATAAACCGGATGGGAAGGAGCACATTTTTATAATGTCAATGGATCGTACAGGCGTCAATGAAGGACAATTCTCAAAGATTTCAAAAATGTATATTCCATATGTTTCTGGAGGAACTATTTATCTTAAAAATTCAGCAACAGGTCAACTCGAACCTTCACATGATGGATGGGGCGAATATGTTACCAATTTAAACTTTTATAATTCATTTGATCGCGGAGATAAAAGACATGATTGGTTAATTGTCGATAAAGTATACGATGCCAATGACAATGTTATTGCTTCGTTAGATGATAAAAAGTTATCATATCCATTTTGTAGGAAATTTATAGATCCTCATTTTGTGGGTGATAAGACATCAACCCGTCCTTATCTTATCCGTTATTCAGATATAGCATTGACTTATGCTGAAGCAGCAGGCCCTACAGATAAAGCTTATCAACTAGTAAACTATATTCGTAGTCGGTCTGGACTCGGAGATTTACAGCCCAATTTATCACTTGAACAATTTAGAGAAGCTGTTTTAAACGAACGTAAATTTGAATTGGCTTTTGAAGGTAACTGGTGCTATGATTTGCGTCGTTGGAATCGCTTGCATACAGATATTGAATCTGCGAAAAATCAAGGACTGACTGCTGATGTGATGGTTTTTTATCCATTGCCATCAATAGAAACTGATTTGAATCCTAATCTTTAAAGAAAAAAATAATTATGAAAGATCTTAAATATTTAATATTTAGCGTTTTATCAATTTTATTGATATCTTGTAAGGCAGATCCTTGGAATGATGTTACTGATGGTGGCTGGAATCATGAAAGAACCATTCTTGACATTAAGTTTGAAGGTCAGGCAGGTCTTGCCACAATAGAAACGGTCGATGCTGAAAATGGTATGATTACCTTGAAAATATCTCCAGATTTAGTTACGGATATGTCAAGAGTAAAGATTGAATCTCTTTCAGTTTCTTATCAAGCAATACCTTCAGTGAAGCAAGGAGAAACTATAGATTTTACATCATCTAATCCAACAATAACTGTTGTTTCGCAAATGGGTGAATCTAGAGTATATTCTATAAATATGGAGAAATTTGAAGAAACATTGGTAGGGATTTATTCAATAGATGATTTGTGGGTTTATGGTGGTACAGGACCTACGTATGGTGGAACATCAACGGTGCGTGTAATGGCTAAAAGTTGGTGCTGGACTTCTGGTGAAACATCTCCTGAATCTGAGTGTGATAATTATTTAGTCTTTAAAATGACAGAAATAATGGCTGATGGTAATACAACGGGGGAATGTATTAATTATGGTGGTGAAGATGCTAATTGGTGGGATTGTATCTTTCTGGCAAAATACAATAAATTAGGTACGGGAGATTTAAATTTGGAGCATTTCTATCGTAGTATTCCAAAAGGTAAGAGTACTTGGATACGGAATTATGCAGATAATACAATAACATTTATTTCGGCTGATGGTGCTAAGACTGTTGCTTCATTGTTGGGGGCAGATACATATGTTTTGTATGATGATGGTAAATATACAAGAAAGATCACTGTCCCAAATCAGGCTTTGCAATTTGTTTTAAAGGGAAAGGAGGACTGGGCAAACACGTACACTGATTATAATACTTTTGCTGCTAATCCTAGCAAATATTTTATTATGGTGACTAAAAAACCAAGTGGTTATGTCATTCCAGAAGAATCAATGACATTGCCTGATTAATGCATGTTTAAAGTTGATATGTGAGAACAGTTTTCACATATCAACTTAATTTTGTATGATAATGAGAGTTATGCTCTGGTAAATGCGACTATCAAATTTGTAGTTAATGAAATTATTTCTAGTTTTAAGGCCAAATCTTATATAAGCCTTCACAGAAGAATTTGATTTGAAAGTGCTTTATAAAAATGTTATGTTTGATATGAAAAAAAATGTTTTATTTAATTTTGTTGTATTTGTAGTAGCATTGTCGTGCTTTACGAATTGTAGTCCTGAGAATGATGGACTTCCAGCCAGTGAAGATCCAGTTACACTCAGCATTGTAGATAAGCAAGCTACTTCTGAAACTAAAGCTTTATTAGCAAATTTATGGGATATCCAAAAAAAAGGATTTATGTTCGGACACCATGCAGACTTTTACATGGGTCGCGATTGGTTGTATGATAAGACTAAAACTCAGTCAGATACGTATAATGTTTGTGGGGATTATCCAGGAGTGCTTGGCATTGATTTTGCTAAAATGATTGATGATCGTTATTCAGATTCAAAAGAGCATAATGAAAAACTTCGTGATTGTTGCCTTGATGCTTATAGAAGAGGAATGGTTATTTTGGCATGTATCCACATTAATAATCCTTTAACAGGTGGTGATTCTTGGGATAATTCGAGTAATGAAGTTGCAAAAGAAATATTAAAGGATGGGAGTGTCACCAATGTAAAGTTTAAAACGTGGTTAGATCGCTTGGCTGCTTTTGCCAATAACTTGAAAGGTGATGGTGGTGAATTAATTCCTATTATATTTCGACCTTTTCACGAACATACAGATCCTTGGTCTTGGTGGGGAAGTACATGCACAACAGAAAAAGAATATATTTCTTTATGGCGATTTACTGTGGAATATTTGCGCGACATAAAGGGTGTTCATAATTTCTTGTATGCCATCTCTCCGGATATGAATAAGATGGGGGATGATAGTGATATATTGTATCGTTATCCAGGTGATAACTATGTTGATTTTATAGGTATTGATAGTTACGTAGGACTTAATAATAATATCTTTGTAAATAATCTAAAAGCTCTTGTTCGTGTTTCAAAAAGTAAGCTAAAACCTTGTGGCGTAACAGAAACAGGAGTTGAAGGCTTTCAGGCTTCAGATTATTGGAGTACAAATATTTTGGCTCCTCTAACTGGTCGTCAAATAAGTATGGTTGTTACTTGGACAAATGAATATGGCCCATCCGACTTGGGTAACCATTATTTTTCTGTTTTTCCAGGTCATCCATCTGAAAAAGATTTTATTAAATTTTTCAACAATGATTTGACATTCTTCTGTAATGACTTGCCTCAAATGTATGAAATGCTAGACTGTGTTTCTATAGACTAGATAGTGTATGAAATTTATCATATTTATTTTTCTTTTTTTTCAATCAGTTTTCTGTGTGGCACAGAATGAAGATGAAAAATATAACTTACTGCCTAATCTTAGTTATATTGGGAGTAATGAAACAGATTGCTATGCTGTAAGCCGTTGTAAATTGGATTTATACTATCCATGTAATAAAAATAATTATCCTACTGTAATATGGTTCCATGGTGGAGGGCTTACTAGTGGTGAAAAATATATACCTGAAGAATTAAAAGAAAAAGGAATCGCAGTTGTAACGGTTAATTATAGACTTAGCCCTAAAGTTAAGCACCCATGTTATGTAGAAGATGCTGCTATGGCAATAAAATGGGTTTATGATAATATTCACAGATATGGGGGGACTACTGCAAAACTATTTGTCGCTGGTCATTCTGCAGGTGGATGGTTAACGACTATGCTTTCCTTGAATAAGGATTACTTAAAGAAGTGGCATATAGATTCTGATAGTATTGCCGGGTGGTTTTCAATTAGTGGGCAAATGGTAACCCACTCTACTGTCCGTAGCGAAGTGGGGATGGACGGTGTGATTCCTTTTTTAGATGAATATGCTCCTTGTCTTAATATACGTAAGATGAATTCCTTGCTTGTATTAATTACAGGAGATAGAGCTATGGAATTATCTTCAAGATATGAAGAAAATCTATACTTCTATTCATTAATGAAAAATTTAGGGAATAAAAACATTGAAATCCATGAACTTCATGGATTTGATCATGGTAATGTATATAAGCCTGCATGCCTACTGATATTGGAAAAAGTAGAAAAGATGATTAAGTAAAAGATTTGATTATATTTTTAGAGGAGATGAGTATGAGGAATAAGTTATTAATTCTATTAATTTTTAGTTTGTTTACAGGGAATGTATTAGCTCAAAATGAGCATGTGAATAGCAAAAAGTATACAATTCTGTTGTCCGGTGCTTCTTTTGCTTCACCGGAAAATGGTTGGTTTGAATTAGGGTGTAGAGAATTAGATGCAAAAGCAATTAATCGTGCAATTGGCGGAGAAGCTATAGCGGATGCTGCTAATCGTATGAATGATGGATCTCTTTATTCACAAGAAGAGTTGGAAGAAATTGATGCGCTTGTTATCATGCAAGTGCACAATAGGGATGTTGCGGATGAAAGTTGTTTACGTGATAAGTACACTGACTATAAATTGCCATTTAACAGAGATAATTATGCTATTGGTTTTGATTACGTAATCAAGCGATATTTGACAGAGTGTTATGAATTACGTAATAATCCTAAGTCGAAATATTATAAAAGTAAATATGGTAAACCTGCGTTAGTCGTTTTATGTACACATTGGAATGATAACCGTACGCTTTATAATACTAGTGTTCGTCTATTAGCTGAAAAATGGGGATTCCCTTTGGTTGAATTTGATAAATATATTGGATTCTCAAAAAGGGCGAATCACCCAGTAACAAATGAACCTGTGACATTATTATATGCTTCTGATATGCAGAAGATAGAAGGTGTATTGCATGGGCACCATCCTTTGCGAGGAGAAAATGAGTATATTCAGCGTAAGATGGCTGCAATATTTGTTGATATGATGCATAAGGTACTGCCTGTAAAATAACATATTCGTTTTTGTATATAGTATTTATATTATTTAGTTTGTCTTCTTGCACTTATGCCTTGAAGTATGTTTGCAAGAAGACTTTTTTATAATCTTATAGTGAGATGATTATATCTTGATATTTTCTGAACTATATAGTAAGTCTATTTACTTTATTTGATACGCAATTGTGCATTATTTGATATAGTCCATAGGCATATCAGCTGGTATTTTAGTTGCAAAATAACATAATTGATAATATATTATTGCGTATTTTTTTATTTGTTCAAAATAGTATAACTATATAGTAAAATTTTACATATTATTTCCTTTGATATTCCCTACCTTTGTATCAGTATTATTATTGTTAATTTTAAAATTATGGAAACATTTAATGTCAGTTTTATTGATTTGACTATTGTTCTACTTTATCTTTTTTTTATAGTACTTTGGGGACTAAAAAATGGGAAAAGTTCTGATTCGCAATCATACTTTTTAGCAGGTCGTACAATGCCTTGGTGGGTTGTAGGGCTTTCTCTTTTCGCTGCAAGTATATCAAGTACAACTCTGATTGGCCAATCAGGTGACTCTTATCATACTGGGTTAGCAGTTTTTAATTATAATCTAACAGGAATTATTGTAATGGTTCTCTTTGCAGTATTTCTTTTGCCCCTTTATATAAAATCCAGAATATTTACTATACCAGAATTCTTGGAAAAAAGATTTGATAGTAGATCCAGATATTATTTTTCGGGGATTTGTATTTTGGGAAATATATTTTTAGATGCTGCAGGGGCACTTTATGCTGCTGCTTTAATTATAAAATTAATACTTCCTGAAGCCGATTTACAAATGATAATTATTGTGTTTGCTATCATTTCCGCTTCATACACCATTCCAGGTGGCTTGTCGTCAGCTATTAATGCAGAACTTATTCAAGCTATCATATTGATTCTTGGTTCTGTTATTCTAACAATCTTTTGCTTTCAACAGGGTGGTGATTATTTTTATGGACTATTTGCCGATGGTGATATGTTGGTCAAGCTTATACGGCCTCTATCAGATTCTGCAACACCATGGTTGGGACTTATAGTGGGCATGCCTATACTTGGTATTTATTTCTGGGCTAATAATCAAACCTTAGTTCAAAGAGTTTTAAGTTCTAGAAATATAGATGAAGGTCGTAAGGGAGTTATATTTACTGGCTATCTAACATTACTTACATTGTTCATTGTTGCTATGCCAGGTCTAATAGCTAGACACCTTTTCCCAGGTTTGGAAAAACCAGACATGGTATATCCTAATATGGTTTTGCAGCTAATGCCTATTGGCTTGTTAGGGGTGATGCTTTCTGCTTTATTATCGGCATTAACTTCAACTTTAAGTGCGATTTTGAATTCAACATCAACTTTGTTCACAATTGATTTTTATGCAAAGTTTAATAAGAAAGCAGACTCCAAACATTTAGTTTTCGTAGGTAAAATAGCATCTTGTGTCATTATTATATTATCAGCTATTTGGGCACCGCAAATAGGTCATTTTGGCTCTTTATTAAAATACTATCAGGAAATGCTATCTTATATTGCTCCACCAATTGTGGCTACATTCATTATGGGAGTATTTTGTAAAAGAGTTAATGCTAATGGGGCATTTGCTGGTTTGATAGGTGGCTTGGTTATGGCCGTATTATTACTTTTCTTTAAACAATATCTTGTAGGAGAACTTCATTTCCTTTTTATTGTTCCTATTTTATTTGGATTAAGTTGTCTTATTATATATGGATTTAGCTTATTATATCCTGCTCCATCTGAATTAAAACTTAATGACACAACATTTAATGTGGCTGAATTTAAGGATGAACTGTCTCGTATGCGAGACTGCAAATGGTATGATAATTATCTTTTTTATTCCGTCGTTTTATTGCTGCTCAGCGCGGTAATTTGGATAATCTTTTCTTGACTTATAGAACATTTTAACATAATTATATTTACATAATATGAAACTCGAAAAATACGTAGGAAATCCTATTTTATCCCCTTTGGAATGTAATGAGTGGGAGTCTTTAGTAACGTGCAACCCTGGTGTTATATATGATGGTGGCGTATTTTACATGTTATATCGTGCAGCAGGAAATGATAAGGAGCATGTTATTCGTTTTGGCTTAGCTGTGAGTAAAGATGGTTATAATTTTGATCGTAGTTCTGACCAGCCAGTATTTACTCCCAGTGAGAATGGTCCAGATTCAGGCTGCGTAGAGGATCCAAGAATTGTCAAACTTGATTCGGAATATTATATAACTTATGCATTTCGTCCGTATGCTCCAGGCCAATATTGGAAATTTGAACATGACGAGGTTTTAGTACCCGAATGTGGTGAAGATGCACCTCAATTTATAAAAAAGAATTTAGGGAGTACAGGACTTGCTGTTACAACAGATTTTAAATCTTTTAAGCGCCTAGGTCGTATAACTTCTCCTATTTTGGATGATAGAGATGTTATTCTATTCCCAGAAAAGATTGATGAAAGATATGTTTTGTTACATCGTCCAAAACAGTTTGTTGGCAATGAATATGGTGTAAATTATCCTTCTATATGGATTAAATTCTCAGATGATATTTTAAATTGGGAAGATAAAGAAAGCATATTACTTCTAACAGGTAGACAAGATTCCTGGGAAGAGAAGATTGGAGGCAGTACTCCTCCTCTGAAAACTGATAAGGGATGGTTAATGCTTTATCATGGTGTTGAAAGCGGAGGACTTGGATATTATAGAGTTGGGGCAGTTTTGTTGGATAGTAATAATCCTACAAAAGTTATTGGAAGAACACGCACACCTATATTAGAGCCTGAATTTGACCATGAGATAAATGGTTATTATCATGGATGTGTTTTCCCTACAGGAAATGTCATTGTAGATGAAAAGTTGTATGTGTATTATGGTAGTGCAGATAAATATGTTTGTGTTGCTACTTGTAATGTTAATGAGCTCGTTGATTATCTTTTATCGGACGAGTGCAGTGTAGATAAAATATGACAATAGATATGAAACTTATTTTTGTACAACTGGTTATCGTCTGTTTTCTGTTTGCTTGTAAATCAGAAAATACAGTTGAAATAACAGTACTTAAAGATACAGTATCACATAATTATTTAGGTAATGGTGTAGAATGGGATCCTTATGATGAAGCAGAGTCATGGGGTCATTCTGTATCTGAAGATGATTGGAACAAGCTGTTTAAACGTTTAGACTTTATGAAACCGCAATATGTAAGGTGCATGATTAACAGTCCATATCGTTATTTTATTTCAAAAGATGGTAGTTTTGATAAAACTCGTAATATAAATTCTATATCTCGTTTATTAAGATATTGTACAGATCGGAATATAACAGTTATATTCGGAGAATATAATCCACCTACTTTTGATATGAAAGATAGTGAAAAGTGGGTTGATATGTCTGTGGCTTACTTAAAGTATCTAGTTTGTGATTTAGGGTTTACATGTATCAAATATTTTAATATTTTTAATGAGCCAGATGGTGATTGGGCTTCAACCAACGGAGATTATTTATTATGGAAAAAGATGCTCTTCTTATTTCATAAAAAAATAAGTGAATATCCAATGCTTGCCAAACAAGTTAAACTAGCAGCACCAGATGTAGTTATGGATTATCATAATTCCAATTCAGAATATGATGCTGAAGGTTGGTTGATGCAAACTATTGCAGATGCAGATGATATCATAGGAGTCTATGATTTACATGCTTACCCTGGTCAGGCAGAAGTTAGAAGTGGAAGTTATTCTAAATTATTGGCTTCATACAAGAATCATATCCCTAGTGATAAACAGATTATTTTGGGGGAGGCTGGATATAAATATTGGCGTACTGCTGATTCTTTGCTGATGGCTGAATATAATAGGCGTTTAGTGAATCACCCGTACACAAAAGGTACAGATTGTAACATGCTGTGTTATGACTACTTTTATGGCTTAGATATGCCTTTATTGGCTATGGAAGTTATGAATGCAGGTTATTCAGGCTTAGCAATGTGGATGCTTGATGATGCTATGCATAGTAATGGTGATTCGGGAAAACCTGAAGATATTAAAATTTGGGGTATGTGGAATATACTTGGTGAAGAGGTTTTTAATAGCCCGAAAGAAGAAGAACTAAGGCCTTCTTTTTATACTTGGTCTTTGATGTGTCGTTATTTTCCATCAGGTGCAGATATTCTTAAAACTGAAGTTCTGGATGGAAATAATGAAATATATGCGGTAGCTGGGATGTATAAGGGAAAGCTAACTGTTGCAATTGTCAATATTGGAAAAGAGGATAAAAAAATTAATCTCTCCCTGCCTAAGGAAATGACTTCTGCTTTGCTATATGTGTATGAAGAAGAGCATTTAAATAAAGACGAGAATGGATTCCCACTTCCCGTTCAGACAGGCATGAAGTTAAACAGTTATAGTAACACTATAAAATCCAATAGTTTTATTATATTAACCGACTTAAGTGATGAATAAATTACTAACAGCTTTTGGCTTGGCCGTACTGTTCACTATGAACAGTGCGGCTAAAGTCGTTTTACCTGATATAATTAGTGATAACATGGTTATCCAACAAAACACAAAAGTCAGGTTATGGGGTAGGGGAAATGTTAATACAACAATTAGTGTTGTAGCTTCATGGAATAAGAAGACTTTTACAACAGTTAGTAATGATAAAGGAGATTGGGAACTATGGATAGAAACCCCATGCGCAGATTATACACTAAGACAAATAGAAATTTCTGATGGTGAAAAGCTTGTCATTGATAATGTCTTAGTAGGAGAAGTCTGGTTATGTTCAGGACAGTCTAATATGGAAATGCCTTTGAAGGGGTTTCAAAATTGTCCAGTAGAAGGAGGTAATGAGTCAATCGCAACAAGTGGAGCTTGGAAAAATAAAATCAGATTTGTTACTGTTCCATGGACCGAAAAACTTATTCCACAAGAAAGCTGTTCTGGTCAGTGGAAATGCTCTTTACCAGAAAATGCACAGTGGTTTAGTGCTGTGGGATACTACTATGCACAAATGATGAATAAAGTTCTTGATGTCCCTATTGGTATTATTAGTTGTAGTTGGGGAGGCTCAACAATTGAGGGTTGGTTACCAGAAAGAATTCTTACTAAATATCCAGATATTGATTTATCTTTAGCAAAAGAAAAGAAGGGGATGCAGTGTTTACGTCCTATGATAATGTATAATGGAATGTTACATCCATTACATAGATTTACAATCAAAGGTTTTTTATGGTATCAAGGTGAATCGAATGTAGATAAATATAATGTGTATGGAGAACGACTGCAGACTATGGTTAGGTTGTGGAGAGAAGAGTGGAATTTAGGAGACTTACCTTTTTACTATGTTGAAATTGCTCCATATCAATATGCTTCTCATTTAAAAGCTCAACGCTTTAGAGAAGAACAATTTAAAGCGCAATTTTTAATTCCAAATTCAGGTTTAATATCTACTAATGATTTAGTTGAACCATACGAACAGACAAATATACATCCAAAAAATAAGTCGGAAGTCGGTAAACGATTAGCATATATGGCATTAAGTCAAACTTATGCTATAAAAGGAATTTATAGCAGAGGGCCAGAATATAAATCTCATCAAGTAAAAAATAATAAAATTATCCTTTCATTTAATCATGCAGATGATGGCTTTAGTAGACTAGAAGGAATTGACGGATTTGAAGTAGCTGGGAGTGACCGTAAATTTTTTAGAGCTAGTGTAAAGGTGCTGTATGATGAAAGAAAACTTGAAGTTTTTTCTGAAAATGTTAAAGAACCTGTTGCGGTTAGATATTGTTTTCATAACTTTATGCCTGGTAACACAGCCAATCAAATGGAACTGCCAATTGTTCCTTTTAGGACCGATAGTTGGGAATGACAAATTGAGTGAGTGGGATGTTCTGATTTTAATTTATATTAGCTTATTTACGAAGACATGAAAGATATACATAAGGAAATAATACCAATAGCTCCTGATGATTTATTTATAGTTTTGAATCATCCTAACGCAGCTTTTGATTATCCAATACATTATCATTCGGATTATGAAATCAATCTCGTGATGAATGCTCCAGGTACTCGTATTGTTGGCGATTCTGTTGGAGAGTTTGATACATTGGATTTAGTAATGATTGGACCTAATTTATCTCATGCATGGAGAAGTGATGTGATTAATGATAACCATGTGATTACGATTCAGTTTTCAGAAAATCTAATTAATTTTCCGATTTTAGAAAAACGTCTTTTTAGTCCAATCAAACAATTGCTGTTTGATTCACAAAGAGGAATTGTAATAACTGGTCAGTCACAATTACTTATAAAAGATAAAATTATTCGTTTGACACATATGCAGGGATTTCAGACAGTACTTGAGTTTTTTTCTATTCTATATGAACTTTCTATATCTAGTAGATATACTCTAATAAGCAATCAGTATAGTACAGAAGATACTATAAGAACCTCAAAAAGTCGGAGAATTGCCAAAGTATGTGATTATCTTGAGAAGAATTTTGATGAATCGATAAAGCTCTGTGATGCAGCTAAGCTTGTTAATATGTCAGAATCTGCATTTAGTCATTTTTTTAGAAAAAAAACCAATTATACATTTATAGATTATATAACCAATTTACGTATTACTAAAGCCTGTCAATTACTGTCAGACACTACATATACAGTTGCCGAGATTTGTTATACATGTGGATTTAACAATTTGTCAAATTTCATAAGGACGTTCAAAAAGAAGAAAGCGATGACTCCTAATGAATATCGCGTTTATTTGCAAAAAATGCTCATCAAGTATTAGCTTTTATTAGAAAAAATAATTCATTCATTCAATATTTACATGTATGCAGAAAAAAAGTTTTTTGTTTTGCTTATTATTAATTTTTTCATTTTTAGTATCTTATGCGTCTGTAGTTCGTATGGAAATTAGTAATGGGTGGAATTTTTGTCAAGCTAGACTGAATTTGTGGCATCCAGCTGTTGTACCTGGAGTAGTTCATTTGGATTTGATGAGAAATAAAATTATAGATGATCCTTATCTTGGTTTAAATGAACGTGGAGTCCAGTGGGTGGATAAAGAAGATTGGATTTATGAAACATCTTTTGACTTGTCTGATAGCATTCTTCATAAAGAAAATATTTATATGGTCTTCGAAGGATTAGATACGTATGCAGACATATATCTTAATGATTCGAAAATCTTAGTTGCAGATAATATGTTTCGTGAATGGAATATAGATGTAAAGACTATATTGAAACAACACAATAGATTAAAGGTTTATTTTCACTCACCATTGAAGATAGATATTCCCAAATGGGATGTACTCCCTTTTAAGTATGAAGCGGTCAATGACCAATCAGAAAATGGAGGTATCTTTAATAAAAAGGTAAGTGTTTTTGCTCGTAAAGCTGGTTATCATTATGGTTGGGATTGGGGCCCAAGATTAGTAACCTCTGGGATTTGGAAGCCTGTGTATATTGAAGCGTGGGATGGAATGAAAATTACAGATGTCTTTTTTAAACAACAAGAAGTAACCACAAAACGTGCAGATTTAGTAGGTGAGATAGATTTATTTTCTTCTTCTGATATTGAAAATGCTACATTAATCATTCAAGATAAGAACTCATTGATTCAATATGGGAAAATAAGCTCAAGATTGAGTAAGGGTACCAATAAAATTAAAGTTCCTTTTACAATTGATAACCCAGAGTTATGGTGGTGTAATGGACTTGGAAAGCCATTTTTATATGATTTTGAAATAATAATTAGTAATAATAATAGGATTCATGATAGTGTATGTAAAAGAATTGGATTACGATCTTTGCGCGTTATAAATAAACCTGATAAGTATGGAGAATCGTTTTATATAGAATTGAATGGTATTCCTGTATTTATGAAGGGAGCTAATTATATTCCTCAAGATAATTTTTTACCACGTGTTACAATTGAACAATATAGAAGGACTATATTAGACGCAGTAAATGCTAATATGAATATGCTCCGTGTGTGGGGTGGAGGAATTTATGAAAAGGATGTTTTTTATCAAATGTGCGATGAATATGGGATTTTAGTCTGGCAAGATTTTATGTTTGCTTGTAGTCTATATCCTGTAGATGATATGATGGCTGAAAATATTCGACAGGAAGCCATAGATAATCTTCGAAGATTGCGGAATCATTCATGCATTGCGTTATGGTGTGGTAATAATGAGTGTAATGAAGCATGGTATACTTGGGGGTGGAGAGATCGCTATTTTAAAAAAACAGAAGTTGGTGGAAAAGTTTGGGAACAATACACTCGCTTATATAATAAAATTTTACCGGAAGTAGTTTCCAAATTCTCTCCAGGAACTTTTTATTGGCCTTCTTCGCCTTTCTCTCGTCATGGAGCTCCTAGTAAAGAGAATATTGGAGATCGGCATTTTTGGGATGTTTGGGGAGGTGAAAAAAGTATCGATACTTATTTAACTGCTAGGAGTCGTTTTTTCAGTGAATACGGATTTCAGTCTTTTCCTGATATTGAAACTATAAAGCGATACGCTCCTAACAAATCAGATTGGAATATTTATTCCGAAGTTATGATGTCTCACCAGCGTGCTGGAATTAATGCCAATAAAAAAATTGAAACATATCTTATAGATGAGTTTGGTAAGCCACATGATTTTCAATCCTTTCTGTATATGAATCAGCTTTTGCAGGGGGATGCAATTAAAATGGCAATTGAAGCACATAGGCGCGATATGCCGTTTTGTATGGGTACATTATTTTGGCAGCATAACGACTGTTGGCCTGTTGCTTCGTGGTCAAGCCGAGACTATTATGGACGTTGGAAAGCGCAACATTATTTTGTGCGAGATGCTTTTAGAGATATTTTAGTATCCCCATGTTTAAAAGCTGGAAACCTTGATATATATGTTGTCTCTGATAGGTTAAATAAAGCTCATTCACAACTAAAGATTAGTTTTATGAAATTTTCAGGAGAAGTAGTTGCTTCGTTTGAAAAAGATGTTGTGATTGAATCTAATTCTAGTAAAAAGTATTTTTCTGTAGATTTGGAAGAACTTTTAAAAGATTTGGATACAAGAAATATATTTGTATTTTTGGAGTTAATTACTGATGAAGGAGATACTTATAGTAATGTACATTTCTTTAACAGACAGAAGGATCTTGATTATCCGACTGTAACTATACATAAGGAGATAAAAATCATAGAAGGAGGATATGAACTAAGTTTGATTTCAGAAAAATTTGCTCGTGGCGTTTATGTTTCTCTTCCTGGTAATAACTGTGTTTTAAGCAATAATTTTATGGATTTATTGCCGAAAAAACTAGTTAGGTTAAATGTCTATACAGATTTACCAATAGAAGATTTTGAAAAAACTATACGAATTGTAACTTTAAATAATTTGTAGTGTTATTTGTTATATAAATGGCTGGTTAACTGTGTATTGCATATAACAATAAGAAGGTGTGCATTCTATGTTTCTACGCAAGAAAAACTTGAAGTTTTTTGCTGTTTTTTGAATAAGAATGTTATTCTTTTAATAATATGCCTCTTCCTCCTCGCCACTTTTCGGCACTTCTTCATCGGTTGCAGTATTTCACTGGTCAACCGAAATGACATCAGCCTTTACTAAGTCACTGCTGTCGGCACTAAACACGAGGGTGTCAACCTGCTTGTAGTCCGGGTTCCTGCAGGTACTGATGGGGATATATAGGTTGGTATAGTAGCCCTTTACATTTGTATTGGTCATGTTCCCGTCACCCACGATCACGGCAACATACCTTCCGTGCTCTTGTAATTGACACGGCAGCTCACTTGAAGATGGGCACCGACAGTATTCTCTTTCCCGAGTGTTGTAAACTGGTTTTCATTGCTAGAGTTGACGCCGGGCGTGCTGAGGTCAAGCGGCTTGAGCTGCTACGGGGTGAGAAGCAGGGCGGCTTCCGTGTCTTCCACGCGTGCTTGTCGGTCCCCTTGCTTCAATCCTGTTGATGTCGGTCGCGTTTGTCATGTCAATGCCTTCGATAGTGTACCAGGCAGTTTGCTCGCTGGAAACACTTTTGCAGCTTTTGTCATATTCTTCCCAAAGTATGATAAAACCTTGGAGCTGTGAAGTGTATTCGTGTATGGGTATCATTTCACGGAAAAGTCCCTGCAAACTTTCGATGGTTTGCTGCAGGGGCTTTATGCATTAGGACAGGGAATCATCGCTTGTCAGCAATTCCATATTCCGGCCAATGGCTGGAATCTACACGGGGCTTGATCAAACCCTTCAAGTATACAGTCAAATTGCGAATCTCTGCCAGTTTGCGGTTGGTGTTAGGGATGATTTCATTCAATTCAGCGCGCCGGCGGTCCACTTCCGCGTTCAGTTTCTCACCTTCGAGGATAGCAGCTTCCAGTTTTGACAAGTCACTCGCGCTTACTCCGTAGTTTTTCACCGTTACCAAATGTTTTCTCAATCCTTTGGTCAAGGACCGTGCCTTGTCCAAATACATTTCGTTTGTTTTTGACATATTCTTTTGTTAATTAATTAGCAAGGTAATGAATCCGTCCCTTGCATGACTGGAGCTTTTGCCGTTTCAAAGATACGAAAAAAATAGCAAAACAGGTACTGCTATTTTATAGTGTATATACGTGTAAATAGCTGAAAATCTGTAGATAATGAAGTGTTAATTATTCAAAAACATTCTATTCCTTCTTCGCCTTGTCGCCCATGTCTTCACTATCGGCTTCCACTTATCGATCATCTCGTTCATACAATAGTAAAGTCTTCATGATTCGCTTCGCCGTTGAGAATAGCTAATGTGTTTACGGCATCCACCGGTGGGCGATAAGCGGCTTTGAAGACGTTACGACTTCCCCTCTTACAGGACCCTCCTGACAGGCCGCATCCGCCTTTTATATCATTCCTTTGCATTTATAGCAGCTCTGTACCTCCTTTTCAATCTTAATTAAAAACTATAGAGCACGTTTGTTCTTTCCATTTTGGACTGGAATAATAGTTAAAGTATTTAGTTCATTTTTATTCAAATCACCATTTTTCAACGCCATGAAAACAGTTTGAGAATACAGTAAAATGACCATTCAAAAGCAATATTATCGTAGCTTCATTTTGGTATATTTTTATAACTTCAATACATAAACATGCTGAATATTGGTATCGTAGTATCAGTGCTTAACTATTCCGAGGAGATGTTTATAATTTTTTATGGAAAAGATGGAAAATTTGAACTTTTGTCAAAAAAGACAAAGAAAAATCTTTAGAATAAAACTTCTTCCTTTATGTATAGGAAAAAGGAAGATTTACTTAATATCACTAAGATATTATGTGCTAGTGCTATTCGTTGTTATCTGTTATGGGATTAATATGTTTTTTCGGCATCAATCTTTGTATTCTATTTGGGCGAAAGTTTGTTGATAACTTCTTAATGTAATGTTACATCCATAGTTTGTGCTACTTTCCATTATCATGTGAGGACTTGATTTTTTCGAATAGGGCCATCCTTCGCATTTAATGATATTAGATGAATAATAGAGAAGGGTATTAAAGTCTTTTAAACCTTCTCTATTATTCATTTTTACTAAAACTATTCAAATCCGGGATTATTCTGTCCGTTCAGGGCTGCATTAGATTGCATTTCAGCCAATGGGATTGGGTATAGTTCGTGTTTGCCATCCACAAAATTATGTCCTGCTACATAATTACTTGATGCCCATGTCTTTGGATTCCATTTAGCCATGTTGATATTGTCATCTTCATTAGGTTGCCACGATTCCAAATATTCTTGTGCAGTTCTTAAAGCGTCTCCTAAGATACCCCAACGAAGAAGGTCATATTTGCGTTGTCCTTCATAGCAAAGCTCAAAAGCGCGTTCCCAATAAAGAGCGGTACGGAATTTTCCGGTATCATCTGCATCGGAAATAAAAGCTAAATTGTAAACTTTCGGAGCCTTCAATAAGCTGTTATAATTAGCATTTGTTATAGGAGTAGCACCAGCGCGTTCGCGTACGTTGTTCAGTAATTTCCACGCTTCTGGTGTATTCCCTGTTTCATTGTAAGCTTCAGCTGCCATCAAAACAACATCTGCATATCTTAATGGACAATAATTAACTCCAGTATTATTAGGATCTACAAATCCCAAAGCCATCCATTCTCTACGCCATTTTCCTGGATATCTATATGCATTATTTCTGATAGCACTGTTTGTGTATGTTTTATTTTGTGTTTCAGTGCTTGCATTCCAAACGTAAGCATAGTCTACAAAATTCACATCTCTTCGTTGGTCTTTTGGGGTACCGTCATCGTTTGTTTCATAGAATGTTTTCCAATAAGGTAGTACCAGGAAGAAAGCATTAGCTCGTCCCATATAGTTACTTGTTCCCGGATACTCCCCTGGAGCAGCTACTATTGGACCATTATAAGTTGCCCATGTTCCAGCATTGTCTGTTTCTCCTTGGTTTGGTTCAAATGCTATTTCCCATAAACTTTCCTGATTGTTTAATATCAATTGTGAGTAATTTTTAAAAAGCTGTTCGTACCCCTCATTATAGAATCCATGATAGTTTTCTGATTGAAAGGCCTCCCACTCATCAATAACAGCATTGAAGTAAACGCTTCTTGTATTATCATCTGGTCGTGTAAGTTTGACTGTTTCACGATTCAGACTATAGCCTGCCCGTTGTAAGTAAACTCGCATTAACAAGGCACGTGCAGCACCGCTAGATGGAACCTCTGAAGAAGATGTGGTACTTCCTTTAGGTAAGTGCTCCTTTGCAAAATTTAAATCTTTGATAATCTGTTCATAAATAAGTTCACGGTTCATTCGCGGTTTTGAGGTCTCTTCATAACCGCTTGTATATTGTGTGCTAAAAGGTACATCTCCCCAAAATCTTACTAAATCAAAGGCAAGGAAGGCACGGAGGAAGCAGGCTTGCGCTACCAATTTCTGTAAAGTAACATTGTCTGTATATCCTTGCATTTTCTCAATGTTGCTGATTGCCAAATTCGCACGGTCGATGCCTAAATAAGCGTATTTCCAAACGGAGGCTATCCATGTATTGGATGAAGTGTACATATAATGGGAGATATCACGTCGAGTACCATCCGAGCCGGTACCTCTTACCATAAACATATCGTCTGCTCCAAAGAAGGGCATTATATACTGTCCATAATAGTTGATTGTTTCTATACAGTCATAAATTCCTACTACAGCCATTTTAGCTTTATCTTCTGTTACAAAATAGCTGTCCATTTCATAATACGAGGTTGGCTGTTCGGTTAGCTCACAAGAAGCTAATATGAGTGCAAAGAGTGTATATATTATTTTGTTTTTCATTGTATATTTTTTTAAAATGACACATTTATACCAAACACGAAGGAACGGCTTCTCGGATAGGCTCCGAAATCAACTCCCGGTGTTAAAGGACTACTCATGGTAGAAACTTCAGGGTCAAAACCTGTATAGGGTGACCATGTGAACAAATTATTACCAGTAGCATATACACGTAATTTACTTAGACCGATTTTATTGATGATCCGTTTAGGGAATGTATACCCTAAGGTAACATTACTTAATTTAAGGAAAGAAGCATCTTCTATAGCCCATGAATGAATGTAAGTATTATTTGAGCCATTATCGTCAAAGCAGGCTACAGTTTTTCCTGCATTCACAGTTGCTAATTCTTCTGGATCAGTTATAATATTACCGTCATTGTTTATCGTAACCCAGCGATTTGTTTCACTGGCTATTGCCAAAACATTTTTATTTGTCAATGCGGTTTTTGTGTTAGTTAGTTTGGTCGCATTCAAAACCTCACCACCGTAGCTGTATGTTAGAAAGATACTTAAATCAAAATTTTTATATGCAAAGGTATTGTTAATACCGCCATAGAAATTGGGAGAGGCATTACCGATGACAGTTTTGTCATTTTCAGTAATTAGGTTGTCCTCACTGCCATCTACATTCTTAAACTTCCAGTAACCAGGTTGAATGCTTGCTTTGTCCCCATGATAAGGTATACCTTCCTTCAAGGTATACTTTTGAGTGGTAGGATCGTAATCGAAATCACTGACCTGATATAATCCTTCTGTCACATAACCGTAAAATTGTCCTAAAGGTTGTCCTACCCCAATCTGGTGTGAAGCACCTGCACCTGAATATCCGAAGTTAGCTAAATACAACTGTATGCTTTCTCCTGTTAGTCTATTGACTTTATTTTTATTATGAGAAAAAGTTATCGATGTATTCCATGTAAAATTCTTGTTGGAAATATTCACCGTATTTAGAGTCAAGTCAATACCTATATTTTGGGTTTCACCGGCGTTGATAATCATACTTTGATATCCTGATGAATATGGTAATTTAGCATCTAGTAATAAATTGCTACTACGGTTAATATAGAATTCGGGTGAAAATGTTATACGCTGATTGATAAATCCAAAATCCATTCCTAAATTGAATGTTTTGTTTGCCTCCCACTTTAAATCAGGATTAGGAACTTGATTAGAAGCATATCCTGCCTGTGCTCCGTTGCCACTAGCTGCCGTAACAGAACTCATTATTGCCAAGCTTTGGTAGTTGTTGATACGATTGTTTCCTGCCAAACCATAACCAATACGAAGTTTTAAATCGGAAAAGATTCCTATGTTTTTGATGAATGTTTCTTCACTCAAACGCCATGCAGCAGAAACAGCAGGGAAGTATCCCCACTTATTGTTTTTTCCAAACTTGGATGAGCCGTCTGCGCGTATAGAGGCTGTAAATAGATAACGATTCATATGGGCATAGTTCACGCGGGTAAAGAAAGAAAGTAGTTTGTCGTCATAATTTTCGTTGGAAGTAGGGGTGCTTGGTGTTCCTAATGAAAGGTCTGCCAGGCCAATTTCATCGTTTGGGAACTGTGTGGCACCGGCTGAAAACTGTCTTGTCCATTTCGTTACAAATTCATGTCCCACCATTATGGCGACGTCGTGAGAGCTGTTTTTCCAACTATAACTCAGAACATTGGAGTTCTGTAAACTGCTACTTTCAATGTTTGTTATACTTCCGTATATACTTGAACGTTTGGCTGTCTGCGAATCAGCTCCATAGAAAATATCATTACGACGGGTTTGATAGCGCATGCCTACTGTACTGCGAAATGAAAATCCTTTCCATAGTTTGATTGTAGCGCCACCATTGGCTTGGAAAGTACGCCATTCTCTATTATTTATTTCTTCGGCCGCAGAAATCAAAGGATTTTGCATTACATTGCCGCTGTCATCAGCAAGTATAGGATCTTCCCCAAATAGCAGATCGGCATCTGCTCCTTGAATGCCTATTGTTGGACGATATTGTATGATATGTTGCATTTTGTTAAAACGGTCGGTATTCTCCGAAGTGCCCATTCCTTCTATACGCATTTGGTCGTAACTGATACGAGAGTTTATTGTTAACCAGTTGCTTACCGCATGATTTATGTTAAAGGAGATGTTGTGTTTTTTATTACTACTATATACCATAGCTCCTTCTTCATCGTAATAGGAATAAGCTAAACTGTAGTTCATTTTATCGGTCTTTCCAGAAACAGATATACGATAGTTCTGTGTCAAGGCGGTACGCCCCAATGTTTCTTCTTGCCAATCAATTCCTTTGCGACTGATATAATTGGATTCAAGATCACTATATTCGCCATATCTTTTCTTCCATGCTTCCATACCATCAGAGCTTGTATCCCCATTACCTATGCGCCATAATGTCCGTTCGTAATCTAATTTGATAAATTCATAAGGAGAAAGAACATCTAACTTTTTTGCTAATGTTTTAGCTCCCCAATATGCATCGAAATTAACTGTTGCCTTTCCACTGGATTTACTACCATTTTTAGTTGTGATTACAACAACTCCATTTGCTCCACGTGCACCGTAAATGGCAGTGGCAGAAGCATCTTTTAATACATCAATTGTTTCTATCTCAGCAGGATCAATGGTTGACATCCCATCTTCGCTAGGAAATCCATCAATAATATACAAAGGGTCGTTACTTTGAGTAATAGAAATTCCACCACGTACACGAATAGAAACAGATGACCCTGGGGCCCCTTCACTTTGCTGTACTAGCACACCGGCCATACGTCCAGATAGGGCTTGAGTTACATCACTAACCGGTATTTTAATTAACTCTTGACTGCTTATTGACGCTACCGACCCTGTTAGATCTTTACGCTTTACTGTGGCGTAACCAATAGCAACAACTTCATCTAACATCACAGTGTTAGCCTGTAGTGTCACATTAATAACTCTCTGTTTATTTACTTTTACTTCTTGTGTGATCATTCCTACATACGAAAAGACAAGTATGTCTTTAGATGCATCATTGATTTTTAAAGTAAAATTGCCATTAATGTCAGTAACAGTCCCAGTACCAGTAAGACCTTTTACTGTAACGCTACTGCCGATCACTTCATATCCTTCACTGTCAACCACCTTTCCTGTAACTATCAGGCTCTGTGCATATGCAGACACACATGTAAAGGTTGTAAGGAATAGTAATAATTTCTTAAAATTGTACATAAATAAATCTAAGGTTTTAATTAAAAATATTAACGTCTCTAAGTTCAATGAAAATTATGAGAAAAAATACAAGTATTATTTATTTTTCTTACTTATATACATTATTATCATATTAAATTTGTTTCCCAACTATCATTTTTGTCTAAAATATAATAATCATACATTAATGTTATAATCTTTTTATGTGGATATTTTTGTTCTCCTTTATTATGAATGAGTATTGTTCTGCCTAAGAAAAATATATAAAATAGATTCTGATTAATGTTTAAATGTGTTTCCGGGTTAATAGTGAAAATATTTTAATCTATTGTTAAATATATCATTTTAAGACATGTCTTTAGTAGTATGTATAAAGTTTTAGCTATTTGATTGCATCTATATTTGTCATTTCACGCTTTATTTTTAATAAAGAAGAGGAATCTGCAATATTTTTGGAAGTGTACCATCTCTGTCTGGAGGCAGTATTAGCGTCAATGGGAGTAGTTTTATTAAATAATGTATTGCTATAAAATGTATTCGTGAATAGTCATTTTCTATTCCCAGGCTCCATAAAAGATATTAGTATTCAACTAGGAATTTAAATTTTCGGTTCAGTTGTATGCTCGTTTAATATTCTTCGGATAAAGGTTTAGTTGCAATAACTGTTGGATTAAAGATACAGGACATTTGTTTAGATGTTATTTGATGTAATCCTTTTCGGTCCACCTTTGTATTGATAATGAAAAGTATATTATTGTAAGTGCTTATCATAGATTTTAATTTTCCTATGAGAACTTCAGAACTATCTACTATTCTAAATCAAACAATATAAATGGTTTAATACAGATGATTGACATCTGGTTAAATTTAAAATAGTTGTGATTTCGTTGGTGCCTCATTGAAATTAGGACGAGTTATTTATTAATCAAACAGTCCTGAAATAAGAGAATTGAATTGTTTTTGGGATATCATTGAATTAAATTTTATTGAATGACTCTTGTAGTAAATGGGGCTTATTTGTTAATGGGATACTAAGAAACTATAGGACCTTATAGCTTGAACGATTCTGTTGCATATTAAATTGGATAACAGTTACCAAACAATAAGTGGTGATAGTAGTACTAATCTGCATTTGAACAGCATGCTCTAGTATCCTATAAACTTTTTATCTTAAGATGCTGCTTCAACGATTTGAAGCAAGGTTTCACAAGCCGTTTCTTTTTGTGCTCCAAGTGCGGATATCCGTTTGGCGTTTGTCAGGAAAGAAATCAACTTCACTTCCATATCAGAAAAGACATTCTTCGCATTTTACGCTTCCATTTACGGAATTTAAACTTTAGGTTTGACTTCACTCTAACTACAAAGAACCTACAAGATGGATTTGATAAAGTTCTTTGAATAACTTTTACACTCTGTCAAATATGTAAAATTTTGCTCATAATTAATTATGGACATTATTGTTGAATTATATCTGAATGCTGTAGTTATTACATAGAAGGCTGAAACTTGTACTTCTATATCATAGAGGAGATGAACTTTAGTGCCATTTTCTTCTAACAGAACTTCGCCTAAAGGGATTTAGTCAGACATAAAAGAACCATAGTGGAATCACACGCATATTTTCTTCATTCTGTAGAAATCAAAGTTTTCGGAGATTCCATAATCTCAAATCTGATTGGCGGATGTAAATGTCGTTTTGGTTGGGAATCATCCCTCAATGATAACGTTTTTTTTGATATAACTCCAAGCTATAATCAGGTTACGAAGACTTTTTGCGTTTAGTAAGTTGACCAACCATTATTGCAAGTAAATGGCTCGAATAACTGAAGTGCTTTTACATAACGATTACCACTGTACTTCTCTACAAAGTTTTCTAAGCTTATCGTTGTTCAAGAATTCAAACGTATTTGTCTTGATTCATTTGAGGTCGCTTTAATTAATAGATCTCAAAGGTGTGATATCTTCTTATAGATGTCTTTTACTAAAATGCCTATCTTTTCTGTGTATTAAACAGATCCGTCCCCAAGTTTAGAGATTAAACAACTTTTCTATAATATGGATGGGAGATATCCACTTTTTCTCCCGATGATAAATATGGTCATTTAAATACAATAACTCGGTACAGTGTATTAGCATACAATCATAAAAAATAAATTTCTACTCGAACTAGAATGAAATGGATTTAAACTGGAAAAAATCTATTTTTATATTCTATTGGTAGACAACCGACATATTTTTTAAAACATGTTGTAAAGTAAGAAGGGGTATTATATCCCACCATAAAGCTGATTTCAGATATGGAAAATTTACCTTCTTCTAATAACTGGCAGGCTCGATTAAGCCGTATTTTATGTATAAATTCAGTGGTTGATTCTCCTGTTATTGCTTTCAATTTCATGTGAAGGCTCGAACAACTCATATTCATTTCCCATGCGAACTGTTTTATGGAAAACTTCATATTATCTATATTTTTCTCAACTACCATATTGGCTTTTTCAAGTATTTCTTTATTCATTGTGGTATTAATTCGTTCTGTCGGCATAATGTTAGAACTATGCTCAAAAATATAGTGAGATGTATGTAGCATATTTAATGTTTTAAATTTTAAAATATTTATGGAGAATGGTTTGATTATATAATCATCAGCACCTACTCGAAAACTTTCCAATTGAGATTCTATATCTGTTTTTGTAGATAAGATATAAACAGGTATATGACGAGTAGATAGATTTTCTTTTACTAGTTTACACAGCTTAATACCATCTATTACAGGCATTATTGCATTTGTAATGATCAAATTAACTTCCTGTCTTTTTAAAATATCCAGTGCTTCTTTTCCGTTTTTCGCTTCTAATAGATAAAACAAAGAGGATAGATTATTGGATATATATTGTCGTAATTCTTCATTGCTTTCTGCTATTAAAATAGTTCCGTTTTTTGTTTTTATCACTTGTGTATTAGTGGGTTCATGCTCATCTTTCATACAAATCTTGTTTGAATATATAGAAGGTATTATATCTTGTTTCTCTTCCATGTTGTCGTTAAGAAACTCATCTTTGTTGTATGAAGACTTGTCCTGTGGAAAATGAATAGAAAAAGTGCTCCCTTTTCTTATTTCGCTTTGCAATATAATTTTTCCATGATGTAATTCAACTAATTGTTGAACCATAGAGAGCCCTAAGCCGTTTTCTATGTAGCTATTTTCTATTTGATAGAAACGATCGAATATTTTTTGTTGTTTTTCTACTGGAATACCGATCCCTGTATCTGACACTTGTAGGACAAGGTTTTTGTCCTCCTTATATAGTCGTATTGTAATGCTTTTTCCAGATTCTGTATATTTAAATGCATTTGCAAGTAATTTATTTGTAATTAGAATTAGAACGTTTTCATCAAAAAAAAGATCTTCATCTTGTAATTTTGTATAGAAATTATATTCAATATGTTTCTTCCTGGATAAGTATTTATAGCTCATGAAACAATCTAGTACTCGTTTATATGCGTTAGAGTGTATTATATTGAGCTTGAGTAAACCTAAATTGATGTCACTAAGAATTTTTGTTTGGCTAATAATGTATGATAATTTATTGGCACTGTCTTGGATGTGTAGCAATTGCTTATATTCCCAATCTCCGTAAATGTGCCTCATTAGTTCTTGTAATGGTGAAATAATTAGGGTTAGTTGGTTATGTAGTTGTTCATATAATATGTTGATATTCATTTGGTATATTTCTTTTTCTTTCTTTTTTCGTATGTTCTTTAGTTTGTAACTTTTGTATAATGGAAAAAGCCATATAGAGCTTAGCACCAATGATAAAAGTAAAAAAATAGTAAGAAGGGGTATATACTTGCCATGATACCCCAAACGTAAACAACGAATACTCTTCATGATAAAATTATTATTATTTATTTGGTGGTAGGAAGCATACTCCTGTATGTAATCAGGATAGATAATTAGAGTGGAATGTTTTTCCTTATATTTTGCAACATTATATCTTTTTAATTGATAAATAAAGGTTGTAAATCTGTGGCGAGCGGAGTATGCTGTCATTTGTCGTTTTCCCTTTTGATTTTGTTTTATGGAAAAAAGTGTGTTATGTGGTGAATAGAAATGTTTTTTGGTGATATCAATATTCAATGTTTCGAGAGCTAATTCTCCTAAAAACATTAATAAGAAATGTATGAATTTCATGACTTCAGTCTGTTTTAAATTAATAAATTACTGTTGCTTTTGATTCATCCTACAATTCCATCTTTTACATTCTTTGTAATCTGGTAGTATGTATTAGATAAAGATTCACGTTATGAGGATGACTTACCGGTTGATAATATCCTTTTTATTTTAGACTATATATTGATATAACAAATATTAATCAGTAATTTTATATGTTCCGATAAATATATTAAATAATCGCACTTTTGCAGAATATTGTGTAGGCGGTCCATGTTTCCAAGAATTATCGCCTATGATGTGATTATTACATAATGCGTATTTCATTTTAATATTAAATTTAATGATTGCTCAAAGGTAAATATTTGTTTGTTACATATATTTTATTCTCTTTTACGATTTTAGCACTTCTGTTTTTATTATATAAAACATGTCGATTTTTATATTAAAATTGTTGAAAGATACCGAGTGAAACAATTTTGATATTTTTTTAAACGAAAACGAATATTGCCGAAATGTAAACTTTTTATCTTTGACCTGGATAAATAACTTTAATATCTTATGAAACACTTATCTTTATTGCTGTGCTGTTCTTTCTACGGACTGTCTTCCATATCTGTAGGAGCGATTAATCATGAAAGACCCAATATCTTATGGCTTACTTTTGAGGATACTAGTGCACGTGAATTTGGTTGTTATGGGAACAAGGATGTGCATACTCCAAATATAGATAGCCTTGCTCTCCGTGGTATACAGTTTATGAATGCTTGGTCGGTAGCTCCACAAAGTTCTGCGGCCCGTTCTTCCTTAATCACTGGATGTTATGCTACCACATATGGGATGGATGTTCATCCGATACCTTATGATACTCCCGTAGATATTTTCTTTCCTCAAAAATTACGTGAGGTGGGGTATTATTGTACAAATAATAATAAGACCCATTATAATTCTACTACAAATAATAAGATCTGCTGGGACGAATGTAATAAATATGCGTCATACAATAGTAGTAGACGGAAAAAGCATCAGCCATTTTTTGCTGTGTTTAATACTGTTGTTTCTCACATGGGGCGTATTCGTACCTTTCATACCGAGGGCCGAAGAGATTACACTAGGGAGGGGATTTATCCGAGCTTATTGTCACTTCCTTCTTATCTTCCAGATCTCCCAGAAATTCGTTCTGATTATGCTGCTCATTTGGAGTCGGTACAAGATGTGGATACATGGCTTGGATTCTTTTTGAAAGACTTGAAAGATAGAGGGCTAGATAAGAATACAATCATATTTTTTTTTAGTGATCATGGAGGGTGTCTTCCACGTGGTAAAGGATATTTGTATGAAAGTGGTTTAAAGGTTCCTTTAATAATATACTTTCCACCTAAATGGAGGCACTTGGCAAAGGTTTCTTCAGGTAAGGAATATGGTCTTATTAATTTTACTGATTTAGCTCCCACTGTACTTAGTCTTGCAGGAGTCAGACCACCCAGGCATATGCAAGGCAATGCGATATATGGCAAATTTGTAAATAAGGGTAAGCGTGAAATGCAGTTTGCGTTAGCGTCTAATCAATTACATCATTTTATGCCTGTACGTGCAGTTACGGACGGGCGTTTTAAATATATCCGAAGTTATATTCCATATCGTCAGTTTGCTTTACGCAATTATTATCAATGGGGCATGCCTTCAAATCAAGTATGGGATGAGTTAATATTAAAAGGGGGGGGGAATCCGGAGTGGGGCCAACCTTTTCAAAGTCATCCGGCTGAAATGCTATTTGATCTTGAAAAAGATCCAGACGAACTTCATGATCTTTCTGGTGTTTCTGAATATGAAGGTGTCCTCTGTAAAATGCGGCAAGCATTATCTGCTCATATTCGTGTTACTACTGATTTAGGCTTTTTTTTACCTGATTCACGTATAGGGCATATACTTTATGAAAAAGTACGTCAAGAACGCTACCCGTTAGCTGAACTGTATGCCCTTGTTGAGATGGTTGGTACTGCAACAATAGACCTGCTTCCTGTATTAGAAGAAGCAATTACTAGTTCTTTGCCAGAAATGCGATTTTGGGGCGTAGTAGGGTATGCCAAACTAGCCAAAGAAAAACGAATTAGAACTTGTCCTCAAGCTTTGTTGGCATTAATTTATGATACTAACCCATATATAGCTTCGGAGGCTGCTTATGCCATATCTTATTTGGGAAGATATCAGGAAGGTATTACCCGTCTGCTTACTCCTACTTTAGAAAAGAACCGAAAAATAGGTTATTCGTCGTTGGAATGTCTGTCTTTGGATCCAGAAATGCGTGAATATATTCGTCCTTTCATACCGGAACTAAAAGAAGCGGCGGAAACTCTACCACATGTTGAGAATGAAGATGCAGGATTTATGGCACGTGGTATACTTGTAAATCTAGGCGAAATGGATATCAAGGAATTGTATGGTGCCGAGGCCTATGAAAAAGGTTTGAAATTAAATTATACTCGTAGAGCAATGCTTCCCTTGCCTAATTAATTGATGTGTAGATTATTTGTAATAGAATAATCTGATGCAAAGCTACAAATTTAAGTTCGTTCAAATCAAGTAATTCGTACTTTACTTGCATAAAATAATATTGTACTTTCAATTCTTGATAGTAAGTAATAAAGTAAGCATTGATTGTACAAAGTGGAACGCCTGTCATACAACAGTACGAAACCTTTTGTGTAACCTTCTTCTTGTATTGCGTTGACAGCCGTTCCTATTTCCATAGTTCGCAAAGATACAAATTTTTATTTATAATCTCAATCCTCTACATTAAACAAAAGTATTCGCTTTCTCTGTAATCTTTTACCTGCATCCCTTTCGGCTTCCCTTAAGGTTGCCCTACCTGTTACGATGTCGGTAGGGGAAATACGGGGAGATTCTATATAAGTGACTAACGATCGATTTAGCCCCCATTTCTCTTCATCAGCAGTATGATGTCTGTGTAATCTTATATACCTAAATGACCTATCTTAACTGCTTGCCTTTTGGCTATAGCTACCCAATATCCGTAAGCCATTCTTTGTCACGATGGTGCAGCGGTTTACTTATATTGTTACCTAACAATTATACATTGGATATTTCTATATAGGTCCATATTGTCAAGGGAACTCGTACCAAATCATTACTGGTAACGCACGCCTTTTTAGGCTACTATTGATGTAACAATAGGTTCAGACGTAATGCAGAACAATTACTTGTACAACTTCCTGTCGTACGGAATATTTAAAGAAATAAAAATGACTATCTTGTAATGATATTGTTATCTTTTGAGTGTATCCCTATTTAATCAGGGTTTTGGCACGAAAAAGGATGAATATCGTTTCTTGTTTTTTCTTTCTCATTACGCTGCTCCTCTTTCTTTCTTTTTGCAATATATTCTTTGGGGAGTAGACCGAAATAATCAACAAAACACTTTGTAAAATAACTATGGTTGTTGAATCCTACTAAGTAGCATATTTCATTGATCTTGTATTCTTCTTGAATTAATAATTCTGCAGCCTTTTGGAGTCTTATAGCTTTTATATAATTATTGGGTGTCATTTCTGTTATTTCTTTGACCTTTTTAAATAGAACGCTTCTACTCATGCACATTTCCTTAGCTACATCATCCACTGTAAGGTCGTGTTTTGAAATACATTGGACAACAATGTCACTAAATTGTTTTAGGAAACAATCGTCAACATTGTTATCAGAAGGTTCTGATAGAGTAATGAACGAGTGTTTGCTAAAAAAAAGTTGTAGTAATTTTCTTTTTTCTAAAATATTTTTTATTCTTATTTTCAAATAATCAACATTAATTGGCTTCTCAATGAAGGCTTCGGCACCATTTTGAATACAATAGCTTTTAGTGTTAATGTCAGTATTATCTGCAAACATAATAATAGGTATATTGTATAAATTAGCATCTTTTTTTAACCGTTTACAGAGATTTATGCCATTCATTTTAGGTATCATAACTTCACAGATTATTATATCTGGTTTTTCCCCAATAGAGAGTATCTCCATAGCTTCTTCTCCATTAGATGCTGTGTAAATTTTGTACTCTTTTGAGAGTGCATCAGCTAAATATAATTGTAAATCTCTGTCATTATCTACAATTAGTATTCTATTGTGCTTTCTTAAATACGAATCTATCTCAGATTGATTTATATTCGCTACTGAAGGAGTGTCTAATGAGTTCAAATCTTGAATTCTTTCTAGTATTGTTTCATTTTCTATGCTTTTTTCGTAAATCGGTATACTAATGGTGAATGTAGTAAATTTGTTTACTTCACTTTCGATATTTATAGTCATATCCATTTTGTACAATAATAATTTTGATATTGTAAGCCCGAGTCCAAAGCCTGATACATTTACTCTATTGGTCTTATCATAGTGCCAAAAAGCATTAAATACATTCTTTATGTCGTCTTGTGAAATACCAATTCCATTATCATGTATAGTAATGATAATATTATTTTTATAGATTTTTACCGAAGGAAGGAAGAAGAACTATGAATCTTAAAATTGGTGTGATTAAGGGAGACGGAATTGGCCCGGAGATTGTAACGGAGGCAATGAAAGTTCTGAATAAAGTTGCAGAAGTATATGGACATACCTGTGATTATACACAGTTACTCATGGGGGGAGCATCCATTGATGTTCACGGAGTACCGCTTACAGATGAGACGATCGCCGAGGCAAAAGCATGTGATGCAGTTCTGATGGGTTCCATCGGAGGAGATGCAAAGACATCTCCATGGTACAAGTTAGAGCCATCCAAGAGACCGGAAGCAGGACTTTTAAAGATCAGAAAAGCGCTGAATCTTTTCGCAAACTTAAGACCTGCAGTGCTTTATGATGAACTGAAAGGTGCATGCCCGCTGAAAGAAGAGATTACAGAAGGCGGATTTGACATGATGATCATGAGAGAGCTGACCGGCGGTCTGTACTTTGGAGAGAGAAAGACAGAAGAAGTAAATGGTGTAATGACAGCACAGGATTCTCTTACATATAATGAAGAAGAGATTAGACGAATTGCAAAACGCGGATTTGATATTGCAATGAAACGCCGTAAGAAAGTCACAAGTGTAGATAAAGCGAATGTACTGGATTCTTCCAGATTATGGAGAAAAGTAGTAGAAGAAGTTTCAAAGGATTATCCGGAAGTAACAGTTGAAAATATGTTGGTAGACAACTGTGCAATGCAGCTTGTAAAAGATCCGAAACAGTTTGACGTTATCCTTACAGAGAACATGTTCGGAGACATTCTTTCAGATGAAGCAAGTATGGTGACAGGATCGATCGGAATGCTTGCAAGTGCCAGCTTAAATGAGACAAAATTCGGCTTGTATGAACCAAGTGGTGGATCTGCACCGGATATTGCAGGAAAAGGAATCGCGAATCCGATCGCAACCATCCTTTCAGCAGCAATGATGCTCCGTTTCAGCTTTGATCTGGACAAAGAAGCAGATGCGATCGAAGCAGCTGTTTCAAAAGTATTAAAAGACGGATATCGTACGATTGATATTATGCCGGACGGAAAGACTCAGATTGGTACAGAAGAGATGGGAAGTCTGATCGCAGCAAACATTCAGTAATTGTCTGCTGCATAGAATTACGGATTTACAGAGTTATATAGAAGAAATTGAATAGAAAGACAACAGGAGGATAAAAAAGAATGAGAAGTGATACAGTAACAAAAGGAAAACAGCAGGCGCCTCACCGCTCGCTGTTCAATGCACTCGGACTTACCGAGGAAGAGATGAACAGACCACTGGTCGGTATCGTATGTTCATACAATGAGATCGTACCGGGACATATGAATCTGGATAAGATCGCAAATGCAGTAAAACAGGGAGTTGCCATGGCAGGCGGTACACCGATCATGTTCCCTGCAATAGCAGTCTGTGACGGAATCGCAATGGGACATATCGGAATGAAGTATTCTCTGGTAACCAGAGACCTGATCGCGGATTCTACAGAGGCAATGGCAATGGCACATCAGTTTGATGCGCTTGTTATGATCCCGAATTGTGATAAGAACGTACCGGGACTTCTGATGGCTGCGGCAAGAATCAATGTTCCAACTGTATTCGTCAGCGGAGGACCGATGCTTGCAGGACATGTAAAAGGGCAGAAGAGAAGTCTTTCCAGCATGTTCGAGGCAGTAGGAGCAAACGTTGCAGGAACGATGTCAGATGCAGATCTGTGCGAATTCGAGAACAAAGTATGTCCGACATGCGGATCATGTTCCGGAATGTACACAGCGAACAGTATGAACTGTCTGACAGAAGTACTTGGCATGGGACTTCGTGGAAATGGAACAATTCCGGCAGTTTATTCAGAAAGAATCCGTCTTGCAAAGCATGCAGGTATGAAGGTTATGGAACTTCTTGAGAAGAATATCCGTCCAAGAGATATCATGACAAAAGAAGCAATCCTGAATGCACTTACGGTTGACATGGCACTTGGATGCTCTACCAACAGTATGCTTCACCTCCCTGCAATCGCACACGAAGTAGGAATGGATTTCGAGATTGATTTTGCAAATGGAATCAGCGAAAAGACACCGAACCTCTGCCACCTTGCACCGGCAGGCCCGACATACATGGAAGATCTGAACGAAGCCGGCGGTGTATATGCAGTTATGGCAGAGCTGAATAAGAAAGGCCTTCTGCATACAGAATGTATGACAGTTACAGGAAAGACCGTTGGAGAGAATATCGAAGGTGTGGTCAACAAAGATCCGGAAGTAATTCGTCCAATTGATAATCCATACACACCAACAGGCGGGCTTGCAGTATTAAAAGGAAATCTTGCGCCGGACGGAAGCGTTGTAAAACGTTCCGCTGTTGTAGACGAGATGCTGGTACACGAAGGACCTGCAAGAGTATTTGACTGTGAAGAAGATGCAATTGCAGCGATCAAAGGTGGTAAGATCGTTGCCGGTGACGTTGTCGTTATCCGTTACGAAGGACCAAAGGGAGGCCCTGGAATGCGTGAGATGTTAAATCCTACATCTGCAATCGCAGGTATGGGACTTGGCTCAAGTGTAGCGCTGATCACAGACGGACGTTTCAGTGGTGCATCCAGAGGGGCATCTATCGGACACGTATCTCCGGAAGCGGCTGTTGGTGGACCAATCGCACTGGTAGAAGAAGGAGACCTGATCCAGATCGATATTCCGAACCTTTCTATTCATCTGGATGTATCCGATGAAGAACTTGCGAAGAGAAAAGCAAACTGGACTCCGAGAGAACCAAAAGTTACAACCGGATATCTTGCAAGATATGCGGCAATGGTTACTTCTGGAAACAGAGGAGCAATTCTCGAAGTTCCAAAAGCAAAATAAATCATGACAGGGGAATGAATGGTATGCAGTTAACAGGATCACAGATCGTAATTGAGTGTTTGAAAGAGCAGGGCGTCGATACCGTATTCGGTTATCCGGGCGGAGCGATTTTGAACGTATATGATGAATTATATAAGCATAAAGATGAGATTACACATATCCTTACGTCACATGAGCAGGGTGCTGCTCATGCGGCAGACGGATATGCAAGAGCGACAGGAAAAGTCGGTGTATGTCTTGCAACCAGCGGACCGGGTGCAACAAACCTTGTAACCGGAATTGCAACCGCATACATGGATTCGATTCCGGTCGTTGCAATTACCTGTAATGTAGGAGTATCACTTCTGGGAAAAGACAGTTTCCAGGAGATCGATATTGCAGGTGTTACAATGCCAATCACCAAGCATAATTATATTGTAAAAGATGTCAATAATCTGGCGGATACGATACGTAAGGCATTCGTGATAGCCAAAGAAGGAAGACCGGGACCGGTCCTGATCGATATCCCGAAAGATGTAACTGCGAACAAAGCAGAATTTACAGCACAGGAACCAAAGGTTGTAAAACCATCCGAAGATATCTGTGAAAAAGATCTGGAAAGTGCAGTACGTATGATCCGGGAGTCAGAGAAACCATACATATTTGTCGGTGGCGGAGCGGTATTATCAGAAGCCAGCAAAGAATTATATGAATTCGTAAAGAAGGTAGATGCTCCGGTTACCGATTCCCTGATGGGAAAAGGAGCATTCCCGGGAACAGATCCGTTATATACCGGAATGCTCGGAATGCATGGAACAAAGGCATCCAACTACGGAGTCAGTGAATGTGATCTTCTGATCGTCGCAGGAGCAAGATTCAGTGACCGTGTAACAGGAAATGCAAAGAAATTTGCCCAGAATGCAAAAATCTTACAGTTTGATGTAGATGCTGCAGAGATGAATAAAAATATTCTGATCACAGAAGGTGTGGTCGGTGATCTGAAAGTCGTTCTTCAGAAGATGAATGAACGTCTGGAACAGCAGGATCACAAGGCATGGGTAGAACAGATCATGTCTTACAAAGAGAAATATCCGATGACCTATCATCCGGATGTGCTCAGCGGACCGTTTGTTGTAGAAGAGATCTACCGTCAGACAAATGGTGAAGCAATCATTTCGACAGAAGTCGGACAGCACCAGATGTGGGCAGCACAGTATTATAAATATACAGAGCCAAGAACACTCCTTACCTCAGGAGGACTTGGAACCATGGGATATGGTCTTGGAGCTTCACTTGGAGCCAAGGTCGGAAGACCGGAAAAGACCGTTGTCAATATTGCAGGTGACGGATGTTTCCGTATGAATATGAATGAGATCGCTACCGCGGCACGCCATAATATTCCGGTGATCCAGGTAGTGATTAACAACCATGTACTTGGTATGGTCAGACAGTGGCAGAACCTGTTCTACGGACAGCGTTACTCGGCTACTGTACTCAATGATGCCGTAGATTTTGTAAAACTTGCAGAAGCTATGGGAGCAGAAGGAGTACGTGTGGCAACCCAGGAAGAATTCAAAGAAGCATTTGCGAACGCGTTAAAGAGCGGACATCCGGTGGTGATCGACTGCCAGATTGACAGTGATGACAAGGTATGGCCGATGGTTGCCCCTGGCGCCCCGATCAATGAAGCTTTTGATGAAAAAGACCTGGAAGCAAAAAATGCAGAATAGTAAAAGAAAAAAGTAAAGGAAAGTGGAGGAACAACAATGAGCAGAGTGTACAATTTTTCAGCAGGCCCGGCCGTATTGCCGGAAGAAGTATTAAAAGAAGCAGCAGATGAAATGTTGGATTATAAAGGCTGCGGAATGTCCGTTATGGAGATGAGCCACCGTTCCAAAGTATTTGATGAC
>ERZ779843.729-NODE-729-length-46449-cov-4.896625_pt1 | contig 46449 bp, 55 predicted proteins | sample MGYA00511560_ERZ779843 | MGnify/ENA primary metagenome ERZ779843 (study PRJEB29588, sample SAMEA2158062) | human gut metagenome | biome: human gut; feature: human-associated habitat; material: faeces | place: Denmark | collected 2008/2010 ... | reverse complement strand
TGTCTAGTTCAGAAGTGAGAAATTATTTGCATGTGAGTCAGAGTGTTTTAAATGGTCTTGAGAAGAATGGAAAATTAAAGCCCCGAAGAATTCTTCCAACCAGTCATAAAAGGTTATATGCAAGGGAAGATGTAGAAGTCTTTGAAAAATCTATAATAAATAATTAATTTACGAGTCCTATGCAGTGATGTGTAGGACTTTATTTTTTTATGTTTCAGGGGTAGTTTAAAGGCACTTGTGCAGACTGATAGTCTTTGGAATGAACATCTCTAGTCATAAGTATTTCAAAGTTCAAATAGCATCTTCGTTAGTCTATTTTTTATATACTCAATCTCAAAATATTTCTCTCAACAGGGAGGAAATCTACATTTCTCTCCGAGTAATTAAGTTATTAAATTTCAGAAAGGTAGGTATTTAATTATGGCATTAAATCAGTTATTACAGTTTGAGGTTATGAGTGATATCCAGCGTATCCAGGCAATCGAGAGTATTTTAATGGCTAATGGAGCAAAAAGAATTGAGAAGACTTCTCGTAAGAAGAAAAATTTGATTAATATTTATTATCTTAGAGAGGGTATTCCTTATGTATTTGTAGTGATTATCAATCGAGATAAAAATTATCATACTTGGACTTTGATTGATTACTTTACATATCAGGAAATTGTTATTAAGAAGGATTGTGTTTTCAGAGCGGAGCAGTGCCATGATATCAGAAAATGGGCTATTCAATTTGGTGCAGCCAATGTGAGAGTACATGATTTTGTATTACCTTATGCAAAGGCTGTTGACCATATCTGTAGTAATAAATCAGTTAATATTAGAGAGTTATTAAGACCTTGTACACCACAGGAGAACATGAAAAACGTATTGAGATACTGTAATGTAGATAAGAAAAATAAATCATTTTATATGAAAGACCCTAATACAACACCAGAAGATAGGATTCGTTTAGGTCAGTTAGGTTTCACAATCAAGCATTTATCTAAAGGTGATTACATCTATAGCCCAAGTTATAACACTTTAGGTGAGTGTTATACAATGATTAACCAGTTTGAAAGACACTACTTCAGAGAGTTTGCTTTCAATCCTCTTATCAATTTTGAGTATACATGGCATGCTTTGATTCTTCAGAAAATGTTAGGTTGCATATCAGACTTTGAGCTTATGGAATACAACAGAAGTTACTGGATTAGACGTAGACCTGAGGATGCTGAATATTACATGCTTTAATCAGGGGTAGTAGTTATTAAAACCTGCTGTAGTAAGTTGTGATATTTCTACCTACAGCAGGGGTAGTAGTGAGGAGGTGTATTTTATTGGCAATACAAGAGATTAAGGAATATAGACAAAAAGATGGAACAGATATACTAAAAGTCATTATGAAACCTACTCAATTTATCTCAGATTGGAATTATTTCTATTGTGATGCTAAAGATATTGATTTAGTTGAAAAGTATAATTGGTCTGTAGAATACAATGGTAGACTTTTTCGTGTAGCTTATCATACTACTGATTCCCCAAGAAGATTGTTATTATTCCATAGAGAGTTAGCTTGTAAGTATTTGAATTATTACCCAGATTACATAGACCATATAAATCTATTAGAGATTGATAATGTAGATAATAATTTAAATATAGTTACTCGTCAGCAAAATAGTTATAATAGACCAACTAGGGGTTATAGACTTATCACAGTTGATTATTTTATACCATGTTTGATTATAAATGGAGCTTCTGTTAGACCTTATGATTCATTTAAGTTTGAATTTGAGGCTTGTCAACTTCAAAATAAGTTGGAAACAGAATATCTTAGGGGTATCCTTAAAGACGATTATTACATGTATGATTTTCTTAAGGATAGAAGAAATGACCTAGATATTCTCGACTTAGAGAGGACAGGTATTATAAGCGAGGAAGAAGCCACCTACAGACATGTAATTAGATACGCTAAAGACAATGCTTGGTATTATTACAGATATAATTTAGAACAGTATTTCAAAGATAATCATATACCTGTTCCAGACTTCACAACAGATGAACAAGGTTTTATGAGACATCCTATAACTAATCAGTTATTATGTCCATTTTAGTATTATAGTTAATAAGAAAGGTCGTGGTAAAATGACAGACATTAAGCAGTTAATTGAGAATACAGATGTAGCTACTCGCCAAGTTCTTTGGTTTTATGAGCTATGTAAATCAGGGGTAGTTAGGTTCTCTCTCAAGAATGAGGAGCATATAAAAATACTTACAGACATAATCAATAAAGTAAATGATTATGATGCAGAGAAATATAAAGATGAACCAGAGTTAATTCAGACAGAAATGGCATCCAGACATCAGTTACTTTATCTCATTTCACTACAATTATTGAAATATGTTGAAACATAATAATTGTAGATAGGAGAGTAAAATAAGGTGTGCAAGTTACTTGTAGTTGATGAAAATGGCAATCAAGTTAAAACTGAAAATAGCGAGGTAAAAAATTATTCGCTAAGTGTGGATGAGCAAAATAAGTTAACTCTTAAAATTACAAGGAGCGATAATAAAATATTATCTTATTCAGGGGTAGTTAGTGTGTTTGGTGATAACACTTGTAATGTTTTTAAGATTCATGGTTGTTCATACATTATTTGTAACTAAGTTCTAGGCTATCTTAAGTAGGGAACAGAGCTGTAGTATTGGTAGTGTTCTCTTTTCTTAAAATATATTTTTTCACTGTGAGGGAAAGTCATGTAGTTTACATGGCTTTTTCTCATGTCAGGGGTAGTTCATAAGATTTATAGAAAGAGTCAGCCAGTTGGTTGGCTCTTTTTTCATGCTTTCAGGGGTAGGTGAGAAACTTTTAGAAATTATTTAGATAATCTTGGCAGAATTGAGTTTTAGAGGTAACATAACAGCCACTATAAACCTATGGAAAGGAGAAAAATTGTTATGTTACTAAATACTATAACTGAAAAGCACCCAAATTCTTTTGTATTACTTATCCCAAATACAAGAGATAAAAACCATTGCGTGAGGGACTGGAGAGTATTGAATACCTCAAGGCATTACGATGAAATTCTAAAGGTAGCAAAGTATTATCGTGCTGAAGGAATGAGTAATGCAGTCATATGCAGCACTTGTGACGATTTGGTCGTTCCACCAGATGAGTCTGCAAAGTTCTTTCGAGTGTACTATTCAATGCTGACTATTGCAGGGGTAGTTATTCATTTGCCGATACAAGGAGCTGAGTAAAATGGGTTTAATTGATAGAGCCAGAGACATCTATTTTGATAGGGCTAAAGAGCGTTGGAAACAGGAGGGTTTTGATATTGATATAACAGATATTCTTGATGACTATCGGGAAGAAACAAATAAAAAGATAGTTAGGGATAAAGTGAATGTTCTCACAACATTTTTAATTAGTCTATATGATTATGACCATGATTCCTTGCAGTTAGATATTACAAAACTCATTGTGCTTCAGCCTAAGAGAGAGTTTCCTGCTAAGGATAAAAGAAAGTTGTTGCAAATTCTTTGGTCTACTATTCAAATGCTGTACGAGGATGATTGGTCTGAAGTATTGAATGAAGTCAATCGTTTAGGTGAGTGGGCTAGGTCAAATCCCGATGAATTTCCAATAAAATAAACCTTTCAGGGGTAGTTTTGAAAAAAGCTATTGACTTTTTATTCAAAAAGAGTGAGTAATACTAGCAACAAAAAATTACATATGTGAAAGGAGCAATTTACTATGATGAAAATTTTAACACCAACAGGTTCACTTATTGAGGTTGCAAAGGTTGAGCCGATTGTTGAAGAGAGGGTACAGTTTAATGGTTCTGAGGTCAGACTTTGTCAGATAGCTAAGGATTCAAAGCAGAATATCACAGGCTTGTATATTACATCAGAGACGGATGATTCAGTGTTCTGTGCTTCTACTAGTATCTTAGTAGCCAATTTAAAGCCAAGTGTTGCAGAGGAAATCATGCAGAGATTACTTTCAGATGGTTACTACGATTTCAGTGCATTAGATTATCAGGCTAAGCCAGCAGGAATTAAGGATTATGTGTATAATGCAGGGGCTAGTAAGCCTTATCATCTTGAAGGTTTGTTACTTAATGCATGTAGTCCAGCAAAGTCTTTTGATTTTCCAATAAGAGGAGTGACTACTAACGATTCAGGGGTAGCTGATGACCTTGATAATATTAGGGATATGCCTGATGAGGAACTTAGGGTACTTATTTATGGATTTGGTGGCTACACTATGAAGACTCTTGGTGATATGGATAGAGATGCCTTAGAGGCTGCATATCTTGATATACAGGAAGGAGATTGCAATGAATAGGTCAAGTCTGCCAGTATCTGTAAATACAATGAAGAAATGGTATGAGTCTGATGACAAGGTGCTTCAATGCACCTTGCCATTTCAAAGACATAGTGGTATGTGGAGTCCTATCCTTAAGTCAAATCTTGTATGGAGTATGCTCGCAGATTCCTATATCCCACCTATTGTCCTGTTAAAGGATAAGAGAGGTCAGGATTCTAAGGGCAAGGATATTTTTGGTTATCAAGTGCTTGAAGGACAGCAGAGACTTATTACTACTTTGTTTCCATTTTTAAATGATGAATGGGAGTTGCATGGAGCTACAGAGCCAGTAGAAGTTGATGGCTTTACATATGATATTGCCGGTAGAAAGTTTTCAGAGCTTGAGGAGGAGCTTCAGGATATTATCAAAAATTACAGATTTACAGTACAGGCTATTGAGAATTATACGATGGAAGAAGCTGAAAAGTTGTACTTCAACATCAATAGTGGTGTAGCACTCTCAGCAATGCAGAAAGGTAAAGCCAAGCTTGGCAATGAACTGATGGAGTTTGTGAATACCTTACTCTCAGGAAATTTCTTTACACAGGCTATTAATATCACAGAGAAACAGGCTCTCAAAGAAGATGATTTGCTGATGATGATGCAGGGTATGGCATTGCTTGATATGAAGAATACTGGTAGAGATTTTAAGACTATATCTGCATCTGCAATGTTAGGTTATGCAGAGTCTATCAGGGGTAGTTACTCAGAGGATGCCCAGCAAACTCTGATGGAAATTGTTGATTACTTAGATAAAGCTTTTCCTACAAAGAATAAGTTTCTTCGTAAAAACAATACTCCTATAGTCATAGTTATGGCTTCAATAGCTTTGGAACAGAATGTAGAAGCAGAAGCTTTTCGAGCATTTGTAAATGATTTTGCCAATTCTTTATATCCAGCTTATGAAGAAGCGTCAGGCAGTGGTAATGTGAAAATTACAAATGTTAAGCAACGACTCAGAGTTATGTTCATAGCAATGTGCGATTACTTCCGTTGGAATATTGATGATGTAGACAAGCCTTTTGAAAGTGAAGAAGCATGGCTTTTAAATGCAGAGGACTCTGAAAACTCTGAGGTTGATGATGATACAGCAAGTACTGATGAGGGCTCGCCAGCTATGGGTAGTTTCATGAATGATCCTACTGAAGAAGATGTGGATACTGAAGATATGGATACAGAAGGCGATGATACTGAGGAGGTTACAGATGAAGCAGGAGAAAATTCAGACATATCTGCTTAGAGTAAATAGGCTGTCGGGTGTAGTTTATAAAGGCTATCTTGCAGAAGTTGATAACACCTTAGAAGCTGAACAGAGATATGTTAATTTTAATGAAGCTAATGGTCTTATTACAGTAGTTAGTATCAACAATGAAATTGATGTAATCTGCAATGATGAGGGCAAAATCAAAAATTTCCCAATTAACAGATTCTTAGTTAGTGATGATGGTATTGTTCTTGATATGTTGGTTGGCAACATTATGTGTGTAAGACATAACAGTGCTGGCGAATTCACATCAATAAGAGAGGAAGATATTCCTGTTATTGAAAGTCATTTGATTCCGCTGATGCCAGATAAAATGATAGACTACAAGGAGGCAGAGTAATATGTCATATCCTATCAATAAGAAAGAGGTTTACTCTGCAAGATATCCTAAAGGGACTATCATAGAGCTTACAGAGCCTATTAATGATAAGTATAGTCCAAAACCTGTAGGTAGCAGATTTAAAGTGGATTATATAGACGATGCTCTGCAACTACATGGGGTATGGCTACCACCGCAGTCTGGCAGTATGGCTATCATTATAGAGCAGGATAAATTCAAAGTAGTAACATAAAGCACAAAATAAGCGACTGGTTGATTCAGTCGCTTTACTTATACAATCTATTCATGGTGAGAAGTATCGGGCTTTTTGTATTCTATAAGAGCTGATATATCTACATCAAGATAATCGCATAACTTACAGATTAGGTTTGTGTCCATTCTCTGGAATTCATCTCGGCAGTATCTGTTGAAGTTACTGCGAGGAATGTCCAAATCTTTACAGATTTTGTTTTTGGAGATACCTTTTTCTGCAAGGATTTCATTTATGCGTAAGTGTAAAGAACCATAGTTGCACATACAAAATCTCCTTTACTTTTTAACATAGATTGTATATAATAAGTGCTGATACAATAACTCACTATATAGACACTCACTATATAGTGAGTTAGAAACAAAATGTGTAAAATATAAGGTTTTACATAATATTCACAAGAAGGAGAGATATGTTTTATGAGAAAGAAAAAGTTAATGGCTGCGGCAGCTGCTTTGGCTATGGCGGCAATAACTGCATTTTCAGTTGGCAATACACCAAGTGTAAAAGCTGCTGATGTAACAGATAAGCCAGCAATTGATATTGTTGTGGAGGGTGATTATGTAGAAAAGTCACTTTCAAAAGCTGATAGGGAAGCAATTGCTAATCAGTTAGGATATGAATACTTTGGCGGTGATGTTGTTGTATGCGGTAGTAATACAACAGCATATGTTGACTGGGATAACAGCAGTATTCCATATTGGAAAGCATATGACTCATTTGTTTTAGTTCCTGTTTTATCAAGAGATGATAGTGGCAATCTTGTAATTGAGAAAAATGAAGATGGTTCATTAAAGACAAAGATAAATGGTGCATTAGGTTGGAAGGGTAGTAAAAGTGGACGTGCAATTACATATGACAGCACTTCAGAATTTGGAAAGGTTACTGGAAAAAGTTTCAATATTCTTCCAAAGGAATATTGGACAGATAACTCAAACTCAGGCTGTATAAACCAGAATATGGGTTCTAGAGAAATTGGTTATAATGGTGTTATGGCTGACGATGCATATATCATTAGAGTATATTATACGGCAGATGATTTGGGAAATATTCAGGTTGCTAGTGGACTTGAAACTTGGGGAGAAGACAATACAGATACATATGGTGCAAATATATCAGATGTAGATGATTGGCGTAAATATTATACATTGGAAAACAGAGTAAGTGCTTATGTAGATTATTGGTTTCTCCCAGAAGGTGTATCAACAGTATTAAACTTTGCAGATGAAACACCAGCTCCAACTCCAAGTGAAGATAATTACACAGTTGACTTAGGAAGTTCACAGACAATCTCTGCTGACACATTTGCTGCAATCTTAGCAGAAAATGCCACAAAGGATGTTATTATCAAGTCAAACAATGATGTGACATTTACATTTGCAAAAGGAACAATGACAAATGTAGCAGGAAAGACAGAATATGATTTTTCAACAACAATCAACAGTGCTTATGCAGATACAATGCCATCATATATTACAAAGGATAATTTTGTATCACAGATTAACTTCAACTATTCAGGCAAGTTACCAGCAACAGCTAACATCCGCTTCTATGCAGGAACAGAGTATGCAGGTCAGACACTTTACTATTCACTTATGAATGCTGACAATACTTTTGCAGAGGTTCAGGCTGTAGTTGTAGATGCTGATGGTTATATGACTGTAAAGCAAGACCATTGTTCAAGCTATGTTGTAACAAAGACAGAGCCAAAGTTACCAAGCAACGATGATACAAAGAATGATGATGGAAATGCTTCTAACAATGGTGGTTCATCTGATAATGGAAATACTTCTAATAATGGAAACGCTTCTACATCAGATAATAATACATCATCTGGAAATACTACTGTATCAACAGATAATAACACATCATCTGCAAATACAACAGCTACATCACCAAAGACTGGCGATATGACACCAATCGCAATTTATGTTGTGATTGCAGTTGCAGCTATGGGAGTAATCGTATTTGTAAAGAGACGCAAAACAGCTTAATTGAATATTATGAGCATAGTCAGACCAGTGATTCTTCGGAGTTGCTGGTCTTTTCTTATGTCTGCATATCTGACAGTATCAGGGGTACTTTTTATTGGTTTTTAGCTTGCATTTTCGCCCCATACAGCCCTTAAAATCGTGTTGCCTTGTAACTGTGCCACCTGCTATTAAAAGTGGCACAAATCGGCTTTAGCAAAGTTACGTCATTTTCTATCTTTTTACGACCTCTAAAACCTATAATTTATTATTTGTTAGGGTGTAGGTCTTATTCAAAATAAAATGTTTTTCTGAAAGTATAAGTTAAATAGCTTGTTATAAAGTCTTTATCACGGATAAGAGGTTTCTTGAAAGTTTGTACCTGCAAGTATGTCTAATTCTTTTTCTAAACTATAAAGGGACTGCATCCACGAGCAGTTGCCAGTGTAGTACAGATTGAAATTTTTATATGATTTTCTCTGTAGTTTTGTGAAGTGTGATAGCTTAAGTTTTTCACTGAAAATTTGAGGTGTTATTTGTGGTGTTTATTATTTCAGGGGTAGTTTAAGTTTTTATCCACGATTAAGAAATCCCACAACCAAAACCAAGTTAGATAGAGGATTGAGAAATCCCACAACCAAAACCAAGTTTGTATATGGGACAGATTTGAGTCAGGATAAGCAACCAAGAAATCCCATAACCAAAATCCAGTTAGGATTTGGGACAAAACTAAGTTAGATAGTGAATTAAGAAATCCCGTAACCAAATCTTAGTTTGTATATGGGACAAAACTAAGTTGAATTTTCGATGTAATAATATAGGAATTTTTTTTTTCAGTTAAATTCACATTCGATAGTCATTCGTGTGAACATACTATAGATGGGTATTTTGTTTTGATTTGAATAGCAAATTAAGTCTTACAGAATTAGTTTAAATTTTTATCTCTCATATTATGTAAAACACATAGATTAGGACTCATTTTCGAGTAAGAAATTGGAGCGGTCATCCCAATTCGAGAGTTTTTGGTGTGAACATTGAAAGAAGTTCTTTCCTCTCAATTTTTAGTGGATTTTCAAGCTTTCAGGGGTAGTTTGAGTTGATGAGAGGCGGAAAGATTATTCTTTTTATTTCCTAGAAAGAATAGTATAATAATTTTAATTACTTAAAATAGATTAGTCTGAAACTATATAAAGAAAGGATTCAGGGGTAGTTATATGTACACAATAGATGATTTTAATATAGCTTTTAATGATTCAGCTGAAGTTACTTCACTTACTTTTAATGAGTTAGATTTTGAAGACCTATTTAGTTTAGACATTTTTGGTAAAGATGAATTTAGCTCTATAATATATGTAGGTTATACTGATATTACCAATTCCATAATAGCCAAATTAAATTATGTAGATAATTCAAATTTTTGTCCGTCTTTTCATATAGAGTTGAGTGAAACGGATGATTTAAAAACTTCTATTTTAGATACTTTTAATAATGTGGTAGAACTTTATAATCAAGAAGTAGCTGATTTTTTCCTATCTAATGAATACAGGGGTAGCGAGTTGTATCGTTTTATTTCTAATTTACTTAATATAACAAATGAAGATATATTACAAATAGCAGAGATAATTAGAAAAGGTTGTCTAGATTTCAAACTTGACCCTAAATTTGATTTACACTTTACAAAATATAGGGTAAAGAAACCAGATGAAATAGTACCTATTGATTTCGAAGCTTTCTGTTATGAACATATATTAAAGGTTAATTATTAAATATAAGAGACATTGCTCTTTCGGGAGTGGTGTCTTTTTTGATTTTATAGTTTTTCAATATCTCAGTTAATCAGGGGTAGTTTCTCATGCAGAAGCTACCTCTTTTTCAGTTATTCAAGTTATTAAAGTTTTAACTCTATTTTCTCAATCTCACTATAATTTTCGTAACTTCGCAAGGAGTCTGCTTTTTATTAAAAAATGAAAGGATGTGCTTATATGTTGATTTTACTCCGATTGTGCGTTAAGGCTTTTAATACCATTCAAGGTATGAATTTATTATCAAATAAGAAGGAGGTGCTATTATGCAGAGTTTAGTTAAAAAATTGAAGTTAAAAAGAGTCGTGGCTATGCTTCTTCTAGTTTGTACAGTTATGTCTACTTTTCTCACTTCTTTTAATCATATAGGGGTAGTTAAGGCTGACTCAAATGACTTGAGAAAGACATATATTCAAATGATGGCAGGAAGAAATGCAAGTCAGATTGAAGGTATCTCAGATTTAACTACTGATGATTTGAGAGCATTAGCTCTTTATTTATCAAATTTTTATGTACCATTTAGTACAACTTTGGACTCAGATTCAGAAGATGATAATAAGGAAGTCATGATTGATGCTTTAACTCTTTTAGGTATTAAGAAAGAAGTAGCAGAGCCAATGATTTCCGGCATCTATTCAGCAAGTTTAAGTTCTGCACAGAAGTTGTATGTAAAAGAGTCTGATTTATGGGCAATATCAGGTCAGGATTACATCGGCTGGGGAGGAACAGCAATGGCAGAGCAGTTTTTCCACTATACTACAATTACATTTAAAACTGATAAGTATAAAAATCTTGTTGGAGATTCTGTGACTGTAGGTTCAGATACATATGTACCGCTTACAGCAGGTTTGTGGCAGTCAATTTGTAGGTTCTTAGGTGAGAAAAATGAAGCTGGTAGAGCTTCAACAACTGGTGGCAAAGATGCTTGCCCTTTGTTTTATATTGATGATTCAAACAATGCAAAAGAGTGTTTTAATCTTAATTACACCACTATGATGCTATTAGCTAAGTATTTGGATGCAAGTAAAGTAGATACAAATGGTAAGGCTATGAATGCTTTGCTTAATATGGATGGCTACAGCTCATGGGATAAATTAAACGATAATGAAAGGGGTAGTTTAACTCTATTCTTTGAAAATATTTATGTAGACTGGGTAGGTAATATTATTTACGATGCAGGAGACCAGAGAATAGTTATTTACCCTGCTTGTATGAACCCGTTTGTTTGGACAGCTATTGAGGGTGAGTCGGATTCACAGTATAAGAGATTTAATGCAGTATCAACTTGGGGTATTTGGCTTATAAATAACTCCAAAAATTATGAGGATTGTGGCTATACGACTGAAGACTCAGTAGGTAATGTATATGCAGACGATAACCAAGTTGTAAAATTATATGGCAGACACTATGAGTCATCTATAAAGCAGTTTAGAGGTTCTTCTGATTTAGCTACTTTTGACTCAACTTGGGGATTTTGGGGTACAGGCGAGGCAGGAACAATAGGTGATTGGATTAAAAAAGATAGTGGCTTTGCCACAAATGGAAATAAAGACTTAGGAGGTAGTCCTGCAAATTCAATATGTTACTGGGGTAGCCCAGGCACTATAAGGGGTTCTTTCGATTTTACACGATTTTTAACATATGATTCTTCAAAGACAATGGATACAACTTCAAACAGTCAGTTTATAGAGGGTAATTTAGTATCAAAAAGTTATGAGGATAAATTTTTCACAACATCAAGTAAGTTTTCAACTGGAGAAGAACTTAATTCATTTATGACTTTTGGTTCTGTCGATAAAGAGATGTTAAGTAATATTTTTATTACTTATGCATTTTGCTATGCAAATAAAGGAGAGACTTCATTTGATAAAACTAAGAATTATATCAACTTCAAATTTAATGAAGAGGTTTTTCCTAAAGTAGATTCATCAGCAATCGAGTGGGGTACTGTTTCAACTATTGATGACCAGTTGAAGAGTTATGTTAATTTTTTACTTAATCCAGTAGAAGGTGCTAAATATGTAGCAACTCTTTTAAGAAATAAGCTTACAGCTATATTAATTGATGGACACGAACATATAGTCGGTGGCACAGACTCTAATGTTTCAACTGGTATGACAAGATATTTAGGATTTAGTGGTTATGCAACAACACCTAGCCTAAGTGATGTATCTTGGTTAGATAGTCTACTTAAGTTTTATAATAGTATTATAGTTTACTTTATAATTTTTATGTGTTTACTGTTATTATGTTATGTATTAACAGGTCAGCTAACATTACAGAGAAGTATAATAGGGGTAGTTATTTTTGGTTTATTAGCCTTTGCCCCACCTTTAGCGATAAATACTACAGTAGATATTTCAAATAAAGTTGCTTCACAAATTTATAGTAATAAGTTTGAGTATTGGGCTTTAGTCCAGATGGAGCAGTACTTAGGTGATTTAAAGAGTAAAATAGAGGCAGCAGACTCAGGTAATACAAATGACTATATTGCCCAGTTAATGAATATTGAGAGCAATTCTGTATCTTCTTCTATATCATATACTGGTACGAAGTTAAAATGGATGACTCCTAAGAAGTATAATGATTTAAATGAGGTTAAGACAGAAATTGATAACTCGAATGTAGGCAGTACATTTAGCAGTGCTTTTACTAATTTGATGATAAATTCAATAGCTAATAGTACTTCATCGGAGAATTATTCAGAAAGTGTAGGACAGACTTATTTGTATCGAGATATGTGTGATATTTATCTCTATGGTATGGAAAGTTATCATATGTATAAGGGTTATTGGAGTGAGTCAGATTCTTTATTGCAGTACGATTCAGCAAGGATTTCTTCTACAGTTAATGATACTTCTACGAATAATAAGACAAACTTTATTGGTACTTTGACTGGAACTAAGAATTTAGTGGATTCTTTCAAGAATATACAGACTTCCAATAATAACTTATATTTGTATTTAGCTGTAAATGAACAGAAATTAAGTAATAATGTGAACAGCACAGCAGGGGTAGCTATCGCTGACACATCTTCTCTGAACGCTATAGATAGAGGTTTTCTGTACGATACAGTAGATGTAAAAAATAATGGCACAAGTATAAATTATTTTATGTCAAATACATTAGCTACTACTTACTTGGTAACATACAGAAATACTTACATGGATATCAATAATAATTTAAGTAAGTTACAAAATATTGTGGAGGGTACATCAACTGTTGATATTACTTCGACAAATATGCGTAATGGTAGTATTTTATTTGGTCTAGATACCAGTATTTTTGATATGTCTATCAATGATATATCTAATGGGGGTAGTAATCTGAATACTCTAACTACAAAGAACTTAGATAAACTTAGTGGTTATTATTATTCTTTGTATTGTGAGTCACCTTATTATTTCTTTAATTGGAACATTCGTGACCAGTTTAAAGCATCTGGATTAGAGAATTTTAATAAGAGTAATTTAGCTCAGTCAGCAGGCGATGGAAAATTTAGTAAGATGCTTTTAAGAAATAATCAGGAGTATTTCTTTAATCTTGCTGAAAACTCAGGAGATGGCTATGGTGAGTTACGAGACTTTATGAATTTCCATGATTTATTCTATTATGTTATTCCAGCTTTGAAAGATGGCAATGATTTAGTAGATATGTTCGACCAGTTGTTTGGTATGTACGCATACGATGATTGTAGCTTGACACTTAGTGCAGATGGTAAATGGCATTATAATAATCAAGAGTTTAAAGATGCAGCAGATTTCGTTGACAATGTATTAGATGAAAATGATATCGACGAAGATGGAGACAAAACAGAGAAGCTTTGGAATGCAATGACTGAGGAACAGCGTTATAAGTTCTGGCATGATTATAATGTTTGGACTATATTTAATAACTATGTAACTTGGTTAGATACTATGCAGGATTGTAATTATGCTAAGTCAGAAACAATCAGTGTTATGGGTGATAAGTTTGTTGTAAGTAACCCATTAGACCCTACCTCTTATTATCAGACAGATGATAGAGGTAATATGACTGCAGGTCGTTATATGGTATTTTCAGAGTCAGAGATGAAGTATTACGGTTTAAGCACTGCAGATTTAACTACAGTTGAGCAAAAGATTATCTCTATTCAGAAGAGTGTTTATAATACTTCGTTAGATTTGATGAATTACTATACTTTATCAGATGAAACTCTTATCAATGCATTTTCTTTAATTGAGTTATTCGAGTTTAATAAGGAGTTTAGTCAGGAAAGTATTGTAGGTCAAGATTATATTCTCTATCCACAGGGGTACGAATTAAAGGCATTTACATATGATGCTTATTTAAGACTTATTGTTTCAGAAGCAAGTGGCGAGAGTCTTATGTCAGATTCTGAGGATACATCAAGTATTTACCAAAGAGTTGCTAAGAATACAAGTTTATTCTTTGGAATTTTCCTTGTATTAAATGATTTAGTAGCTGTATATATTGTACCAATGTTAAAGTTATTTATAATTTGCTTATTGTTCTTGACAAGTTTACTTATTATTATAGGAGCAGCAGTCAAATTAGAGTTTAATTTCTTTAATGTTTTATGGAAGAGTTTGCTTGCACCGTTGCTTTCTTATGCAGGTTTGAGTTTAGGTCTTGCTTTCGTAGTTAGTATGTTTATGTCAAATGGAACAGAAGGGGTAGTAAGTTCTACACCAGTCATTAGTCTTGGTGACCCTACAATGGCTTTGATTTGTATGTTAGTTTTGAATGTATTCTTTACATTTATGTATTTTAAGATTGTAAAGAAATGTATTTCAGATTTCAAGACATACTTTCAAGCAGTTGCTAATAGTATCGGTTCAGCAGTTACAAGTGTTGTCGGTGGTACTATTAGAGGAGCATTAGCTAGTAAATTTAGAAGACCTACAGTTACTACAGTTGCTTCAACAGCAAGGCAACGTGGTATTGATAATAACCCTAGAAATGGTAAATATGGTTTAGGAACAAGTGCTTTTGCAGGGGTAGGAGCAGGTTTAGGCATGAGTGCTTTATCGAAGGAACAGCAACGTAGTATTGAAAATGCTAGAGATAGAGCAGATGCTTCACTTGGTATGAATAAATACAATAAAAAGGTTTATGCCAATGCCAATGCTAGAATTGATAAACAGCAAGCTAAGTATGATGCAATTAACCATAAAGCAGAAATAGCTAAAAACTCTAATATGTCTGAGTACAAGAAGAATAAATTGGAACAGGCTAGACGTAGACAGGAGCTTAAGCTTAATAGAGCAAAAGGTTATGCAGATGATATTGCTAAAAAGGGAGTTCTTAGAGCTAATGCTAAACGTATAGGCTCAGCTCCAGCAAGAGTAAGTGGTAGCTTAGGAAAAACTATTGGTCGAGTTCAAGCTTTTAACACTAATGTAAATAGTAATGTTACTAGATTTGGTGGAGCAGTAAAATCTCTCGGCAGTTCTGACGGAAGAAAGCAACTTGGCTCAAGATTTACTTCAAGTATGAAGAAGGGAACAGGTAGTTTGAAAACATCTGCTTCACATGTAAAAGGTAACTTCCAAGCTGGTAGAAATGAGTATAGTAAGAGATATACAGACTCAGATGCTAGGGGTAGAGCCGAATACTACAGGACTATAGCAATAGCAAGTAAAAAACAGAAACAGCGTCAGGCAAAACAGAATAAATATGCTAAATAATCAAGAAGCTCTATCTATTGCAAAATAGATAGGGCTTTTTTAGTTATAAAAGTTATTTCAGTTTATTATAAAATTTCCAAATCTCAAATTATATTCTTTTGACAGCAGAAATTATGTCTTTTGAAGGGTGATGATGGTTTATATGAATTTACGAGGTGTGAAAATATTATTAAAGCCTACTAAAGAGCAGGAACAGAAATTTTTTGATTCAGCTTTTTATGCAGATTTGATGTTCAATACAGCTTTGCAATGGAATATAGATTATTACAACTCTGAAGGTAAGTTTTACAGCTATTTTGATATGTTAAATAAATTACCAGCTTTTAAAAAAGAAAATCCAGATTTCTCTATACCATCAGTCATTGCACTACAAGGTGCATGTAAAGATGTGAGAAATGCTTTAGATAGGATGAAATCAGGAAACAGATTTCCAAGATTTAAGAAAGCAGGTAAGTATTTATCTTTCTTAGTGCAAAATGGTAATTTCCCTTACATTCGTGCTAATTATGTTGAGTTACCAAAGATGGGAAAAGTTAAGTGTAAACATTGTCATTGGCTAACAAAAGACAAAACAGAGTGTCAATATATACGAATGAAGACTTATAATTCAAGAGTTAAGTATGATGGAAAGTATTGGTTTTTAATCTTTGCAATAGAAGTGGATATAACTGCTGATAACACTACAGATGAAGTTGTAGGTCTTGATTTAGGTATTGAGAAAACAATTACGACTTCTTCAGGGGTAGTTTATTCAAACATTAATAAAACTCGTAAGGTGTTAATTTTACAGCGTAGAAAGAAAAGACTACAACGAAAAATAGCTAGAAAATATGAGTTAAATAAAGAGGGTAAAAGATTTATCAAAACAAAAAATATTAAACGCCTTGAAAAGCAGGTGCGTTTGATAGATAGAAAGCTAAGTAATATAAGAGAAAATTACAATCAATCAATAGTAAATGACATTATATCTAAGTATCCAAAAAGAATTATGATTGAGGACTTAAATGTAAAGGGTATGATGAAAAACAGGCATCTTGCACGAGCTATACAAGAGCAACAGTTTTATCGTATCAGACAACTATTAACAGAAAAGGCATTAAATACAATAAATATTCAAATAGGGGTAGTTAACAGGTTCTATCCATCCAGTAAGTTGTGTCACACCTGTGATTTTAAAAATAAGTATTTAAAGGTGTCAGATAGAATATTTAGATGCCCTAATTGTGGTTCAGTAATTGATAGAGATTATAATGCAGCATTGAACTTGAGAGATTGTGATGATTATAAATTAGCATTTTAAGTCAAAAAAGACTTCATAAAATTCTACCCAAGTTTGATGGGAAAGTTAAGCCTTGATAAGGCTGCTAAAGTAGCTTTGGCAAAATAGTTAGTCAGGATAGGAACTGTCTAAGACAGGGTTCAATATATTTTTTCTAACTTCGCAAGGAGTATATTAAAAAATAATTTTTTGAAAGGAAGTGGTCTTATGTTAGATTTCACAAAAAATAATGAGGAGTTTAGTGATGTAGGTCAGACAATGACTGCGAAGGAGGTAGCAGCATTGTTTGGTAAAACAGTAACTACGATATATACGTGGCGAGATAGAGGTATCATTAAACCTATATATTCTTCTCCATCCCATCGTGGAGAGGAGTATTCAAAAAATGAAATCTTGGCACTTTACAACTCAGGTTTTCGCAGAGCATAAGGAGATAATCATGATTAAAGATGTTAGTGTTAACGAAAGTAGTTTATTTATTACGATAGAGACAGGAGATTTAATGGTAGTGCCGATTAATTCGGCTCATGCCGTTGAGATAGCTTGTTGTAGGAGAAATCTTATCTATTGTGCTGATGCAGGGGTAGTCAATAAATTAAGGTCTATCGCAGAACATAATATCCCTAAAGAGGCTATTACTTCTTACTTTCAGGGGTAGTTTTGAAGCTTGATTGAGGAGTAAAGGAGTGATGATTATTGGTACAGAGTATAGAAGAATATAGACAAAAAGATGGTACAGATATATTAAAGGTTTATTGTAAGCCTACTAAAAATTTCCCAGAAGGTAGTAATTATTTTTATGTAGATGCTGACGCTAAGGACTTAGTTAACCAATACTGTTGGTATTTATGCAAGTCTACAAATAAAAATGGTGTTTATGTTTTAGCTAGTCGTAGTGATGGAAGATTCGCATATAAATTCCATAAGGAATTAGCAAAAAAGTATTCAGATAATATAGATACTTTTATTGACCATATAAACATGATTGAAATAGATAATTGTGATTCTAATTTGAATTTAGTATCTAATCAGCAAAATCAATATAATAACTTCACAAAGGGATATACCTATGTTAAAAATTTTGGTTTTAAACCGAGAGTAAAAATTAATTTAGAAACTATTTACCCTTATGGACAGGTTAAAAGAACTGAAGATGAAGCCTGCATCTTACAGAGAAAGCTTGAGACAGAGTGGTTACAAGAACAGTTAGGTTCTGATGTATATTGTTTTGATATATTTGAGTATCGCAGGGGTAGTTTAGATATTCTTGATTTGGAACGCACAGGTCAGATTTCTCACGAAGAAGCAAACTATAGACATATTTTAAAATATGCAGATAATGCATGGTATTATCTTAGATATGATTTGCAGGACTTTTTCAAAGAGCATCATATTTCAGTTCCAGAGTATTCATTAGATGCTGATGGTTTTATGATTGATAAGATTACTGGAAAGAAGCTGTGTCCTTTCTATAAGTAAAGATTTGTATTTAAGTTTTTCAAGTTATTGAAGTCTTTACTCCAAAAATAAAATTTCAAAATATATTCTGTAAAGCGGAGGAAATCTGCTTTGAATTAAATTTTGGGAAAGGAGTAAATACCTAGTTAAGTTTTCTAGTTAATGTTTAATTATTATTATTTTTAAAAGGAGGTATGTCTTATGAATAAGACAGTCAAAAAAGTATTTATGCTGATTGGTTTGTTAGTTGTCATCTTCATAGCATGGCAGTTGGTGTTTAATGATGGAGGTATCTTAAAAACAGGATATAACGCCATTGTTAAAGGTATCAACGGTCAGTGGGCTAAGGTAGCTGGTTCAGGACAGAGTTTACTGCCTGAGTGGGGAAGCACAGGAGCTACAGATAATGGACAGGGCTTCGATATTGATACGAAGTAGAATTGAATATTCTAGTTACAATCAGGGGTAGCCATCTAGTTGTTGAGCTACCTCTTTTCTATAGAGAGGAAGGTCGATAATAAATGAGATTTTTTAAAGTAGCTTATGCGATTGCATTCTTTTTACTCCTAATAGGGGTAGTTAAACACTTTCTCCCCGATACATCTTACAATAAAGTAAATGATTATATTTATGCACAGGATAATATTTCTGATAACGAAATAAATCAGGTAGCCACATATATTAGTTATATGCCACCAGTAATCAGAAATAAGTTCACAGATGAAGATTGGAAAGTTTATATAACAAATGATATTGAAAGTAAAGTAGTCGGTAGAACTGTGATAGAGGATAAAATTGTCTATATTAAGACAGGTTTTGTAAATCAGGAATTATTACATGAGTTCTTCCACATTTATCTTTATGAGCATCCATTTGCTGATGATTTTAAAAATATATACGAAGAAGAAGCAGAGCAAATGATGAAAGCTTATTACGGTGACGATTCAAAGTATAAGTATTCAGATATTACAGAGTTTTATTGTAGTGCAGCCAATGTAGTTTATTGGGTAAAAGAGGACACTTCAGGGGTAGCTCCTAAGTCTTTTGCCTACTTTACAGACCTGTTCAACAAACTATATAGTGAAGAGCAATAGCAAATTATATATTTGGAAATAAAAGTCAGCATTAATAGCTGGCTTTTTCTTTTATTTAGAGGTAACATACACAGCAAACTACAAGGAGGAGAGCAAAAATGTGTTACATTGAACTTAGCAAAGGTAGATATTATAAAGGTTTTGATTCTTGTATCAAAATAAACGAGAAAGAAGTGATTGTTACTGAAATCAAGGACAATATTGAGTACACTTATCTTTTAGGTAAATGTGCTTTTGAAGAAGCAAAAGCTTTTCTCAGGGGTAGTCATAAGTCAGGCTATGCTCTTAGTCGTTATAAGATGTCACAGGATATTTATAATGCAAGGCTCATAAGATTTGTAAATCAGGTAGCCACAAACTATGAAGATTTTACCTTTACAGATACAAGTAAGATAATTCAAAGTAAGTTTGCAATCTTAGGTTATTTCAGGGGTAGTCTTGAGCTTTCTCCCGAAGCATTTTCTCACAAAATAATCGAAATCCTCGCAACAAAGAACTCCAGTCTGTAGAGGAACTGTGATATAAAATTCAAAACTTCCAGTTAATAATCCTTACAACAAGTCTTGTACGCAAATAGGTTACTAACTGCAATTTTAAATCACAAGAAACCATTAAGTAAGCATCTATCTATACGAGGTAGTCCATATTTCTTAATATCAAAGATTTCATAGATTAAAAATAATATATGATTTTATGTAGATTTTTTTGGAGTAAAACAGGTTGAGTTTTATCAAATATTTTTGACTTCTTCAGGGGTAGTCAAGTTGATTTGAAAGGTATCGTTAAGTTATAACACCTAAGAAATCCCACAACCAAAACCCAGTTTGGATATGAACATATTTTGAGAAGTAATAGTTATCAAGAAATGTTCACAAGCAAAGTCCAGTTTGTATGTGGGACAAATCTAAGTCAGAATAGGCAACTAAGAAATCCCATAACCAAAATCAAGTTTGTATGTGGGATACTTTTTGAGTTGGATTATTTAAGAAATGTGCATAAGCAAAGCTGAGTTTGTATATGAACATTTTTCAAGATTACAGCAACTAGCAACATTATATTTTACCTGTAAGCAGGAAGTATAGAGGTAAATCCCAAAAGCGTGATTTTCAGTGTGAACATAGCATAGTAGTCGAAATAGCAGGAGAATATGAGTGGTTTTCAATTACTTCAGGGGTAGTTACTTTACTAATCCTATAACTTTGCATAGAATACGCATATCAAAAATCAATAATAAGGTTGAATTCGTAGGAGCTATCCCAAATCATAAGCTGTCGTATGAACATATATCAGTAGTCAAATTGATTTAGATTTTTAGGTATCTTCAAGCCATTCAGGGGTAGTTATCTTCTGAAACCTAAAAGACTACTATAAATCATTCATTTTAGAAACTAACCATAAGCAAGATTTCTCAGGAGCTATCCCAAATCTGGAGCTACAGTGTGAACATATATCAGTAGCTAAATTTGTTTTAATTTTAATCGTAAATTGAGTTGTATTTCCCAAGTTTTTTGTTATTGAAAATCCCAAAAGCATTAGTTTCTTTGTGAACATATATCAGTAGCCATTCCATAGCTAACCTTAATAAATTTTCTTGCATACCTTTTATCTCTTGTAGTTCAATACCATCTTTAGTTAAAAAATCAGCCACAGTATAGTTTATATAAGTGGACTTTAGAAGCTAGGTCAAGGGCAATATTAAATAAATTCTTGTAGACATATAAATTCTAGGTCTATCAGGGGTAGTTATAAAGGCTTTCAACCAACACCCTACGATTCTGTGCAGTAGCACCACAATCTTTCCACTTAAGCAAATATCAGTATTTTTCCCAACAACAAACCCCAATATTAAAATATCAAAATATGTTCTTCAAACGCAGGGAGTATGTTTTTGTATTTCTAGTGACCCTTGATTTTATTCAGAGTTTTGCACAGTTCTGTAGCGTAAAAGGTATCTATCACACAATCAAATCAAGGAGGAAGGTGGTAAAAATGGTAGTTGAAAGAAGAGAAAGTGAAAGAATTTTAGTTGATGAGGATTGCATCATCTTTATCAGGGGTAGTTCCATAAAAGCTCAGCTTCATGATATATCAGGAGCCGGTGTTTCTTTCTTTGTAGATGACCGACACCCATTTCAAGAAGCTGAGCAATACGAAGAAGTTTTAGCATTCCAAAGTGAAAGTTATTCAGGTTGTTGCGAAATAGTTAGGATTTATACCTTTAATGTGTTGGAAAAGGCACTCATAGGTTGCAGGAGAAGATGATTTTGTAGCAAGTCGTTTAGAGAAAGGTTGTAGGTTATGAAAAAACAGGTGATTATAGGTCTTTTAGTGGTGATGTTGTTAACTGGATGTAGTTATGATAATTCAAGTGTTTCAGGGGTAGTTCCAGTTGCTTTTGATTTACAGACAGTGACAGGTCAAGATTACAACATACAGGCTTGTAAAGATGAATATTATCAGAGAGTTGTAGATATTTTAGATGAAACTTTTTCAGAAACAAGTAAGTCATATTTTACAGGCAGTAACTGGCAGGTCAAGGTGATTGATGAGCCTTTAGGCTCTGGAGCAGGTTACATACAGTCAGGAAAATGTGATTACAACAATAAAATCATTACAGTCTATAGTCTGGATTTAGAGTCATCTTTGAAGCATGAATTAGGTCATTATTATAGCTACATATATAAAACCTACATACAGGATTGGTCAGGTGTAGGAGATGAAGAAGCAACGGCTGAAGCCTTTGCTAGGGGTAGTTCTGAAGTCGCTAAAATTAAAGAGGCAGTTGATAGCTTTAATACGGTTGTTGACTTTTTCAGCATAGAAGAGGTAACTGGAAATCTTAGAGGTATAAATGAAAGTAGTGATTTCTTAGCAACCAGTGAAGTAAATGTAAATAAATTAATAGATTTGTGTAAAGCAATGTCTGATAAATTGAGGGGTAGCATCTCTGAAAGTTATTATGTGATATTAACTACGCAGGATATAACAACAGAAAATCCTCATTACATAATAGTTAATGCTAATTTACCAGTAGAGCATCAGATAGAATTTATAAAAAGAAAGGTGATTAAATAATGAGTTCATGTAGAGAAAATATTAAGGTTTTTGAAAACACTTTGTATTTATGTAACACAGTTTACAAAAATGATACAGCAGAGGCAATGAGAAACACCGAGGTAATTTTTAACGGTGCAAGTCTTATTAAAGAAAAAGGAGATAAGGAACAAAATATAAGAATTGTGACAGCAGGAAGTGTTTCAGCCATTGAAGGGGTAGTTGCAGGTCGCAGAGTTGCAGCACTTAATTTTGCTGATGCACTCACTCCAGGCGGTTTAGTTTGGGAGGGAGAAACTACTCAAGAAGAGGACTTATGCAGGTGCAGTAACCTCTATCCTTGTATCAGTCAGGATAAGGTATTTGATGATTACTATGGTTACAATCGGAGTCTGGAGAATGACATCTATTCAGATAGACTGATTTATAGTTCAGATGTTTTATTTTTCAAAGACGAGACTTATTGGTGTTTATCAATACCAGTTAAGTGCGATGTGATAACTTGTCCAGCCCCTGTAGAGTGTTCTGATAAACAGGTATTTATAAATCGTATCAAATGTATTATTGGAGCAGCATACAATGCAGGGGTAGACCAACTCATTCTTGGTAAGTTTGGGTGTGGAGCTTTTAGAAATGACCCACGACTAGTAGCCACTGCTTTTAAGGAAGTGTTGAATGAGTATAAGTTATTCGATGTAGTATATTTTCCAGTATTTGATGATTCAGAAAGTTCAGATATATTTCAAGAAATTTTGGAAGGTTAATTATATGGTAGAAAAGATAGAGAGTTACACACAAAAGAATGGAAATGAAATTTTGAAGGTTCATATAAAAGTATCAGCAGATACACCAGAGGGTTTGAAATATTTTTACACAGATGCTCCAAATTTAGATTTAGTTAAAAAGTATTCTTGGAGAGTCAATAAAGGTTATTGGGTTAATCCTGTAGTAACAAGGATAAAAAACCATACACCAAATGTTAGAACATTATATTTTCACAGAGAGTATGCTTATAAAGTATTAGGTTATTATCCAGATTATATTGACCATATAAATGGTTTGGAGATTGATAATATAGATGAAAATTTAAATGTAGTCACTAATCAGCAAAATGCTTTTAATAAAGCTACAAGAGGATACAAATATGACCCAAGAAAGGTTAATAGTTTTACAATAAGGCTTTTGAGTAATGGCAAAGAAAAATCAGGTGGTGTTTATTCTAATGAATTTGAATGTTTAAAGGATATAACTAAAAAGAGAGCTGATTTTGGAATTACTTATGATTATAACTTTCTCAAAGATAGACGTGGTGAGTTAGATTTGCTTGATTTAGAACGAACAGGGGTAGTAAGTAAGGAAGAAGCCACATACAGACATGTTAGACGATTTGTAGATACTAATCCTTGGTATGCTTATCGTTATAATCTACAGGAGTATTGTAAAGATAATCATATAGTTATCCCAGATTTTAGATTAGATGGGCAAGGATTTATGATTCATCCAATCACAGGTAAACGATTTAGTCCTTATGAAAAAGAGGTGCTTTTATGATAGCAAGTGTAGCGGAACTAATGCATATTGATGGTCTTTATAACGAGGCTATTCATAGATATGAATGTGTGTCAAATCCAGATGAGGATACAAAAGAAGCCTATGAGAAGTTAATAAAAGCAAAGCAGGATTACAATACAGGGGTAGTAAGTTGGAGTGATTATACCATGTACCTAACGTATTTTAGGAGTTGTCTACTTCATGATGGTGAGTCAATAATGGAATTTTGGAGGTAATTGTATGTCAGAGTTAAAAAATAAGCAGAGAATATATGATTTAACAAGTGAGTTAGAGACTTTAAAGCCTAAAGCAGAAGCTTATAAGCAGATAGTTACAGATATTGTAGATATTATTACAGGCTATGTAGCAACAAGTGATAATCCTGCAGATGCTTATGATGTAGTACAGGCAATAGCAGATATTATTAAAGATGGTTTGAATATTACTATTGAGGATTGCTTAAGGGGTAGTTTTGATTTTATTTTGCGTAGAGAAATGGTTAAAGTATCTAATAGGATAAGTTACAATTTAGTTCATATGAATGAGCATTTTATTAGTTCTTGGGACTTAGCCTCACTATATGAAGTTGAATTAGAGTTTGGTGATGAAGATTATTCAGTATTTACAACAGAAGTGGGTGATATTAGTGAGATATAAAAAAGCAACTAAGAAACAGGTAAGTAAAATCAAAGATTTAGCCGAAAAGAAGCAGTTAAGTATAGAAGCTATTGATAAGCTATCACAAACAGCAGCTAGTCAGCTTATCAGGGATTTAGAGAAGGAGGATATAAATGCACGAGCTTTTGAAGATAGTTAAGAGTTGTAAGATTTTTAATGATATACGAGCATTACCTGCTGAAGATAAGGCAAAAATACATAATATTGTAGCACTTGATAGTCAAATAGAGGAGTGATATTTAGAGCCATACTCAGTGGTAGTTCAAGGCTTTACCCATGAAGAATGGTGGGAACTATACAAGTCTTGGGTAAATTTTAAACTGTATTATGAACAGGAGATGAAGAAAGATGTTAGATTTCAGTAAGGATTGTAGAAGTCAGATTTACGAGATGAGTAATGAGGAATTGTTTCAGGAAAATATACTGTTACTTGTCGCATTAACTAATAAAGCTGATGCTCAGGTAGTGCATAACAATCTACTAACTTTCACAGAGGAATTGAAAAGGAGAAGAAAAAATGCTTAATATTAAGGATTATATAGACAAGTTCAAACCAGCAAGAAATATCAGTTATTATGCTTTTGTATGTAAGATACCAGTAGGTAGTGTTGTAATTGATAAAATCAGAAATAGTAAAGTCTTTGATTTAGTAGGTCAGAAACAGGTACTTACACCTTTAGAAGTAAGAGAGATTAGCATGAAAAATGCTAATTTTTTTCAGTTACTCAGGGGTAGTATTATTACAAACGCTCAGTTTGTTATCAATATTGCAGGGAACGTAGAAGTTATTACTGCTCAGGAGCTGATGTCTAAATATGAGTTTCCTAATGGTACACCTATCACTCAAAGTAGATTACTTACTAAAGCATATATTTGTGAAAATCAGCAAGGTATTAACACACCAGTAAATATTACACTGAATAGAGCATATAAGCTTAAAATTTCTAATCCAGAAAGCAATATTGTAGTGAATTGGTTTAGAGTCGTAGCTAAGGACTCTGTTATTGAGCAAGAAGCTATGTATATTAAACGAGGAGAAATGCCTGAGTTTAATATGTATCTTCCTTTGGATAACAAAGATTATCTTGTAGTTGTCGAGAATGGAGAAGTTTCAACTGCAAAGTTTTTATCAGTTGAGGAATTCAAATATAAATATGATTTACATGGTTGGTCTAAGATTTTAGGTAGTGATAGAGTTACAATGGTGCAGCCAAAGCCCTTATTTACTTTGACTGAGAGTACTCATGGAGTTAAGACTTTTGCTGTAATTATTGAAAATATGATTGCTGAGTTGTATAAAAGCTCTATAGCAATCAACTCAGGGGTAGTTACTGATTTTGTCACAGAAACTTGGTCTAAAAATGTTATAGCTATTTCATTTAATATTACTTGTGGAACAATATATGCTTTAGCATATAAGAAGGCAGGTAAGTATAATTTAGCTTTTGGAAATGAAGATGTTTTCAATGGTTTTAGTCAGAATGTAGAACAGTATATAGATTATCTAGAAAAGAACCATTTTGTCACTTTATCTCTCAAGGATTTCAAGGTTTATAGAGAGTTATTTATTGCAATTTTAAGTTTATTCAACTCATCTGCTCTTGCAAACTATAAAATGCCATTATTATCTAATGAAGAAAGGCAAAGTTTACGAGAGTACACTGGTATAGAATACCAGAATATAAATATGTATCTTCGAGGAGAGATGTCAACTGATGCATTTGGTAGTTACTTACATGCAATGCATATTTCAGAATACTTAGATAGATGCCAAGTATTGAAGAATTCGTGGCATTTTAGAGGTATGACTATTTCTAATAAACTTCTTCCAAGCGAGCTTAAATCAGGGGTAGTTATTCCAAGCGATAGCTTTGTTTCAACTACAATAATATCTCCAGTAGCTTTTGATTTCGCAGCAGATGGCGGAAAAGATGAAACGTCATTCCTTTTCTTATTTAAAAATACTACAAAGAAGCATGGTGCTTTCATTGATTTAATATCTGAGCATAGAGGTAATGAATATGAGGTTCTATTTAATATAGGAACTGGCTTCAAACTTATAAAGCGTCTTGGTTGGTATCATGAGGAGGATGCAAAGCCAGCACAGGTTTGGCTTGTTGAAATTGTAGAGGATAAAGAGGCAGGTATCCGAAAATATCAATACAAACAGGATGAAGCAGAGAAACTCATTAGTATGCTTCAGTCATCAGAACTTATGAAAGCTTTCTATATTAATGAGGTTGATGAGCAGGATACAGGGGTAGTAAAGGTTATCTTATACCGATATAATGTAAACGATTTAGCTATTTATATTACATTGTATAAGGGAGTTTTTACTGTTGAATTCTCTGGAACAATCAATAGTAGGTACCAGTTCTCTATTAAAGAGAAAGGTTACAATCATTTATTCCAGTATATATTTGCTATAATAAATCAAGAAGGGCTTAGTAGTAATTTCAATGAAACTGCATTATCTTCATTTTCTGAGCAATTTATGTTAAATCTTTTGAGTACATTTACAGCAAATAATTTTATTATATCTTCCCAGAGAGTCAACATTGGTTATATGCAAAATCCTTTTACTGGTGATGATTTCTTACTTCCAGAAGAAGCAGATAATGAAAGCTCTGAAATTAGAAGTTCAGAGTTTACAATTCTTACATCTGAGCTAAAGACTTTGAATGTTAGTATTGATTTGGAAGTTCTGAAGAGTTCTGCAGAGTTACAGGCTAGTATAAAAGCATCTGTTGATAATGGAAGAGTACTTACGAAGATAGTTACAAGACCATTAAACGAGCGAAATAATCTGTATTATGATGTATATACTGTATTAGTTCAGAAGTTTTCTCTTGATTCTACAAGGAGATTGAGGCATATATTTAGCTTAGTTTCAGGCTACTATGAAAAATATCTTGAGTTTTCTGGTAGTAATGGTATTTATCAGGTGGCTTTTGATGATAGGGTATTTAATGTAACTCAATCAGGGGTAGTTATCCATGTTGCTTATGAAGATAGAGGTATAGACTTAAATTATTATGATGATGTCTACTCCCTTGCTTCGCAGGTGCAGACACTTATTTAAGGACAATAGGGGAGTCTTGTTTCAAGGCTCTCTTTTCTTTTGGCTTATAAATTATAACTAGCTTCGTAACTAAATAATAACTGGGGTTTGTCTTTATAATTTAGCCGACAAAATTCTGCACCTTCAGGTTCGAGGGATGCCAGCCAGCCTATCAGCCGACTTATGTCGACTGTATTTTTTAGTCTGATAACTACAATGAGACATAAGTAATTTAGGTCAGACAACTTCAGATTGGTCAATCTCAAAATATATCTTCTATAAATGAACGGAGGTATATTGCTATGGAAAAATATTATACAACAACTGAATTTGCTCAGGCAGTAGGTGTTGTCAAAAATACTGTAGTGAATTGGGAGAGAAAAGGTCTTTTAATTCCTCATCATGTAACACCAACTGGTAGACGTTTCTATTCTCAAGAGCAGTTAGATGATTTCTTCCGAAGAAAAGGAAGTGATTCTAATGTTTAAGCTTGTAGATAAGAAGGAAAATAAATATTTAGTCCTTGATACTGGTGATGGAGTTATTGAGGAGTATTTTTGGGAGGATATAATAAACTTTCTTCAATCAGGGGTAGTCATTGAGGGTTGCCACGAAACAGAGCAAGGTTATCATTTTGATATTGATAACTCTGATTACCAAGTGATATACAAGGGTTACAAATTCAGATTATATCCAAACAAAGTACAGCAGGAGTATTTTGCTAAATGTTTTGGTTGTGCAAGATTCATATACAACAAGATGTTAGCTGATAAAATAGAGCATTATCAGGAAACTGGAGAAGGTCTTACAGTTTACCTAGCAGATTATAAAGCTGATTTTCCTTTCCTTAAAGAAGTGGATAATAGTATTTTAGGATATGAGCGTTTACATTTACAGAGAGCTTATAATAATTTCTTTAAAAATAAGGGGTTTGGTTTTCCAAAGTTTAAGTCTAAAAAGAATAATTATAGGTCTTTTAGTACAAGTAATGATACAAGATGTAATACTGTAGAAATTATAGATAATAAGTATCTGAAACTTCCTAAAAGCAAAAACTTTGGTCTAATAAAGGTAAAAATTTCTCAACCTATCAGGGGTACTATAAAGACTGTAACTATATCACAAGTTCCTAGTGGAAAATATTATGTTTCCATGAATGTAGCAATTTGGTATCAATCTTTACCTAGCAGGGGTAGTTCTATTGGTTTAGATTTAGGAACAAAGGATTTAGTTATTACTTCTAATGGAGATAAATTTGACAATATTAGAACTTTAGAAACCCATCAAGCAAAGTTAGCTAAACTACAAAGACAGTTAGCTCATAAGCAGAAGGGTTCTAGGAATTATGAGAAAGCACGAATAAAGCTGGCAAGAGAGTATGAAAAGATAGCCAATATCAGAAAAGACTATTTACATAAGATTTCTCACAAAATAGTAAGCGAAAACCAAGCTATATTTAGTGAGGATTTAAATGTAAAAGGTCTTATGAAAAATCATAGACAAGCAAAGTCTATTGGTGATGCATCTTGGTATGAGTTCACAAGACAGCTTGAGTATAAGTCAGCTTGGAATGGTAGAGTTTATCACAAGGTTGATAGATTCTTCCCAAGCTCTCAGTTATGTAGTTCTTGTGGTTTTAAATATGAAGCAGTCAAGACTGAAAACTTGAGAGAGTGGAGATGTCCTAATTGTGGTGCATATCATGATAGAGATATAAATGCAGCAATAAATATACTTATCAGGGGTAGTCAAGACTTAGGTCTTTCACTAGCCTAGATAATAAATAAATGTAGGGTTGGTCGAACCCAAACATATACGCTTGTGGAGATAGTAGGTTACGAGGTCGATGAAGCAAGAATTCCATTAACTATGGGAGCGACAGATGGAATAAGTTGGACTCTTGATAGGGAAAAGGCTGAATGGTTTGCAACTCGATTTACAGAAGATGGTGTTGTATATTCTGCTAAAGTCAAGAGTAATGATATACTTTATTATATATCTGATAGAGGGGAGAAAGAAGTTATTGTTGACCCAAAGAGATTAATGCAGGTGGAGCGAATATGAATGAAATAGCAAATAATATTGATGTTTTAATCAGCTTAGAAAGAAAAATTACAAGTCAGTTGGACAACTTGATTAGTGAATGTGCTAGAGGAAATCATATAGATGATGATTACCTTAATCAAGTTAAAAGAAGTATCACTAATACGATTGATACTGATTTTCGATTTCTACAGTAAAATTATAAGTTAAATAATGAATGACCAAGTCTTGTAGGTGTAACAGCTTATAAGGCTTTTTTGTTGCATTTTTATTGAGATAAGTGTGTGAGGTGCTGTTTGTTTTTGTGTAGTTACAGGTGGCTTTAGAAAATTTTCTCATTCTTCAGGGGTAGTAATAGCTTTAGCTTTTGTAACTATATATTTCGGGTGAGATGGAGGAGTAAGTTTGATATTCAATAAGTTTTATATGAAGTTATTAGATTGAAATGTTATAAATGCAGTGTTTTCAAGTTTCGTATATAGTGTAACTATTATTAAACGCACTGGTTTTAAAATTTGAGTCACTGTTAAAGGAAAATAAGTCAAGGCATTGTGTCTAATAAGTTTATCAGTATCACTTTTTATAGAAGCAACTCGTTTCACTTCAGATGCAATTATATCAATTAACGAACGCAGTGCTTTTATTTTTTGTGTCGGTATTATTTTTTATGAACGCACCGTCTTTATAAATAAAATCATCACTATAAAAATCAAACGCAGTTCTTTCAATATTTTTATTAGTTATATGACTTTTTAAATGCAGTTCATTTAAAAATAAAGGCTATTGTGTAAAATTCTAAACGCATTGCAGTTTTCAGTAATTAAACTTATTGATTTAGCCTTTAAAAGAGGCGAGTTCTTATTTGAAAGGAGATTATAAATTATGAGAAAAAATGGTTATTATTCACAAAGACAGTTTGCAAAGATTACAGGTATTTCTACAGTTACTTTATCGAAGCTTGTTAAGGAGGGGGTTATAAAGTTACAGCCTAATGGTACAATTTCTGGCGAAGAATTACGAAAATTGGTGATTGTAGAATTAAGAAAGAAATATGCTGATAGCCTTCTTTTATTTCAGGTAGGTAGTGCAGATTCTTGTTCACAAGCTATAAGTAATGTTACAGCTCTTTTTGAGAGAGAGCATAAGAAAAATAAAAAAATTAAGCCATTACTTTACTATAAAAGTATAGATGATTTAGTAGACAATATTGTAAATTATGAGCCAGCAGATTTAAGTTTAACTTTTTTAGAGACTAGGTATATGAAACATATTTGTAAGGAATTTTTAAGTAGATATAAGCAAGCTATGCAGACACTTTTTATTTCCAAAACAGTCGATAATATGTCAAATACTCATGATACTCTAAAGTTAAATGATTTACCTAATGGAGTGGTATACAATTTATTTATGAGTGGAGTAAGAGATGCTAATTATGATTACTCAGGGGTAGAGAATATGCTTAGAGTTTTAGATACTTTATTGGATGAGAGATTTAATGTTATTGTTGACTCTTTACAGTTAAAGGATGCAAGTAATGCAGTTTTGTTTGAGCGTAAGGATTTAACCTCTGATATAATAAAAGATGTTGATACATTTTATGACTTTCTATCTACAAAATTACCAGAGCAAAAGGATACTTTAGGAAATACATTTTATATGTTACCTAATAAGGTTGAAAAGTTATATGTATTAGATACGGAGAAGATGCAATCAGGCTGTTTAAAGGATAATATAAGGAGTGTTATTCACAATAATAGAGTTTTTACAGCTATGAATTTAAATCTCGAATATACAGATGTTGAAGCAACACAAGCTTTATTAACACTTACCAATAATTTAACAACTGGTGTATTTGGTGAGGTTATGTTTACATGTACACGAAAGCAGTATGAAGAGTATGTTCCAGATTTATTAAGAGTATTTCTTGATAATTATGAGTCAAATGGTATTAAACTTACATTTATAAACGACTAAGGAGGGGTAGCGTATGTCAATGAGAGCACAATTAAATATAATGACAGATGATGAGGAGCTGTTTGATAGATTCATAAAACCTTACAAGGAAGAAAAATTACTAAATAATCTTATCTTAAAATGCTTATCTGCTTATTATTACAATGAGGAGGTAAGAAACCTTATAGAGGGTACAAGTCTTGATGATAGTGTACCTGTTGCAGATACTCAGAGTCTTGTAGATGGTATTAGAGCTGATGTTGCTACACAGAAATTTTTAGCAGATGAATTACAAAAGACGATTGAAGCAGGTACAGAAGATGTATCTGAAATTTTAAATCGTACTAACAAAGTAGCAGAGAAGTCAGGGGTAGTTAAGACTACTAAGACTGAATATGGTGTATCAGCATTAAAGATAGAACAGCATATTTTAAATATAGGAACTAAAGAACCAGAGCCAAAACAGAAGCAGTCAGAAATTAAGTCTGATGATACTTTGAAGATTCTTGTGATGGCAGTATCAAAGCTTGCAGAAGCCAATGAAAATAAAGAAGTTGTTGATTTATTAAATAATCAGGGTACATCAAAAGTAGTTGATTCTTCTCTTGAAAGTGATAAAGATAGTTCAGGGATAGTTAATTCTTCTTTCAGAAATGATATTACTAAATTAGCTTCAGAGCTTGCAACTACAGGCAATGATTTAACTTTAGTCAAGGATATTTTAAATACTTGTTTATCAGCTGTAAATGATGCAGAGAGTAATAAGTCTATTCAGAAAGAAGAAGACTCCAAACCATCTGAGCAAGGTCAATTACCTGTAGATATTGAGATTGAAAATCCAAATGAGTCTAGTTCAGGGGTAGTTACGTCCTATGCTACAGTTCAGGAGAAGGCAAAGGCAGAAGCAGAGCAGACAGCTAGAGAAAATAAAGCTTTTCTTGGAAGAGGTCATTATAGTATGTCAGCAGATGCAGTTATAGTTCCATCTGATTCTATTGAGCGAATACAGGTTGCAAATGATAATTTAAATCAAGCTTTACAACAGCATAATGAAGCAATAGCAAGTTTGCAGGAAGTAGCCATGTAATATTTCCTTACAATGCAATAAGTTTTATGAGAAGAAGCATCCAGTTTGGGTGCTTTTTCTTTTGTTCTCTTATAATCAAACATCTTTGTAACTCAATATTTTGTTGTAGTTGTCTTTAATTTTTCACTTGAAAATTTATCATAAAGGATTCGATTAACTTGTGTAGTTTTGAGGTTTTTGAAATTTCTGATTGTGTCAGGGGTAGTTGAGAATTGAATTTTTCTAACATAATATGTGACGCATTTCGCCTGAGTTGAAATTATATCTCTTGTAACGAAAATATTGTGACGCACGAAAGTGACTTTCGTTTGGCGGTCTGCGTTACTTAACCTTAAAAATCTTGGTTACTAAATTTTTACAAAATAAAAATTTATTAAACTTTGATGCAAATGAAAGGAGAGATTTTATATGAAAAAAGGTCAGAAGCCAGCTTGTAGCAATCCTTCAGGGGTAGCTAATAAACCATCAAGTAACAACAATTTGTTTACTTTCATTTCTAATTTCAATCGTGCTTATGAGGCATTAGATGAAACTAAGATTGTAAAGTGCATGAATGAGAAAGGAGAGATTTATGAGAAGGAACTTACAGATGAGGAAGTAATTTCTACCAAGTCAGTTGCTGATGAATTTATGTTTGAGTTTAAAAATTATTTGCTTACTGGCTCTTATGGTCAGTCAGAAAAGGAAGCTCAGTTAATCAAAATGAAATTAGATAAATGTAACACTGAGAAAATTATGAAACATTTGAATTACACAAATCAATCATCAGTTAGGTCATCTATAGCAAGATTAACTAACAAAGTTTATCGACATGTTTTCAATAAGGAAACAATTCTTAAAGGTCTTGATGAATTATCGGATGTCGCAACGATACGAAAAGGTATTATGTGTATTCGTACTGCACGTTTTAAGTTTGATATGTCAGATGCATTTCCTTTGGAATTCAGAGAGCAAATCAGGGGTAGAAGCGAAAAGACTAGAGTAAGAGCAGATAGCTTTGATAAAGATGAAGTATTAAAAGTTGTGAGATTTTTAGCAACTTATACATCAGATGTTTTTACTGCGAATTTAAAGAGCTTAAATAAAAATGCTTTGACATATGTCTTGAGAGCATTGACTTTACCAGAAGATACACCAAACACTCAGCCGAATTATATGTATAACCTTTTGATAAGTAATCCAGATTGGTTATTAGATTACTCAGAAGAGAAACTTGAAGGTTTGATGAAAGACGGTGCTTCAGATTTTAATTCAGCACGAAAGAGCTTAGTAGTATAGGAGGGGTAGAAATTGAATTTGTAAAAGAGGTGATTAAATGATTGCAAGTGAACGCATTAAGCTGAGTCCAACTGATGAACAATTAGTATTATTTAAGAAGTTTTGTGGTACAGCTCGCTTCACTTATAACGAATGTTTGAGCTATAAAATCGATTGTTATCAGAAAGATGGTTACTCCTGTAAGGTACAGGATTTGATAGAGCATATACAGGATTTAAAATATACAGATGAATTTTCTTGGATAAAAGAGACTCCAGAAGCAGTAACAAAGCAGGCTATCAAAGATTTGGATAAAGCTTATAAACAATTCTTTAAACGAGGTAATACAGGTTTCCCTAAGTTTAAGAAAAAAGGTAAATGTAAAGAAAGTTTTTATGTGCGTAGTGATAAGTTTAAGCAATTGGATACTACACATATAAAAATAACAGGTGTAAAAACACCTATAAAGACTAGTAAACATGGTCTAATAACACAGTTTTTAAATCCTAGAATTACTTTTGATGGCAAATATTGGTATCTTAGTTACTCATATGAAATTGATTGCTGTGATAAATCTAATTCAGATAGAGTGATAGGGGTAGACCTAGGTATTAAGTCTTTAGCAGTTACCTCTGATGAAGGTTTTTACAAAAATATAAATAAGTCTAAAAGAGTAAAGCAGTTGGAGAAACGAAAACGTCATCTACAGAGAAAGCTTTCAAGAAAATATCAAATGAATAAGAAGGGTTCAAAGTATGTAAAAACAAATAATATAATTAAGCTTGAGCAAGAAATAAGACTTATTGATAGAAAGCTTAAAAATATAAGAAATACCTATATACATCAGGTAACATATGATTTGGTAAAAACCAAGCCAGCTTGTATTGTTATCGAGGATTTAAATGTAAAAGGTATGATGAAAAATAAGCATTTAAGTAAGTCTATTCAACAACAGGAGTTTTATAAATTTAGACACTATCTTGAGTATAAATGTCAATTTGCAGGGGTAGATTTAGTTGTTGCTGATAGGTTTTTCCCATCATCTAAAACATGTAGTTGTTGTGGTTATAAGAAAAAGTTTCTTTCATTAAAAGAGAGAACTTATTATTGTCCTGAATGTGGAATGGTTATGGATAGAGATTTTAATGCAGCATTAAATTTAAGAAATTATGCTTTAGCACAGTAACGCTAAGTATAATATGTACCTGTCCGTTACAGGGAATTTAAGCCTTTAGAGAGCTAAACAAACCTGAGTAGCTTTTAGCCAAAGGGAGTTCATCGAAGAAGGAAGTATATTATCTATCAATATAACAGATAATTGTTAGATTTTAGTAGATAATTGTTAACGGTAGCTTTTAATCTTCTTATTAGCAAGGAGTTATCTGATGAGTTTGTAAAGGCAATTAAAAAATATGAAACTTATGAGCGAAAGTGTTTAGATGAAGGAACAGTTGATAAGTATTATGAACGTGCTAATTCAGACACGAGAAAAAAAGCTAAGTTATTTTTTGAGTCTTTGACAACTAAAAACTTAAAATCAATAGAGGAAATTTTACGACAGGCTAAACAGTTAAATCCTTATGATTTTGTGTATTTATTAAAAAATGATTATAAGATAGGTGATTAATATAGGGTTTTCAGTAAGTTTAAGCAATTTACAGGTTTGTGCAGTATTTAGAAGTAGTTTTTATTTCAACTAATGCAGGGGTAGTTCTTCGGAGCTACTCCTTTTTTATACTCAGAAAAAACGTGTTTCTTCCTATTTATATATGTATATATCTTGGCACTTGTCTTTTTTCTATATGATTCCCTTGCTATGAAGCACAACTAACAAATACCCTGCTACATTTTTGTACAGATTAGCGACTGGAATAGCTTTTCTTTCAGAGTTATAGTAACACACGCAAAGAGGTCGTATAACGGTTAAATTTTGTCGGAACTTTGTATAAGGCTCACACAGGGCTTGTATTTCTCAGTGGAGAGTAGTTCCAAGAAGTGCAGAAAAAGCCCACACGAGCCAATATACGAGGTTGGTTTCAAGGTCTTAAAATATGTATTAATCGACCTTTGCGATAAATGCGGTGTTTGTGCAATCGTACCTTTATCAGGGGTAGTTAATCCGCACTCCTATGCGTGTTTATACGACTTCAGCAAATCATAAGAAGAAAGGAGTTGCCTGTTATGAACAAGAGATGTGTTGCTCTTACAGATGAGCAGTATCGTGAGAGTATCAGCTTATTGCGTTCAGGATTTATTCTTGATGAAAGACTTATCAAACCCAATGAGAGGATTGCAGCAGTTGAGGTTCTCCAAGCTACCTTAGGTTTACGACTTGGAGATACATTAAAACTTAAAATGTGTTCCTTTATCAAGGATGGTTCTCGCTACCGCTTAGATATCAAAGAGCAGAAGACTGGAAAAATGCGTACATTTACAGTTCCTATTGAGGTGTACAGCTTTATTCAGGATTATGCTATTTCCAACAACATAGGAGCTGATGCCAAGCTCTTTGATATTTCTGAGAGACAGGTGGAACGTCATATGAATAAGGTATTTACCAAGATGGGACTGCCTTTAAGACAATATGGTACGCATAGTGCAAGAAAATTATTTGCCACTAAGGTCTATGTAGAAAATGATTACAACATAGAGCTGGTGAGAGTATTGCTCCAGCATTCCAGTGTGGTTACGACACAAAGATATATTGGTATCCAGCAGAAACAGGTTGAGGATGCCTTAGCTAGTACAGTTGTGAATTTAGTTTAGGAGGTGCAGTAATGACAGTTGAGGAGGCAATAAAAAACTTTGTTAATGAAAACAATCAGTATGAGTTGTATGAAAACTATTCAGGCAGATGCATGTTTGGCAGGACTTGTCTTGGTGTCATAGTTCAACAGAATGACTCATTCATGGACTTTATTATTAAGCTCACAAAGTATCTGGATGACAATGATGTTGATGATGTAGATTTCAAGCTGGAGGGAGCTACATACGATAATCTTGGCTTGGATACTATAGTTTATTTTCCAAACATAGGAGGTAGTCATGACTAAGTTAGCAAAATGGCATGTTGAAGAAATGTTAGAAAATTTTGTGTTGGGAGGCTTTCCTGTAAAGGATGATGATAGGTTCTTAGCTTGCTCATCTATTCTTACATCTATGATTGATACTGTTGAGGTTGATGAGCCTAACAAGGCTTTTATTTTCCATACAATGTCTGGCAGTGAATACCTTTGTCCATTCGAGGATATTAGATGGACTTCCAGATTTGCTGAATTTTCCAAAGATAATCTGGAGCGTTTGAAGGTTGTTCCAAAATTTGTAGATGAAGCAATAAAATTAGCCCATGAAAAAGAAAGTTCTTTTGTTACTTGGTTAGAGAAAGAAATCTTTAATGGAGATTTATTCATCGAAATAGGAGCTGGTGGTATTTTGAATGTTCATTTTAAATATGAAGATAAAGTTTACCGCATAAGTAGTCAGATACACATGGGTATGTTTTCAGACTCATATTTATACCGCTTGTCAGGGGTAGTCGACTTCAGGCATTATGCGTTTGTGGGTGGTTCAGTAAACACATATCATATGAGTGATTCAATCAAGAGATTGATCGTAAACAATATAGGCAGCAGACCTGTAACCATAGACAATGTAGTTTATAAGCATGGAATAAATGTTACTCTTGTAACTGAAGAAAATCATCCAGAGGGTTTGTTTTCTCCTGATGTATTTAATGGAAAAGGTTTGTTTAGTAATTTTATAAAGAAAGGTGATTCTAATGTTTAAAGTTATTCTTTATCATCCGGGACAATATGGTGTATTTAGTGATGATACATATCATGTATGCGAAGATGTGTATGCTAGATTTGAAATGCTTGTGGGAAATGAAGAATTTCCTTTTCGTGATGAGGCATCTATAGCTTTTCTTAAGAAGAGAAATTGCAGTTTCATAGAAGGCGATAGATATGCGATTCGTGATGGAAATGATATTAATAGAGTTTTTCCTATCACATATATCAATAGGTGTGAGCAGGAAGGTCTTATTTTAATTAGCAATTCACAAAGGGGTATCTATACGCATACAAAGCATCTTGACCGCTTAGTTATTAATGCCTTAAAAAAATTAGATATTGATATCCTGCTTGCAGTATGTGTGGATGAGGATGATGTTGATGGTATTTTATCTGCAGTAAAAGATTTTGAAGCAGTTAATTTTGATTATGGTGACAACTTATTTACTTTCTGTCGTAAGTTTGAGTATGACTGGAAAAGAGACTTGCCAGATATAGCTCGACTAATAGATATGAAATATCCAGAGGGTTGCGAAATTATCTTAACTTACAGAGAGTGGTTCGAGGCTGGTGTAATTTGTGACAAAAAGATATTTGCAAAAACATTTTTAAAGAAAAATCTCAATAGTAGAAGACTGGCTATTATGTTGATTGATTTTATGAAAGACGAGTCAGTCAGGTTGTCAAAAATCAATTCAACAAAGAACCCAGATACTAGACTTCTCTTTGATGACCTGCCATCTGTTGCAGATGATGTAAAGAGGACATTTTATCTAATTATTGATATTGATGAAACTATCCGCAGTGAAAGAGATATAGTTGATTATTGTATCTATGGTGGTTGGATAAATAAAGAGTTTATCGAGGTATTAGGTAAGGAAGAAGTCTTACCTCTATTTGAGGATTTGATTCCAGATATATTACGAAGGAGGATGATTTTATGTGGTTAAGCTACCATATTCCTTGTTTCTACTTAAACAGGGGTAGTGTTTGTGCCTGTTTCAATAAAGATTTTAAAGCACAGCTTTTAAAAGGCTTAGAAAAAGAGGAAGTTGTCTATATTAAGCTGGAAACAGTCAAAGTAAAAATGGGTGACGATTTTGTTGATGAGGAGATTTTAAGTTTTTACACAGATGATACTAATACACATGAAAAACTACAGACTTTCCTTGATATTTTTGATGATGCAGTTAATAAGTATGAGTCAGATTTAAAACAGGATTGTTATTTCTTCGAGTTTGATGGTTGCATGCTATATGTGCATTGTTCAGGGGTAGCTACGAGAAAACGTAGTCGCATTACACCAGTAATTAGAAAACTTGAAGAAGTGTGGAGAGAGCATCCAGACCTGCGTTTAGGACAGCTTTTGATTGATTGTGCAGGAGATAAGGATTTATTTAACTTGGAAGATGATGAGTTATTGGAGGCTCTTGAAAGGTTTGGTGACGAAAATGACTTTGAGCGAGTCTTATAGTATTCTTGAGAGATACTATCTATTATTGGACGATACTTTTCAAAATAGTAACGTGGAAAGCTTTGATGTTGATTCAGCTTATACAAAGATTGAGCTTGAGAAGGTATTAAGTGAGCAACCATCACTATCTATCAGGGGTAGTTCTTTTCTTCGAGAGCTTTTATCTGATGATATAGGTGAGTCAGTTGCAGAAGCAATAAAGATAATATTAGAGGGTGGTGATAATCTGTGAATTTATATATCAGTGATTTACATTTTGGACATAAGGCTGTTGTTGACTTTGACCATCGACCATTTTCAGGGGTAGAAGAAATGGATGCTGTTCTAATCCAGTTATGGAATAGCAGAGTTAATAAGAATGACCAAGTCTATATTTTGGGTGATTTTGCATTTCATAATGAAAAGCCATATAGTTGGTATCTAAAGCAGTTAAAGGGGCAAAAGCATTTGGTGATTGGAAATCACGACAAGAAGTTACTGAAAGATGCCGAAGCTATGAGCTATTTTGTTTCAGTTGATAATTACTTAGAAGTAACAGATTGTCAAAGCAGGATTATTCTGTCGCATTATCCTATTGCCGAATGGAATAACTTTCATCATGGCTCATATCTTATCTATGGTCATATTCACAACAGAACTGATGAAGCGTATCAATATATGAAGCAATTTGATAGAGCGTTGAATGCAGGAGCCTGCATAAACAATTATACACCAAGCTCTTTGAATGAGCTGATTAGAAATAATAAAATCTTTAGAGAAAATAATTGAAAGTTGCGTATTAAAACAAAAAGCTACCTTTTATCTATTGCAGATATATAGGTAGCTTATATAAATACATAGTTTTTGGGAGTGATTTTTATGATATCAGAAGAGTTAAAAGAAAAATTTATTGAGTATATGCTAGACAATAGACCAGTTGAAAGAAAAGTAGAGTATCTTGGCAAACATCCGAAGAGTAGAAATGGAGTTTTCAATTTAATAAAGGAGTTAGCTGATTGCGATGCTATAGAAAAGGGAGTGATATTAGGTATTAAAGCAAATTCAGACAATCTCAGGGGTAGGTTAAGCTTTTTCGAGATGCAGAAGGGTGACTTAACTTATGTCACAGACTCTAACGGTAGGAGATTTGTTATGTTATTTACTTCAAAGAAGAAGTTTGAATTGTGTCCAGATATACAAGGCTATGTCTGTTTTATTAAAGAACTATTTGAGGCTTTAGCAGTAAAGGAGGCTGTTGATGGTATTGCTTTCAATATCAATTCTGATGAGATACTGTTAGATAAGTTTGTTATACGAATAGTTCTTGAATTTATTAATAGAGCTGGTGAGTAATCACTGGCTTTTTTCTTTGACATTTTTCATGAGTTACTTTTTGCGTCTAAAATTTATATTGGGTTTGAGTATTAGACTGAGCTGAAAAATTAGAAGTGTCTTATTTCAAAAGACATATTATATTTTTCAGGAGGTATTATTATGTTATATCGAGTTCCAGAGTTCCCAGCTGGAAACATACCAGTTACAATCGCAGCCAGTATAATGGGAAAAGACCAGCAATTTCTTCGAGAGGCTATGAAGAGAGGCTTAATAGATTTAGGTGTCTGTTACAAGAAGGAAAATTCAGAGCAATATGATTTTTATATTAGCCCATTCAAGCTCTGGCAGTTAACAGGGTATATTTATAAAGGTTATGAAGAGGAAGTTGAGCTTGCTGAAGAGCGTAAGCAGGCAAAAAAGAATAGAAGATAGGTATTTAAGCCAGCAGAGATGATTCTGTTGGCTTTTTCTTATTTCAGGGGTAGTTCAAGTTCGGTCTTATCAATGGCTGAGTTTGCAGTAGTAAGTTTGACTTGAATTTAAGTCGGATTTTAGGTATACTTAGTTGTACAGGATTACAATTGATATCTGTAATAGGCTGTGATGTGTTTTAATTCGTTGTCCGTTTGACTTGGGTTTGCCATAAAGTGGATACAAACCCTGAAAATATGGGACTTTACAGCTTCTGTTCAGCAGGCTGCTGATGAAGGTAAGTTCTAATTAATTTAATAAGTTAAATGCGTTAAACCGCCGTAATCATTTGGATTGCGGCGGTTTTTGCATTATTAGCGCAGGGACTTCTATAAAATATATTTGCAGACTAATAAAAAACAAAAGAAAAAAACATAAATCCGCAAAAACGAAAAATAAAAATTTTTGTTGCTATGATTATTATCGTGTACTATAATACATACTTAGTGATTGGTAAATAATAAATTTTCTTTCCTACATGTTATGGAAAGAATAAAAAACAAAGTAAAGCATACTTTTGGTAATCGTTATATCAATATATAAGGGAATACATAGTGGGAATTGTATTAAATATAGATTGATTTGGGAATGGATGATTATGGAGTGTGGAACAAAAAAACATACTGGTAACAAATGGCATATATTACCATTAGTAGTGTTTATATGTGGTATAATAATATTGCATGCTATCGTCATGGAAGTTAACAGAATGGATTATGAGAAGATAAGAGCTAAAGCAAGTCTGAATGCTGTTACATATGCTGACCAAATGATAAATGATTTTAATTTGGGGATTGGAAAAACATATTCTATTGAACAGCTCCTTATAAGTGAGGATGGTGAGGTCAATAAGTTTAGTACAATTGCTAGTGGTATGATGGCAGATTATGTACAGAGTATTCAGTTAGCACCAGATGGTGTTGTTAATGAAATATATCCAGAAGAGGGAAACGAAGCTGCTAAGATAGACCTTGTTAATGACGAAAAAAGGGGAGCAATTGTCAGATATGGAATAGACAACGATATTGTTGTTATGCATGGTCCATTCACACTTAGCCAGGGAGGTATGGGGATTGCTATACGTAATCCGATTTATCTTTATAATGAAGATGGAGAACGCTATTTCTGGGGGCTGGCGATAATTATAATCAAGGTTCCGGAGATTTTTAATGATTCGGTGAATGCACTGGAAAGTTTTGGCTATGATTATATTCTATCTAAAACAGAGTCGCCTTTATCGTCAGATTATAATGTGATAGATAGTTCAAAACAGGAATTAGACAATCCTGTTTCATACACATTCGAACTTGGTGGCTGTATGTGGAAGCTTGATGTTACACCAGTAAATGGATGGAAAAATGATAAAAATATCAGTTTTGTCGTAATTGGAAGTGTTATCATAATAGCATTGCTGGAGGTTCTGGCATTTGCATTCATAAATATGGAAAAACAAAGAAAAAAGTTTAGGCAGATGTCTATAACAGACGGACTTACAGGACTGCTTAACAGAATCGGATTTAATGAGCAGGTTGAGAAGTATTTAAATAATAATGAATCAAAGAAGTGCATTGCAATATTACTTGATGTGGATAATTTTAAGTTTATTAATGATGTGTATGGTCATGAGGTAGGAGATCAGGTGCTTCTTCAGCTGGCAACGGCTATGAAAAAAGAGTTTTCAAAAAATGCTGTCATTGGAAGAAATGGTGGCGATGAGTTTTGTTTGCTTATAAAGGATTGTAATGAGGATGAGGCAAAGAATCAGATAGAAAGCTTTACAATGAAAAAACGTACATTCCTGCATAAAGGGAAAGAATATAAGTATAGCATATCATTAGGTTATGTGGAATATCCTACATATGCACACAAGGGTTCTGAATTGTTAAGGTATGCAGATATAGCATTATATGAGGTTAAGCTGCGTGGAAAGCATGGATGCCTTCCATATAGGGCAAGTTATCGTGTATCAGATTCTAAGCGTTCACAGCTTGGTTTTAAGCTTAATGATATTTCAAACAATCTTCCGGGGGCATTTTTCATATATAAGGCTGATAAAAGTGATGAACAGATTTTATATGCTAACAATGAAATGCTAAGACTTGTAGGATGCGATGATTTAGATGATTTCTTTGAATTTTCAGGAAAGCATTTTAATGGTCTTGTTCATCCTGATGATTTTAAGGGCGTTGAAAAGCGTATATGGGAACAGATATCGATTAATGAAAATAAAGTAAATGATTATGTCAGATACAGGATGGCGACTAAAAGTGGTGGATATAAGAATGTCCTTGATTATGGCAGAATAGTACATAGCGAGAATTATGGTTTGCTATTTTACGTAGTGATTATTGATTTCGATTTTATTAATACATCAGCTGACTTTAAAGCTTAGTTTATTTAATTCTGACAGTCTTATTAAATATGCGTAAAGTTGAATGAAATTGAATAGAATTGAAGAAAATTGAAGAGAGCTGAAGGGAATCATAGAAAATATTTGAAAATAAAACCGATTTGAAGTATCATAGAATATAGATTTTACGGATAATAGAATAATGCCTTCAGAGAGGATTAATATGAAGAACATAAAAATGGTTAACAGAATTATGTATTTGTTATTTCTTTTTGGCTTTTTGTTTTATCTTTTTTCAGGTTTTATATTTAGCAAAGTAGATATTAAGACACCAGCGGATGACAAGATAAAGATGGTGATAGAACCAGATAAAAAAGAATATATAGGAGATGGAACAGTCGAATATAGTCTGAAGTTAAGTACTGCATCAAGTGATAACATGGCTATATATTTTATCAGCAGGCACCAGGAGATAGAAGTATATGCTAATGATAATCTTATATATTATGTAAAAGCACATAAGTCGATATATGGTACAACAACAGGAACTAATTATTCGATTGTTAACATACCCTCATATACAACGGATGTGAAAGTAAAACTTACTAATGTGTATGAAGGTGTTAAACAAAAAGAAACAACATTTGAATATGGTGATGAAGCACGTATATTAAAAGAATTAATATCAGAGGCCTTTTTACCAGCGGTGTTAAGCGCACTAATTATACTTGTTGGTATAGCTATGATTATGTTGTGGATTATATGTAATAAAAGAATTTCACAGATACAGGCACTGTTTTATTTTGGTATATTTGCGATGCTGATAGGTGCATGGTCGCTGAATGAAACAAGTATTGCCATGCTTTTTATAGAAGACAGAAAGCTGGCTTCACTTATGGGTTATGTGCTGATTATGATGCTTCCAATACCTTTTGTTCAGGCTGAAAAGAATTTCTTTCATATACATACAGCAACAGTGAGCAATGCATTATGTACTATATTTTCATTAATGGATATTGTGCTCATTATACTACATATTACAGGAATGGCAGAGTTTAAAAGAACTGTTTTGTTTATACATATAATGCTTATTATTGCTTTATTATATTTTTGTGGGGTTGTTGTTGACAGAATTATAAAAAATGGTTTTGACAGAAAAGTAAAGTCGAATATTATAGCTGTAGTTGCATTGAGTAGTTCTATGCTTGTGGATTTATATGCGTACTATAGGCATGTGCAGGAAATAGATGTGATAGGTAAGTTTGGTATACTTATATTTATAGTTCTTCTTGGATATGAAATTGTATCTGAGGTACTTGAAATGATAAGGGATGGACAGAAAGCAGCGTTTTATAAAGAAATGGCTGAAAAAGATGTCATGACAGGTCTTTATAACAGGTCAGCGTTTGAACATTGGGAGCAGAATATGGAAGATTATAACGGATATGCTATTGTTATGTTTGATCTTAATAATCTAAAATACTGTAATGATAATATTGGACATGCAGCAGGTGATGCTTATATTGAAGCATCTGCAAAGCTTATCAGGGAGATATTTGGAAAGTACGGAAAATGTTACCGTATAGGAGGAGATGAATTCTGTGCGATAATCAGGAAAAATAAGCGGTTTAATATAGAAAAATATAAAAAACGTCTTAGATGGCGTGAAAAGCAGATAACTGAGAAGCTTGGAATAGTTGGTCTTAATGTACATATAGCCTGTGGATATGCAGAATATGACAACGAGAAGGATGAAGATTTCGAATCAACCAGAAGCAGGGCTGATAAGAAAATGTATGAAAGTAAGAAAATACTAAAAAAGGATAAGTGATAAGCTGAATAGCAGCATTATCATTTATCCTTTTATTATTGTTATTATTTCTTATTAGTCGGTCAGACTGCTAATTATAAGTCGAAACCAAAGTAACGAACTGCATTGTTGTAAGAGATGCCTTCAACAATCTTCTTAAGAGTCTTTTCATCGTTAGGGTATTCACCATTTTCAACCCATCCACCGATAAGTTCGCACATGATTCTTCTGAAGTATTCATGTCTTGTGTAAGATAAGAAGCTTCTTGAATCTGTAAGCATACCGATGAAGTTGCCAAGTAAGCTTAAGTTAGCAAGGCTTGTCATCTGGTTAGTCATACCAACCTTATGATCATTGAACCACCATGCTGAACCCTGCTGAATCTTACCAACAGCCTTAGAATCCTGGAAACATCCAATAACAGTACCGATAGCAGCATTAACTGATGGATTAAGTGAGTAGATGATAGTCTTAGGAAGTTCATCTGTGCTGTTAAGAGCGTTAAGGAACTGAGCCATCTCTGCTGAACAGTCATAAGTGTTGATGCAGTCAAAACCTGTATCAGGACCTAACTGATTGTATCTGAATACGTTGTTATCACGGATTGTACCATAGTGTAACTGCATTACCCAGTTAAGCTTGTTGTATTCCTTACCAACAGATACCATGAATGCAGTCTTGAACTTGTTCATTTCTTCTGTTGTGATAGCTTCACCTGAGAATCTCTTAGCAAATATAGCCTCGATTTCTGCATCTGTGTAAGGTTTATACATAACATATTCAAGAGCGTGGTCAGATACTGAGCAGCCCATTGAATCAAAGAACTGCATTCTGTTTTTTAAAGCATCAATAAGAGAAGCGAAAGAGTTAACCTTGATTCCGCTTACATCTGATAATGTGTTAAGATAGTCAAGATAATCTGGCTTTTCAATGTTCATAGCCTTGTCAGGTCTCCATGCTGGAAGAACCTTTACATCAAATGTATCATCAGCAGCTAATACCTTATGCCATTCGAGTGAATCAACAGGATCATCAGTTGTACAGATTAACTTAACGTTAG
>ERZ779843.710-NODE-710-length-47326-cov-10.617842_pt1 | contig 47326 bp, 47 predicted proteins | sample MGYA00511560_ERZ779843 | MGnify/ENA primary metagenome ERZ779843 (study PRJEB29588, sample SAMEA2158062) | human gut metagenome | biome: human gut; feature: human-associated habitat; material: faeces | place: Denmark | collected 2008/2010 ... | reverse complement strand
TTTCGGCTCTGACTACCGAATATGATACTGTAAAATCCGTTATTGATAAAAATATCGAGAAAACCTTTAAACGATATAACGCTTAAATAAAAGGCCGGTAAATTACCGGCCGCTGCTTGACAATATAAATCTGATTAACCCAGCTTTTTTTCAAAATCTTTGCCGCCCACAATTCTCAAATGCCGTTCTTCGCCTTCTCCGACACTTTTGCTGATTAAATTGTGTTGTTCGACAAGTTCATGCTGAAGTTTTCTAATTTGCTGGTTTTGAGGCTGTAATTCAATATGCTCGGCTCCTGCAAGTATTTTATTAATAGCAGCCTTCGCCTCATCAAGTGCGCGTTCGGCATCATCATAATACCCTTGCAGAGTCTCTGAGGCTTCCGTAATTTGAAGTGCATCTTTTAAAACCTTTTGAATCTGCGCCATGGAGTTTGTTTTAATATAAAACACCTGTAATCTGTAATCATTTGCGGTAGACAGAACTTTTGCTCCGCCTTTTGCAAAGTTCTTATGGGCAATAACAATATCTGCATCGTCAAGGTTTCTTGTAATTTCTGCTTTTAAATCCAGCCGCTCGATTACTTTTTCGACAATGCTTCGTGAAACTGCATACAAATATATTTTCTTAAAATCCTTTACTTCCTCAACATATTTTTGTCTTGAAAAGCTGAATTTTAAGCTGTCAGAAGGCTGAATTTTTTGTTCAAGTTTGTTAATCTGTTCGGATATGGAAGGTTCGTGTTTTGGCTCCTGTTTTACTTCAACAGGTTCTTCGTAAGTTTTGTCAACTTTTCGTATTTCGGGTCTGATAGGCCAGCCTCTGAGGATATAATCAACGGCTTCCGCTGTATCTTTGTATACGGCAAGCGTGTTCCTGTCTAAAATTTCAATTACAATATCAAAAGTAGGCTGTTTTTCTCTTTCAAGAACTGTTTTTTGAGAAGCACGTCTTCTTGCCTCATCATCACCGAGAGTTACGGACTGAATCCCGCCGACAAGGTCTGATAATGTAGGGTTTTTGATTAAACTTTCAAGGCAGTTTCCGTGTGCGGTTGCAATCAACATAACCCCGCGTTCTGCAATTGTTCTTGCAGCCTGAGCCTCGGCTTCGGTTCCTATCTCATCCACCACAATAACTTCCGGTGTGTGATTTTCAACAGCTTCAATCATAATATCTTTCTGAAATTCAGGCTGTCTTACCTGCATACGTCTTGCATGTCCGATTGCAGGATGGGGGGTATCTCCGTCGCCCGCAATTTCGTTTGATGTGTCAACCACTACAACTCTTTTACCCAGTTCATCTGCTACAAGCCTTGAAATTTCTCGGAGCTTTGTTGTTTTGCCAACTCCGGGTCTGCCAAGGAATAAAATGCTCTTATTCATCATACAAAAATCTTTTATACAAGCAATTGTCCCCGTAACAACTCTACCGATTCTGCAAGTAAGACCAATTACTTTTCCCTGACGGTTTCTTATTGCACTGATTCTGTGGAGTGTTCCGGGGATTCCTGAACGATTATCCGAAGTAAATTCCTGAATTCTGTCCGTAATGAAAGAGATATCCTCGTCATTGACTGTTTCCGAGCCTAAATACTCTATCCTGCCTCCTGCATGACGAACCTCAGGCGTTCGGCCGATATCAAGAACAATTTCTATAACATCATCCATTTGTCCATAGCTGATGTGCTTCCTTACCTTGTCAGGTAAAATTTCGATTAATCTGTCCAGATCGTTTTGAAATTGTAGGTTGCTCATTTTCTTTATGCCTTTCTATTTTGCTATATACAAAATATCGTCATTGGCTATATATAGTATTTAGTTTTTATATGTTATCTCTCCCAATTACATTATACCACTTTTTCCAAAATTATTCTCATATAAAAATGCTACATTAGTAATAATATTTACAAAACTTAATAAGTATAGGGGCGTAAAAGTGTTGATATTACACGTTTTCGAGGGGCATACGGTAAAAATTTCCACATGAATGTTAGAAAATTTATTAATACGGGCATAAAGATTTTCTTCATGTTTCTTTACGAAAGGCGAACTTGAAAAATCTATGGTGGTAGTTTATAATAAAAAATGTATACAAAAAGGAGGACGAAATGCAAAAGATAGACATAGTGAGGCTTTCGGGGGGGGGGGCATCGTAGAACCCTCACAGGAAAAGGCTTTACATTAGCAGAAGTGCTGATAACATTGGGAATAATAGGCATTGTTGCAGCACTGACATTACCTGTATTAAATCAGGCGGTAAACAAGAAAGTAAGAGCGGAACAGATACGAACAGTCAAGTATAAGTTTACAAAAGCTACGGAAAAAATGGCAAGTTTAGGCTTAATCGGCCCATATGACAGTACAGCGTCGTTTGTGGCAGAGTTGCAGAAACATTTAAAAATAATGAAAGTATGTCCGTCCAGTAAATTAAGAGACTGCTGGCCGTATGACACAATAACATTACTGGACGGTAAAGAATATGAAGTAACGAAACTTCAAACAGGTAAACAGTTTCAAATGAAGGACAGCGAAACGGCAGATTACAGCAGTCCGAACATTGGCATAATAACAGGCGACGGCACGCCAATGATACTAAGTTACAACACAAAGTGTGAGGCCTTAGACCCTGTAAAGACTTATGGCTGGGCCACAGAAGACAACAAACCTGTATCTAATGCAACGTCAAATTGTGTAGCTGCGGTATTTGAGATAAACGGAAGTAAGAAACCAAACAAACAAAACGAAGATGTAGCGCTATTCAACGCGAACGGTCTCGGAAGCAGTTGTGCAATCGAACTGGATAACGGCAAATGTTTTACCGCGGCATTTACGCCAACGCCGTTAACAAAAGCAGAGTGCGAAGCACAAAAAGACGATTTAGGCATAAAAAAATGTTATTATGAACAAGATTATTGGGCTGGCGCAGTAAAACAGTGCGGTGGAGTAAATAACATGCCAACGGGTGCAGATTTAACAAAAATAGCTCAAGCCATCTATAAAGGAAACCCGAGTATAAGCAGCAGCGGAACAACAAACAACTTAACCTACGAATCAGGAACCGCCACTTCCCTAGGTCTTCCAGAGCCCAGCTTCGTCTTGTGGTCGGGTGAGGAGTACTCGGAGTACGACGCATACCGCCGCTACTTCAACCCTACTTACGCGGGCTACCGCAACTACGGCCGCTACAAGAGCGGCCTACAGGCGATTTGCCTGGGTGATTAATTGTTCAGCTATAAAAAAGCGGCACTCAGACGCCGCTTTTTTAATTTTTTACGAAAGAAGATGGTAATATTTCATATAATCTGCCATAATCATTGAACTTGTCGCATTTGCTACAGTTGCTTTTATTTGCTGGTCTTTGTCCGATTCTGATGTTTCTTTAACCTGTTGGGTTTCTTTTTGTCTTTCCTGCGCAATTTGTTCAGTTTGGGCTTCTTTTATAAAATTTTCCACTGCGGTTTCAATTTCTTTTAATTTTGCCTTATCACCTGCATAAGAACCTGTAGACTCAACGCCTGCTTCGTTTAAGTCTTTTAAAATCTGCTGCCATTCATTATAATTCGGAACGCTGGCCCCTTGAGCCTGAGCCGCTGCCTGAGCTTTTTTTAACTCATCTTCCGATTCAATACCGTCTACTCTGTAAGCCATAATTGCTCTCCTTATAGTTTTTCTATATAAATAAAGGATTGCAATTAAATGAGATTTCAGAAAAATCTCAATTTGTAAAAAAAATTAACATTACAGTTTAAAATTCATATCTATGCTTCTGCAACCTGATAAAGATTTGTATATCTTATGTCTTCTTATTTGAATGGGAGCCCTTTTTATGTTATAATAAATGATAAGGAGGTATATATGCAAAATTCAATTATAGAGCCTATTTCGGGGGGGGGGGCATCATAGAACCCTCGCAGGAGAAGGGTTTACGTTAGCAGAAGTACTTATAACATTAGGCATAATCGGGGTTGTTGCGTCTTTGACAATACCTAATGTAATTGCCGGTTATGAAAAACAGGTGACAATCTCTAAGCTTCAAAAGGTTTCGTCAATATTAAATCAGGCCTTCAGGTTTTCTGAGATTGATAATGGTGAATCTGTTTATTGGAATATTGATTCAAATAAGGCCACAGAATATTTTAGTAAATATTACAAACCCTACTTAAAAATTTTACATATTTGTGATAATGAAAATCAGTGCGGTTATAAGTCAAATACACCTTGGTATAGAGCTAACGGAAAGCGGGATATAATTCATGCTGTTCTAAAAAATTGGCGTGAATCGGTTATTCTTTCTGACGGAACTTTTATGAGCGTTTTTACCAGTGCAGGTTTTGATTCAAGTGCAAATGGAGATGATAATACCTATACAGAAGGCGCGTCCAATTTAATATTAATAGATATTAACGGAGGAGGAAAGCCTAATAAATTCGGACGTGATGTTTTTTATTTTTTATTTGTTAGCGGGAAAGGAATATTACCACACGGGTACAATGACGGTATCGATGTCATTAATGATGATTGCTCAAAGGACAATTTCGGCTACAAGTGTGCAGCAAAAATCATGCGTGATGGATGGAAAATAAACGATGATTATCCATGGTAAATGCGATTTTGTTTAATTAAAAATAGAAACAATTAAAAATATTAAGAAAAATTTACAAAAAGTCGAAAACTTGCCTGAATAAAGATTTTTAAACATGCAAGTAAATATTGATACTGTGCCGTTATTAAAAAAACAATCAACAGGTATGTATAAAAATTTTTCTTAAAAAAGCCTATATTTACTTGCAATCAAATATTTTCCAAGTAAGATAATTATATACCCTTAAAAAGGGTGTACTATGCACATGTAAAAATCGGGATGCACTCGAATTATAAAAGTCGCTTTGTCATACCGATTGATAGACAAGCCGAAAAAAGAGGAATCTATGTCAAAAGACGTTATTGAAATAGAAGGTGTGATTCTTGAATCCATGCCGAATGCAATGTTCAGAGTTAAATTGGAAAATGACCATGAAATTCTGGCTCACATCTCAGGAAAAATTAGAAAAAATTTCATAAGGATTTTGCCGGGCGACCGTGTAAAAGTCGAAATGACTCCTTATGATTTAAGCAGAGGAAGAATAACTTTCAGGCTTAAGTAATCCTCGGGCTTATATACAACAAAATCTCACGTACAAATTATATATAAAGGAAAAGAAAATGAAAGTAAGATCATCAGTAAAACCTATGTGCGATAAATGCAAGGTTATTAAAAGAAAAGGAAGAATCGCTGTAATTTGCGAAAACCCTAAACACAAACAAAGACAGGGTTAGATGCGGTAGCCGGTGTGAAGCCGCGGTGCAGACACACGGGAGTGTGGCTGGCATGCGGCGAAACATAACGTACCGCCGTTGCGACGGAAACGTAAGTGGACGGAGCGAAGCAATCTTTGATTGCACAGGCGGATAAATGAATTAACCCGTGGAACCTGCGCACTCAACGGCAGGTGGAGAGGAAGAATTTAAGCCTCTTACACAAAAAAATCTAACAACAAGAAAAGGAGAAAATTAAACAATGGCAAGATTAGCAGGGGTGGATTTACCTCGTAACAAAAGAATGGAAATAGCATTAACCTATATCTACGGTATAGGCCCTACAAGAAGCAAGAAAATCCTTGCTGCTACAGGTATTTCACCTGATTTAAGAACAGATGATTTAACAGAAGAAGATATCAAAAGTTTGCGTAACGAATTAGCAAACTATCATATTGAAGGTGACTTGAGACGTGAAGTTACAATGCACATAAAACGTCTTCAAGAAATCGGCTCATACAGAGGTATGAGACATAAACGCAATCTTCCTTGCAGAGGTCAAAGAACTAAGACTAATGCAAGAACACGCCGCGGTAAGAAAAACGGCGCAGTTGCTAAGAAGAAATAGCGGATTTGCGGACGGACGGAGCATGAACAACTCCAAGACTGGCGGATTAAATAATTCGCAGTAAATCCGAAAAATAAAAATTTTAAAAGTAAAAACAAGATAAAGGATAAAAAAATGGCAAGACCACAAAAAACTAAGAAAAAAGAAAAGAAAAATGTATTGCAAGGTGTTGTACATATTCAATCAACCTTCAACAATACAATAGTAACTTCTACCGATACTCAAGGTAATGCTATTGCATGGGCAACAGCCGGTGCCAGCGGTTTTAAAGGTGCCAGAAAAGGTACTCCGTTCGCAGCGCAATCAGCAGCCGAATTGGTAGCTAAAAAATCAATTGACCAGGGTATGAAAAAAGTTGAAGTTCATATCAAAGGCCCTGGTTCAGGTAGAGAAACTGCTATCAGAGCAATTCAGGCAGCAGGTTTGGAAATTACGTTAATTAAAGACGTAACTCCAATTCCTCACAACGGCTGCCGCCCGCCTAAGAAAAGACGTGTTTAATCACGGATTTTTCAGATTTGCCGCGTAGATAATAATTCAATTGCGGCGAAATAAATAAAGTAACATTCGCGGGGGCTTGCTGAATGCCAATAAAGCAAACCATAGATGCCCCGCACAACTAAAAGGAGAAATTTAAAAATGGCAAGATATACAGGTCCAAGTAATAAATTATTCAGAAATAAAAAAGTTAAAGATTTGTCTAACAGAAAACTAACTTCTTCTATGAGACAAACTGCTTCAGGCCAACACGGTGCTGTTAGAAAAAAACTTTCTGAATATGCAATTCACTTAGCAGAAAAACAAAAAATCAGATTTACTTACATCGTAAGTGAAAAACAATTTGCAAAATACTATAACGAAGCTGCAAGAAAAAGCGGTGTAACGGGTACAATTCTTTTACAATTATTAGAATCAAGACTTGACAACATCCTTTATAGAGCAGGTTTAGGTATAACACGTAAACAATCAAGACAAATCGTAAATCACGGTCACGTTCTTGTAAACGGTAAAAAAGTAGATATTCCATCATACTCGGTAAAAGCAGGTGATGTTATCACTATTAAATCAAAGAGCGCAGCATTCTTGAAATCAGTAACAGAAATGATAGATATGGCATGTGCTCCTGCATGGATGACTATCGATAAAGAAGCATTGAAAATCACTTTCGACAGAATTCCTGAAAGAGAAGAATTAGATCCTGAAATTAAAGAACAACTCGTAATTGAATATTACTCTAAGTAGCGCGAGTGAGCTGAGGGCGTAGCTAGAAACGGCACACAGCCGTGTGTGACGTTGGAGAGCGAAGACCCGTTAAACGTGAACGAGCAAGATGCGGATTTTGCTTAAATCCAAATCAACCGGAGAAATCCAAAATAGTTATTTAACAACTAGGAGATTAAAAGAATGGAATTAAAAATTAAATGCGTTAATACAACAACAAGTTCAGATGGTTCACAATACGGTAAGTTCGTAATCGAACCTTTAGCAAAAGGTTTCGGTACAACTATCGGAAACTCTTTGAGACGCGTATTATTATCAAGTCTTGAAGGTACAGCAGTTACATCTGCAAGAATCGAAGGCATTACTCACGAATACACTGCAATTCCCGGTGTTTTGGAAGATGTAATCGATGTTATGTTGAACTTAAAAGGCTTGGTTGTAAAAACCGATTCTAAAGAAGCGCAGCATTTGAGAATCGATGTTGATAAAGCAGGTGCTGTTCTTGCAAGTGATATTCAATTACCGGCAGGTGTTAAAGTTGTTAACCCTGATTGGTTAATTTGTACAGTTGCTGAAGGCGGCAGCTTCCACGCTGATATTATCGTTGAAACCGGTAAAGGCTACGTTGCTCACGACGTTCCTAGAGATTCAAAAGGTATTTCAATCGATGTATTGCCTATCGATGCAACATTTATGCCAATCAAAAGAGTAAGCTACAACGTTGAAAATACACGTGTAGGTGACTCAATTGATTTCGATAAATTGACTTTGGAAATATGGTCTAATGGTTCAATTGAAGTAACAACTGCTTTGAGCCAGGCTTCTAACTTATTAATCGACCACTTTATGCAAATTGCCGCAATCACAGGCCAGCCTGTTGTTGCACCGGTTGCATCAATTGAAGAAGAAGTTGAAGATGATTCAAATGTTCCGTCAATGACCATCGAAGAGTTGGAACTTTCCGTAAGAGCATACAACTGCTTGAAACGTGCAAGCATCAATTCAATGGCAGAATTATTGAAAAAATCAGAACATGATTTATTGAACATTAAAAACTTCGGTAAAAAGTCTTCTGATGAAGTAATCGAAAGACTTCACCACTTTGGGTTAGACCTTGCTCCAAACCCTGAAGTGGAAGAAGAAATAGGCTAGCCATAGCCGGTGTGAGCTTGAGTGGGCTTTGTTCAGGCAAAGACAAGCAGGGCGAACATAATGATACCGCCGTTGCGAAAGAAACGAAAGTGAATTGAGCGCAGCAATCTGTGATTGCACAGGCGGGAAAAATAAACTAAAAACAATTAATAAAATAATATAAGGAAAAGCAAAATGAGACACCAAACTAAAAAACATACGCTAAGCAAAGCAAAAGACCAACGCGATGCACTTTTGCGCTCTTTAGCTACTGAACTTTTTGTACACGGTGAAATCAAAACAACTATGGCTCGAGCCAAAGCTTTGAGACCATATGCTGAAGAAATTATCACCCTTGCAAAAAAAGGCGGACTCCACGCAATCCGTCAGGCTGCAAGACATATTTACAATAAAGAAACAGGTAAATATATGGATCTTGCAACAGGCGAAATTTTTGAAGCTCCTGTAGCTGATAAAAAATTAGCACGCCAGACTGTTTTGAGACAGTTATTCGTAGTAATCGGTAAAAAATATTCTGAACGCAAAGGCGGATATACAAGAATATTCAGATTACCACCAAGACGCGGCGACGCTTCAGAAATGGCTTTAATCCAGTTGGTATAAGCCATGCGTTATGCCTTCAAGGTTCAGTATATTGGAAAAAACTATGCAGGAAGCCAGATACAGTTTAGAAACGGCAAACAGATAGAAACTCCGACAGTACAGGGCGAACTTGAAAAGGCAATTTGTACACTGATATGCGGCAAAAATGCCGTTAATAATAAAAGACCAGTTAAAACAGTCTTTTCCGGAAGAACTGACAGAGGTGTAAATTCATTGGGTCAGGTTGTTCATTTCGATACAGATAAATGTATTGTTGCTTCAAAGTTTATCTATTCATTAAATGAAATCCTGCCTGATGATATTTCTGTCACGGATTTGAAAGAGGTTGACCCTGAATTTCATGCCCAAAAATCAGCAAAAAGACGTCATTACAGATTTGAATTTATAAATCGGAAATGCAAAAATGCTTTTGACGGTGATTTGATGAGAATTAAGTATGAGATTGATATTGAAAGAATGCAAAATTCTTTAAATTATCTTTTAGGGGAACATGATTTTTCAAGTTTTAAAAGTTCCGGAACGCTAAACCCGAGCAAAGTCTGTTTTATCGAAAACGCCGAATGCAGGAGAGTCGGCGACCGCGTTGTCATTGATATTGCGGGGAACAGGTTCCTCTATAATATGGTAAGGACAATCGTCGGGACTCTTTTAGAAATTGAAGGACACAACCTGCCGTCAAGTCATATGAAAGATGTTCTTGACGCAAAAGACCGCCGCAAGGCCGGTCAGACAGTCAGTCCGTTCGGGTTGACTTTAATGGAAGTTACATATTAAATATATAAAGTAAACGGAGACAAAGCATGAAAACATATTCAGCAAAACCTCTAGAAGTAGAAAGAAAATGGTATCTGATTGATGCTGAGGACGAAATTCTCGGTAGATTAGCAGTTAGAATTGCCAATATCTTAAGAGGTAAACATAAACCTGAATACACTCCTAACGTTGATACAGGTGATTTCGTAATCGTTATCAATGCCGACAAGGTTCGTGTTACAGGAAATAAAGAAACTGATAAAATTTACTACCACCACACAGGTTATCCGGGTGGTTTGAAATCAGCAAGTTTCAAAGAATTAATGGAAAAAGACGGCACACTTGCATTAGAAAAAGCTGTTAAAGGTATGTTGCAGCACAACACATTGGGCGCACAACAGTTAACAAAATTAAAAATCTATGCAGGCAGTGAACATCCGCACGCTGCACAAAAACCAATCGTGTTGGAAAAGGAGGCTAAATAATGGCAGATAAAGAAATTATGGCAACAGGCCGCAGAAAAACCTCTATCGCAGTTGTAAAATTAGTTAAAGGTAAAGGCAGAATTATTGTTAACGGTAAAACGTTGAAAAACTATATCGGTAACAGACCTGCTATTGAAATGTTAGTTTACAGACCATTAGTTCTTACTGACAATCAGGAAAAATACGATGTTAGAGTAAAAGCAGTAGGCGGCGGTGTTGTTGCTCAATGCGGAGCTATCAGACATGGTATTTCAAGAGCTCTTGTAAAAGCTAATGAAGAATACAAAAACGTTTTGAGACTCGAGGGCCTTTTAACCCGTGACCCGCGTGTTAAAGAACGTAAAAAATACGGTAGAAAAAGAGCAAGAAAACGTTTCCAATTCAGCAAACGTTAATATTCAAAAAAAACGCCTTGTTAAAGGCGTTTTTTTTATAGTTGTTGTATAATTAATTTAACTATGAAAGAACTGTTAAAAAAAGCTAAATTTTTTCACCTACTTGAGCGTAGTGAAATTTTGGAAATTTTGAGCGACAGTAGCTTTAATGAAGAGCTTTTTAAGAGTGCCGATGAAGTCCGAAAAAAATATGTCGGAGATGATGTTCATTTGAGGGCTTTAATTGAGTTTTCAAATTATTGCAGATGTAATTGCAAATACTGCGGAATAAGGTCTGAAAATTCACATATAGAAAGATACAGGCTTAATAAAGATAAAATTCTGGAAATTGCAAAGGGGGCAGTTGGTTTCGGTTATAAAACAATCGTTATGCAGTCCGGCGAAGATTTGACTTTTCGTGCGGAATATCTTGCTGAAATTATTAGTGAGATTAAGAAGCTGAATGTCGCGATTACGTTGAGTATTGGTGAACGCAGTTATGAGGAATACAAAATTTTAAAAGAAGCCGGTGCTGACAGATTTTTACTTAGAATAGAAACTACGGATAAGGATTTATATCAGAATATGCACCCGAATGCTGATTATGAAAATCGTAAGAGATGTCTGTATGACTTAAAAAAACTTGGTTATGAGACGGGAACCGGCTGCCTTGTTGGGCTTCCGGGGCAGACAATTGAGACTCTTGCTGATGATATTTTATTTTTTAAAGATTTGGACGCTGATATGATTGGAATAGGGCCGCTTATTCCACATCCGCAAACTCCTTTAAAAGATTTTACACATGGAAATTTCATGCTTGCTCTAAAAGTTATGGCATTAACACGTCTTTTGCTGCCTGATATTAATATTCCTGCCACAACCGCAATGGAAACGCTTAATCCGAAAGGGAGAATTATTGCACTGCAAAGCGGTGCCAACGTAGTTATGCCTAATGTTACTGCTGAAGATGTAAGAAGTAAGTACGAGATTTATCCTAATAAGGTCGGGGTTAATTACGATGAATTATCTGAAAACTTAAAGAAAATAGGCAGAACAGTATCGAAAGGTATGGGGTTTCGGAATAAAAGGAGAAATATATGAAAATTGCTGAAAACTTGATTGAATTAATCGGGAATACACCTCTTGTAAAAATAAATAAGTTAAATAGTGGCGGAGGTATAATTACAGCTAAATTAGAAGCTAAAAATCCTGCCGGTTCGGTAAAAGACAGACCTGCTTTAAATATGATTAAAAGAGCAGAAGAAGCGGGACTTATTGATAAAGATACAGTGATAATTGAACCTACAAGCGGGAATACGGGTATAGGGCTTGCTATGGTTTGTGCAATAAAAGGTTACAGAATGATACTTACAATGCCGGAGACGATGAGTTTGGAGAGACGAATGCTTTTAAAAGCTTACGGTGCCGAACTTGTTTTAACTGACGGGGCAAAAGGTATGCAAGGGGCAGTTGATAAAGCCGAAGAACTTCATCGTGAAATAAAGAATTCATTTATTCCGCAACAGTTCGCGAATCCGGCCAATCCGGAAAGTCATGTACTTACAACCGCAGAGGAAATTTGGTCTGATACTGACGGTAAAGTGGATATTATCGTTGCCGGTGTTGGTACAGGGGGTACTATATCAGGTATTGCAAAAGGATTAAAAATAAAGAACCCTGCAATTAAGGCTATTGCCGTTGAGCCTGAAAGTTCACAGGTATTAGCAGGAAAAAAGGCAGGCCCGCACAAAATTCAAGGAATAGGAGCAAACTTTATTCCTGAAAATTTCGATTACAATTTTATAGATGAAATTATACCGGTCTCAGATGACAATGCCATGGAAACTGCAAGGCTGCTTGCAAAAGAAGAGGGTATATTATGCGGAATATCATCCGGTGCCGCGATGCGGGCTGCAAACGAGCTTTCTAAAAGACCTGAAAATAAAGGAAAATTGATAGTTGTTATTTTCCCTGACAGCGGAGAACGTTATATTTCAGGAGATTTATTTGTTTAAAAAAAAAGCACTATCTTATGATAGTGCTTTTTTCAGGTATTAGATCGATTACATCATACCGCCCATGCCGCCCATACCTGGCATAGCCGGAGCAGAAGGTTTTTCTTCAGGAATATCAACTACAGCAGCTTCTGTTGTCAATAACATTGAACCTACTGACGCTGCATTCAATAATGCAGAGCGGGTTACTTTTGCAGGGTCAACAATACCTGATTTAAACATATCAACGTATTTGTCATCCAATGCGTCATAACCATATGCCCCTTCATGTGAAAGAACTGTGTCAATTACAACATCAGCTTTAGCACCAGCATTTCTTGCGATTGCTCTTAACGGAACATCAAGTGCAGCAGTTAAAATTTTAAAACCGATTTTTTCATCATCTGATGAAAATTCTGTTGCGTTAACAAGTTTTTCCAATTCTTGTTGAACTCTTACGAGTGCAACACCACCGCCTGGTACGATACCTTCTTCATTTGCAGCTCTTGTTGCATTCAGGGCGTCTTCAATTCTTAATTTTCTTTCTTTAAGTTCAACTTCAGACGCTGCACCAACTTCAATTACTGCAACCCCGCCTGAAAGTTTTGCGATACGTTCTTGAAGTTTTTCTTTGTCATATTCACTGTCAGAAGCTTCGATTTGTTTTTTGATTAAACGAATTCTGTCTTGAACAGCAGCTTTTGTAGAGTCACCGACAACGATTGTTGTTTCGTCTTTTGTAACAGTTACGCGTTTTGCATAACCTAACATTTGAGTTGTAACGTTTTCCAATTTAATACCGAGTTCTTCTGTGAACATTTCACCGCCGGTAAGAATTGCGATATCTTCAAGCATTGCTTTTCTTCTGTCGCCGAATCCCGGAGCTTTAACAGCAACTGCTCTTAAAACTTTTCTCATAGTGTTAACTACTAATGTTGCAAGTGCTTCACCTTCAACATCTTCTGCAATTAACAATAAAGATTTTCCGTCACGTGCAACCTGTTCCAATAACGGAACCAAATCAGAGATTAAGTTAATTTTCTTGTTGCAGCAGAATACGTAAGCGTCTTCAAGAACAGCTTCCATTCTTTCAGCATCGGTTACAAAGTATGGAGATAAATAACCCTTATCAAATTGCATACCTTCAACAACTTTTAAATTTGTGCCGAAAGATTTTGATTCTTCAACAGTAATAACGCCGTCGTGACCTACTTTTTCCATTGCTTCTGCAATAAGTTCGCCGATTTCTTTGTTATTGCCTGCTGAAATCGCTGCAACCTGAGCGATTTCTTCTTTAGTGTTAACAGGTTTTGACATATCTTTGATTTTTTTTACTGAAATGTCAACGGCTTTGTCAATACCGCGTTTCATAGACATAGGGTTTGCGCCTGCCGTTAAGTTTTTCAATCCTTCACGAACGATAGCCTGAGCAAGAACAGAAGCTGTTGTTGTACCGTCACCGGCAACATCGTTAGTTTTGGATGAAACTTCTTTTAGCAGTTGAGCGCCTGCATTTTCCAGACCGTCTTTAAGTTCAATTTCTTTTGCAATTGTAACACCGTCGTTAACGATTTGCGGAGCACCGTATTTTTTTTCAATAATAACGTTGCGGCCTTTTGGTCCAAGCGTAACTTTTACAGCGTCTGCAACTGCATCTATACCTTTAAGAAGCGATTTTCTTGCTTCTTCATCAAATACAATACGTTTTGCCATTTTTTATTTCTCCTTTTGTCTGATTATTCAACTATAGCCAATGCATCTTTAATTGAAAGAATTTTGTATGTAACGTCGCCTTGTTTTACATCTGTTCCTGCATATTTAGCGTAAAGAACAGTTTGACCTACTTCGACATCCAAAGGTTCTCTTTCACCTTTGTCGTTCATTTTACCAAGACCTACAGCAACAACTTCGCCTTTTTGAGGTTTTTCTTTGGCACTGTCCGGAATAAAGATTCCGCCTGAAGTTTGTTCTGTATCTTCAATAACTTTTACTACGATTCTGTCGCCTAATGGTTTTAACATATTAATTCTCCTTCTTATACTAACCTTTTACATTATTATTTATATAACGAATTTTGATAAAAATTAAAATCCTTAAGGATTTTTTAATTATTTGTTGAAAACATAGAAAAAATCGTTTATACTGAATATAAAAAAAGGAGGAATGTATGAAAAAATTAATTATAGAGCGGATTTCGGGGGGGGGGGCAGCGTGAAAACCTCTCAGTAAAAGGGTTTTATGAAAGTTTTGGGTTTACATTAAGCGAAGTCTTAATAATACTGGGGATTATCGGGATTGTGGCATCATTGACGCTGCCTTCAGTTATAAATAAGTATGAGAAAAAGGTTACTGTAGAACGTTTGAAACAGACATATTCTATGTTTAATCAAGCAATAATTGCGTCTGAAGCTGTGAATGGGGATTTAAAAGATTGGATTTATTCTGATTCAGAAACTGTAGAGGAGGATGTTTTTTTTAATACTTATTTAAGACCTTATATGAAAGGTGTAGAGAAATACTCGAAACCCATGAATTTGTGGAAAAGGTTGGATGGCACGCTTGATACCGATGGAAGTAGTATGTATTCAAGACCAAAATATAAGCTTCCAAACGGTGTAATTTTTAGTGTGTATTCAAGAACCTTTACTGATGTAAATCTACACAAAACAAGTGCCTGGATTATAGTTGATATAAATGGTGAAAAAAATCCAAACAGAGCGGGACGCGACGTGTTTTTTATGGGTATATATCCATATCTGCCCAAAGAAACCGGTAAGATTTCAATGGGAATTCATGAGCAATGCGGCTCCGGAGAAATACATACAAGATTAAGCCGTGACGAGCTTTTGAATGGGGGATGTGCTACTTGCAGAAAGGATTATTCTGGCCGGGGGTACTCCTGCGGACTTTTAATACAAAAAGACGGTTGGGAGATAAAAGATGATTATCCGTGGTAAAATATTTTTTCATACGAATAAACTTGATTTTTGCAAAAAATCCATTAAAAGGTTGATGTGAAGTTGCCGGAAATATAATAATGTAGTTTTGGGGAAAACTCAATTTACCGGACTAAATAAGGGGATAGTTACAACCATAATGGAAAAATGTAAATCTACATCAGATAACTTATATGCTGAATACGATTGGTTCCAGAAACTTTTTCCGCTTGCCATGCAAAAATCAAGCGACGGATTTTTTGCACCCGGTTTAAAATGCGAGTTGATGGGGGTAAGCAGAAATATTAACCTCCTTCAAACCAAAGAATCTTACTTTGTTACAAAAGTAAGAATTGATAAATTTTACGATATGTTTCTGAGAATTTCAGAGCAGGCTGTTGCACTTCTTTTAAACAGAGCTCTCGGAAGACCTAACAGAGCTTTCAATATTAATAAACTCTCGGATTTAGAAGGCGAAATTATGACTGCTTTTAATGACTATGTTTACCAGATTATTTTGCAGTTTCTGGAGCCGCCTCCTGTTGTTAATTTTAAAAGAACAAATTTTGATATGACTCATGTCACTTTTCTCATTAAAGATGAAGAAGAAAAAGCCATGGGTAAATTTATTATATCTGTTCCGGACGGGAGGTTAAAACCTAACAGAATCGAGTGTAAATCGTTAAAATTTGAAAACAAAGATTTTTATAAATGTCCTGTTAAAGTAAAAATTGAAATAGGTTCTACAAGATTTACAGTAAAGGATTTAAAAGGTTTAGAGCCTGAAGATATAATTTTACTTGAAAACAGCAACCTGCAAGTGTGGAAAGTTTTTTTACAGGATTATACCAATAAAATGTTTATAGACCCTAATATGGAATTAGTTCATCCGCTGGATGATAACGGAGGAGAAGAAATGACTGAAGAACCAAATAACTTATGGGATAGTATAGAAGTTGATATGTACGCAGAATTGGATCCCGTAAAAATTACTCTCGGTGATTTGAAAAAAATTGAGGAAGGTCTTGTTGTCGATGTCGCAGCTTTATATGACAACAAAGTCACACTGCGTGTAGAAAACAAGGTTATCGGTCATGGTGAACTTGTTATTATTAACGATAGATATGGTGTAAAAGTCAGTGATATTGTTCAGAAAAGTGCAGATGAGGTCGAAGAACAGGTGCAGGGTGCTCCTCAACAGCAAGTGCCTCAGACACCTCAGACACCGGTGGAATATGATAACAGCCCTGCTCCGGAAGGCCCTCCTATGGCTGATAATAATGCCGGCGCAGATGATGAGGATGAATTTGATTACAGTGACTTTGAACTGGAAGATGAAGATATTTAATTGAAAAAAGAATCGAGGGGATTATGGGAGGATACTTAGTTAATTTCGCAGTTTATACTATGGCAATGATAGGTTTAATATTTTTTGCCTTAATGATGTATAAAAAATTTGCTATCGGAGGCGACTGTTCAAAAAAGTCAGGTTTTCTTGGAGTCGAAGAATCTATCTCTATTGCACCTCGTAAAAATCTTTACGTAGTGAGGGCAGGTAATGAAAGATTTTTGATAGCAGGCGATGTTGATAAAACTACTTTAATATCAAAACTGGATGATGGTTTTGAACATCGTATTGATAATCAGCCGCGCAGGGAATCACCTGTTTCTGCGGCAAGTATAGATGATTTGCCTGTAATATCAGCATTCCCTAAAAAAGGAAATAATGTCCTTCATAATATGGTTAGAAAAATTAACAACTAAGGAAGTAAATAATAATGCAGAATGTTTTAAATGATATAAATCCGGTAATACAAATATTAATTGTAATGACGTTATTTTCGTTGTTGCCTCTTGTATTCTGTTGTATGACAAGTTTTTTACGATTCGTCATAGTTTTTTCTATGCTAAAAACTGCAATGGGTACACAACAGGTTCCGCCGTCAATAGTTATAATAGGACTTTCAATGATTTTGACTTTCTATACAATGGGCGGAACATTCCAAAAAATGTATGAGATGGGAAGTGTTCCTTATCAAAAAAATCAAAATATAGTTGCTGCTATTGATGAAGGTTCAAAACCCCTGAAAGAGTTTATGATGAAACAGACAAGGGAAACTGATTTGGCTTTCTTTATCGAATTGTCTAAGAAAAGACCGCCGGCTTCCCCTGATGAAATAACAATATGGGAAGTTGCTCCGGCTTATATTATCAGTGAACTTAAAACTGCATTTGAAATCGGGTTTGTAATATTTGTACCGTTTATTGTGTTAGACCTTGTTGTAGCAAATATTCTTCTGGCACTCGGTATGTTTATGTTATCTCCGACTATTATTTCATTACCGTTCAAGCTGCTTATATTTATAGCGGTGGACGGCTGGGCCTTAATAGTTCAGGGGCTGGTTTCGAGTTATAACTAAAAGATTTGGAGAGATGATATGATAGAAGTTTTAGCTGAATATTTGGCAAGAGGGTTTCTGGTAATGCTTACTATATCTATGCCTTGCGTACTTGTAGCGGCAGGTGTGGGGCTTGTTGTAGGTATTTTGCAGGCTGTTACTCAGGTACAGGAGCAGACTATTGCTGCTGCTCCAAAAATTCTGGCAGTATTTCTTGTCATTGTAATAGGCGGTTTCGGATTTATTAGAATTCTCACTAACCTTTTTACCGACGGAATGAATCTTGCATTTCAGGTTGTTCCAAAAAATGACAGTTACGTATTAGCTGCTGATTATTACAGATATACTTCGCCTTATGGCAGTATGGCACCGGATAAATTCAGAAATCAGCAGAATATTGATTATATTATGAAAAATCCTGCAAAGATTCCTTTTATACGTAATGAGGAAAGAATCAGAGATATTCCTTCAAATCGAATGCCGAATCCTAAACCTGATTTAGTTGAAACAAGAAGAATCTTAGGAAACTAGTATGGAACAAATCATCGCAGAAATCGTAAAATTATTTCCACAGTTAAATACCGCACTTTTATCCGGTATTTATGTTTTTGCGAGGATGATTGGTTTTTTCAGATTTGCCCCTGTTTTTAACAGAAAAGAGGTGCCCGGAATGGTTAAAATTGCGCTGGCACTATTAATGACGGTTTGTATTACATCATTAATTAAGCCTGATAAAATGGGCATGGAAGATTCGATGCTTCTGTCTATAATATTAAATTTTGCGGTAGGAGCTATTATCGGATATATGGCACAGCTTATACTTCTTGCAATTGATGCAGGTGCTGATATGATTAACATGCAGATGGGGCTGTCTTCAGCTATGGTGTTAGATCCTACAACGTCAAGTCAGGTATCTATTCTAACAAAAATAATTTCCCTTTTAGGCGTTTTACTATTTATTCAGCTTGGTGGAATATACTGGCTTGTTAAGGCTTTTATGAGAAGTTTTGATATATTCCCTCTTTTTGCAACAAGCGTACCTTTAGCAAAAGTTGTAAATATGGAATATCTTATTAAAATGACTTCAAATGTTTTATACATGGGACTACAAATAGCTTCTCCTGTGTTGCTTGCAACGCTCGGGCAGGATATTATCCTAGGTGTTATCTCTAAAACTGCACCGCAGGTAAACGTTTTTCAGTTAAGTTTTTTGTTTAAACCTGTTTTTGGTGCAGCGATTATGGTTTGGATTTTACCTATGTTATTAAATGTTATTACTGATTACTTTTTATCTTATGCAAACATATTTTAATTAGAAAGGAGAAAAATATGCAAAAGTCAATTATAGAGTGGATTTCGGGGGGGGGGGCAGTGTAATTCTAAGCCGTATCGAAATTTTGGTTTTACTCTGGCGGAAGTATTAATTACACTTGGTATAATAGGAGTTGTGGCATCCCTAACCTTACCTGTTATAGTTCAAAAATACATAAATTCTGTAGTTGAAAATCGTTTAAAAAATTTTTATACAATAACTAATCAAGCAATCTTAATGGCAGAAGAAAAATATGGTGATAGAAAACACTGGTTTGCAGGTGTTTCTGACGGGGGCCTTGATGAAAACGGCAATCTTACCGGAGGAGCTGATATGCTGGATTGGTATAAAAAATATTTCGACCCGTATATAAAATCTGTTAATATTATTGTTAATGATGTCGGTGTACCTACAATATATTTGTCTGACGGAAGTGCCTTTACTGCTGCTGTAAGAAATTGGATATTTTACACGACTAATCCCGATAAATGTATTAAAAGATTTGGAAATATAGCCAATGCCGGCGGAAAATGTGCTTTTTACTTTAATTTCAGTCCTGAACAAACATATATAGGCTGGGAATATCTTAGGAATAAAGGTGTAGAACCTTTTAAATTTGCCTGGCATGGAAATGAAAAGTTATTATACAGTGGTTCCCTGTATTCATGTAAAAATACCGGTTATTCTAAGATTGGAACATATTGTACGGCTATTATTCAGTTAAATGGTTGGAAAATCCCGGATGATTATCCGCTAAAAGTTTATTACTGATGTTTATACTAAAATAAATGTATGGTTAAAAACGCATACATTCATATTCCGTTTTGTAAATCTAAATGTAATTACTGTTCTTTTATTTCTTATTCTATGCTGGAATTTAAAGAAGAGTATCTGTATGCATTGGAAAAAGAAATAAAACATTTTTACGAACAAGAACCGCTTGATACTCTCTACATAGGCGGAGGAACACCATCTGTTCTTTCTGTTTCTGAACTTGAGGCAATAATAAAGCGGTTTGTATTTGAACCTAATGCAGAAATAACGGTTGAGCTTAACCCGGAAACGCTTACATATGATTATTTGTCGGGACTTAAAAATGCTGGAGTTAATCGTATAAGTCTTGGCTGCCAGACATTTAATGATGAAATTCTTGTTCATATAGGGCGGCGTCATAATGCGAAACAAGTTATAGAAGCTGTCAGATGTGCAGAAAATGCAGGTTTTGAAAATATAAATCTTGATTTTATTTATGGTTTGCCTTCTCAAAATCTAAGCTTATTTTCAAATGATTTAATGCAAGCTATGGAGTTGGGAATTAATCATATTTCGCTGTACGGTTTAAAAATTGACGAGGGCTGTTATTTTTATTCACATTACCCGAAAAATTTACCGGATAATGACATGCAGGCAGATATGTATTTAATGGCAATAGAGATTTTGTGCGGTGCAGGCTTTGAACACTATGAAATAAGCAATTTCGCAAAATCCGGATTTGCATCACGCCATAATCTTAATTACTGGAATAATAATACCTATTACGGATTCGGCATGGCAGCACACGGTTATAAGGACGGTTGCAGATATTCAAACTATGAAGACTTTGACAGATATTTAAAGTTTCCTCGTATCCATGATTTAACTCACCGCTTAACAGAGCAGGAGAAACTTGAAGAAGAAATATTTCTCGGGTTCAGAAAAATGTCAGGTATTGATATAGAAAAAATAAATCAAAACTTTTCAATTGATTTTGAAAAAAAATACGGTAAAACTCTCAAAAAATATCTTGAAACAAAACATATTAAAAAAACTGAAAAAGGTTATAAACTTTCGGATAACGGAATTCTCGTAAGTAATACGATTCTCGCTGATTTTCTTTAAAAAACCTCCGTAATTACGGAGGTTTTAATTGTTATATAGTTATATTATGAGGCTGTATTTTGTGCGGCATCAGCAGTTTTTTTTGCTGCGTCTGCACCTTTTTTTCCTTTAAATAACCCCAGTAAAGGGTCAATCAATTTTGTTCCAATCCAATCACCTGCTTGTGCAAGCCAGTCTCCTACTTTTGCAAATCCTTTTGCATTATTATCTTTCTTTAAAATGTTACCTTTGTATAAACCATACAACGCAAGTCCTGCAACAATTATACCTGCAATTGTGCCGCCGATGATTTTACCGGCCTTGCTGCCTTTTTTTTCTGTATTTTCAGGTTGTTTTGATGTTTCAAAAGTATCAGGTTTGGCTGGTTCTGATGGTTTTTGAGTATATTGGCCTTCGCTTTCAATCAGCTTTTGCCAATCAGAAGCCGGTACCTCTCCCCTAAAACTTAAATTCGAGACTGGATTTAACATGAGTAAAACCTCCTTTATAACTACACACTTTTTGTTACCATTACTAAAACGACTGACAAAATTATTTTGACGCAAACCTGATTTTTTTACAATAATATTTACAAATCTTTACATAAAATTTGGAATATTTTTAAACTATGTGCAATCAATATTATTAGGAGGAATAATAAATGGGCATGGAACAGGAAACTTTAATTTATGTAGAAGAAAACGACAGAGAAGAAGCAAAGATTTTGACACAGGGGCTTTTGAACAAAGATGTCAGAAGCAGGGCTTATATAAATGCGCTTGGGGCAGAACTTGGTTTAAAATATCTTGCTCTTGAAAATATAAATAATTCAAAAACTTATAATCTGCATAATGTTCATAAAATTTTAGAAGAATTTGATATTTCGGATATAATGCTCTCCAACATCCATATAGATGTAAGAGTCGTTTTTGATGAGAACCAGATTTTTATTCCTAAATCCCATTTTGAATATGATATTACTCCTGATATTTATCTGGTATTCCTGCTTGCTGAAGACAGTTCCCATGTGAAGTTCCTCGGGTTTTTTGAACCTAAACTTATTAATAAAAATAATCATAACGCTGATTATTACTTTATTGAAAAAGAAAAGCTGACCTCCCCTCTAAATCTTAAGGCATATGTTGATGCTTTTAAAGGTAACAGAACTCAGACCCTTTCAGATGCCATCAATGACAGTGCTGAAACATTAATGATTTCAGTTGTTGATCAAAATGCTTCTAAAGAAGAAATGAAAGAACTCTTGAAATATTTGACTCAGAGTTCAAAATTGCGTGACAGATTTATTGAATTTGAAAATTTTGAAATTTTGTCTTATAAAGCCGAACGCTCTCCGGAAGTAACAGTTCCTGAAGAAGTTGAAAAAAATAATATAATTGATGCAACAGTAGATGATATAATCACTCCGCAAACAGAAACTGTGGAAGAATCTGAAAATGCGGCAGAGGCTTTTGCCGAAACTGATAAAAATATACAGGAACCTCCGGCTTCTGAGATTGTTGCAGGTGCTGCGGCTGCAAGTGCAGCCTTGTTATCAGGCGAGGCTCTTGCGGAAACCTCCGTGCAGACTGCTGCTGAAACTGCCAATGATATTGCGGACGATGTTACTGAAATGTTTACTAATTCCTCACTCGCAGATTCGTCTGATGTTTCGGCTTCTGCTAATAATAGTGCCGAAGATATGGTTACAGATAATTCTGTTAGTGAGCCGGAGTCTGTTGCTGAAACTCAGGAAGCAGAAAACGGGGCAGTAATTGATGAACTTTCAGGTTCTGAAGAAATTTCTCATGACTTTGAAGTCGGTAATCCGGATGATTTCTTTGGAGATATGAATTTTGATGAACCTTCTCTTGAAGATATTAACAGCGATTCTCAGGAAACTTCTGACGCTATTACAAGCAGCGATTTAAATTCCGATTCTGAGTCTGTAGATTTTAGTTCTATGGAGCAATCTTTTAACCCTGTACAGGAAGATACGGATTCTGTTAATGAAATGGAAGTTCTAGATATTTCTAATGTTAATGCAGTTCCAAATGATTTTGATAAGAATATTAGTGAAACAATTGAATTTAATAACATTGAGCTTTCACATGAAAAGCCATGCTTTAATGAACTGAACGCGGAAGAAACAGTTCCTATGCTTAATATGAATGATTTTTCTCCGTTAGAACCGCTGCCTATGGAGGAAGTTAAAGCGGAATCTTACGACATGGACAGCCTTTCGATTACGGATAATATGCTGCCTATGCCAAAACTTGATATGAGTGAGCCCGCATTGGAACCTGTAGATATGGAAGATTTTAATAATCTGAACAGTGTGTCGAAGGCTGATGCTAAACCGGAGACCGTTAAGCAAGACGATTCCATTGAAGATGTGTCATCAGAGCTTGATTCTATTCCTGATTTTAACTCTGAAGCAATGGATTTAGATTCAGCCTTAGGTGAACCGGAAGCTTTATCTGAAGATATGCACGACTTACAGGTTGAAATGCCGCAGGAAAGTCCTTCTATTGAGGATATCCAAAATCTTTCTGTTGATGATATTGTAGAACAACCTTTTGAAGATGATTCCGCTGAAAGTTCTGTAACGGATTTTGAATCTCTTGCGGCAGTAGATGAATTAGAAAATGTCGAAGCCGAAAGTCAGGATATTCCATCTATTGATGAAGTCGCAGAGGCGGAAGTTTCTGATGATGTTAATCAAATTCCTGAATTGGGTGATGAAATCGTTACTCCGGATATTGATGCTTTATCTGATAATATTGATGAGTCCGGTGAAATAGAACAATCTGCACAATCGGAAACCGGAGATAGTGATTTAACTATGCTTTTTGCCGAAGGTCAGGAAGATGAAGGCCCTCAACCTGAAAACTTTGATACACTTAACAGCGAGTTGACAAAGATTCCTTCAATATATCAACATACACAAAAACTCCCTGTAAAAATGATTGCAGTGGCAGCCGTAGCTGCATTGCTAGTTGTCGGCGGAGTTGTAGGATTTTCAATGAAAAATAAAAATGCAGTTGCCGAATCAGAGCCTCTTGCTCAATCAGTTCCGGAAGAAGCTGTACCTCCGGAGCCGGTTGCAGATAATACAGATATACTTGCAAATACTCCGGAAGTTCAGACATTGCCTGTTGCCCAAAAAGAGCCTGTTAATGTTAAAAAAGACGAAAAAGAAATTAAAGCGGAAACAAAAGATAAACCGGTTAATCCTTCAGGTTCTTATATATCCGTAACAAAACTTTCATGGGAAGTCCCTGATTACCTGTCTTACAGTGATAATATTAAAAAATACTTACAAACAGCAGGTAAAAGTATAAAATTAACACTTTCCAGTGATTTGCTCCTAGTTACGGAATACGCTTATTCAAATCAAATGAAGGTTGACTTAAAACTAAGCAGTGACGGGGCTTTGAAAGATTCAAAGATTGTAAAATCAAGCGGTTCAGATCAGATTGACAAAATTGTGTTACAAACTGTTAAAGATACGCTAAATGTCATCAAACCCGCTGCTGGAGAGGTTCCTACGCCAGATTTTCATTTGGCACTTATAATTAATTTTTAATTATGCTATAATTCTGTAAGATAAGGAATTTTTTAAGTGGAATTAACACAGGAAAAATTAAATTTAATAGAGAGAATTATAAAAAACGATAGGAAGTTCGCTAATAACGAGGACTTGTATGACGATTTCTTTAATGAAATGTGTAAGCGTTCAATGCCGATTGTCAATACGATTACCTCTGATGCAACTTTGGAAGCTTATCTGCGTAAAATTGCTACTACAAGTATTTTGAATGTTTTAAAAGATTCTGGCAGATTAAGAAGAACAAGAGAAGGATATACACCTGTAAATGAAGTATCTCTTGACGCTCCGTCTCAACAAAGTTTGTCACAGGATAATTATTCAAATGTCGTTATTTCTTATCCTCAGGCAGATTATGACAGTAATCCTGAAGATATCGCTGTTCAAAAAGAAATTTTGCAAAAAATTGTTGACGCTATATACTTAATTAATGAAGCCGAACCTGACAAACAATATTTAAGAATCTACAAATTACGTTATGATGAAGGTATGACCCAGAAGGAAATCGCTTCCGAGTTGAATCTGTCACAGTCCGAAATTTCTAAAAGATTATTTAAATTAATGGAAAAGGTTAAAGAGGCGTTTAATTAAAAACGGGAATTTAACTATGAAATGTCCAATCTGTAAAAAAACAATACCGGATAACACACTTAAATGTCCGTATTGCAAAACAAGAACAGGCTTGATTTGCAAGAATTGTCATACGGTAAATTCTATTTTCGATATTGTTTGCAGAAAATGTGGAGAAGAAATTTTAAAACTGTGTCCGGAATGCAACAGTGTTAACCAGTTAAATGCAAAAAAATGCAGGAAATGCGGTTATCCTTTTGCTGAACCTGTAAAAGTAAAAGAAGTTATACCCGAAGATTTTAACAGTTTTGAATATCCTGCAAAGTTTATGAGTCAGGAGGCTGCTAAAAATACTCTTGTAAAAGGTATTATGAACCATTCAAAAAAAATCCTCTCATTAAGCGGTGACAGAGGTATTGGAAAGAGTGTTGTGCTTTCACATGTAATGAATGCGTTGAAAGAAAAACATTACGTTTGGTTTTACGGGAAATGTACCCCGATTACACAGCTTACTCCCGGCGGATTAATTCAGGACATGATGTTGAATCTTTTTAATCTTCCTAATTTTTGTTTAAACAGTTTGAAGTTTAAAAAGGATGCTACAAAATTTTTTCAAAACGAATTTCCTTACCTCAACCATGCAGAGGTCTATGATTTTCTTAACTTCTTGTATCCGTCTCAGATGGGGACATTCGAGGAACTTCACGTTAATAAAACAAAAACGTTTGATTTGTTAAATAAAGTTTTTGACAAAATTATTTCTTACAGCAAATTCGTAATTGTTGTTGATAATTTTGAAAACATAGACGGTTTTTCTTACGAGTTTTTGAGTGAATTTATAAAGAAAGAAAATATCTGGAATGAGCTCAATCTTCTGCTTTTATACAATGAGCCAAAACCTGCAAAGGGGTATTTCAATCTTGCAAGAAATGATATGGAAGATATTTATCTTGATATCAGTATAGCTGCTCTTTCCCCTGCACAGATGATTGAATTTGTAAAACAAAAAGAGGAAACTGTTCAGGGCTTTCCATATATGAATGATACGGAAAAACGTAACATATTTATGGCATCTCACGGGAATCCTGCATTTCTTGAACAGGCATTAAGCTTGAGACTTGACTGTCAGGTATCTGATTTTACGTTTAAATTACCGGAAACTTATTCTGATTTAATTTATGAACGTCTCAGAGTTTTAAATGAAACTAATAAAACAGCATATGTCTTTTTAATTGCTTCTGCAATACTTGGAGATAAAATTAATCTTAATTTGATGAAACAGATATTTGGATTTAATGATACAAGATTCAGTGATGTTATTGGCTACCTTGAACAGGCAAATTATATTTCACCGCTGAGCGATATTTTCTATCAGTTTAAAGACCTGCTTTTATGGGAAACTATTATAAAAACTGCAAAAAATAATGAAGGTTTCATTGATTTAAACACAAAAGTCTGTAATGCACTGGGTAATTTTACATTAAATTCCAATGCAATTTTCGGAATTATTGCACAAAACCTGAAACATCCGAAACTAGCTCTGGATATTTGGACAAGAAACACAAGACTTGCGTCATATATCGGAGACACGAATTTGTATGCAATTTCACAGAAACAATGCCTTGCATTAATTAATGAACTTGATGAGAGTGCAACGCTAAAGACACGTTATAATATTTCGGAGCGTCTGGGAAAACTGCTTGCTGATTTTAATCCGAAAGAGGCTATGGACTACCTTCCTGATGCAATAGCTAATGCTCAGGCTATCGGTGACACGCCGAGAGAAATTGAATTGCTCGGTTATATGGCTTATTGCTGCGAGAGAGTCGGAAATTATTTCGGGAATGTTGAGTGCGTTGATGTGGTTCTTTCTAAGATTGATCAGGATATGGATTTGGAGACCGCACTTGTTAAATGTTCAAAACTGAATTCTCTTTTGTATATTGGTAATTGCGGACAGATTATCAATATGATTGATAATGAAATTATGCCTGTATTTGATGCATATCTGGGCAAGACTTATACAAAACAGAATATACCGTTTGATTTTGTTTATGAAAGCTGGCTCAAGACTTATTTGATTCTTGCTAATGCCTTGATTCTTCAGGGAAATGACCGTTCTTTTGAAATTCTTGCAATCTTATTTGACATTATCGAACGTAATAATATTAGCGATAATCTGTTTATATGTAAATGTAAACTTGGGCTGGCTTTTGCAAATACAATGAAAGGTGATTTCACTTCATCAGAGAAACTTCTTGAAGAGATTTTGAAAAATTATCGCGAAAAAGCTATGGATAATGAGGCAATTCTCAGATGGAATTTGATTAATATCACAAACAATTTCCTCAGAAAACGCTACAACGGATTGCAGGAGGACTTATTCCAGGTTGTAACGTTTGCTAACAACGCAGGCGATAATTTTACAAAAAATATGTTGAAATCTTTGTTGGGTAAAATATTCAAAGATAATAACCAGACTAAACATGCCATGGAAATTTATAATGACCAGATTGCATATTTTTCTAAAGAAAAAATGGCACTTGGAGCATTATTGACCTGGTATCTGATTGCCGAGGCTGCCCTTGTGACAGAGGGACCTTATGCTGCTCAGGAAATTGCTTCTCAGGCACTTGAAGTGTCACAAAATCCTAAAATAGATAATTATTTCTTTACTATACTTCTTAAAACTACTGTAATAAAAGCGGCAATGGCTACTTCCGATTACGAAACTGCTAAAATGAATCTTGACAGTGCCTTAATGCTTGCAAGAAAATTCAATCTTAATGATTTAGTCTCACGTCTGCTTCTTCTTTATGGAAAATATTTCCAGGAAATAGGACTAATTTCATCTCCGAACCAGCAGGAATATCTGAACGGTGCGGCAAAAATGTACTTCAAAGCTTCCGAATATGTTCGCCAGACCCGCAATAATTATGTACATATAGAAATTCAAAAAGCTAAAAATGTTTTAAAATCTTTCTGTCAGCTTAACAGTATTAAGTTAGGCTAGCAATTTTTTTTATGTTCATGTTTTTATAATCATGTGTACATGAAAAATTGAGTATGTAGATGGGTCAATTTATAAATTCAGTTCGTGAAGTAAAAAGAAATTATAATGTTTATGATAATTGGGAACAGCAGCAGGCTGATGAAAAAGCTCAAAAAGAATACCTTGCTAAGAATTTGCAGCTCCCGAAAGATAAAGTAGAATTGACCGAAGCCAAGGCAAAAACCGTTATACGGGCAGCGGAAATGCTCGATAACCGCTCCGAAAATAACTGCGAAGATATGGAAATGTGTACTTCTGTATTGAGTATGCTTGCTGTTATGCCGCTGGCTTTTGTACCTTTGTTGGGATTAAAAATGAAATCGCCAAAGGCTGTTGGTATTCTTAATATAGCAAGTTTATTAACAACCTTTATTGCAAGTTCAGGGCTCATATTGTGGGGGACTGCAAAACAAAAAGAAGCCTCCAGAATCGGACGTTTTCAGGCAATGCAGAATGAACTGAAAGACGTTAAAAATTTCGTAATCTATACACCGGAACAAATTGACGCTGCCGTTAAAAAAGCCGAACAAATACCTGATGAAAAAGAAAAGAAAAGTTTTATGAAAAGTTTTTCAAACATAAAACAGGTTTTTAAAGATAAAAAGGCTTATAAAGAATACCAGAGTAAGAAAGATACGAGAGAAATCGACACTCTAAAAGCAAAAAATTATACTCCTGAACAATTGGCAAAAGCTGACGACGATAAGGAAATGATTGTTGATGCTGTAAAAGATATTAATATCAGGGCTGAAGAATATTCCGAAAACGTAGAGAATGCCTTTGATACGCTTGGCGTTTTCTCAGCGGTTCTTGCAATACCTGTTGCAGCAGGTTTGAATAAAGTCCTGAAGCTTTTCGGAGGAAAAGTTGCAAAATACAGCTCGCTTGTTTCAGGTCTGGCAACAGGTATTACGACAATGTCTCTTTTAACTGCGGGAACCGCAGTACAGAAAGAAGCCGCACGTATCGGCAGATTTAAGGCCAGACAGGATTTGATGAAAGATCCTGCTGCGCTGATGTCGTTTAATGAAGAACAAAAAGCACAGGCAAAAGATATTAAAGCAGAAGAACAAAAGAAATCTGTATTGCAAAAAATTGCAGGAAGCTTTACCTTCCTCGGGCAATATATGAAAGACTCTGAGGAGTATAAAAAGTACAGGCAAAGTGAACTTAAAAAGAACGAAAAAATTATAAAAATTCTGAAAGAAGAAACGGAAATTTCTGACAAACAGCTTGAAGACGCAAAACATTTGCAGAAAAAAGTCTTTATGACATTTGAAGAAGTTGATGAAATGTCGCAGCGTTACTCTGAAGATATTGAGGCAGGCACGGAAATTGCTAAAAATGCTTTCGGGGCGGTGTTTGGAATTGCTTATGCAGCGGCTATGGGAGCTTTGTCACTTGCATTTTTAAAAGGAAAAATTCCTATTGATAAAATTGTCAAGAAATTCTCGGATATTTCACTTGATAAACAATCTCCAATCAGGAAACTTGTTGATAGCGGTTATTCAATATTAAAACAAGATAAAGAACTTCGCGGTCATTTTAATAAAATATTAATTGACGGGCCGAAACATTTTGATAAAAATCCTGAATTTAATAAAGTTTTTGAAGGACTGAAAGTTGAAGGCGGGAAAATTATGCTTCAAGCCGAAAGTAAAGAATCTCTAAACAGAGCTCTTGAACCTCATTTCAAAAAAGGTTTCTGGCCGAAATGGGGCAGAAATCTAACATTTGATATTGTTAAATTAAAGTCTAAATCGTTAATTAAAAAAGCAAATTTAGAAGTCCCTGAAGAACTTAAAGTAAACTACAGCAACTACAAAACATTCTGGAATACTATAGCGGCTGCCGGTCTGCCTGTTCTTGGCGCAGTTATCAGTATACCTTATGCATTCAATGCGTGGCTCACAAATATTCAGAAAAAGGCGGGTAAAATAGGTATTATGAAAGCAATGGAAAGAATAGATGACCCGAGACTTTTTGTGAATGAAAACGATACTTCCGTACCGGCTGCGGCACCTGCCGTGTCACAACAGCCGACAAATCTCTTGAGCAAGTTTAAAACTACTTAATAACGTTTGCAACATAGTTAAAATATTCATTATCTTTGTATTTAGAGATATGTTTTTGCAGAGTTTCTTTGTCTACGTATCCCATTCTGTATGCAACTTCTTCCAGACAGGCAATCTTAATCCCCTGATTTTCTTCTACTGTATGGACAAATTGTGAAGCCTGCAATAATGAATGGTGAGTACCTGTATCAAGCCATGCAAATCCTCGGCCTAATAGTTCTACATTTAATTGTCGGTTTTGTAAATAAATATTGTTTAAGTCCGTAATTTCTAACTCGCCGCGTGCGGACGGTTTTAAATTTTTTGCATATTCTACAACCTTGTTATCATAGAAATATAATCCGGTAACAGCATAATTTGACTTTGGATGTTGAGGCTTTTCTTTAATGGAAATAACCTCCCCGTTTTCGTTAAACTCTACAACGCCGTACCTGTGTGCGTCTTTTACCTGATAACCGAAGACAGTAGCTTTACCTGATTTAGTATTTTCAACAACTTTCTTTAAAGTGCCTGAAAAACCGTCGCCGTAAAAAATATTATCACCCAGAACGAGAGCTACGTCGTCACTGCCTATAAATTCTTCGCCTAAAATGAACGCCTGAGCCAATCCGTCAGGAGAAGGCTGTTCTTTATAAGAAAATTTAACTCCGAAAGGTTCGCCGTCACCCAGAAGCCGCTGAAAATTCGGTAAATCCTGCGGTGTTGAAATAATAAGAATTTCTCTGATTCCTGCAAGCATTAAAACCGATATCGGGTGATAAATCATAGGTTTATCATAAACCGGTATTAACTGTTTTGATATTGCAATTGTACTTGGATGAAGCCTTGTTCCTGCTCCGCCGGCTAAAACTATTCCTTTCATAAAACATCCTTATCCTTGAAATTTTTTGTAAAATAGAATATAATAAAGTAATAATAACACGAAAATAATCAAGGAGGAATATATGCAAAATTCAATTATAGAACAAGGTTGGGGGGGGGGGGCGTCGTAAAACCCTCGTAGCAGAAGGGTTTACATTAGCAGAAGTGCTTATTACACTTGGTATTATAGGAGTAGTCGCTGCTATGACTTTGCCGTCGCTGACGGGTAAATATCAGCAAAAAGTTCTTGAATCTCAATTTAAAAAGGCGTATGCAAATATCCAGACTGCTATTAATAAAGTAAATTCCGAAAACGGAGCTCCATATGAATGTTATACATTAGTTAACGGAGACGGTTACAGTTTTGCTCAGTGTGATATTTTTTGGCCGAAAGTGTTAGAAGAATATAAATCGTCTAAGTTTTGTGAATCTTATGATTATTCTTGCCGTCCGCATTATAAAACCAAAGGAGAAGTATTATCAGCCGGTGGAACTATAAAAAATCAATCTTGTTCACACCCTATAGGCTCAATGCAAGGGTATAACCTTAACGACGGTTCTACTCTTTATTTATATAAAAATCCAGATGAGAAGGGTTTTAATACTCATACTTCTCTATACTTCGGTATTGACGTTAATGGCAAAAAGGGCCCGAACAAATGGGGGTATGATTTATTCTATCTGAATTTGTATAAAAGGAATGAAAAATCCGCCGTCCTTGGATTGACTGCCGTATGTGAACTTATAGAAAAAGGCGGACAATCAGCTGAAGAAATTATGCTGAAATAGTTAAACATTTCTCAATTCAAGATAATCGTGGAGTGCGGTTTGCCAGTTTCTGCAAAGTTTTTCGTTGTCCATTACGCTGTATTGTGGCCGTTTTGCAGGACGTGGAAATTCTTCTGTTTTACACGGCTGTAAATTAACATTTAATCCCGCCTGTTTGAAGATTTCCTGTGCGAAACCGTACCAGCTTGTACTGCCAGAACCGCAGACGTGATATGTTCCGTAAGGTTTTGAAAGCAGTTTCAAAATTCCGTTAGCAAGTTCTACTGTCCAGGTCGGGCAGCCGATTTGATCGTTTACAACCTTAACTTCATCTTTTTCTGCAAGAGAAATCATTGTCTCTACAAAATTTTTGCCATAATGGCCGTAAAGCCAGCTTGTGCGTGCAATATAGTATTTCTCGCAGTATTTTTTGACGGCTTCTTCCCCTTGCAGCTTTGTTAGTCCGTAATTATTAATAGGGTTTGTCTTATCGTCAGGAGTATAAGGTTCTGTTTTAGTGCCGTCAAAGACATAATCCGTTGAAATATAGACAATCGGAATTTCAAGTTTTCCGCATGCCTTTGCTACATTTTCAGTTCCTGTAACATTTATAAGCTTTGCAGTTTCAAAGTCTTCTTCTGCTTTATCAACATTTGTATAAGCTGCACAGTGAATTACCATATCCGGATGAATATCCGTTAAAGCCTGCTCAACAGCATCTCCTTTCGTAATATCAAGAGTATCCACATCTGTTTCAATAACAAAAGCACCGACATCTTCCAATATCGGACATAAATCCTGTCCGAGCATTCCGTTTGCACCTGTTACGAGAATCTTCATTATGCAAGTCTTCCTTTCCTCTGTTCAACTGACTTTATCCATTTTTGATTGTTTAAATACCAGTCAATTGTAAGTAAAATACCTTCTTCAAATGAAACCGAAGGCTTCCAGCCCAGTTCTCCCGTAATTTTGTCATTACAAATTGCATAACGTTTGTCGTGCCCTAACCTGTCTTCAACATGTTCAATATAACTTTCATCTTTGTTCATTGCTTCTAAGATGAGATGTGTTATTTCAAGGTTTGTTTTTTCGTTATGCCCGCCTACGTTATAAATCTGGCCGGGAGTACCTTTATGTAATACAGTATCTATTGCCGAACAGTGGTCATACACGTAAATCCAGTCACGAACATTCATTCCGTCCCCGTAAACAGGAACTTTTTCGTTTTTGAGTAATTTAGAAATAAATAACGGGATTAACTTTTCAGGATACTGATAAGGACCGTAGTTATTAGAGCATCTTGTAATCAATGTCGGCAGCCCGAATGTTTCGTAATATGAACGAACAATCAAATCTGCACTTGCTTTTGAGGCTGAATAAGGACTGTTCGGGGCAAGAGGAGTTGTTTCATAAAAGTAACCTTCTGCGCCAAGACTTCCGTATACTTCATCTGTAGAAACCTGCAAATATCTTTCTATATGAAAAGCTTTTGCGGCCTGAAGAAGGATTGAGGTTCCTTTGATATTAGTTTCAATAAACACTTCAGGGCCTGAAATTGAGCGGTCAACATGACTTTCTGCCGCGAAATTGACAATTGCGTCAACACCTGATACAACCTGCATAACAAGATGTTTGTCACATATATCGCCATAAATAAATTCATAATTAGGGTTGTCTTTTACATCGTAAAGGTTTTCGAGATTGCCTGCATAAGTGAGTGCATCAAGGTTTACTATATGATAATCCGAATGGTGTTCAAGCATATATCTGATGAAACAGCTTCCTATAAAACCTGCACCACCTGTAACTAATATCTTCATATAAGCTCCTTTTTATTAATTTCTTTTAATGTAGGTTGAATTTTATCTTTTTCGCTGAGTATAGGTGCAAAATCTATTTCCCAGTCAATATTAATGTCTTTATCATTCCACAAAACTCCTCTGTCAGCGTCTTTGTTGTATTCTCCGCTTGCTTTGTAGCACAATTCTGCTTCTTCTGACAAAACAACAAATCCGTGAGCAAACCCTTCCGGAATAAATAACATTTGCTTGTTATCTTCCGAAAGTTCAACTTTTACATATTGTCCGAAAGTTTCGGAATTTGGTCTTATGTCAACCGCTACGTCATATATTCTGCCGCGTACACATCTGACAAGCTTTGCCTGACCATAGGGTTTTGCCTGATAATGCAGTCCTCTTAAAACGTGTGTAGATGATTTTGAGTGATTATCCTGATTAAATTCAACATCAATCCCGTTTGTGGCAAATTCGGTTTTTTTATAAGTTTCCATAAAAAATCCTCTGTTATCGCCGAAAACTTTAGGTTTAACCAGTATTACATCTTTGATTTTTTGTCTTTCAAATTCAAACGGCATACCAGCTCCTTAATTTTTATTATATTATAACATAAAAACAGGAACCTGTTTGATTCTTATTTCAGCATAATTTCTTCCGCTGATTGTCCGCCTTTTTCTATAAGTTCACAGACAAAAGTTAGTCCAACTACTGGAGTTCTTATGTTTTCTCTGTATAGATTAAGATAAAACAAATCATACCCCCATTTATTCGGCCCTTTTAGTCCGTTAACATCAAGACCGAAGAATAGTGAATTATGATTGTAATTAGGATAATTATAAATATAAAGTATAGAACCGTCGTTTAAATTGTATCCTGTTTGTTCATTTATAGGGTGGGAACATGCGTTATTTATCACGGTTCCGCCTTCAGCCAGAACCTGAGCCTTGGTCTTGTATACTGGACGACAATGCCGCTTATTATGTTCACAAGTATTAACTATCTGATACTGCTTCAGAACATTTTCCCAGAAATCCTTGCATTCTGTAACGTGATAATCAATTCCATATCTTATGGTATAACATTCATAGGGGATTCCGTTTTCGGAATTTACCGTATTTATGGCAGTTTGGAGATTCGCATAAGCTTTTTTTAACTGGGAAGCGAGAACTTTCTGCTGATATTTACCGGTGAGTGCAGGCAAGGTCATTGCTGCAATAATTCCGATAATCCCGAGTGTTATTAAAACCTCTGACAGAGTGAATGCACTAATGTAAATTTTCCTCATTGCTTATCCTCTCAATAATTTTGTGTATTAACTATGTTTAATGGTTTATAAACCTATTTTTATGATTTTAAACTATTGTAACACTTTAGTCAACCCCATAAAATTAGAACTATGGATAACAAGGAATTTTTAAAAAAGGTAGGGCTTAAGCTAAAAGTTATACGGTCTCTAAGAGGAATATCGCAGGATGATATTGTAAATAGACTCGATATAGATAAAAGTTACTATAGTAAAGTCGAGCGCGGGTTGACAAATCCGACGCTGCTTTATATGAAAAATCTTTCGGATTTTCTTGAGGTAAAGCTGGAGGATTTGTTGAATTTGAATATAAATATTTAGTTTTTATTATTACGTCATGCAATTTACGGCCGTATCGTTTGTAAAAAATAATTACAACGTGGCAGTATTCTTGTTTTTGTGCTACAATATTGCTATAGAATGACTTGGATAAGAAGGAGAAGATTTTGAGCCAGCAAAATATATTTGAAGACGGAAAGATTGTTCCGGTTAATATAAGAGAAGAAATGAAGCGTTCGTATATTGACTATGCGATGTCTGTAATCGTAGGCCGTGCGCTTCCTGACGTTCGCGATGGTTTGAAGCCTGTTCACAGACGTATTTTGTATGCTATGAACGAACTCGGTATGATGCCGGATAAACCGTTTAAGAAATGTGCGCGTATTGTTGGTGAAGTTCTCGGTAAATATCACCCTCACGGTGATACTGCGGTTTATGAAGCTCTTGTCCGCATGGCTCAGGATTTCTCAACAAGATATTTGACTGTTGACGGGCATGGAAACTTTGGTTCGGTTGACGGTGACGGGGCTGCCGCTATGCGTTATACAGAAGCACGTATGCATAAGATTACAACATCTATGCTTGCTGATATTGATTGTGAAACCGTTGAGTTTGAACCAAACTTCGACGGTTCTTTACAGGAACCTTCTGTTCTTCCTGTAAGACTGCCTATGCTTTTGCTTAACGGTGTTTCTGGTATCGCTGTTGGTATGGCTACAAATATTCCTCCGCACAATCTTTGTGAAATCGTAGACGGTACAATCGCTTTGATTGATAATCCTAATATTACCGTGACCGAATTAATGGAATATATTAAAGGCCCTGACTTCCCTACTGCGGCAACTATCATTGGCTTAAATGATATTAAACAGGCTTATGAAACGGGACGCGGTTCTATAAAAATGTCTGCTGTGGCCGGTTTTGAAGAAATTGCAGGCGGCGGCGGCCGTCAGGCGCGTACTGCGATTGTTGTTACAGAAATCCCTTATCAGGTAAACAAAGCACAATTAATCGAAAAAATTGCAGAGCTTGTTAAAGACCAGAGAATTACAGGTATTTCCGATATTCGCGACGAATCTGACCGTGAAGGTATGAGAATCGTTATTGAACTTAAACGCGATGCAAAACCGGATGTTGTTAAAAATAATTTGTTCAAATATACCCAGCTTGCAACAACTTTTGGTGTAAACATGCTGGCTCTCTGCGGTAAACAGCCAAGATTGATGAATTTATACGAAGTTCTTTCCGAGTTTGTTGAACACAGAGTGGAAATCGTTACAAGAAGAACTATCTTCTTCCTTAAAAAAGCTAAAGTCCGTGCACATATCTTAGCAGGTTTAATCATAGCTTTAGGCTCAATTGACGAAGTTATAGAACTTATTAAAAATTCTAAAACCACTGATGAGGCACGCGAAGGCTTGATGTCCCGTTTCGGCTTGGATGTTGATCAGGCTAATGCAATCCTTGAAATGCAATTGAGAAGATTGACTGGATTGGAACAGGACAAAGTTAAGGCTGAATACGATGAGTTGTTGAAGAAAATTGCCGAATACGAGGAAATTCTCTCAAGCCGTCAGAAAATTCTTGATATTATCAAAGGTGAACTTCTTGAAGATAAAGAAAAATACGGAGATGACAGAAAAACTCAAATTCTGCCTGAACAGGGTGAGGTTACAATTGAAGACTTAACTCCAAATACTCCAATGGCTGTATTCATCACACATCAAGGTTATTTGAAACGTATTTCACTCGATACATTTGAACGCCAGAACCGTGCAACACGCGGCAAATCAGGAATGAAAACAAAAGAAGATGATGATATCCAGCACTTCTTTACTGCAATGATGCATGATAAAGTTCTTTTCTTCTCGTCAAAAGGTACGGTTTACAGTCTGAATGTGTATGACTTCCCTGAAGGAGGACGTCAGGCAAAAGGTTTGCCGATTATCAATGTTCTTCCGATTGACCAGGATGAAAGAATTACTGCGGTCGTCCCTGTAAGTGCTTTCTCTCATGAACTTAATCTTATTATGCTTACTAAGAAAGGTTATATCAAACGTATCGAACTTGATAACTTCTCAAATATCAGACGCAACGGTATTATTGCAATCGGTCTTGAAGATGGCGATGAACTCTGCTGGGTAAAACTTGCAACCGCCAGAGACGAAATTATTATCGGTACATCTTGCGGTATGGCAATAAGATTCCCGATTGAAGATTTGAGACCGCTTGGCAGAAGCGCAAGAGGTGTAACCTCAATGAAGCTTCGCTCGGGTGATGAAATTATTGGTTGTGATATAGTTCCTCGTGACTACGACGCCGATTTACTCGTTGTTACTTCTGACGGTTTCGGAAAACGTACTAAACTCTCAGAATTCAGAACACAAAACCGAGGCGGTATAGGATTAATTGCAACTAAGTTTAAAACGAATTCATCAAGACTTGTTGCCCTGACTATCGTAAAAGATTCTGATGATATTATGATGGTTACTGCAAACGGTGTTGTATCAAGATTGAATGCCGGTTCTATCAGTTGTCAGGGCAGACCTGCAACAGGTGTTCGTGCTCAGAACCTTGTCGATAACGATGTTGTTGTTTCTGTTAATAAAATCGTAAATCCTGATAACGATGAAACGATTATAAAAGACAATGCAGCAGCTGAGGCCGCAGAAACAGAACAAAATGTTTCTCAAACGAGCTTGTTAGATAACAAAGAATAATTTTAAAAGCGGGATTTATTTCCCGCTTTTTTGTAATATAATCAAATTATGGACAGACAAGATTTTATAAACGCAAAACGTATTGTATTTAAGTTTGGTACAAATATTTTAAGAGGGGATGACGGATCGGTTTCATTGCCGCGAATTTTTTCTTTTATAGAGTCAATTTCAACTCTTGCCAAATCAGGTAAAGAGGTTATTATAGTAACTTCCGGTGCAGTAGGTTTAGGCAGAAAAAGGCTGGGGCTTGAAGGCTCGAAAGGTACTGCTTTAAAACAAGCCTGTGCTGCCATCGGGCAGAGTAAACTAATGTCAATTTACGAAAACGGTTTTGACGCCTATGGCCTCGTTGCTGCACAAATCCTTTTGACCGAAGATGATTTTTCAATAAGAACAAGATATTTGAGTTTGAGAACAACTTTAAATAAGCTTCTTGAACTCGGTACGGTGCCTATTATAAACCAGAATGATACAGTTTCAAATGTAGATATAGTTCCGCGTTATGAAAATATGCAGGTTTGTTTTTCTGATAACGACAAACTTTCTGCTCTTGTTGCAAGTGAATTGGATGCAGATTTACTCGTTATATTATCTGATGTTGATGGATTGTTTAACGAAAATCCTAAAAATAACCCGAATGCAAAAATTATTCGTGAAGTTGATGAGGTAACTGATGAAATTTGTGCCATGGGAACCGATGCCTCTGAAGGTGGCAGAGGCGGTATGAGAACAAAACTCGAGGCTGCGCGTATGGTAACACGTTTTGGCGGGAAAGTCCTTATTGCAAACGGAAAAGTACCTTATATTATTAAAAAAATATTTGCCGGCGAGGATTATGGAACAATGTTCCTACCTCAAAATGAAGGCCTGTCTGATAAAAAACGCTGGATTGGTTATGCAACAAATATTATCGGAAAGATAGTCGTAAATAACGGTGCTAAAAAAGCTTTATGCGAAAAAAGAAAAAGCCTTTTGCCGATTGGTGTTATTAGTGTTATCAATGCGTTTGACAAAGGTGATGTTGTTTCAATCCTTGATGAAGAAGGTAATGAATTCGCAAGAGGAATTGTCAATTATAATTCTGATTCGTGTAAACGCGTAATGGGAAATCATTCCGATGATATTATGAAAATCTTGAACTTCAAAAATTATGACGCAATTATCACGCGTGATAACATAACCATTTTATGAGGAGACGATATGGATTTTATAGAAATTGCAAAAGCGGCAAAAGAAGCTTCGTTAAAGATTGCAGATTTGCCTTTGGAATTGAAAAATAAAGCACTTTTAAAAGTTGCGGATTCTATTGAGGCAAATAAGGAGAAGATTTTTGCTGCTAATAGAGATGATTTAAAAGAAGCAGAGATTCTTGTAAAATCCGGAGATTTAGGTCAATCAACTTTCAACCGTCTTAAACTCGACGAAAATAAAATGCGGGATATGATTCAGGGTATTCGCGATATTGCAAAACTTGAAGATCCTGTTAATAAAAAACTTTTTGTACGCGAACTGGATGAAGGATTGACTTTATACAAGGTGTCGTGTCCGATAGGTGTGCTCGGTATAATTTTTGAAGCCCGCCCTGATGTTATTTCGCAGATTTCTTCTCTTGCGATAAAATCGTCAAATGCAGTTATTTTAAAAGGCGGCAAGGAGTCAAAAAACACAAACCGCACTATTTTAGAAATTATAAATTCCGCGCTCGAAAAAGTTGAGGGGTTTCCCGGAAATGTTCTAAATCAAGTGTTTTCGCGCGATGATGTAGCAGAAATGTTAAAGTGTGATAAATATATTAACCTTATTATCCCGCGCGGCGGCAATAGTCTGGTAAAATTTATTAAAGAAAACACAAAAATCCCTGTTCTGGGGCATGCTGACGGAATTTGCCATATTTTCATTGACGAAAGCGCAGACCTTGCAATGGCAGAAAAGGTTGTGGTTGATGCTAAAACCCAGTATCCTAGTGCTTGCAATTCTGTGGAAACACTCTTAATACATGAAAAATTCCCAGAAAAGGATAAACTTCTTGCAGCGTTGCAGCTTGCGGAAATTAAACTTGAATTTAGCCCTGAAAGCTGGGCTCATGAATATGGAGATAAAATTCTTTCTGTTAAAACCGTTAAAAATTTGGATGAAGCAATTGAGCATATTAATACCTACGGTTCAGGACACACAGAAAGCATTATTACAAAAAATGTTGAGAATGCAGAGAAATTTATGAATAAAGTAGATTCTGCGGGTGTGTATTTTAATGCCTCAACAAGGTTTGCCGATGGTTTTAGATATGGTTTTGGAGCAGAGGTCGGAATTTCAACCAACAAAACCCATGCACGCGGTCCTGTCGGGCTGGAAGGTCTTACGATTTATAAATACAAACTGATTGGTAACGGACACATTGTCGCCGATTACGCCGGCGGTGAAAAACAATTCCACCATAAAGATATCTGCTAAGCTGTAACAAGTTCTTTTACTTCTTTACGTTTAACTTTTCGGGTTGCAGTTCTTGGCAGCGGATGTTTTGTTATAACTATATTAACAGGACGTTTATATGCAGTGAGTCTTGTTGAAAGATGCTTTATATCTGCTCTTATTAATTTATCCAGTTCTTCATCGCTGTATTTGTCATAGAGGTAATCTTTCGGAACAATTACGGCCGCAATTTCTTCGGTGCCGTCTTTTGAGCCGAAAGTTCTTGATACCCCGAGAACGCAGACCTCGCTTACATACTCGCTTTTTTCCAATACGGATTCTACTTCTTCCGGAAAAACTTTTTTCCCGCCTGAAAGTACTATCATATTTTTTATTCTGCCTGTAATAAAAATGTGGCCGTCTTTATCGATTTTTGCAATATCTCCGGAATGAAGCCAGCCGTCTTCATCTATAACTGTTCGTGTTAATTCTTCCTGATTATGGTAACCTTTCATAACAGCAGGCCCTTTTATTAAAAGTTCTCCGGTTGTTTCATCAACTTTTACAGTAAAGCTTTTCAGAGGTTTGCCGACGGATGCAAGTTCGCGGCGTTTGTCTGTATTAACCGAAACAACAGGGCTTGCTTCTGAAAGTCCGTATCCCTGATAAATTTTGAGCCCTATTCTGTCAAAGAATTTACCGACATGTAAATCCAGAGGTGCTCCCCCTGATATACATCCTATAAAATGTCCGCCGAATTTGTCATGAATTTTTTTGAACATTAATTTTCTGATTGCACTGCAAGGTATAAATTTTGCTGCATGATATAGCGAATTAAATGCTGCCTGCTCTGCCGGAGAAGAATTATGAAGTTCTGATTCTATTGCTGTTTTTAAAAGTTTTAAAAATGCAGGAACGACAATCATAAAGTTAATCTGTTTTTCTCGCATAATCGCAAGAATATCTTTAGGTTTAAGGCTCTGCGTGTAGTAAACTGAATAGCCGAAATTCAGGAATGTTGAAAATCCTACAGTCATTTCAAATAAATGGTTCATCGGCAATATGGATAAAATTCTGCCATGTTCCAGAGGCAGGATTTCATCAAGCGCAATTTTCATATCTTCAAGTTGTGAAAACATGTTTATAAAACTTATTTCAACCCCTTTCGGTGCTCCGGTAGTTCCTGATGTATAAATTATGAAAACTGTCGATTTGGAACTTCTTTTTCTCCATTTCTCGTCAAAGTTATTAGGAAGTTCATAAATACTTGTATAACCAAGATTGCCGGAAGGTTCATCCATAACAAGAATGGTTTGTAAGGATGGAATTTCTTTCTGGAGTGCGATTGCTGTATCCAGATAATGTTGTGAAACAAGCATCACTGTCGGCTCACAATCAGAAAGGATTGATTTTAATTCATATTTTGTGAGTTTCACGTCTAAAGGAACGGTTGTTGTGCCGGCAAGTATTGACGCAAAAACGCATGCGCCGTATTCGGGTTTGCTTTCAGAGAGAATAGCAACTTTGTCGCCTTTTTTTACTCCTACAACATTTATTAAATGCCAGGCCAGTTTCCTTGACATTAGACCCACGCCTTTATAAGTAAATTCGCGCCAGCCGAGAGCATTTTTAATTCCCAGTGCAACTCTGTCATTATAGTTATTTGTTCTGTCTTCCAATAGTGAAAGAATATTTCTTTGCCTTAATCCCATACATTCCCCTTAAATACACTCGTCATATAGAGACCTTTACCTATAAAGATATAATTTATATTTTGAAAAGTCAAGTATATAAAATTTTTGTATTATAATAGAAATTACTGTTAGACATATCATAAAGGGAAATGTATGAAAAAAGTTTATATAGAAACCATGGGCTGCCAGATGAATAAATCAGATTCCGAAAGAATGCTTGGTATGCTTTCGTATCAGGATTACATAGAAACAAAAGACCCTAAAGAGGCTGATTTATTAATGGTTAATACCTGTTCTATCCGTCAGTTAAGCGAAGATAAGGCTTTTAGTATGCTTGGCACGTGGGGAAAGTGGAAGAATGAAGGGAAAAATATTAAAATAGGTATTTGCGGCTGTGTTGCGCAGCAGAAAGCTCAGACTGTTTTCCGTCGTGCACCGTATGTTGATTTTGTTTTAGGAACCCATAAGATTTATGCACTCCCGGAAATTATAGAGAAAGTTAATGCGGGTGTGAGGGTTTGTGAGTGTACCGAAACTAATGCCACTGAAGATGATAAAGCCGCTGAATTCCCTATTAATCGTGTAAAAGCTGTTAATGCATGGATTCCGATAACAGAAGGCTGCAATAATTTCTGTACGTATTGTATTGTTCCGTATACACGAGGCAGAGAACGTTCAAGACAGCCGGAAATTATTATTAAAGAAGTAAAAGATGCGCTTTCTCAAGGTTTTAAAGAAGTGACTCTTCTCGGACAAAACGTTGACAGCTACGGTAAAGACTTTAAGGATAAAAATTATAGACTGGCTCAATTACTCAGAGATGTAAATTCTCTTGAAGGTAATTTTAGAATTCGTTTTGTTACGTCATATCCTACAGATATTACCGATGAACTTATTGAAACAGTAGTTGAACTGGATAAGGTTTGTGAATACTTTCATATTCCTATGCAGTCGGGCAGCAGTGAAGTTTTAAAGGCTATGAACAGACGCTATGACAGAGAAACTTATGCAAAAATAGTTGAAAAAGTGCGCAGAATGGTGCCTGATGTTACAATTACGAGTGATTTTATAGCAGGGTTTCCAGGCGAAACAGAAGAACAGTTCGTTGAAACTTTGACGGCAATAGATGAATTTGAACTTGATTATTCAAATACGGCTGCTTATTCTCCCCGTGAAAAAACGGTTGCCGCTAAATGGGTTGAGAAATATATTGACGAAGATGTTAAAACCGAACGTTTGGCGCGCCTTAATGAAAAGGTTCGTGAGAATTGTTTAAAATCAAATTTGAAGTTTGTAGGACGTGATATGGAAGTTCTTGTAGAAAACTTTGAAAATCACAAGGGGCAGAATGTCGTAACCGGTAGAACCAGAAATAACAAAATTGTCCATATCCCGTATGATGAAGATTTGACAGGTCAGTTTATAAACGTTAAAATAGTTGGTGCAAAAACATGGTACTTAAAAGGTGAATTGATATAGTAATAGGAGGTTAAAATATGCCAAATTCAGTAATAGCAAGGATTTCGGGGGGGGGGGCTTAAACGTTTTAAGCAAGGCTTTACTCTTGCCGAAGTATTAATCACATTAGGAATTATCGGAATTGTGGCTGCAATGACTCTGCCTTCAATATTGGCAAAGACAGAAAAGCAGGAAACCATTGCTAAATTAAAGAAAGCATACAGTGTTCTTTCACAAGGTATTAAGCGCTCGGAGTCCGATAACGGCGAGATATCCGAATGGCCTGTAGGGGCAGAGATTACAGATGTTGAAGCTTATTTTAATAAATATTGGAGACCGTATTATAAAAAACCGAAAATCTGTAAAACTGCTATAGCCTGTGGTTATAAATCTCTTAATGCCTGGGTAAATCTTAATGGCGACAAAACAGGTTGGTCTGTATTATCAGATGAATCACGGATATTATTTATGCTTTCAGACGGTACATTGATTTTTAGTCCCAGAAATACAACTTCGGCTGGAAATAATGTATATGTAAACTATTTCTTTATTGATATAAACGGGCCCAAAAATCCTAATATATTAGGTAGAGATGTTTTTATATTTACACTTTCTGATAAAAAATTATTGAGACCTTACGGTTATAATAGGCAATATAAAAATCTTGATTGTAGTATGCAAAGTTCAGGAAATCTGAATGATTGTACAGCGAAGATAATTGCTGACGGCTGGCAGATAAAAGACGATTATCCGTGGTAATAAAAAAAGCCCTCGTTTGGAGGGCTTTTTTTATTTATTCAACATTTGCTGAAAGACAGGTCTTTTCATAATGTAATCTGTTATTAAATGCATTTATGCGTTTCATAACATCTTTAAACATAGGGATTGAAAGACTCTGTTTTCCGTCGGAAAGTGCATTTTCAGGGTCATTATGGACTTCTATCATAATTCCGTCTGCTCCAACTACAAGCCCTGCTTTTGCCATAGGTTCTATTAAATATCTCTGGCCTGTGCCATGGCTCGGGTCTACAATTATCGGCAAGTGAGAGTATTTTTTGATAACAGGGATTGAAGCTATGTCCATTACATTTCTTGTAAACGCACTGTCAAAACTTCTTATTCCGCGTTCGCAAAGAATCACGTTTGTGTTGCCCTGATACATAATATGTTCTGCTGCAAGTAAGAATTCTCTGATTGTACTTGCAAGACCGCGTTTTAAAATTACCGGTTTATTACATTTGCCAACTGCCTGTAAGAGTTTAAAATTTTGAACATTTCGTGCTCCGATTTGCAGGACATCAATATATTCAAGCATCATAGGCAAATCCGACGCATCCATAATTTCTGATACTGTCAGAAGTCCTGTAGCTTCTGAAGCTTGTTTCATGTATTTAAGAGCTTTTTCGCCGTAACCCTGAAAATCGTAAGGGGATGTTCTCGGTTTAAATGCTCCGCCACGCAAAAATTCGCAGCCCATTTCTTTTGCAGCGGCCGCAACTTCCAGAAGTCCGTTATAATCATCTTCTACAGAGCACGGCCCGACCATTGCAACGGGTTTATTTGCACCGCCTATCTTTACTCCGTTAGGGAATGTTATTACAGTATCTTCTTCTTTTCTGTCGCGGGAAGCTAATCTGAAAGGTTCTCTTATTACTTTAATTTCTTTAACACCTTCCAGTGCTGATAATCTGCCGGGAGTCAGAGTTGTTTTATCTCCGATTGCATCAATTACGGTATGTACATCTCCGGTGTTATAGCGTACTTCAAAACCGTTGTCTTTCAATAAGTCAATGACACGCTGGATTTGAACCTTTGTTGCGTTGCGTTCCATTATTATAATCATCAGAATTTCTCCTTACTAAATTATTTTAAAGCAACTAATAGTGTAGCATAAACAATTAATATTCACAATTTTTTTCAATTTTTTTTTGCAATTGGATTGCGGGGAAGTATTCAGGTAATACATTAAGGCAGTTTTCTATGGCTTTTTTACATTCAGGTATGTTATTCTGTTTAAAATATTGTTCAGCAAGAAGATAATGGAGTTCAGGGTCATTGTAAAAATAGTCTTTTGCCTTCAATAGAAATGCCATGCCGTATTCTTCCAGATGATTGTTAAGGAAGACTCTGCCGATAAATTTATGAACTTCAGGATTTATAGTATAAAGCCAGTCTGCATATTTCACAATATTTTCTACGTATTCGCCTTTATAATACATTGTAAGCAAATTTAAATCTATTTCAAGAAAGTTTCTTAATGCAAAATAGGAAGGATAGCCTTCAATTTTGCCTGAAATTAACCCGCAAAGAAATACACCCCATTTAGCGCGTATATCTTTATCTTCTATAGAGAAAAACAGACGTTTTGCTTCAGCTAAATTATCTTCAAGAATATTACAATAAGCTTCTTCCAACGTATAACCGTTATTCATAAAAAATTGACGGCATCCGTTAATATCGGATGCCAGCAACTTGTTAACAGTTTTTTTATAATCAGAATTCATAAATTTTAATTGTTGTTACTGCTTGCATTCATACCGTTAAGGCTGTTCATCATAGAGTTCATCATTAAAGCCTGAATAACCTGCGGATCCATATTTTTCCCGTCATTTTGCATCATATAAGGCAGCATATTCATCATCGGGTCTGAATTATTTGAATTCCCGTTATTTAGCATCATAGTCATCTGCTGAATTTGAGGGTCAGGAGTATATGGCTGAACAGTTGGAGTTTGAGCTGTGGTTTGAACTGTCTGTGATTCATCATCCAGAGGTTCAACTTTTGCAGGTACAGATGTAGCTGAACCTTTTGGCATTTTTGCTGAAGTTTCCGGCATTTGCGTTGAAATGTTTAAACCAGCTCTTTTCAATACTTGTACTGCATTTATAATTTCATCATTTGAAGGCATATCCTCTGCCATTGCAAGTTTATCTGTTTTTATACCTTCGGATTTATTAAATTCATTGAGCTTTTTAAGGTCATCTTCGTTTAGAGGAATACCTCTGTTCATTTTATTCTGAATCTTTTTGAGTTGTTTTTCTCTTAATTCGTTGTTAAGTTCATCCGAAAAACCGTTGCCGAAAGGTGATTGAATAAACTTATCCAATTCATCAATAGGTTCCCCGGAACTATCTGTTAAACCTGTTTCCAATCCGCAGGCAGCAGAATCGGTTAAGCAGGCTTTTCCTTTTGTCGCGTAATTAACAATTGTGTCATTTGGGTTCAAATTTATTACCATCTGGTAACAGGATTTTGCTGCATCGAGTTCGCCGATTTTTGTATAGACCATTGCAAGGTAATAGTATGCTGTTGCATTAGCAGAATCCTTTTTTAATATAGTATATAATTCTTGTAAAGAACCCGTATAATTTCCTGATTTATATTTAGCTATTGCGCTTTTCATCGTAGCGTTAGGATAATATTTAGGATTTACAGAATATTTATCCAAAAATATAGAACTTTCTTCTACTGTATCAGAATCAGAGTTCTCAGATTTATTATCTGCTGCTGAATCAGCAGGTTTATCTGATTCCCATTTTTTAGGCTGGCTTTTTTTTCGGTTAATATCTTTTTGCAAATCATAACCAAAAGGGCCGGATACCGCATAAGCTGCCAAATCAAGGTTTATTCCTCCAATAAAAAGTGCTGCTGCTAAAAGCAAAATCAGTTTCTTATTCATAACTTCTTAGTCCTTTTTTTTTGTTTTTAATGATTTTTTTAGTT
>ERZ779843.707-NODE-707-length-47448-cov-11.216129_pt1 | contig 47448 bp, 45 predicted proteins | sample MGYA00511560_ERZ779843 | MGnify/ENA primary metagenome ERZ779843 (study PRJEB29588, sample SAMEA2158062) | human gut metagenome | biome: human gut; feature: human-associated habitat; material: faeces | place: Denmark | collected 2008/2010 ... | reverse complement strand
GACGCAAAGCCCACAAAGCGTTCTTATAGGGATAGAGAATTTGCTCTATTTTTATAAATACAGACTTTTTCTACAAACTGAAATACGGCTGTTTCACAAGACAGCCGTATTTTTTACATCTCGTAAACCCGCATAAACACTCACTTCACCCCTCTTTTTAAAAACTTTTTAAAAATTTTTTAAAATTTCTGAAACTTTTTTGCCCCCGCCGCCGACTACCGATATGTAAGCAGTTGATAAAGAGATATTCAAAAAAACTTTTGAATTTTTTAAAAAACTTGAAACTTTTCGAGAAAACCTCGTGACTGCATATATGAAAAAACTAAAACGTGCTTAACAAGCACAGAATACATGGAGGACAAAGAAATGAAAAAGATTTTAGCAACAGTAGCTTCAATCGCAATGGTAGCAGCTTGCTCAACAGCAGCTTTCGCAGCAGGTGACATCGGTAAGTCAGAGACAGTTACTCCCGGTGCTTCTTCAGGCAACACAAACACAGGTGTTGTACTTACAGTAGTTCCCGTAGCTCTCGCTGCAGGCGCTCTTACAGTAAGCGGTATCGTATTAAAGAAGAAGAACAAGTAATTTAATTACTTGATAGATTCGATATTAATCGCATTTGGCGGTTAAGAAGGACAATGTTCGGATTTATAACCCCGTTATCTTCGGATAACGGGGTTTTCGTTTTATATAACTGTTTTGCCCGCCTTTTTATCCGCAAATAAAAAATCTGCAATTTTTCATATAAAATCCCCTATAAAAATAAACTTTAACGTAAAACTGCCGATAAAATAAGTGTAAAAGAATTTTTTAGGCTAAGTTTGCCCGAAGGGAGCTGAAAATAAATGGAAATAAAGAATATCAGCGGCATTGTCAATGTCTACAACAAGATTAAACTGAACAGCGGTAAAACAAAGGTCGCTCCCGCAGAGAAGAAGACAGATAAGATAGAATTCAATTTCGCACGCAGCGTAGAGGCGGCAAAGGCCGACCTTGCCGCAGCGGTAAACGAAAATACATCGGCGGAGCGTATCGAGGCACTTTCAGACAGCGTTGCAAGCGGCAGCTATGATGTAAGCCCCGAGATGATTGCAGACTCGATACTGATGTTCTGATGAACACGGCAGAAAGGAACGGTACCGATGACTATAGAAACAGCCGATAGAATTATCGGATTTCTTGAAAAATACAACGGCGTATATCGTGATATGGTAGCATTTCTTACCGAAAAGCAGGCGAAGGTCATGGCGGACGATCTGCTCTGGCTGCTCGATTCTGTTGAGGACGAACAGGCGCTGGTTATGAAGATACAGTCGGAAGAATCCGCAAGGTCGGCTCTTTTTGAGGAGCTTGGACTTGGTGAAATAAAAGCAAAACAGCTTATAGAAGCTGCGCCCGACGAAAGAAAGTCAAAACTTACTCTGCTTTATGACGAGCTTACCGGATATGTGGCAAGGATAAAGCAGTTAAACAACATTATCGTTGAAACGGTAGAAAAGAAACTGTCAGTTCAGGAGGAACTGATGCGGAAGACAGGGATGACACTCACAGAAACCTATAACGGCTACGGTGCTAAGATAAAGCACACCTCAGCGCCGAAGGGTTTTCTCGGTAACATATAATTTCGGAGGATAAATGAGAGCTTCATTTTTAGGATTAGAGATCCAGAAAAGATCGGTACAGATGGCGCAGAAGGCGCTCGATGTAACCGGCAACAACCTGTCGAACCGTGACACAGTAGGCTATACAAGACAGCGCCTTGACGTATATTCCAGCTATATGAATATGAACGGGATATACACCACAAAGCTCGCCCGTCTGGGACTTTCGAGCCAGGGCGTATTTGCAAGCGGCGTAAGTCAGACCAGAGATGATTATCTCGACAAGCGTTACAGGGATAACAACTGTTTCGTTGCCGAATATAATCAGCAGGCATCTATAATGAGCGAGATCGAAACGGCGCTGACGAACTTCTCCGATACATACGAGAATGTCGGTATGGCATATCAGTTCGACCAGTTCAAATCCGCTCTGCGTAAGTATGCGGAGGACAGTGCCGACAGAGAGGAGCTTGCAAGCGTTGTAAGAAACCAGGCATACAATATATGCAAGCTGTTCACTCAGCAGAGTATGGATCTTAAAAACCTTGAAAATCAGACCCTATACGATCTGCACTCAACGCTTGAGGACGCAAACCGTATAATCGAGGAGATAGTCGAATATAACAAGCAGATAGTAAACGAATATGCGATAACAGGCGCAGACCTTATATACAACGGCTTATCCGTTACAGGCGGATACGGTCCCAACGAAATGCTTGACGCAAGAAACAATCTTATCGACCAGCTAAGCGAGTTCGGCGATATTCACGTTGACGATAACTTTGACGGCTCGGTAAAGATTACAATGGGCGGTCTTACGATTATAGACGGAAAAAAGAGCAACCTTTTTGTTACCGGCAAGGATTTTGACGCATACAACGCAAAGTACGAGGAAAACGGCGCAGTTGTGCTGAAGCTGACCGACGGCAACGATATGGTGCTTGAAAGCGGCTCGATAAAGGCATACACCGATATGATAAACGGTAACGGCGCATACGCATCGGGCAAGCAGACCACCGACTACGGTATAAAATATTATCAGTCGGCAGTGGACGAATTCGCAAAGCAGTTCGCAGGGCTTATGAACAAGCTCAACGGCGGCGATGAGTCAGACGACAGACTTATGTTCACAAGTGCGGACGGCTCACCGATAAACGCAGGAAACATAAGAATATCAGATGCGTGGCTTAAGGACGCTACGATGATAGCGAAGATATACAACGAAAAGACAGGTACTTACGATTATCCCGTAAACCTTGACGGCAATGCGGTAAACAAGCTGCTTCTCGGTATGGATGACAGCGTTCAGATAGGCAAGGGCGACTATGAAGGCTCAAGCTACGACTTCATTCTCTTCCTCAACAACCGCCTTGCACAGAATATCGAATTTGCCGAAAAACAGTGCGATATGTATACCGAAACGGCAACCTCATTACTTGACAGCAGAGATGCGATAATGGGCGTTTCCGAAACGGAAGAGGGCGTTAATATGCTGAACTATTCCAAGTGGTTCAACGCTTCTTCAAGAATGCTCACAACGCTCGACGAGGCGCTTGATACTATAATAGAAAAAATGGGACTTGTCGGCAGATAAGCGGAAAGGATAGATTAACATGAGAATAACACAGAGCATGACCAACAGACGCTATATGTCACAGCTTAATGCCGCTCTCGAAAGAAAGAATGCCTCCGAGCGAAAGATAAATTCGAAAAAGAGATACAACAGAGCGAGCGAGGATCCGATAAGCGCCGCAAAAGCGCTGAGAACAAGGAAGGCTATTTCAAATACAAACGATTATCTTGCTAACCTTGAAACCGCAGAGCAGATATATAACGGCGCAGACAGCGTTCTGATGAACGTAAACGACATCCTCGACAATATAATCGAAAAGGTTACATACGCCGCAAACGGCACGCAGCATGACGAAGACGAAGAAATACTCGCCCAGACTGTTGAAACTTTCGCAGACGAGATAGTAAGACTTTTCAACACCGATATAGCCGAAAGAAGAATTTTCGGCGGTGTAAACAATGACACCACCGTATTCAAGATTGAAAACGTCGGCGGCAAAAAGACGATTACCTACAACGGAGTTGATATAAACTCCATTGACGATCCAGATAAATTCCCCTACTCTGAGTCGAGCTTTACCGACATCGGTACAGGAATGGTGATAGATCCCGCAACAGGCAGGGTAGATCCCCAGTCGGCACTGCCCGTAACCTTCAACGGTGCAAAGATAACAGGCTGCGGCAAGGATGATGAAGGCGACTCCAAGAATATAATCCAGATAACCCTTGATGCCGCACAGGCGGTAAGAGAAGGCGACAAGATAAAGGCTATGGACTATATTGACAAGCTGAGAGCGGCTCAGACAAGCGTCAGCGTTGCTCACGCCGACATAGGTAACAAGCAGGAATATATCGAATATAACACAAACCGTCTCACAAACAATATGGAAACTCTGCTTGAACAGCAGAACAACCTTGAAGGCACTGATATGGGTGCGGAAACAACCAACTGGAAAACGCTTGAAGCAATTTACAACGTTTCACTCCAGTTGGCTTCATCGGTAATTCCGATGAGCATATTCCAGTTTATTTCATAAGCTGTCGCTCTTTATGGGAGGAGCGAAAAATTAAAATGGGGAGGAAGATACAATGAATCCGAATTTGCTTAAGATTACGAGCATACCGATAAGCATCGAGGTAAATGTCACAAACGGTTCGTTAAAGGCACCGGAGGACAAGGAGCCGCTCAAGATCGACATAAACCGCACACCCGGCGGATATAAGATGGAGAGCAGACCTGCAAAGATAAACATTGATACTTATGCGGCACGTTCAAGCATGGGCTACGGCGAATACAATGCCTCCGACTTCAATCAGAGGGAAGCCGACAGAGGTTTCAAGATAGCCTATCAGGGAGTAGCAAGAATAGTAAACGAGGGTGACCAGCTTGCAAGAGGTGTTTCGCCGTCGGAGATTGCCGCACAGCAGATGCGTGCAGGTGCAACTATAGAAACGGCAATAGATTTTCTGCCTAAGGGCGGAGCGGACGTATCCTTTGATAAGGGTACACTCAGCATAAACTACACTCCTACCGATATAAATATCGACTGGGAGAATATAAATTCCTCCGTTGTCGAGTTTGTTCCCGGCAATATAGAATTTATAGTAAAAGAACATCCCAGAGTGGAAATAGAATATGTGGGCGAGCCTATATACGTTCCGCCGAGTGCAAATCCGGCTTATGTTGCGCCCAAAAAGCTCAACACCAAGGGCTGATAAATCAGAAATCTGAAAGGAAACGGTAAAGATCAATGGAGATAATGACCAGAGATTTCGGCAAAGTAAATGTAGACGAAAGCAAGATATTCAACTTCCCGTCCGGGCTTTTTGCATTTGAAGAATGCAGGCAGTTTGCCCTGCTCAGCCCGCTCGGAGATGGCGTATACCCTATGTGGCTGCAGTCTACCGAAAATGTTACGCCGTGTTTTATCGTTTTCGACCCGGCAATAATAGACGGAGCATATAAGATAACGCTTAACAGCTCCGAAAAGAAACTGCTGAAGATAGACGACAGTTCAAATGTCAGATGCTTATCCATAGCAGTCGTACCGGAGGACTACAAAAAGACTACGGTGAATATGAAATGCCCCATAGTTATAAACTCAGACGAGAATCTCGCCGCACAGGTCATACTCCCCGAAAAGTATGAGATACGTCTACCGATATATGTGGATAAGGGGGCAAAGTAATGCTTGTAGTAACACGAAAAACAGACGAAAGTCTTACAATATCCGACAACATTGAGATAACCGTCCTTGAAATAGGCAAGGACAGAGTCAAGATAGGAATCTCCGCACCGAAGGATGTAAAGATAATCCGCAATGAGCTGAGAGATGCGCAGGATATGAATAAAGAATCATCGCAGGCACTGCCCAAGGCGGCTATGGAAGCCCTGCTCGGTATGAAAAAAGACTGAAAGGAAGAGATAAGATATGGCAACAACAAACAGCAGCAGCGTATTAAGATTCAGCGGTATGAACTCAGGTCTTGATACCGAATCTATCGTAAACGCTATGACAGCGGCTACAAAGCTGAAAATCACAAAACAGAACCGTAAGGCGATAACGCTCAAATGGAAACAGGAAGCGTATCAGGGCATAACAACAAAGCTCACAGACTTCCAGAACAAATATCTTGATATGCTCAATTCCAAGGTCAACCTGAAAAGTAAATCCACCTTTACAAAATACGGCGCAACAGTTTCCACGTTAAACGCAGACGGCATACTCAAGGAGGGTACTCCTGCCGGCGTATCTGTACGCTCAGGCACAAACGCAGTACCCGGTACATATAAAGTAAAGGTTCTCCAGACCGCTACACAGGCAAAATATCAGGGTAGTGCGATGGACGCAAGCTCGCTTGACTTATCACAGTACAGCGACGCTTCACAGAACTATTCGTTCAACATAACAGTAGGCAAAAAGTCAACCGTTATAAACTTCAACGGCGGCAGTGCCGACAGTGTACGCTCGCAGATAAACAGCCAGCTCAAAGACGCATACGGTTCTTCGAATACAAGCGGTCAGGGTCTTGTTTATGTAAATGACAGCGGTAAGATTATATCCTCCGACAGACAGGCAATGTCGCTTACCGGTGTTGCGAATATGTACGGCAACTTCACGTTTGATTTAAACACAAGCATAAGCGCAGGCACAAACAAATTCAATATAACCGTTGGTGACGAAACAGTAAGCGTTTCGTTTGACAGCTACACGGCTGATTATTTCAATCAGACAGACAGCACAACGCTCGGTGCTCAGAAAAGGGAAGAATTCCAGGGCATTTATTTTGACGAGCAGGCTGAAAAGCTGTATAATGCGGCAAAGGCAGACGGTTCTGTAGATTTTGACGCATTGAAGGCGCAGGCTTACGATAAGGCAAAGCAGGCGGATTACGACAAAAAGTTCGAAAGCGAAAAGACAAAGGCAATGGCCGAGTATGACGAAGAGCTTAAGACCAACTATGACAACGGCATAGCAGACGGCTCTATAGCAGAAGGCACGAGCTTTGAGGACTGGAAAAAAACGCAGGCTGAATTTGACGAGAACGCTTTCAAGACAGCGTTTGACGAGCAGTACGCAAAGGACTTTGACGAAACCGCATTCAGAGCGCAGTTCGACAAGGATTATGACGAGCTTTCCGCATATAAAGATACGCTTAACGCCGATGACTTCAAGCTGTCCAATGAGGATCTTGCCGCTTATGCAAACAAGCACGAGCTGAACAAGGCCATAGGCAAGGTAAAGCTGTCGGACGGAACCGGTCTTAACATAGACGAAAACGGCACCGTAACAGCCGCAAACGGCAAGAAGCTCTCTGTAGCCGCAGACCCCGCAACGAAGAACACATTCGGTGCGTCTACAGCCAGAACGACTACGGCACAGGTAACAACAGCCACAACGCTTAAGGATTTAGGTGTTGAGGACAGTGCGACCTTCACTATAAACGGCACAAAGTTCACATTCACATCCGACTACACAGTAGCAAAGATGATGAGCGAAATTAACGCCAGCAAGAACGCCCGTGCAACTATGACGTTCAGCACGCTTACAAACAGCTTTGCTCTCAGCTCGTCGGGCTACGGCACATCCGCATCTATTGAATTCTCCGCAGAAAACGGAAGTGCGGGTGCAGAGCTTCTCAGCACACTCGGTCTTACATCGGGTACGCTGACGCAGGGACGCAACCTGCAGCTTGAAGTAAACGGCGAAACAATAGAAACCTCGTCAAACAGCTTCACAGCGGACGGCACAACAATGACCTTCACATCTGCCGCACAGGGCGCAGAGTTCTCTTACGAGGTAAAGAAGGACAACAGCAGTGCGATAGACGCTATAAAGTCATTCGTTGAAGATTACAACAAGATTATCGAAGAAGTTTACGGTCAGCTTGACCAGAAGCCGAACTCCGACTACTACGCACTTACCGATGACGATATTGAGGATATGGACTTATCCGAAAAACAGCAGGAGAAGTGGGAAGAAAAGGCTAAGGAAGGTCTGCTTTACAATGACAGCACAGTTTCGACAGTAATGCATAAGATGCGTTCCGTTCTTTATTCAACGGTAAAGACAGCGGACGGACAGACATTCAGCCTGTTCAGCATGGGCATTACGACAAGCGATGACTGGGGCGACCACGGCAAGCTTGAGCTGGATGAAACAAAGCTTGAGGCGGCATTTGAGCAGTACGCAGACCAGATAGCAGACCTGTTCGCAGGTACAACGGTCGATGAAAACGGCAACACCGTAAAGACAGGCATAATGCACAAGCTTGACGATGTGCTTACGGGTGCGGTAAAGACGACCGGCGCAAGAAAAGACAAGGGTACACTTGTACAGCTTGCAGGTACAAAGACAGGTACATCAGCTACCGACAACTCTATATATGACCAGTTAAAGAGCATTTCAACGCTTATCTCGTCACTTGAAACAAGATATGAGAAGCAGCAGGACAGATACTGGAAGCAGTTCTCTAATCTTGAAACAATGATGGGCTCGCTCAACAGCCAGACCAGCTACATTCAACAGCTGATGCAGTTCTGATAAACCCTAAATAACACAAAGCGTAAGGAATACGATATGAATAACGCATTTTCTGCATATAAAAAACAGTCTGTTACAACGCTCACACCCGGTGACGTTGTGGTAAAGCTGTATATGGAGGCGGAACGTCAGCTCAACAGGGCGTCCTACTACATTCCGCTCAAGAATTACGAGGAAACAAACAAGGCTCTTATAAAGGCGCAGGACGTAATAAACGCTCTGCGTTCTTGCCTTGATATGAAAATACCCGTTTCCAAAAATCTCGACTCGCTGTATGAATATTTCAACCGTGAAATAGTTGAGGCGAACATTAAAAAGGATAAAGCCAAGGTAGATGCGCTCCTTCCTATGATAGCCGAGCTGCGTGAAGCATTCGCCGAGATCAACAGCATGAGCAGAGAACAGATGGAAGCGCAGGAAAAAGCGGCTCAATCCGCAATGCAGGAGCAGGCTTAAATCACACGGTGCTTAACCCCCACCGGAAAGGAATCCGATATAATGAAAAAGGCAGATGCACAAACACTGCTTACGCTCATGGATGAGTTGACGGAGCTTATGACCGAGTATGACCGCCGTACAGACAGAATGGTTACAAATGATCTTGAAGTCATTCAGCAGGTGCTTTTATCCCGTAATGAGCTTATGGATAAAATGCGTCAGGTAAAGCAATCTATAATGGATATTGCAAACGCTCAGGTTCCTGCCGAGCGTGAGCTTATCCGTGATATACTGAACAATAAACCCGTCACCGAAAACCTCTCGTATGAGTTAAGGCAGTTACAGTCAAAAATGCGCCATCTTCACGATATAAAAAGTGGAATTGACGAAAAGGATAAAAAGGTGACCGCTGTTGTCCGCCAGAGCTATGAGGATGTAAAGGCAGAGCTTGAATCGCTGAAGGTCGATAAAAAGAAAATCGACTACTACAGCAGTGTGAAGCTGGGCGGAAAGGGCAGAACCTTCAACACAAATTCATAACACCGGAAAGCACGACCGAAAATCGTGCTTTTTCTTTTTGCAACGCCGCTCCACACCGCCCCAAAAAATATTTTTAATTTTTTTCATTTTCCCTATTGACAAAACCTATAAGTTTAGTGTATAATACAAACATACCAAACAGATAGGTTTTGAGAGTAAGAAAACCTATCCAAGTGTGAATAAAAGAAAGAAGGCACATTTGATGAATATCATCGCAAAAGCCATCAGGCACAATTTCAGGAACGGACGAATGTGCCGCTGTATAGCATAACGTAAACCGTGCTTAAAGCACACCCTTAAGAACAAAACAAAAATAAGAATTTGACAGGCTATAAGCCGATTAAAAGAAAGAGGTATTTACAATGAGCTATACATATGATAACAACTACAGATTTGAGACAATCCAGCTTCACGCAGGACAGGAAACTCCCGACCCCGCATCAGACGCAAGAGCAGTTCCGATATATCAGACAACATCATACGTTTTCAAGAACAGCGCACACGCTGCTGCACGTTTCGGTCTTGCTGACGCAGGCAACATCTACGGCAGACTTACAAACTCAACACAGGGTGCTTTTGAAACAAGAATCGCCGCTCTTGAGGGCGGTGTTGCCGCACTCGCTACAGCATCGGGCGCAGCCGCTATAACTTATGCTATTCAGGCTCTCGCTTACGCAGGTGAGCATATCGTAGCACAGAAAACAATCTACGGCGGCAGCTACAACCTGCTTGCACATACGCTTCCCCAATACGGCATCAGCACTACATTCGTAGATGCACATAACCTTGAAGAAGTTGAAAACGCAATTCAGGATAACACAAAGGCTATCTATCTTGAAACGCTCGGCAACCCCAACAGCGACATCCCCGACATTGACGCTATCGCAGAGATAGCACACAAGCACGGACTTCCGCTTGTAATAGACAATACATTCGGTACTCCTTACCTTATCCGTCCTATCGAGCACGGCGCAGACGTTGTAGTGCACTCGGCTACAAAGTTCATCGGCGGTCACGGAACAACGCTCGGCGGTGTTATTGTTGACTCCGGCAAGTTCGACTGGAAGAAGAGCGGTAAGTACGCTCCCATCGCAGAGCCTAACCCCAGCTATCACGGCGTATCATTTGTAGATGCTGTAGGTCCTGCCGCATTCGTTACATATATAAGAGCAATTCTTCTGCGTGATACAGGCGCTACAATTTCACCGTTCAACGCATTCCTTCTCTTACAGGGTACAGAAACACTCTCATTAAGACTTGACCGTCATATCGAGAACACAAAGAAGGTAGTAGAATTCCTTGCTAATCACCCCAAGGTTGAAAAGGTAAATCACCCCTCACTGCCCGACCACCCCGACCACGCACTTTATACAAAGTATTTCAAAAACGGCGGTGCGTCTATCTTCACATTCAACATCAAGGGCGGACAGGAAGAAGCTCACAAGTTCATTGACAGCTTACAGATATTCTCTCTGCTCGCAAACGTTGCAGATGTAAAGAGCCTTGTAATTCACCCCGCTACAACAACTCACTCACAGCTGACAGATGAGGAGCTTGCAGACCAGGGTATAGGCAGAAATACTATCCGTCTTTCAATCGGTACAGAGCATATCGACGACATAATCGCCGATCTCTCCCAGGCATTTGACAAAGTCTAAGGCGGCGTGCCGCCGCTCCCAATTCCGCCTTTGATACAGTTTCTGCTATGCGTAGCATGGCGAAACGGCGGGATTCAAGAAATCAAGATTAATTATGATTTGAAAGAATCGTTCCTCCCTAAATTAACCTTTCAATTCAGTAAAAACAGTCACAGCCATAAATTATGTGTGATATTCCGAATAACAAGCCGACAGTTAAAATGCTGTCGGCTTTCGTTGATATTCAGAAAGGATTAAAATGAACAATAAGGCAGTAATCGCAATGAGCGGCGGCGTTGATTCAAGCGTGGCGGCTTACCTTATGAAACAGCGTGGATTTGATTGCATCGGCGTTACGATGAAATTATTTGCAAACGAGGATATAGGCATTTCAAGAGAGCATAGCTGTTGCTCGCTTGACGATGTAGAGGACGCAAGGAGCGTTGCTTACTCGCTTGATATGCCGTATTACGTTTTCAATTTCTCCGACAGATTCGAAACCGATGTGATTGACCGCTTTATACACGCATACGAGAACGGCATAACTCCGAACCCTTGCATAGACTGCAACAGGTATCTCAAGTTCGACAAGCTGTATATGAGAGCAAAAGAGCTTGACCGTGATTATGTGGTAACAGGTCACTATGCAAGGGTGGAAAAGGACGGAAACGGAAGATTTCTGCTGAAAAAAGCGCTCGATGATACCAAAGACCAGAGCTATGTTCTCTACTGTCTTACACAGGAGCAATTAAGCCACACGATATTTCCGCTCGGTGAGATGAGAAAATCGCAGGCGAGAGAGATTGCCGAATCGCAGGGATTTATAAATGCCCGTAAAGCCGACAGTCAGGATATATGCTTTGTACAAAACGGCAGCTATGCCGACTTTATAGAGCAGTACACAGGCAAGAATTACCCGGACGGCGATTTTCTCGATACAGACGGCAACGTTATCGGCAGACACAAGGGCGTTATCCGCTATACCGTAGGTCAGCGTAAGGGTCTTGGCATTTCCGCTCCCGAACCGCTTTATGTAAAGGCGGTGAACCCTGTAAGCAATACCGTAACGCTGTCATATAACGATGGGCTGTACAGCAGTATTGTAAAGGCAGGAGATATAAACCTTATATCTGTTCCCGAAATAAAGGGCGAGATGCGTGTTAAAGCCAAAGTCCGCTACCGCCACGCAGAGCAGTGGGCGACCGTAACGCAAAACGGCGATACAATAACGGCGGTTTTCGATGAGCCGCAAAGGGCTGTCACCTGCGGTCAGGCACTGGTGCTGTATGACGGGGATACTGTGGTCGGCGGAGGGACTATAATTGAGGTAAAGTAAATTCCGGAAAACCGGAAAGGCGGTAAGAAACAATGACTTGTTTATTTTGTAAAGGCGATATGGTAAACAGTACAACAACATTCACAGCGGAGCTTGAACACGGTATAGTTATTGTAAAAAATGTGCCGTGCTTTAAATGTGACCAATGCGGTGAAGGATCGTTTCCGTTTGAAGTCACAGTCCGACTTGAAAAAATCATTGACAGATGTAAAGATGCGCTTACCGAAATAGCAATAGTTAATTATTCGGCGGCGTAAACCGGCAAAAACTATATAACAAAAACGGTCTGAGAACCTTTACTTATCAGACCGTTTGTTTTATAAATCGTAATAATATCTAAAATTATGTGAGGAGATTCAGCAAAAGTGTATATTGCATAATGCTAATAAATATAATATAATAATGGTAAGGAAAATGTATTCCTGTATTTAAAAGGAGGTATTTTATTATGAAAAAAAGGACAAAGATCATAACAGCATCCGTATCAGCCGCACTAATTTGTGGTGTATCGGTATTTTCAGCAGCATTGTTCACATCAGCAACAAGCGTATCAAAAGAAGAAAGAGACAGAATCGAACTGCAGGAGCTTCAGAAAAAGACTAATGCCCCCGATGAACTCAAACACGGAAAATATTATTACGGCGGTGATAAATCCTCGGATTTCTGGATAGAGGTAAGCGACAACTATACAATTGAGTATAAATCGTCAGATATGATGAAAGCGACAGAGATGATATGCGCACAATCTTATGAGGTAGGTTCGGAAACATATAAAAGTGCAATTGAAGGCGGATATGAATATTTCACAGAGGGAAAAAGACCATATGCGATAAACAGTGTAGATATGGGATCATTTATAAACGTATTTGTCTTTATAGGAGGAGTAGAACCCGGTTCAAACTATGAGAAGCACACCGGTCCCGGCGTGGATTATATTGATGAAAATACTCTTGACGGCGGTTATGATGAAAAGTTTATCTATGTTGAAGAATGAAGAAAGATAAAATAACAATTTTTCGGGAGGCGTAAAAATATGCGAAAATTCAATGTTTGCCGGATTATTGCACTGTTATGTGCTGTAGTACTATCTTTTTCTTCAATGATTATATCTGTTTCAGCCGAAATAGAAAGAGTTAATAATAATTATCTGGGCAATTATGCTAAAGTAACAGATCCGGACTGGTCATGGATTACTATCAGTGAAAATCAGATAAATCTTCAGGCGGTTTATTATGACAATGAATATATATGCGTTTCTGCCGATACCGGACACATTAAGTCAAACAGTTTCGGTTGCAGCAGTAATTCATATATAAAATGCGATTCAAAAGGCGGAAACAGAAAACTGTATCCTACCAAAATCAATTGTTCGGGTGATGTACGCGTCAAAGCCAATATATTCGGAATAGAGTATATCGATATAAAATTAAATAGCGGTGACGGTTCAATTTACAGAAAACGCTGAATAATATAAAGGAGGTATTTTATTATGAAAAAAAGGACAAAGATCATAACAGCATCCGTATCAGCCGCACTAATTTGTGGTGTATCGGTATTTTCAGCAGCATTGTTCACATCAGCAACAAGCGTATCAAAAGAAGAAAGAGACAGAATCGAACTGCAGGAGCTTCAGAAAAAGACTAATGCCCCCGATGAACTCAAACACGGAAAATATTATTACGGCGGTGATAAATCCTCGGATTTCTGGATAGAGGTAAGCGACAACTATACAATTGAGTATAAATCGTCAGATATGATGAAAGCGACAGAGATGATATGCGCACAATCTTATGAGGTAGGCTCGGAGATTTATAAAAGCGCAGTCGAGGGAACATATGAAACTTTTTCAGCCGGAAAAAAGCCATATGCTATAAACAGTGTAGATATGGGATCATTTATAAACGTATTCGTCTTTATGGGAGGCGTAGAACCGGGTTCAAACTATGAGAAGCATTGTGGTCCCGGCGTGGATTATATTGATGAAAATACTCTTGACGGCGGTTATGATAAAAACTTTATCTATGTCGAAAAATGAAGATGGTGTGCTGTAATAAAGCAAGGATGCTTTAACAGCGGTCACCGGTAACGTAAGTTATGCATATCACTAACAATCAGAACGGCGAATTTGAAGCGGCTCACAGCCGCAAAAAAGGATACAGCAAACCTCAACAGTTTGCTGTATCCTTTTAATTATGCCTGAATATAAAACAACGTCAATAGGGTGCGCTGTAAGCGCCCGCCGGTAACGTAACCTCCGCAAATCACCAACCGTCAGAACGGCGAATTGGGAGCGGCGACCCGCCGCACCGCCGGTAACGTAACCTCCGCAAATCACCAACAATCAGAACGGCGAACAGTCAGTGGCGACTCGCCACCCGCCGCTCCATCTGGGTTTCACGGACGAACATTCCCATCTTTTCATAAAAATGACGTGCGCTGTCGTTTCCCTCCCAGACGTTCAGAGTAACTGTGTAACAACCTGTCTGCTTTGCAAAATCCATTACATAGTCAAAAAGCATAGTTCCTATATGCCGACCCCTTGCGTTGCTGTCAACACATAAGTCATCTATATACAGCGTTTTAATATCTGTCATATTTGTTGCAAACGCAGGCTCTTTGAGTATACAGAACGCATATCCCTGCACCGTGTCGCTGTCATCAACAGCCACAAATACAGGTGTCTTTTCATCAGCGAATATATCCGACAGCTGATTTTCCGTGTACTTTGTCGTACCGTGTATAAATAAGTCGGGTCTTAAATCGGCGTGAAGCTCCAGTACCTGAGCGAGCAGTTCCGTAACACGCTTAATATCCTTGTCCTGCGCTCTTCTTACTCTTATCATCTTATGCCTTTACTATCTTGCAGTAACTCTTTTTGCCCTTCTTGATTACGGCAAATTCGCCTATCTCTATCATAGCCGCAGGGTCGGTCACCTTTTCATCGTTTACGCTGATACCGCCGCCTGTTACGTTTGTTCTTGCCTCTCTCTTTGACGGGCATAGCTTTGATGCAACAAGAGCGTCAAGAATACCGATCTTACCGTCGTTTACAAGCTCGGCAGGCATAACCGCAGTAGGCATATCGCCGCTGACACCCTTACCGCCGAACAGTTCCTTTGCGGCGGCTAAAGCCTTTTCAGCCTCTTCCTCTCCGTGTACCAGCTTGGTAAGCTCGTAAGCGAGTATTTCCTTAGCCTTGTTGAGCTGTGCGCCCTCCCAGCTTTCCATTTCTCTTATCTGTTCAAGCGGCAGGAATGTAAGCATCTTTATGCACTTCATAACATCTGCGTCAGCAACGTTTCTCCAGTACTGGAAGAATTCAAACGGGCTTGTCTTTTCGGGGTCGAGCCATACAGCACCCTTTTCGGTCTTGCCCATCTTCTTGCCCTCTGAATTTAAGAGCAGGGTAATGGTCATTGCGTGTGCGTCCTTGCCAAGCTTCTTTCTGATAAGCTCCGTACCGCCGAGCATATTGCTCCACTGGTCGTCACCGCCGAACTGCATATTACAGCCGTAATCCTTGTACAGCTTGTAGAAGTCGTAGCTCTGCATTATCATATAGTTGAATTCGAGGAACGAAAGACCTCTTTCCATTCTCTGCTTGTAGCACTCAGCACTCAGCATCTTGTTTACCGAGAAGCAAGCGCCCACCTCACGCAGTACATCTACATAATTAAGGCTCAGCAGCCAGTCCGCATTGTTTACAAGCAGTGCCTTGCCGTCCGAGAAATCTATAAAACGGCTCATCTGCTTTTTGAAGCAGGCAATATTATGCTCAATATCTTCCTTTGTGAGCATCTTTCTCATATCCGTCTTGCCCGAAGGGTCGCCTATCATACCCGTACCGCCGCCGAGAAGCGCAATAGGCTTGTTGCCTGCCATCTGCAGACGCTTCATAAGGCACAGCGCCATAAAGTGACCGACGTGCAGAGAATCGGCTGTCGGGTCAAAGCCTATGTAGAACGTAGCCTTGCCCTCATTTATCATCTTGCTTATCTCTTCCTCATTTGTAACCTGAGCGATAAGCCCTCTTTCAATAAGTTCTTCGTAAAGTGTCATTTTCTTCTTCCTTTCGGTTTATTTTATTATTTTCAAGACAAACGTCTGTGTGTCCGTTTGCAATATCATGCTGTCATCTGATAGGAGCATTGTTTACCCATTTGCACTAATTCTCGGCTTATGAACGCTCTGTTTGTTTTGCGTCCTGCAAAACTCTGGGCGTTCAATATCGGGCATCCTTGCCCGTCCCTTGCCAAAGGTGAGCTAAATGTGATAGTTCTTCGCCCAAATTTTCAACAAACCTCAAATCGATCACGCACTATCATCAAACCCCGACCGTTCCGCTATCCTACAAAAATCCGCAACGTTATTATAGGTCGGAATTTGCTATGGCTCACAGCCGCAAGGTCGGAACAGTCAGCGGCGACTCGCCACAAAACCTGCATAGCACCATCGTTAAACCCCGACCGTTTCACTATCCCTCAAAAATCCGCAACGTTATTAAAGGGCGGAATTTGCTGCGCCCCACGGGCGCTTACAGTTGGTCGGCTAAGCTGTAGATTAGCTTTTCTGTCTTTTCCCAGCCAAGACACGGGTCGGTTATTGACTTGCCGTAAACCGCATCGTCTGTACTCTGGCTTCCGTCCTCGATGTAGCTTTCAATCATAAGACCCTTTACAAAGCCCTCAAGATCCTTGCTGTGACGACGGCTGTGGAGAATCTCGTTTGCTATTCTTACCTGCTCAAGATACTTCTTGCCTGAATTTGAGTGGTTGGTGTCAACTATGACCGCCTTGTTCTGAAGGTCCTGCTTGCAGTAAAGCTCATAGAGCAGTGACAGATCCTCGTAGTGATAATTCGGTATGGTTTCACCGTGCTTGTTTACAGCACCACGCAGGATAGCGTGTGAAAGCGGATTTCCGCTTGTGTGCGTTTCCCAGCCTCTGTATATAAAAGTATGGCTTGCCTGCGCCGCACGGATAGAATTGAGCATTACCGACATAGTTCCGCTCGTGGGATTCTTCATTCCTACAGGAATATCAAGTCCGCTTGCGGTAAGCCTGTGCTGCTGATCCTCTACAGAGCGTGCGCCGACCGCAACATAAGACAGAAGGTCGGACAGATAGCGGTCATTTTCGGGGTACAGCATTTCATCCGCACAGGTAAAGCCGGTCTGCTCTATGGCGTGAAGATGAAGCTGTCTTACCTTGATAAGTCCCTCGAGCATATCCTCGTGCTTTGTGGGGTCGGGCTGATGTATCATACCCTTATATCCTTCTCCTGTGGTACGGGGCTTGTTCGTGTAAATTCTCGGTATAATCAGTATCTTGTCCTTTACCTGCTCCTGAACGGGCACAAGCCTTGAAATATAATCAATGACCGGCTCTTCCTTGTCGGCGGAGCAAGGTCCTATTATCAGCAGAAACTTATTGCTCTTTCCCGTGAACACATCGGCTATTTCCTTATCCCTCTGTGCCTTTATTTCCTTTACCTTTTCGCTTGCAGGGTACTTTTTCTTGATCTCCTCAGGATCGGGCAGACGTACCAGTAGATCCATGCTCATTGTCTTTCGACCTCCAAAAAATAAATTTTGGTCTTAATCTAACGGGTGGAAAATTAAAAAGCCCTCCGTGCAAAAATGCACAGAGGGCGAATTATCGCGGTACCACCTCAGTTTATCCGTGCGTTTAGACCATTTCACACGAACCTCAAAAGCTATAACGTAGCTACCGTTCCCGAAGGACAGCTCAGGGGTGTATCTTCACATTAAAACGTCTGCCGTTTCACACCGACCAACGACTCTCTGAAAGCACGTTTCACGCTACTTTTTCCCTTCAAAGCCTTTAATATATCGCTTTAAACCGATTGTAGCATATCCTTGCTGTTTTGTCAAGAGAAAATTTCGTTTTATCAGCAGACATCGGTAGCACTATAACAAATTTTTAGTTTACCCTGATAATTTTTCCGATTCTGCAAAATATGTAAAGTAGGTATCCTGTGTGCCTGTACGGTATCTCGTTTGCAATATCACATAAAATTTTCCGTGTTGTAGAAATATTTGTAGGGGAGGGCATACAAATATTCATACTCAAAAGCGTTCAATAAGAAACAAGATTGTACTAAAAATCCGCTGTTTTTTTGCAAACAACGGATTCTGTGATACTAAAAATAAATTAACGTCAATAGGGTGTGACCTCAGTAAAGCAAGGAGGCTTTAACAGCGGTCACACAAAGTCGCTACAAGGACGCAGCGGCGCAAATGACCGCAGTCACTCGCCGGTAACGCAACCTCCGCCATTCTCCAACCGTCAGAACGGCGAATTTGAAGCGGCTCACAGCCGCCGCCGCAAAAAAAGCGGTCACAGCACCTCTCTATGACCGCCACATATTAAATTATCACTTTGTGTAACCCCGCCGTTCCACCATCTTCAGCAAATTGCCATCATTTTCAAAGGCGGAATTGTCAGCGGCGACTCGCCGCTTAGTTCATGTATTCGCCGTTGTATTCGAGAAGCGTTACACTGTCAACACCGTCGATAGCCTTAAATCTTGAAAGCTGTGTTGTGTCATTATTTGCAGTCTTTATCTCGATAGTCAGTTCGACACGGTCGTTTATCTGAGTCTTGTTCTTCAGCTTGTACTTGAGCGTTCCGAGAAGTGCGTTGACATTGCTCTCAGCGTCCGTACCATAGCGTACAACAAGAAGATAGCAACGGCGCTCCTTCTTCACCATAGTAAGAATTATGTACAGTGCCGCAACAAAAACAGTACCTATTATTGCAACAAAGTAAAGTCCTGCGCCTGCCGTGATACCTGCGCCTACTCCCCAGAATAAGAAGCCCACATCGAGCGGGTCCTTTATCGCCGAGCGGAATCGCACGATAGACAACGCACCAACCATACCGAGCGACAGTACAAGGTTTGCACTGATAGTCATTATGATAAACGCCGTAACTACCGTGATGAGCAGTACAAGTATGTTGAAATTGTCGCTGTAGACAACTCCTCTGTAGAACATACGGTAAACAAGATAAATTATAGCTCCGCACAGTGTAGCTGTGAGCAGTGCGAGCAGTATTCTTGGCAGTGACAGGCTCTCAAGCTGTGCCGTAATATCAAAGCTCTGTCCTATAAGGGATAATAAGTCGTCCCCCGTGCTTTCCGCTAGTGCGGTCAGATGTTGTAACATTTTTAATTTTCCTCCGATCAGTTTTCCATGTTGCTGTTTATGTCCGCATATTAAGGCTTGTCAGCTTGTCATGGCACAATATAAATTTAGATACCGAGTCCTGCCTCAGTTCGATACCGCCGAGCAGATCCATTAGATAAGACGGCAGATAATCGTCATACTTTATCTCTATAACCGCCGTGAAATTCTCAACAGGCAGGTATCTGACGCTTTGCGACAGCATATCATCCGAAAAAGCTCCCGCTTTGAATCCGCTGTCAATGGTGAATCGCACATTGCCCTCGGGATTTATAAACGCCTGCCTCTTATAATCCACTATAACAGACGGGCGGAGCAGAGCCAGCGAATTGCTGTAAGATGCGTCCTCAAGGATAGTCCCCTCATATTTGCCGCTCCATACAAAAGAATAATCTCCTCTTAATATAGAGTAATACTGCTCCGGGCTTATCCATATCCCACGCTTTGACGTCATATCCCTGTCCTTGTACTTGCATTCAAAATGCAGCAGCTTGTCCGACAGGTCATAGGTCCTTATACGGTATTTCTTACGGGTATCCGCACCTATCAGCTTATCGTTATAAGCCGTCCGGTACACATCATCAAGATATACGCTCGTTATGCGATAACAACCGTTCTCTCCGTGTGCGTCGGGTGTCATAACCGCAGAGAAACGTTCCCTCAGTATTTCACACTGTGCCGCTGTCGCAGGAAACTTGTATTCGTGCCGCAATGCACGCTCTCTGTATATCATTACGTCCCTCCCCGCAATCAAAAATCGTATAATCGCATTCATCTTAAATAAACGCAGTATCAGTATAGCATATCCGCCCGTAAATTTCAACATATTTTTCTCATATTCAGTCTTATTTTTTGTTGTAATTTTATGTAATGTAAAATCTGCTATCGGGTTTTCATAAAATCGCTTTACCTGTTGAAATGGTAATTGTAAAATTTCATTCGGAGTTTTTCACCGCCTGTTAAAAATAGTTTTTCTTCTTATTAACATCCGTACAAGCTCATTTTAAGCGGAGTTATTCACATATTCAACGGAGTTTTCAACTAAAAAAACAAAAAACTGACCAAAGAGCAGTTGAAAACGCTTAATTTTCAACATTTTCAACCGTCACACCTGTTGAAAAGTGGGTAAATCGGTTCATTATACCCTTTGTAAACAGCTTACAGCTTATGTAGACTTGTTACAATATACACGCTGACAACATGATAACTCTCTGTTTTTTCGAAAATAAAAACAATTATCGTTTATTTTCCTTTTTATGCCACCATATAACATTATTTGTAAATCATATTTTTCAATTTCAACCGCCGGCGGAAAAATCGTATTTTTAGTTTTTATCGGAAGTTTAAACAGTTTCAACGGAGTTTTCAACAGTTTCTGACCGATTTTCACCAAGATAAGTTGAAAGCACGGTAGTTTTCCACACTTTTCTGTTGAAAACTAATATCCGCAGCGTATAATTTAACATATTTTTCCTATAATACATTTTGTAATCTTGAAATGTTGAAAAAAGGAGCGAATATAATTGGTAAAAGCGGTTAACAAACTGGTACTTGAAATAAACAACACCGAAAACGAGTATTTTGAAAAGGCAATTTTCTACATCCGCCCCGAAATGTCGTGCAACAGCAAGCTGAGAAGTCAGGCACAGCTTTACCTTAACAAAATAAGCCTTGAAAAACCGGGAAAATTCCGCAGTAACGGCAAGCTCCCTTATATAATAGGTATAACTGCCGGCATTTCAGCGGCGCTCATAATTACCGCCGTACTGCTTTTTGCAGGCATTATATGACCGCCTCCCGTACTGATATTCCTTATGTAAAGTTATTGTAAAATCTGTCACCGGATTCTTTTTTCTGTTGACTTGCAAAGTAAAAAAATGTTATACTGAATATGACCGTTTTTAATATACAGACGGTATGAAAAATGTATGGACAGCTTTAACGGAAGAAAGGATATTTATGAAAAAGACTAAGATAGTATGTACCTTAGGCCCTGCAACAGATGATGACAACGTTCTGCGTGAACTTATAAAAAGCGGTATGGACTGCGCACGTTTCAACTTCTCGCACGGTACCCACGAGGACCACAAAAAGCGTTACGAGCAGGTTGAAAGAATAAGAAAGGAACTCAGACTTCCTATACCGGCTATTCTTGACACAAAGGGTCCCGAGGTAAGAATAAAGAGCTTCAAGGACGATAAGCCCGTAGAACTTAAGACGGGCAGTGAATATACCCTCACGACAGAAGATGTTATCGGTGATGAAAAGAGAGCCGCCATAAACTATCCCAATCTTGCAAGCGACATTGAAACAGGTGTTACTATCCTTATAGACGACGGCCTGCTTGAACTTAAGGTAACAGAGATTGACCGCAAGGAGAGCGGCGACGATATTCGCTGTAAGGTTATCCACGGCGGTATGTTAAAGCCCAACAAAAGCTGTAACTTCCCCGGCATACATCTTTCAATGCCCTATCTCAGCGAGCGTGACAAGAGCGATCTGCTTTTCGGCATAAAGACAGGGTTTGATATAGTTGCGGCAAGCTTTGTAACCCGTGACGAAGATATAATACAGATAAGAAAGCTGCTCGACGAGAACGGCGGCAAGGATATAAGCATAATTGCAAAGATTGAAAATCAGGACGGCGTTGACAATATCGACGATATTCTCCGTGTTGCAGACGGTATAATGGTGGCAAGAGGAGATATGGGCGTAGAAATTCCGTTTGTTGAGATACCCAGAATCCAGAAAGAGCTTATCCATAAGGGCTACAACGCAGGCAAGCAGGTAATAACCGCTACCCAGATGCTTGACTCGATGATAAAGAATCCCCGCCCGACAAGAGCGGAAACGACAGACGTTGCAAATGCCATCTATGACGGCACAAGCGCAATTATGCTTTCGGGCGAAACCGCCGCAGGCGCATATCCTATTGATGCGGTAAAAACAATGAAGGCTATCGCTGTAAAGACAGAGCAGGATATAGACTACCGCAAACGTTTCTTCACAAGAGAAAACGAGGGCGTACCGAACGTTACAAACGCAATAGCGCACGCAACGGTAACAACCTCGATAGACCTCGGCGCAACCGCTATACTTACTGTAACAAAGGGCGGACGCACAGCAAGAACATTGTCAAAGTTCCGTCCCACCTGTCCTATAATTGCGGCTACCACAAGTGAAAGAGCACAGCGCCAGCTTAATCTTTCGTGGGGAGTTATCCCGATAAAGTCGGAAGAAATGAGCGACAGCGACTCGCTTTTTGACCACGCTGTAACAAGAGCTATGGAAGAAGGACTTTTAAAGGACGGAGATCTTATAGTTATCACCGCAGGACTTCCGCTCGGAGTTTCCGGTACAACGAATATGATGAAGGTGCATATTGTCGGAGATGTTCTGCTTAAAGGCAAGGGTGCGACCGCAAAAGCAGTGACCGCCCCCGTCTGCGTATGCAAGAACGAGGAGGACGCAATAAAGCTCTGCCATTCCGGAGATATTCTTGTTATCCCCAAGACGAGCAATAATATAATGTCTGTTCTCAAGAGTGCGGCAGGAATTGTAGTAGAGGATACAAACCCCGACTGCCATGCGGCTGTTGTAGGTCAGGCTCTTGATATTCCCGTGATTTACGGCGCAGAAAATGCCTCAAACGTTTTAAAGAGCGGTGTCACAGTTACAATTGATGCCGAAAAAGGTCTGATCCGCTCCTCCAACAACTAGTGGCTGAAAGCCACAGTAAATTCGCCGTTCTGATTGTTGGAGAATGGCGAGGGTTACGTTACCGGCGAGTGACTGCGGTCATTTGCGCCGCTGCGTCCTTGCAGCGACTTTGTGTGACCGCTGTTAAAGCCTCCTTGCTTTACTGAGGTCACACCCTTTTAACGTTTATTCGTTTTTAATATCAGAATCCGTTGTTCGTAAAAAACAGCGGATTTTTTATACAATCTTGTTGCTTATTGAACGCTTTTGAGTGTGAGTATTTGTATTCCCTGCACGGTTTCGTATTATACTATCCCACGCTCCGCACCACTACACTTGCCTTATAAACACTTTGTCGGTTTCACAAAATGTAGCTAATCGCCAACACCCTTGCCTCCCCTCGAAAAAGGGGAGGTGGATTGACGGCAAGGCACAAACTGTTGCTTTGTTGCGTTTGTTTGCGATATATCCGCCTTTTTTATTTACCAAACTTTTCTGCCGTCAAGACGGAGGGATTGCTTTCCTACCCCACCATCAATGAGATTTTCCGCACTATCCCTCTCGCTTTTCGTAGGGTGAGGGTCTGTGTGTGCTTTATTTGTTCCGCATCCTTGCGAAACTTTGGGCACACACGCTAAGGCATCCTTGCCTTGCTTGCCCCTCCCGTTGCATCAATGTTTGCAATTTTCTGAATGTTTTAAAACTATCAAGTATCAAGAGTAAATTATAATTTATTTTACATAATAATTCTATTAAATTGTTTTTGATAATTACAATGATATTTCGGGAGGGGCAAGCCCCATCCCCTACAAATATTTCAACAATTCATCTCAACCTCACATAAACTGCAAACACTAAACTTTCCTCTTTATGAACGCTTTGCCGGTTTCATAAAATGTAGCTAATTGCCAACACCCTTGCCTCCCTTGTCAAAGGGAGGTGGATTGACGGCAAGGCACAAACTGTTTCTTTGTTGCGTTTTACTTGCGATATATCTGTCTTTTTTTATTTACCAAACTTTTCTGCCGTCAAGACGGAGGGATTGCTTTCCTACCGCACCCTTTCCGTTTCTCTGACACCTCCGCTAACAATCCCTCAGTCACAGTGACGGAAAACACGATTCTCTGCCAACGCATCTTCAACTTTTATAAAAAGCAATATTGAAAAACAACGTGCTTCACTGTGCCAGCTCCCTTTACACAAGGGAGCTAAAAGTGATACTGCTTTACCAAGCATTTTCCAAAACCTCACCATCCCAATCCAAAATCACCGCCACAGGCACACCACATTTTCCCTTGTTTATTTTTAATTTACATTATCTCTCTCCCCTTGACACTTCCAAAATAATATGGTATTATAATCTTAATTATTCTTTTAAGAAAAATCGCAGTTTTTCGCCGTTTTTTTACACATATTTTAATGTTTTTGCTGACATTTTATAGAATTATTCGGATTTTATTGTGGTTTTTTTAAAACAGAGGTGTGATGATGAGCTTTTATAATTCCTTCGAGGAAATTTTTCAGGAGATGAAAAAGAGACTTACTCTTACTCCTACCGCCATGAAATTGTGGATTGAGCCGTTAAAGCCGCTCAAACTCAATAACAATCACGTTATGCTCTATGTTGAGAGCCAGTTCTCAAAAGACATGACTATGGCTAATTTCAAAACCGTAATGGAAGAAGCGTTCAGCGATCTTTTAGGCTTTGACGTTGAAGTAGAGATTCTTTGCTCTGAGGACCTTACAGTAGAGCAGAAGCTGAAATACGGTATTGAATCCTATGCCGATTCATCACCGAAAGAGCTTCAGAAAGAGCTTGACGATGACGATATTGTAAAGACCCGCCTTAAGAACAGCGAGCTTGCAAGCAATTATCAGCATACCTTTGACACTTTTATAGTAGGCGATAACAATAAGCTTGCGTATGCAGCCTGCAAGGCGGTAGTACAGGAGCCCAGCACTCGCTATAACCCTCTTTATATCTACAGTGAGCCGGGACTCGGAAAAACACACCTTCTTTCCGCCGTTAAAAGCGAAATGGAAAAGCTCCACCCCGATATGAATATCATATATACCACAGCCGACACCTTCACAGATGACTATGTAAGCAATCTGCGTACAAAGAGCAATCTTGAAGCGTTCAAGCAGAAGTACCGCAGCTGCGATCTTCTTCTTATAGATGATATTCAGTTTATGGCAAATAAAAGCGAAACTCAGCAGGAGCTGTTCCACACCTTCAACAGCCTCTATAATCAGAACAAGCAGATCATATTCACCTCGGATAGACCGCCCAAAGAACTGAACGGTATCGAACAGAGATTGATAAGCCGTTTTGAGCAGGGCTTGCTTGCGGACATCGCACCGCCGGAATATGAAACAAGAATTGCAATAATCAAGCGTAAGGCTGAGCTTTACGGAATGAATCTTCCCGACAGCATTGTGGATTTTCTTGCGGACAAGCTCAAGACAAACATAAGACAGCTTGAAGGAGCAATTACCAAGATAAACGCACTGACACTTGTTACAGGCTCTACGCCCACGCTCAATATGGCTCAGCAGGTAGTCCGTGATATACAGTCAAATCACGAGCCTATTCCGCTGACAGTAGAAAAGATAATCGCCGAGGTCGGAAAGATATACAGCGTTACCCCTGAGGATATGCGTTCACAGAAACGTTCTTCGCAGATAAGCACCGCAAGACAGGTAGCTATCTATGTGGTAAACAGAATCACCGGACTTTCCTATTCAAATATAGGAGTAGAATTCGGCAACAGAGATCATTCCACAATTGTTTATGCTATAAATAAAGTAAAATCCACCATTAAAAAGGACCCGACATTCAAAGGTATGGTGGACGATATGATAAAAAATCTCGGTAACAATGCGTGAAGTGATTTTTAATATTGACAGTAATATTTGAATGTGACGGAGCTTAAAACCGTTGCTTTAATCAAAAATTTCACCGCTTTCACCCCTGCGGTGATTTTTTACACAATAAAAATCATTCAACAAGTTGTTAGTTTTAAACGGTGAAAGCGAGTTTAAAGTGTTAAATGTTGAAAGCCTGTTAAAACTGTTGAAAACTTATAACAATCTTTCAAACATTACCTGTCCGACATTCAACAAACGTAAAAATGCCATGAACATAGGTTTTATCGGCACTCACCGAACATTCAACACATTAAACGCCCCCCACCGCCACCACCAAAATTAATAATATTATTTAATTTATTTATCGCCTGCGGCGATAGCTTCGCTGATAATCTTCAGTGTTAAAAATCTGAAGGTCGGCAAGATAAACAAAACGTTGATTTTGTTTAAATTTTCTATATGAAAGTAAAGTGCGTATCACGCTATGATAAGAAAGGATACCGTATGATAAAATTCAGTGTACAGAAAAATGACATCTTAGATGCTCTGACCACAACAGCCAAGGCAGCCTCGACAAAATCAGTCATATCGGCTCTTGAAGGAATTCATCTGAGCCTTACTGGAAATCAGCTTACAGTTACCGGTTACGATCTGGAGCTGGGTATTAAATCCACTATTGATGTAGAAGGAGAATCGGACGGAGTTCTTGTACTTAATTCACGTCTTATCTGTGATATAGTAAGAAAGATGCCCAGCGGAGTTATCCGTTTTGACGAATACGAGCCGCTTAAGTTAAATCTTATGTGCGAGGATATAACCTATTCCATAATGGGTATCAACAGTGAAGAATATCCCGTACTTCCCGAGCTTTCAAGAGGAGAGAGCTTTGAAATAAGCGAGCCTCTTTTAAAAAGCGTAATAGGACAGACTCTTTATGCTGTTGCCACTATTGACACAAAGCCAGTTCTTATGGGATCAAAATTCGAAATCAAGAATAATGAGCTTAATGTAATATCCGTTGACGGTATAAGAATAGCTATAAGGAAAGAAAGCCTTTTACACGAAGATTTCGACTTTGTAGTACCGGCTAAGACCTTATCTGAACTTTTACGACTGCTCAGCGATGATGAAAGCAAGATAGCAACCGTTTCAGTAGACAGAAATCAGGGTATATTCAGCATAGATAAATATACCGTTTTCTCACGTCTGCTTGAAGGCGATTTCTTCGATTATACAAAGATAATAGGAATGCCTTCAAATATCGAGGCTGTAGTAAACGTAAGAGAGCTTATGGAATGTGTTGACAGAACACTTCTGCTTCTTAATGATAAGATAAAATCACCTGTTGACTTCACATTCAGCGACAATACGCTGAGAGTATTCTGTGAAACCGCTATAGGAAAGCTGGATCAGAAGATAAAGTGTGATTACAGCGGCGAGGAGTTCAGAATCTCGTTCAACAGCAGATATATACTTGACGCTCTGAAGAATACCTATTGCGATAAGGTAAAATTCCTGTTCGTACAGAATACGGCGCTTAAAATAGTTCCGCTTGAGGGCGACAGCTTCACATTTATTGTAAGCCCTGTAAGACGTCGATAATATGTCTGTCTTTAAAAAACAGCGGAAGTGGATTTATATTGCCTTTGTGATAATTACCGTTATCATAATCGCAATTATTATAATCCCGAAGCTGACAGGCAATTTTCTTATAGGCTCGTGGGAAACCTCCGACGGTCTGAGAAGATATACGTTTGACGAAAATACACTTACCGTAAGTTCTAAAATCAATTCTTACAGTAAGCTATACGGATATTCATATAAAAATAATACATTAGCATTACAAGACAGCAGTAATACTAAATATTATACTGTTACTATAAAAGGCAGTGAGATAGTAATATCTTCAGCCGACAGCGACAGCCCCGAAATACTTCACAGGGTGGAATGATTATGGATAAAACTGTAAATAATAACAATATCGCAAACCCGACAATTGATGATTTAAACGCAGAAAAACCGGCTGAAAACACCGATAATTCTACAAAAAACATCAACATGGAGTCTATAAGATGCGACAACAATTCTGCGGTTTTTCAGCAGAATGAACAAAAAAGCAACTTTGATATTGTGGATTTTATTATAAGCCACAGTGACGGACGCTCGGTTCGCAAAAAAAGCAAGCTGCCAAGAATATTACTCTGTGTAATATTGGGAGTGCTGATTATCGGAATCTGCGTGCTGTCTGCTATATGGTCGGTTTCTTCCAAACATAACCGTCTGTTCGGCACATGGTCTGCCTCCGGCGGTGTTACAATGACCATCAATGATAAAAACATAACGATAAACGGCAAAACAAGCGAATATATAATCGAAGAGAAGAACGTCATAGCAATCAAGATGAACAACGAGTATTATAAAATCATCTATAAGCTGGACGGCGACAGTCTTACGCTCACAATTCCCGATGAAAGCGGAGTTTCGGAGCTTAAATATACCAGAAAGAGTGATTAAAATGTGTATAAATGTAAATGTTAAACCTCCTTTTATCAAGCTGGAACAGTTTCTTAAGTTCAGTGGAGCCTGTGAAACAGGCGGAGAAGCCAAAAATGCCATTCAGGGCGGATATGTTCATGTAAACGGTGAAATATGCACAATGCGTGGCAAGAAGATAACAGACGGCGATATTGTAGAGCTTGACGAACAGCAGTATAAGTGCTGCATGAGATAACGACAAAATGAGATAAAATGCAGATAAAACGACTTTATGTAAAGAATTTCAGGAATATAAGGGAGCAGGAATTTTGCTTTCACGAGAATGTAAACGTCCTTTGCGGAAACAACGCACAGGGCAAGACTAATCTCTGTGAGGCTATTTCTCTTTGTATGGGACCATCGTTCCGTACCTCAAGGCAAAGCTCTTATATTCCTTTTTCTTTGGATAATTCAAAGGAAAAGTGCGTTATCAAAATGTGGTTTACCACTTCGTTTAATACAGATAGTGAAAATCTGATAGAATTTACTATTTGTAATAATAAAAAAGAGATAAAATACAACGGGCTTGCTATAAAATCTGCTTTAGAATTATACGGCGTGTTAAAATATGTGGTTTTTATACCGGAACACTTAAATCTCATCAAGGGTGTACCCGAATGCAGACGTGAATATCTCGACAGCGTAGCTATGATGCAGACTCCCGTGCATTTAAAAAAGCTTTCACGATATAACAAAGCGTTAAAAAATAAAAATAATTTACTGTTTGGAATAAATTTTGGCGATGATTTGTCTGTGATAAGACCGCAGATAGAGAGCTGGAACAGCGTTTTAGCGGCTGAGGGACTTAATGTCACCTACGGCAGACTCAAGTATTTCTCACTGCTTGAAACTATAGCTTCACAGCTTTACAATGAGCTTTCCGGCGGAGAAAATCTCACGCTTAAGTACTATTCAAGCATATTTGACAGCACTGAACTTAAATGTGAGGAGATAAACGGTCTTTATAACGAATATCTGGAGAGGCTCAACAACAGCTTTCAGCGTGAGCTGAAGATGCGTTATACGGTGCTTGGCGTACATCGTGACGATATGAATCTTTATATTGACAATAACGATGTAAAGGAGTTCGGAAGTCAGGGACAGCAGAGAAGCACCGCACTTGCGTTAAAACTTGCTGAAGCGGAAATAATCAGACAAAAGGACGAAACCCCGATAATGATACTTGACGATGTTTTAAGCGAGCTTGACGCAGGCAGACAGCGTTTTGTACTCAATCATATCATTAATTCACAGGTTTTTATTACTTGTTGTAATATAAATGACGTTAAAGAATTAAAAAACGGAAAAGTTTGGAAAGTAGAAAACGGCATTTTCACGGAGGAATGATATATATGTATATTCATATCGGTGGCGATATAACCTTACCGTCAGATAAAATAATTGGCATATTTGACATTGAAAAGACCTCTGTAAACAAAGACGTAAACGACTATCTTATGAAATTGCAGAAGCAGGGCAGGATTTATTATGTTTCCTACGATATGCCAAAGAGTTTTATTGTGACAAAGGACTATGTATATATCTCAAATGTGTCTGTTTTTACGCTGAAAAGGCGGTTCGCAGATAATGAAATAAGGTCGGAAATATAAAAGGGGCAGATTTTGTATCCGCTCCTTTTTAGCTTTGTTATCGTGTTTTTAGCGATGTAAAATCGGTATTTTTAAATACGTTTACAATCTGTTACATTATTATTTATTTTAACCGAATGTATAGATTTTAAATGTTTAGCAATAGATTAAGCACCGCTGTTACAACAGTAATTCAGAGGCGGAAAGTTTAATATCCGAATAGCGTTGAAATGCCGTTTTTAAAAGCGTTTATGAGTGATTCAAGTTGACTTTGAAGCTGAAATGTGATATAATTATATATAGTATCGTGAGAAATTGCGGAAATGATGAAAGGAAAGAGCATGGCAGAAGAAATTCTTGATAAAAACGTCAATACCGTAGAGGTTGACGAGCCTGAAATCGACGGCGAAATAAAGGATATAGAGGATAATACACAGGTTGAACACGCTTACGGTGCAGATGATATTCAGATACTTGAAGGTCTTGAAGCGGTAAGAAAAAGACCGGGTATGTATATCGGCTCTACAGGTGAAAGCGGTCTGCATCACCTTGTATACGAGATAGTGGACAATGCCATAGACGAAGCCCTTGCAGGCTATTGTACCGAAATAAACGTTAAGATACTTCCCGGAGATGTTATTGAAGTAACCGATAACGGACGTGGTATACCTACAGGCATTCATCCTAAGGAAAAGATAAGTGCGGCTACTGTCGTATATACGATACTTCACGCAGGCGGTAAGTTCGGCGGAGGCGGATATAAGGTTTCCGGCGGTCTGCACGGCGTAGGTGCGTCTGTTGTAAATGCACTTTCAGAATGGCTTGAGCTTACTGTATATGACGGCAAGGAGATACATTTCCAGCGTTTTGAAAACGGCGGTCATTACAAGGAGCAGATGAAGGTTATCGGCACAACCGATAAGACAGGTACACAAGTACGCTTCAAGCCCGACTCGACTATATTCCACAGCACAGAGTTCAAATATGATATACTGCTTGACAGACTCAGAGAACAGGCTTTTCTGAATGCCGGACTTAAAATCGTTTTAAGCGACCTCAGAGATGAGGACAAGCCTAAGCAGGAGGTCCTTCAGTATGAGGGCGGTATTATCAGCTATGTAGAATGGCTGCAGAAGAAAAGAGGAGCAGAAGCGCTTCATCCCGATGTTGTATATATTGAGGGACTTCTTGATAATATATCAGTAGAGATTGCATTCCAGTACAACACAGACTTCAACAGTGAAACGTTCAGATCGTTTGCCAATAATATTCATACGGTTGACGGCGGTACGCACGAGATTGCATTCAAAAATGCACTGAACAAAGTCATAAACGACTTTGTAAAGCAGTATAAGGAACAGCAGGCTAATAACAATAAGAAGTCCAAGAAGAAGCAGGACGAGGTCAAGGAGTTTGTTCCGCTGAGCGGCGAGGCTATAAGAGAGGCTATAAATGCGGTCATCTCCGTAAAGCTCCCCGAATGTGAATTTGAAGGACAGACAAAGGGTAAGCTCGGTAATCCTGAGGTTCGTCCCGTTGTTTATAAAATAACTGTAGAGAAGCTGACATATTACTTTGAGGAGCATCCCGATACAATAGCCACGATAGCTCAGAAATGTATCAATGCTCAGGCTGCAAGAGATGCGGCTAAGAAGGCTATGGAGGCAAAGAGAAAGTCTGTTACGGACGGTGCAAGTCTGCCCGGAAAGCTGGCTGACTGCTCGGATACCGATCCCGAAAAGACAGAAGTATACATCGTCGAGGGAGATTCTGCGGGCGGTTCTGCAAAGCAAGGACGTGACAGACGTTTCCAGGCTATACTTCCTCTCTGGGGTAAGATGCTGAACGTTGAGAAGGCAAGAGCAGACAAGGTTTATAACAATGATAAGCTGCAGCCTGTCGTAAAGGCACTCGGTACCGGTATAGGAGAAGATTTTGATATAACCAAGCTCAGATACGGCAGAGTAGTTGTAATGGCCGATGCCGATGTTGACGGCTCACATATCAGAACACTTCTGCTGACATTCTTCTTCCGCTTTATGCGTCCTCTGATAGAAGAAGGTCATGTTTATCTTGCTCAGCCTCCGCTGTTCAAGGTGTTCAGAGGAAAAAAGGTAAGATATGCGTTCAGCGACGAGGAGAGAGATGCCTATATTGCCGAGCTTGCAGGCGAAAGCAACGCAAAGGTTGACGTTCAGCGTTATAAAGGTCTTGGTGAGATGGATCCCGAACAGTTATGGGAAACGACAATGGACCCTGCCGCAAGAACAATGATAAAGGTTAATCTTGAGGATGCCGCAAAAGCTGACGAGATATTCTCGATACTTATGGGCGACAAGGTTGAACCCAGACGTGAATTTATAGAGCAGAATGCAAGATACGCAAAGGATCTTGATATATAATCTTTTTATTCGGGCGAGGAAAAATAAAATCCGTGAATGCTTAAGGGTGTTACTATGAATGATGAAATTTTAAATAATAACGAGGAGCAGCCCGATGAAAAGGAGCTGTTAAGACAGCGCAGGGAAGAACAGATAGAGCGTGTCAAGGCTCAGTATGAAACAGATGTAAAGGAAAAGGCTGAAGCTAAAGTAAGAATGGAAAAGGAGCAGGAGCTTGAAAAGGAACTTGCACCGTTTATAACCGTCAGAAAAGGTCTTATAGCCTTATGCGGTCTTATGTGGTTTTTTGCGGCATTCTGCCTGCTTACAGGCACGCTTGAAATGAAAATATTCCTGCCTATGTGTATGTTTGCACTTGCGGCTCTTGCGGGTGTTAATGTACCGATATTTGTAAAGAAAAAGAAAATATTTGACGGCATTATAGCCGGAATATGTACCGTGATCTGTTTTGTTACAGGTGTGATTATATTGATGTTCGGATAAAATGAAAGGAAAATATGGAAGAATTACTGTTAAAAATTAAATACAGCATGACGCTTGACGAGATAGGCGAGGGATTCAAGCTGTTTCAGAAAAAATATCAGTTTAAGAAATCGCTGGTTTTCACGCTTGTTTATCTTATAGCGCTGGGACTTGGCATTGATTTTCTGATAAGAGATAATACCGGTATCTACGGCTATATTCTGGTCGGTCTGTCGCTCGGTATGATATTCTATACCTGGTATAAGCCTGTGCTTATAAGAAAAAAGCTGATTGCGACTATAAGCTCACTTGCCGAAGAAACATATACGGCTGAGTTTTACCGTGACAGGATACAGATAACGACCGTAATAGAAGAACCGGTTATAGCGGAAAATGAAACCAAAACGGAAGAAGAAACCGATTCTCCCGCAAAGGACGAACCTCACGAGGAGGAAGAGCAGGAAGAAGTAGTTACAAATCTTTATTTCGGCTCTGATTATTTAGACGCTATGGAAAATGAGCAGATGTTTTTACTGTTTGTAAACAGACAGAATATTTATATTTTCTCAAAGAAATGTCTTTCCGAAGAAGAACAGAACAAGCTGAGAAAAATATTTACCGAAAAATCAATACTCTGATTGATATAAAAAAATCGGAAAGGAAATCGGAATGGAAAAAGACGTTAAAGAATTCAGCACAGCCAATGAAAAGCTGATACAGGTAGACATAGAAAAGGAAATGCGTGAGAGTTTTCTTCAGTATTCTATGGCGGTGCTGGTATCAAGAGCTTTACCTGATGTAAGGGACGGCATGAAGCCTGTACACAGAAGAATAATATACACGATGAACGAGGCAGACAATACATCAAGCAAGCCGTACAGAAAATGTGCCTATACGGTAGGTGAAGTTCTCGGTAAATACCATCCTCACGGTGACGCATCGGTATATGACGCACTGGTAAGACTTGCACAGGATTTCTCGATGAGATACCCTCTTATCGACGGTCATGGAAACTTCGGTTCGGTAGACGGCGACCCGCCTGCCGCTTACCGTTATACAGAAGCGAGAATGGCAAAGATAGCATCCGAGCTTCTGAAGGATATAAAGAAAGACACTATCGACTGGGGAAAGAACTACGATGATAAGCTGGACGAGCCTACTGTTCTTCCGGTAAAATTTCCGAATCTTCTTGTAAACGGTTCTGTAGGTATAGCTGTAGGTATGGCTACAAATATACCTCCTCATAACCTTAACGAAGTATGTGACGCTATAGTTGCACGAATGGATAATCCCGAATGCGGCATAGAAGAAATACTTCAGTATATTAAGGGACCCGACTTTCCTACCGGCGGTATAATCATGGGATACAGCGGAATACGCTCTGCATATTATACAGGTCGTGGCAAGATCACCTTAAGAGGTAAAGCAGAGATAGTGGAAGAAGGTAACCATTCAAGAATCATCGTTACCGAGATTCCTTATATGGTAAACAAATCAAAGCTGCTTGAAACTACCGGACAGCTTATGCGTGACAAGCGTATCGAAGGCATTTCAAATCTCCGTGATGAGAGTGACAAGGACGGTATGCGCATTGTCTATGAGCTTAAGAGAGATGTAAATGCACAGGTGGTTCTTAATAAGCTGTACTCATTCACACAGCTGCAGGATACTGTCGGCGTTATTATGATTGCACTTGTAAACGGCGAGCCTAAGCAGCTGACACTTCTTGAGATACTGGATAACTATATAGCGTTCCAGAAGCAGATAATTACAAGAAGAACAGCATTTGATCTCAAGAAAGCAAAAGAAAGAGCGCATATTTTACAGGGCTTTCTGCTTGCTATTGATAACATTGACGAGGTAATTTCCATCCTGCGTTCAAGTAAGTCTGTACAGGAAGGTAAAGAGCGTCTGATGGAGCGTTTCAAGGAAGACGATCTTGCAAAGCTGTTACAGAGAGCTATGGGAGAGAACTATAAGGATGTTCATTTTGAACACGAGATAGGACTTTCCGAAGAACAGGCGGACGCTATTGTTCAGATGAGATTAGGACAGCTGACAGGACTTGAACGTGACAAGGTTATTTCCGAGCTTGCCGAAATTATGGAGAAAATAAATGACTTCCTTGATATACTTTCAAGCGATGAGAGAGTAAAAGAAATAATCAAGGAAGAGATCACAGCTATCAAGGAAAAATACGGCGATGAGAGAAGAACCGCCATTGAGCCGGTAAGCGGAGAAGTGGATATAGAGGATCTTATCCCCGAAGAAGAATGTGTACTTACCTATACTAATATCGGATATATCAAGCGTCAGCCTGTAGATGTATACAATCTGCAGAAGCGTGGCGGTAAGGGCGTATCGGGTATGAAGCAGAGAGAAGAGGACTTCGTTGAGGATATGTTCATAAGCTCTACGCACGACAATATCTTATTTATTACAAATTATGGTAATATGTATAAATTGAAGTGCTATGAAGTACCTGAGGGTTCCAAGCAGAGCAGAGGCACAAACATAGTAAATCTGTTACAGCTTGACGAAGGTGAACGTATTGCGGCAATGATGAAAACGAGTGATTTTGCCGAGAATAAGTATTTCATCTGTGTTACAAAGTACGGAAAAATCAAGAGAACGCCGCTTTATGATTTCAGAAACGTGAGAAAGAACGGTCTGAGAGCGATTACGCTTGCAGAGGGCGATGAAATAGCAGCCGCACATCTTACTGAGGGTGACAGCTCAATTATAGTTGCTACACATCTTGGTATGGCAATACATTTCAGTGAAGATAAGATAAGAAGTATGGGAAGACTTGCCTCAGGTGTAAGAGCAATAAAACTGCGTGAGGAAGACTATATTGTTGGTGCCGCCAAGGTATACAGTGATGATATGAGAATACTTACCGTAACAGATAAGGGATACGGCAGACTCAGTGCGCTGAGTGATTATCGTATGCAGAACAGAGGCGGTAACGGTCTTAAGAACTACAAGATAAGAGATGACAGAGGATATGTCTGCGGTATACGTTCTATACAGGCTGACGATGATGTTATACTTATCAGCACTGACGGTGTTATTATCCGTATCCGTGCAAACGATCTCAGAGTGATGAGAAGAACAGGTTTAGGCGTAAGAGTTATGAAGCTGTCTGATGAGGACAGAGTTGTAACATTTACAAGAACCGAGCATGATGAAACTGCGGATATTGAAGAAGTAGAGCAGGCAAGTGATGAAGAGATAGCTGCGGCTGAAGCAGAGGCAGAAGCTGAAGTTATTGAGGACGAGCCTGAAACAAACGAAGAAGAATAAGTATATCAGCCTGTCGGCAGAAATTCTGTGACAGGCTGATTTTCTGAAAAGAATTATTTGTTCTATGTGGAACATTTTTATGATCGGGGTTATTTATGTACGAACTTGATTATTATGACGTTATAGTTGTAGGTGCAGGTCATGCCGGTTGTGAGGCGGCACTCGCCGCCGCAAGACTTGGATGTAAGACTGCCGTTTTTACTTTAAGTCTTGATGCTATTGCAAATATGCCTTGTAATCCGTGTATTGGAGGTTCTGCAAAAGGTCAGCTTGTAAGAGAGCTTGACTCGCTCGGCGGTGAAATGGGAAGAGCCGCAGACGCTACTTTTATTCAGTCAAGAATGCTCAATAAAGGTAAAGGTCCTGCCGTTCATTCTCTCAGAGTACAAAGCGACAGGGTAAAGTATCATACCTTTATGAAGTCGGTGCTTGAGCATACCAAAAATCTTGATATAAAACAGGCTGAGGTTACAGAAGTGTGTGCCGAAAACGGAAAAATTACTGGTATAAAAACAAGGCTTGGCGCTTTCTATCCTGCCGGCTGTGTTATCATTACCACAGGAACTTATCTCGGCGGTAAGATTCATATCGGTGAGTTGAATTATCAGAGCGGACCGGATAATGTATCTGCGGCTTTACAGCTGACAGAGAGCCTCAGAAATCTCGGTCTTTCTATGAGAAGATTCAAAACCGGTACTCCTGCCAGAGTTCATAAAAGGTCTATAGACTTTTCTGTGATGGAAGAACAGGACGGCGATGAATATATTACCCCGTTCTGCTTTGACAACACATTCAAACTCGAAAATAAAGTCAAGTGCTACGTTACTTATACTAATGCCGAAACACATAAAATTATACTCGATAATCTCGACAGGTCGCCTCTTTACGCAGGAAGAATACAGGGTGTAGGTCCGAGATATTGTCCAAGCATCGAAGATAAGATCGTAAGATTTTCAGATAAGCCAAGGCATCAGCTTTTTGTTGAACCGATGGGTCTTGATACCGATGAATATTATCTTCAGGGTATGTCCAGCTCACTGCCGGAAGATGTACAGATAAAGTTTTTAAGAACTATCAAAGGTCTTGAACACGTTGAGATTATGCGACCGGCTTATGCAATAGAGTATGAATGCTGTGACCCTCTTGAATTATACCCTACTCTCGAATTCAAAAAAATCTCCGGATTATTCGGTGCAGGTCAGTTCAACTGCACAAGCGGATATGAGGAAGCCGCCGCACAGGGTGTAATTGCCGGTATGAATGCGGCAATGAAGATAAAAGGCAGAGAACAGTATATACCTGACAGAACTACTTCTTTTATCGGTACGCTTATAGACGATCTTGTTACAAAGGGCTGTGTTGAGCCTTACAGAATGATGACCAGCAGAAGTGAGTACAGGCTTCTATTGCGGCAGGACAATGCTAATGACAGACTTGTGCCGATAGGACACAAATTCGGTCTTATATCGGACGAGCGCTATCAGAGATTTTTGGAACGGAAGAATATACTTGATAATGAAACCAGCAGAATAATGAAAGCTACTATCTATCCTTGCGAGGGACTTAATAAAATGCTTGAAAGTAAAGGTACATCGCCTATTACGCAAGGAGTCAAGTTTATAGAACTTTTAAAACGTCCTCAGATTGATTACAGAGATCTGGCTCAGTTTGATGAGAATGCACCTGAGCTTGAACACGATATAATAGATAAGCTGGAAATTAACATTAAATATGAGGGATATATCAAAACCCAGACCGAAAAAATCGAACAGATGAAACGTCTTGAAGAAAAACAGCTTCCTACAGATATTGATTATAAGACTATATCGGGCTTAAGACTTGAGGCGCAGGAAAAGCTGAATAAATACAGACCGCTGAATATAGGTCAGGCAGGAAGAATTTCAGGTGTCAATCCTGCCGATGTATCTGTACTTCTGATATGGCTTTCAGGGAGAAAACATGGAGAGAATTGAATTTATAATCAGTGAATTTCAAAAATGCAATATCGAATTATCGCAGTATAAGGCCGATAAGCTGTTAAAGCTGTATGAATTTCTTGTTGAGTATAATCAGAATGTCAATCTGACAGCTATAACCGATTTTGAAGAAGTAGTGGTGAAGCATTTTATAGACAGCGTGTTGCCGTTCAGTATGATTGACATTAAAGAAAACAGTAGTTTTATTGATGTAGGTACAGGAGCGGGATTTCCGTCCATTCCGCTTATGATAGTAAGACCGGATCTTAAAGGCACACTGCTTGAGGCACTTAATAAAAGATGTGTATTCCTTGAAAAAGCGTGCGAGCTTGCCGGAGTTGATGCGAAGGTGATTCACGGCAGAGCAGAGGACTACGCAAAAGAAAAGCGTGAAGCGTTTGATTTTGCAACAGCAAGGGCTGTTGCGGCTATGCCGGTACTTTGTGAGTATTGTATTCCTTATGTAAAAACGGGCGGCAGGTTCATTGCTCTTAAGTCTGTAAATGAGGATGAAACCCTGTGCGAAAAGGCAGTTAAAGTGCTTGGAGGAAAGATAGCAGAGATAAAAGACTATACAATAACAAATGGCGACAGCAGACGACTATTTATTATAGATAAAGTAAGTCAGACTCCGACAAAATATCCGAGAAATCCTTCGATGATTAAGAAGAAACCGCTGTAATACAGTGAAAATATAAAACTTTCCGTCGTTTTTAGCAGATAAACGGCGGATTTTTTTTATTGCCCAAGGAATAAGTTTGATATAAAATTAGATTGGGGGTGAAATAATGGGGTTATTTACTAAGGATAAGAAAATTACGGGACAAGTTATTACAGTGAATGTCAGAGAAATAGACTTAAACCCGAATCAGCCGAGAAAGTATTTTGATAAAGCAGAATTAGAAAGCCTTGCTATTAGCATAAAAGAGAACGGTCTGTTACAACCGCTTACAGTGAGAAAAAAATCTGACGGCAGATATGAGCTTATAGCGGGCGAAAGGCGGTTAAGAGCGTGTATACTTGCCTGTATAAATGAGGTCAGGGTAATTATTGAGGACAGAACCGAAGAAGAATCTTCTGTGCTTGCAATAATAGAAAACATACAAAGGTGCGATCTTAATTGCATAGAGGAAGCTGTTGCAATGCAAAGGCTTATGAATCATTACGGGTATACTCAGGAAGAACTTGCAAGAAAACTCGGAAAAGCGCAGAGTACGATAGCGAATAAGATAAGGCTCCTGAAGTTATCCGACAAGCTGTTAGCAAAAGCATTGGAGCACGATTTGTGTGAGCGGCAGATAAGAGCATTGATAAGATTACCTGAGGAACAGCGGGAAAAGGCGGAGAAACATATATATAAGTATGGACTGAATGTAAGTGAAACAGAAAAATACATTGACAAATTACTTGTAAAGAAGAAGGCAGATAAGCCAAAATGGACATTTACTGCCAAACGTCTGTATATAAACAACATCAACAGAACTCTTGAAACAATGAAAAAATCGGGCATTGAGTTTATTTCCGAGAAACACGAGGAAAACGGTTATCTTGAGTATATAATCCGAATTCCTCACGATTGATGTTCATAATGAAGAACGTTCATAAAAATGTTCCATGTGGAACAATTGTGAACGTTTTTTTGTAAAAAGGCTTTATTTTTCTCCCATAGTGTGATATAATGTTATAAGTAACGTTTGAAGGAGGTACTATGGGAGTAATTATTTCTATCGTAAACCAGAAAGGCGGAGTCGGCAAGACAACATCGGCTGTAAATATCAGTGCGGCTCTTGGCGCAAAAGGAAAAAAAGTGCTTTTGGTAGACTTTGATCCGCAGGGAAATGCAACCTCCGGCTACGGAATCTCAAAGAAAAATCTTAAAACAACCTCTTATGATGTCGTAATGTCAAATGTGCGTCCGCAGGAAGCTGTTCTCGCTACAAATTGTAAAAATGTAAGCCTTATACCTGCAAACGCTCAGCTTGCAGAGGCCGAAATGCATCTGCTGCAGATTGAACAGAGAAATCACCAGCTTAAAAAAGCTCTGATACAGCTTAAGGATGATTATGATATTATAATCGTTGACTGCCTGCCGTCACTCGGTATACTGGCAATAAATGCCCTCATTGCAAGCGATAAATTTATTGTGCCAATGCAGTGTGAACATTATAGCCTTGAGGGTCTGGCACAGCTGCTATCAACGGTGAAAAAGGTTAAAAGAACCTCCAACAAGAATCTCTCCCTTATGGGAATAGTATTCACTATGCTGGATAAGCGTCTGTTGCAATCAAATGAAATTATGAGGGATATTAAAAGAAACTTTCCTCCGTCATCTATATTCAATACGGTTATACCGAGAAATGTGCGTATCTCCGAAGCACCAAGCCACGGTATGCCCGTTATATATTATGATAAAAGCTCAAAAGGCGCAGAAAGCTATATGAAGCTCGCCGGTGAGATAATAAAGAAACTGAATGATTAAGGAGGGTGTATGGCAAAACGTGGTGTTTTAAATCAAAGGTTTAACAGTATTTTTGATGATAACAGCTTCGATGAAGACGATGAAGGCGTAAGCACACTTAAACTTACCGATATCGAGCCTAATAAATCTCAGCCAAGAAAAAATTTCGATATAACCGCTCTCAATACACTGGCTGACTCGATAAGACAGAACGGCGTCATTCAGCCTCTGCTTGTACGCTCAATGCCTGACGGCACTTATCAGATAGTCGCAGGTGAGCGAAGATGGCGTGCCGCAAAAATGGCAGGCCTTACAGAAGTACCCGTTCTTGTCAAGGAGCTTACCGACATTCAGGCTCAGCAGATTGCCCTCATCGAAAATTTGCAACGTGAAAATCTGAATCCTATCGAAGAAGCAAACGGTTACAAAGAACTTATGGATAAGTTCGGTATGACGCAGGAGGAAGTCGCCAGAGTAGTAGGAAAGGCAAGATCGTCTATAGCAAATTCTCTGCGACTGCTTAATCTGCCTCCTATAATAGCCGAGATGGTTTCAAATAACGAGCTTTCAACAGGTCACTGCAAGGTCCTTCTGGGAGTGAGTGAAACCAAGGATATGGTCGAGCTTGCTCATAAAGCGGCAGGTAAGGACGTTTCAGTGCGTGAAATGGAACGTATGGTAAAGGCTCTTGATAAAAAAGAAAAGCTCGAAAAGAAAAAGGATACATTCTATACGGAGGCGGAAATAAGTCTTGCCAAGGCACTTGAAACTAACGTAAGTATAATACCCGGCAAGAAAAAAAGCACAATTCAGATAGAATTCTATAGCGATGAAGATCTGACCTATATTGTAAATCGGCTTGCAAACAGTAAATAATTTTAAAAGAAAGGCATATCAAATGATAGACATTAAGTTTTTAAGAGAAAATCCCGAGGCTGTAAAGGAAAATATCAAAAAGAAGTTTCAGGATGAAAAAATCGTACTCGTTAACGAGGTTATCGAGCTTGATAAAGAATTAAGAGCAGCTCAGCTGAAGGCTGATAATCTGCGTGGCGACAGAAATAAGCTGTCAAAGCAGATCGGCGGACTTATGGCACAGGGCAAAAAGGACGAGGCTGAGCAGATAAAGGCTCAGGTAAAGCAGTTCTCCGATGAGCTTGAAGAGCTTGAAAAGAAGGAAGAAGAGCTGGGCGAAGAAGTTAAGAAAAGAATGATGATAATCCCCAATATTATTGATCCTTCTGTTCCGATAGGTAAGGATGACAGCGAAAACGTTGAGATAAAGAGATACGGAGAGCCTGTAGTACCCGACTTTGAAGTTCCTTATCATTCCGAGATAATGGAAAGATTCAACGGTATCGATCTTGACAGCGCAAGAAGAGTAGCAGGAAACGGCTTCTATTATCTTATGGGAGATATAGCACGCCTTCATTCCGCAGTTTTAGCTTATGCCCGTGACTTTATGATTGACAGAGGATTTACCTACTGCATTCCTCCTTATATGATTCGCAGTAACGTTGTTACAGGCGTTATGTCGTTTGCCGAGATGGATGCAATGATGTACAAGATTGAAGGCGAAGATCTCTATCTTATCGGTACAAGCGAACATTCTATGATAGGTAAGTTCATAGATACAATAAACGAGGAGGAAAAGCTCCCCTATACTCTTACAAGCTACTCACCCTGCTTCCGTAAGGAAAAGGGCGCTCACGGCATAGAAGAAAGAGGCGTTTACAGAATACACCAGTTTGAAAAGCAGGAAATGATAGTTGTCTGCAAGCCCGAAGACAGCGCTATGTGGTTCGATAAACTGTGGCAGAATACAGTTGACCTGTTCAGATCGATGGATATTCCCGTAAGAACCATTGAATGCTGCTCAGGCGACCTTGCCGACCTTAAGGTCAAGTCTTACGACGTTGAAGCATGGTCACCCAGACAGAAGAAGTATTTTGAAGTGGGCAGCTGTTCAAACTTAGGCGATGCACAGGCTCGCCGTCTTAAGATAAGAGTAAAGAGCAAGGATAAGGGAAACTACTTTGCACATACACTCAACAACACCGTTGTTGCTCCCCCCAGAATGCTTATTGCGTTCCTTGAAAATAACCTTTGCGCCGATGGCAGCGTAAAGATACCAGAGGTTCTCAGAAAGTATATGGGCGGTATCGACAGAATAGTTCCCAACGATAACAAGTAAGCTACAGAGCCACGGATACTCAGGTATTTGTGGCTCGTTTTGTTAACAGAAAGGTCATTATGGATAACAGAAAGTATACCGTAGAATATATTCCCGAATTTGCCGACTGCGATAAAAAGTACGACATAAAGCCGCAGGTACTTCTTGCGTGGTGCGCCGAGCTTGCCGGAAATCATCTTCGCAGCAGAAATATAACACGGGAGCAGATGTGGAAGGACGGACAGGTTTTTCTTCTCACCCGTGCCGCAGTTCATTTTGAAAAAGTACCGCAGTATAATAATAAGTTGTATATGACAACATGGGAGGGTGGAACCAAAGGCTCTCAGTTTACAAGAAAATTCGTTGTCAAAGACATGGACGGAAATATTCTGTGCGATGTCGATACTATGTGGGCGCTTGTAAATCCCCATTCGCATAAAATATGCAGACCGTCCGAATATATATACGAGCAGATTCCCTGCGAAGATGAAGTAGAAGCAAAAGTCATAAAATTCAAGGCGGAAGCTCCCGAGAAAATAAAGGATTATACATTCGTCTACAGTGACATTGATGCCAACGGCCATGTAAATAACGGAGTCTATTTAAGGCTTATGAGCGATATAATACCGCAGGAGCTTACAGACAAGCATTTGAAAACGCTGAGGATAAATTTTATACACGAGTGCAGGCAGGGAGAAACTGTCGGACTTTATCTTGAAATAAATGATAAAATCTGCACTGCGGAGGGAAGATTCCCCGACGGCAAGGTCAGCTTTGAGGCACAGGCAGAATTTATTTGACAAAATTTAGTTAATGTGCTATAATTAATATCAAGGTAAATTTAATTTACCTTTAAAAAAACAGGGAAAGGGCAGAAAAAATGCTTCACATCAAAAATTTGCATAAGAGTTACGGTGCTTTTGAAGTGCTGAGAGGCCTTGAAATGAATGTAAATACCAGTGATATTTACGGATTTCTCGGTAAAAACGGTTGCGGAAAAACCACAACAATGAACATAGTTTCAAATATTATCCCCAAAGACAGCGGTGAGATAAATTTCGGAAAAGAAAACTGCAAGATAGGCTACCTGCCTGAAACCCCGTCAATGTTTACATATATGAACGGCTATGAATATCTTGATTATATTGCTTCGTGCTGCTCCTATAAGGATGACAAGAAAAAACGTATAGATGAAGTTATCAATATAGTAGGAATGGCTGAGGGCGGAAAGCGCAGAATAAAAGGCTATTCCAGAGGTATGAATCAAAGGCTCGGCATAGCGGCGGCAATATTTGACCATCCAGACCTGCTTATTCTTGATGAGCCGACCTCCGCACTTGATCCGCAGGGTAGAGCAGAGGTAATGAGCATAATCAAAAATCTTGCTGATATGGGTACTACCATAATTCTTTGCACACATATATTGTCTGATGTTGAAAGAACGGCAAACAGAATAGGAATTGTCCGTGACGGCAGAATGGCTGTCGAAGGAACTATTGCCGAAATCAAGGAGCAGTACGACAAAGCGGGCAAGAAAATAGTAATGGGCATATTCGGCGACCCCACAGCCGCAATACAGCCCGTAAGCACTCTTACCGGCGGCAACTTCTATTTTGACAGACAAAGAGCCGTTTTTGAGATACCTGTTGCCTCCGATATAAACGAGCAGGAAACCGCTCATCGTTTATTTGATTTATTGAATTCTGCCGGGCTTACCGTTTCACTTTTCGTCATCGAAAATAAGACGCTTGAACAGATTTATATGGAAACTATAGGTTAAGGAGGAAACAGAAAATGATAAAAGCCGGTATAAAAAAAGAGCTGATGCTTTTTACAAGAGGATTCAAGCTGTTAGGTGTTATTATTACTATCGTAGCAATTTCACTTCTGTATCCGTTTACCTATAAGTCAATGGAACTTATGGCAAATCAGATTTCGGATATGGGTCAGCAGATGGGCGGCGAAACGCAGGGACAGGTCGAGAATGCGGCATCGTCAATAAACAATATGCTTGGCTCAATCTCCGAAATGTACGGCGGAAGTATGGCGGCGGTAGGCTTCAAAACCGGAGTAAGCTCGCTCACGTCAACAGGTTCTCTTGTAATAATGTTACTGCTTATGTCAGCCGCAGGAGGAGAACAGAAAAAACGCTCGGTAATAATACCTACCTGTGCCGGACTGTCACCTTCCGGCTATGTAATGCCTAAATTTATAGTCTATCCGTTGGTGATAGGGCTTATGTCTTTTATCGGCGGAATGATAACAGGAGGTATAAGTAATCTTATTTATAACAATGAGTTGATTATAAGCGATATTGTATTCTCCTCGGTGTGCGGTGCGATATATATGTTCTTTATTACTGCGGTGTACTTCCTCGCAGGACTTTCCACAGGAAGACCCGGTATATCGGTAATAATAGTGTATGCCGGCTCTACGGTAGTTCCGCTGATTTTACAGGCACTTGATATAGATAAGTATAATCCATTTACCCTGCAGACGCTTCTTATGAGTTCATATAGTGAGGCGGATATGAACAATTTCATTCTCAGCACGGTTGTTTCCGTTGTTTTATCGGTAATATCATGCCTGCTGACGCTTATGATAACCACGCTCAGAAAGATAGATAACTCTGTAGGAGAAGCAAATCTATAAACAATATGTAAAGAAAACCGTAGATATAACTATATGTAAAGGAGAAGCATTGCTTCTCCTTTGTTTTATGTGCAGAAATAATGCTGCCCGATAACCTTTTGCACAGGCCTGCTCATCATAAACTGATTGCTTGTCTTTTTCGGATTATAATAGTAAATACATCCGCCGGTAGGATCCCACCCCGATAAAGCGTCACGGGCGGCGTCATATGCAGAATCCGCTATAGGTTCATTGAATTGTCCGTCTACAAGAGCAGTGAATGCACCGTTCTCGTAAATTATTCCTGCAAGTGTATCGGGAAATGACGGATGCTCGATCCTGTTCATAATAACAGCCCCGATCGCCACCTGACCGATATAAGGTTCACCTCTGCCCTCAGCAGAAATAATCCTTGCCAGAAGATTTATATTTGCAGTGGTGGCAGGAGGGATAGAACCTATAGTGATACCAAGCCGTTTCAGCGTTGCATTATCGGCAACTCCCGTCTGCGCAAGACCCTGCTGCTTCTGAAATCTGAGAATAGCTTCTTCTGTCTTTTCTCCGAAGTATCCCGTGACCTCGGCGTTAAACAATCCTCTGTCCTTAAGCGTCTGCTGCACAGCCTCGACCTCAGAGCCCTGTGAGCCCTTCTGAGAATAAGCCGTGACCGATTCATTATTTTGGTTTTCCACAAAAGCCGAAAAAATACCGCTTATAAGAAAGATGATAACAGTGACCGACATCATTTTATAAAACGGATTCAATTGTCTGATGTATTCCATACTAAACACTAAACTTCCTTTCAGAATTTACCTTTATATAGAGTATCTGCAATAAGCAAAAGAAAATACATTAAATGTGTAACCGAAATAAGAAAACTACATATAGTAATAAAGAGCCTATCGTTATCAAGATGTACCGCTATTTACAGGAAATAAATAGCAAATAGCAAAAATGCAAAAAAATTCGCAAAAAAATTCAAAAAATGCTTGACAAACGTTATTTTCCGTGATATAATAGACAAGCACTCAAACGAGAGGGCACAAAAACAGAGGGTACTTGAGAAAGCCTGAAACCGCTTGAACAGCGAGAAAGAGGGCAGTCGAGGGTACGAAGATGAGCTGAAAAACCGGAAGGAAGAAACGGCGGAAGCACGGTGACCGACTGGTAAAAAGTTCAAAACTCTGAAAAAAGAAATTTAAAAAATTTCAAAAAAGTGCTTGACAAACTCGAATGAATGTGATATAATAAATAAGCTGTCGCAAGAGCGGCACAAAGTTCCTTGAAAATTGAACAGTACAGAATTAAAAACATTACCTTGAGATTCTTAAGAGAATAACAAGAAATTCTGGATGAACACAAAATAACGTGCTAATAGATAGCAAGTTAGCGTTCAGCAGAGCAATCAAACTTTGATATTTAAAGCGAAAGCTTGAATATACCATTTAACAAAGAGTTTGATCCTGGCTCAGGACGAACGCTGGCGGCGCGCCTAACACATGCAAGTCGAACGGCGAAGAGGAGCTTGCTCCTCGGAACAGTGGCGGACGGGTGAGTAACACGTGAGCAACCTGGCTCTAAGAGGGGGACAACAGTTGGAAACGACTGCTAATACCGCATAACGTATCGGGATGGCATCTTCCTGATACCAAAGATTTTATCGCTTAGAGATGGGCTCGCGTCTGATTAGATAGTTGGCGGGGTAACGGCCCACCAAGTCGACGATCAGTAGCCGGACTGAGAGGTTGAACGGCCACATTGGGACTGAGACACGGCCCAGACTCCTACGGGAGGCAGCAGTGGGGGATATTGGACAATGGGGGCAACCCTGATCCAGCGACGCCGCGTGAGGGAAGAAGGTTTTCGGATTGTAAACCTCTGTTGACGGAGAAAAAAATGATGGTATCCGTTTAGAAAGCCACGGCTAACTACGTGCCAGCAGCCGCGGTAATACGTAGGTGGCAAGCGTT
>ERZ779843.697-NODE-697-length-47940-cov-4.162034_pt1 | contig 47940 bp, 71 predicted proteins | sample MGYA00511560_ERZ779843 | MGnify/ENA primary metagenome ERZ779843 (study PRJEB29588, sample SAMEA2158062) | human gut metagenome | biome: human gut; feature: human-associated habitat; material: faeces | place: Denmark | collected 2008/2010 ... | reverse complement strand
TCAGAAATTTATAGTTCTGCTCCGTCATAACCTTGCCCTTCATGCCGTAAACATAGGGCATGCCGATTTTGGAGCGGCAGAAGGCTACCAGCTCCTTGCCTGTCATTTTTTTCGCCATATAATCACCCCTTTACAAGCTCTCTGACTGTTTTATTTTCCTTCAGCAGCTTTCGCATTTCCTCCAGTGCCTCATCCACCCACAGGGAGAAGGTATCGAAGGATACCGCCATAGCCAATGCAGGAAATCGCTGGATGAATAAATCGTAGGTCTGCCGCAGCTTCAGCTTGCCTGTGCCGCTGCCCAGCTCCGCCTCTGCCTGCGTGACCGCCCACAGCAGCCATTCCTTGACTCTTTCCCTCTGCTCGGATGTTGGCATTTTCAGAAACCGCCCGATGAATACACCGACCATCCCAGTGACTGCCATCAACGCAACAACCAGATACCAATTTTCCATTAAAAACATTATTCAATCTCCTTCCCTTCTGCTCGCCGCTTCCTGCGTTCTGCCTGCTCCACACCCTTATCGTACAGCTTCATCAGCCCACAGATGCCTAATTCTGTCCCAAATACGCGATGCGTACTGTCAACCACAGCACTCACATCATGGCCAAATGCACCTAATACCATGCCTGCAATCGTGATTCCTGCGCAGAATACCAACGAATAAATCACAATGCTGGACATGGTATCATCGTTTATCTTTGGTGGAAAACGAATCCGTCTGCGTTTTTTCATTAAAAACCGCCACCGTTCAGCAGGAACCCAAGCACCGCACCGACAACCACCGCAATCACCTTATCAATCAGCCCATCCCAACGCTTTGCCGACTTAGAAACCAACTGCTTCACATCATCCTTGATTTCCCCTACATCCGTTTTGATATGCTCCTGCTCGTTTTGCAGGACTGAAAACGCCTTTGTCAATCCGTCAAGGTTGTCCTGCCGCTTCTCCATGCGGTCAATGCGCTTGTGTGCGGATTTCGTGCTATCCAGTGCCTCCTGCACCATTTTTTCTATTGCTTCCATGCTGCCATCCCCTTTCTCAACTCTGCACCTGTGCCGCTGTGACATGGTGCGGATTGTTAAAATCATTCAAGTGCTGTTGGAGCAGTGTCATAACTGAGGCGGCATTGATGTACGCAGAGGACGCAAGCGAACCGCTTTTCACGCCACTGGTAACGGATGCCGCAAGCGTGGGGATGAAATCCCCCAGCTCCACCTCGTCGTACTGCTCCAGAAGGCAATCCCATTCGTAGGAAATAACCTTCGCCTGCTTCCGAAAGTCCATCCTCGTATTGATAACCGTTACCATATCCCCCAAAAAGACTTCCTCCAGAACGGCATACTCCCGATACTCCACCGTCTTTTCCAGTGCCACAAAATCCACCTTGATATTGATGCTTGGAATATCACAGCCGCCATCAAGCAACGCCTGTGCCTCCTCCTGCACCTCGGAGAGCGTCTTATTTTCATCCTCTAGGGTGTAAATCTTCGGGTAGATATAATCGCCCATATGGGGACTGTCAAGCGTTACACTGCCGTTCTTGCCGTAGCAGACAATGCGTGTTTTTACGTTGGATTCATCCTCTGTGACCTCAAGCCCGACAAGGTTTTTCCCGTAGCGGATGGAAACGCCCCTGTCCTGCCCCAGAGCTGCCTTGACGGACACCCGAAAGCCATCCCGCAGCAGCTCGCCGCCGTAGCCCTTGACAAACGAGGTTGCTTCGTCATCATCCGATAACAACGCCTGTACGGGATTCATACGCCCTGTTGTGAGCGTCCCTGTCAGCGAAATATCCGTATCAAAGGAAAAGGGCATGGGATAGGCAAACGCCGCCTGTAATGCCGCCAGTGCCGCTCCTGCCGTACCGCTGTGGCTGATTGGTTCGCACTGGTTGTCCAGTAAATCATAAAAAATATGCCTTGCGTTGACCGAAATTTCCTTCATGCTCGGCTTGACGTAATAAATGCGGAACGGCTGTTTTCCTCTGGGCGTGGATGCGTAGAGAATTCGCCCACGCTCAATGCGTTTCCACTTGCCGCCCTCATCGTATGGGTGTTTCATCTCCAGCTCATACGCCCCGTTTAATTCCTCCGTCACAATACAAGAGCCGGGAACCAATGTCCCCAGCCCGATTGTGTCAAATGTCTTTGCCGTTTTTTCGTGAATGGTAATCATAACATCACCCCATCATGCCGACCAATTCCTGATACTGCTCCTCTGTGATTCTGTTCGCCATGAGGAATACGTCCATTTTATTCAACATGTCCTCCTTGTTGTAAGCCCCTCTTTCAATCAGCTTTTTCAGTCTTGCGTATGTCATAATATCTACTCCTTTCAAATCTCTAATTCCTTCATGCAGACCAAATAGTCTACATTGATTGCAGTTTCTAAAATTGCCTGTTCGGTTTCGGATAGGGGCGGTTCTGGTGTGGGCTCGGGTTCGGGTGGTGTGTATTCCGAAAACGTACCTATTTCAGAATCATAAATCATGCCAAGCGTAACGGTATCGTCACAAGGAATAGCAGTCACAGGATTGCCCGATGGGTCAGGTGGATAGTAGGGTTCTGTTTCCCTGTCTTTCAGAACGTCAATCACTCTGTTTTGTAAAATCATTGCATAGTTTTTCATTTTTTCACCTCCTTACCATTCGATGATGACAATGCCATCGCCGCCAGCAGATGCACCAGTATAATTATAACTACCGCCGCCACCGCCACCACCATAACCTGGCGGAAATTGAGATGCCCCCTTTGAAGAATCAGCACCATTTCCTCCGCAGCCATAAGAACCGCCGCCGCCGCCACCATTTGGGGAACTTCTTACCGATCTATCCGCTACTGTACCTCCATTACCTCTAACTCCATCTAGTCCATATTCAGCCCCACGATTACTGGAGGATTCTCTGTAATAGAATCCTCCTATACCACCAACACCAGCACCAACAAGCCCTGTTGTAGTACCTCCACCTCGGAGTGTAACGAGGTTTCCGATAATTGTAGGTGTGCCATTTGAACCTGCACTACCACCGTTGCCAACAGTAATGCTTATTGTTTGTCCTGCTGAAACAGAATACGGCTCCCTTATGATGCACTCGCCACCATCGCCTCCTTTTCCGCCGTAATAATAAGAACCACTATCACTATATCTGGTGCCTCCCTGCCCACCTGCACAGGCAGTAATCCAAATTTTCGTTACGCCATCGGGAACGGTAAACGTGCCATTTTCGGTAAAGGTCTGCGTACCACTCTTTGCGGGGAGCATTTTATCCAACGACTGAAACCCACTTGTCCCAATCGTACTATTCAAATAGGCTTTAATCTTTTTCTCCAGCGCACTCTCCACATCCCCACGCTGTGCAAGCATTTCCAAAATCCCCCAGAATGTATCCACGCCGTACTCTGCCGCCTTGTCCCCAGGCTCGCCGAATGCTGCGGCAATCTTGTGCATGGTATCCAGTGCGTTTTGAATTTCCTGAAACAGCACCACCAAAACGCCGTATTCGTTTTCGCTTTCTACCGCATCCGTCCAAGGAATTGCCGCCGTCACATAGATTTCAAACACCTGCGTAGACAAAATCTGACCGCCTGCATTCCAAACGGAAATCTGTGCCTCGACTGCCTTTGCCTCCGAAAGAATTTCATTCGTCAGGGCAAATTGGCATCTGCCCGCAGTCGCATCTGTCACTTCCCCCTGATTAAAAAATGTGCCGCCGTCCGCTTTTCTGAATGTGATACGCACCTGCTCGCCTGTCAGATTGATTGCCACACCGTTTTCATACAGGCACACGTCCAAATATCTGGATTTTGTATCGTTCTGCACAGGGCGAATCCCGATGCTGTTCGGCTTTTTGTTCACATCAATTTCCAGACGATTATACGTTTTTGCCATTTTCCCACTCCTTTCCAAAAATCGCATTAAAAAAGCACATCCGTTTTATTTTCAGATGCGCCTTTCTTGACAGAATATCTTTCTTTTGTTATCATAAATATAAGAAAAGGATTACCGCTTTTGGAAGGGCGGTCAGTCCGAATGGTTTTGGAAAGACCGTCTAACTTCTGTTAGGCGGTCAATTTTTATTTATCCCCTGTTTTTACACAGGGCGATAATAGCTACGATGAGCATACCGAATTGAAATAAATCCGAATATGTAACACAATTCATAGCATCACCCCCTTTTCAGAGAGTGACTGAACCGCCAAGCGATAATCCTCGCTTACAGCATACCATACATTTCATTTTTCGACAACTACAGCCATCTCCAACGGGGCTGTATTTTTATTTTGCTGACATTCCCCGTCCAACTGATTTCGTTTTTCCCGACCTCAAATCTCGGAAACTCCACACCGCCGTATTTGCCGTTTTGGTTGGTGTTCCCCTTAAATACCTCCATCATTTCACTGTCAATGGTAATGCTTTCCTGCACATTCCGCAAAGGGTAGGAATTGCCGTTGATGCTCAGCGTAATATTCCCACTGCCGTAAACCGTAATCAAAGGCTCGCTGTATGCCGTACCACTGTTGCGGATGGTGGTCGGAGCGGTCAGCTCCAAAGCATCCCCTGCGGCATTGACGCTGTACTTGAAGGGCTGCACCCGAAACTGCAGCAGAAAGCTGTTATAGAGATAAATCATATCCGCAACAGAAATCTTGTTATAGATGGATGCCCGAAAGACCTTATCCGGCTCGGTGCAGAGAATCAGCTCCCCTGCACCGTCCAACCACGCCAGTATTTCATCCAGATTTTCACTTCCTCTGGTGCTGCACTCCACCGAAAGCACATACGGCGCATACGTCCCTTCGTCCATTGTCAGCTCCCCGCTTCTGCCGGGGATGGTAACCTGCTCCACACGCCGTTCTGCTCTCACCTTTTCGGGCGCGGCGGAAATCAGAATCCCGAAGTCTCGGCTATCCTTTCCTTTAAAATGAAACCAACCCATTTATGCACCTCCCTTTGCCATGGCTCTGCGTCTGCGGGAAAATTCCATCTCCTGCATCAGACTCGGCACTGCCTCCTTGCTGTCATTATGGAAATGCTCAATCTGCAGCACCGTATTTCCTTCTGTATGATTGACCGTCTTTGTGATATAGGACGTATCTCCACCGCGCTGAACGGCAATATCCCCACGCAGGCGCACCATGTTCTGGTTCATAGCGGCACGCATTTTCTCATACGCATCGGACATTCTGCGGCTGAACCCATCGGACAGGCTGCCGCTGATGGTATCCGAAACACTGTCCATGCGGTCAGACCAACCTACGCCGACACCCTGCGCCATGTAATCGCCGATTTTCGCCATCACACGAGAAGGACTGTTGATGTCCATTTCCTTTTTCGCCGCACGCACCGCCGCCTGTAATGCCTTTGCAACTGCATTAACAACGCCGCTTTGCCCATCACGCACGCCCTTTGCAACGCCTTCCATCAGGCTTTCCCCAACGGCTTTAAAATCCGTCTGGTAGCCTGCGATTTCTTCCTTCGCTGTTTCAGTCAGCTGCTTTGCCTGCTCTGCAACAAGGGGCTGCTGCTCCGCAATCCCTTCGGAAACACCCTCCGCGCTGACTGCCTGCATACTTTCGGATACCGCTGTGCCTACGTTGGAAAGCTCAGTTTTCACGCCTGCCAGAAACTCCGGCAGCTGTCCGGTGTAGGCTTTCTCCATGGCATCAAATTCGCCCTTGTAGAATTTTTCCGCAACGCCCTGCGCCATCTGTTGCTTCTGCTCAAACAGAGAAACATACTCATCCAGTTTCGTGTCAGACATGGAAAGCAGCTTGTTCATGTAATCAAGTGCATCCCCGACACCCATGCCGGCAATCTCGCTCATCAGGCTGTCAGAAATGCCTTTTTCTTTCAGCTTGTCGATGGCATCCCCGTATTTTTCCAACTGCTTGATGTCATCCTTGAGGTTGCCCAACTGGAACAGCTCCTTGCCGTCCTCCGTTTTCACACGCTCGAATAACTCTCCGTAATCGGCAAGCTTGCTTTGCAGGCTGTCACGTTTCTGTGTCAGCGTATCTGCAATCTTATCCGCCACATCCTCCGCGGCATCCACCGCCATCTGTCCGCTTTCCTCGATACCGACAGCGATACCCTCGCCGATATATGCGCCGACCTCCTCCTTCATCAGCTTGGAAGGGGATGCAATCCGAAACAGTCCCTTCAGCTTGGAAAGCAGAGTGTCCTTTATCTTTCCGGCAATATTTGCAATCTTTGACAGGCTGTTTTTGATGCCGCCGACAATGCCGTCAATGATGTACTTCCCGATGTTCTTCAGCTCGGTTGCGACCTCACTGCCCGTAATCTTGGATTTAAACTTGGAGAAGGCGTTCTTCGCCGCCGTTGCCATGGATTCTCCGGCTTTTTTCACGCCGTTTGCAACCCCGTCAATCAGCTGTTTCCCCAGATTCAGCCACTGGAACGCCATGAACGCAGCCACGATTGCTTCAATGATTTTCGGGATATTGGCAACCAGTGTAGGAATTGCCTGCACCAGACCCACCGCAAGCCTTGTGATGAGATACAGTGCTGTATCCACCAGCTTGGGCGCATTGTCATTGATAACATTCGCAATATTGATGACAATCTGCGGTACGGTTTCAATCAGCTGCGGAAGGGCAGCAATCAGCCCCTCGCCCAATGCAAGGATAATCTGAATTCCTGCATCGATGATGGTATTGGCGTTTTCCGTCAGATTTTCTACCAGTGTCGAAATCGTTTCAATTGCAATAGGGATGATATCGGGCAGGCTTTCCGTCAGCCCATCTGCCAGAGAAACCACAAGGCTTGCCGCCGTATCCGCAACCATCGGAAGCAGCTCCGCAATGCCCTCCGCAAGTGTACCCACAATGGATAATGCCCCTGCCGCAAGGCTGTCTCCGTTCTCCTGTATGCCCTGCACCAGTGCGCTGATGGACTGCACCCCCAATTCCACCAGATTCGGCAGCAGTTCATTCGTCAATGTCGGCAATGCAGATGCAATCTCCGGTGCTAAGCCTGCAACGAGTTTTCCCATGCCTTCAATCACAATGCCGATACGGGGCAGAAGGTTATCCGCCACCGTGCCGATGCTTTCAATGAAATTGCTTAACAGCAAATCGAAATCCTGCGTATCATCCGCCATGCCGACCATCAGGTTCGCCCATGCGGCTTTCATGCTGGCAACACTGCCTTGAATGGTGGTGCTTGCCTCCTTCGCCGTTGTGCCTGTGATGCCCATTTCCGTCTGAATCACATGGATTGCCTCTACAATGTCGGCATAGGAAGAAAGGTCATATTTCACACCGCTGAGCTTTTCCGCATCCGCAAGCAAGCGCTGCATTTCCTCTTTCGTGCCGCCATAGCCGAGCTTGAGGTTATCGAGCATGGTATAGTTCTGCTTGGCAAAGCCCTGATAGGCGTTCTGGATGGATTCCATTGCAGTACCCATCTTATTGGCGTTATCCGCCATATCCGTAATGGCAAGGTCTGCCGCCGCAGCCGCCTTTTCCGTATCACCATCCAGACTTTGCAGCAGGCTTGCCGAAAAGCTCGTAACGGTTTCCATATATTCATTTGCGGACAGACCCGCGGTTTTATACGCATTATCCGCATAGGTCTGAATCGTGTCCGCGCTGTCCTTGAACAGCGTTTCCACGCCGCCGACCAGCTGTTCATAGTCCGCATAGGCATTGATGCACGCAGTCCCCAGAGCCGCAACGCCTGCAGATGCCGCACCGACTGCCGCAGCACTCGCCTTTACAGCCGTATTTACCGCACTGCCGATTTTTCCCAGTACCTTTTGAAATGGGCTGTCATCGCCCTTGATTTTAATTACAACAGAGCCGTCTTCTGCCAATAGTCCCACCTCCGTAGGGAACATCATCGGCAGCTCAGGCTCTACTTGATGTTTTTCACGTTTATCTCAATTTCAAATATTCTTTTGCACCTTCGCCCCTTACAGCGTAAAAAAAGCCCCTTGCACACAGCATCCTTACTGTATGTAACAGGCATTTCATAGCCGCAGTAGGGGCATTTTACTTTTTCTTCATGCACGCCATCACCTCATCCACCTTGCCATCCCCCATCAGTGCCGCGACAAGGGCAGACTGCTGTCTTTTCTCCTGCTCAGGCAGAGGCAGGGCATATCTGCGTTTCATGGCGTTATAGTAATCCTTCTGCGCCTGCGGCATATCCCCCTTGATTTCCACCGCTCTGCACCGCATGACCTCTTTCAGCACCCTGTCCTCCTCCAAAGCCTCAAACAGTGCCATAAACTGCCACCAATGCAGGCTTTTTCGGCTTAAATCAATGCCGTACTGCGTCAGAAACGCCCCATAAATCAGCCCTGCGTCATGGGTAAAGGAATAAATCGGCGGTTGGTAATCCGCTCCTGCGGCTTTCTCGTGTCTCTTTTTCTCCTGCCTGCCGCAGCCCCAGAAATAGCACAGCCGATCTACCGCCTCCTCCAGCGGTTCGGGGATGCAGCCATAAAACAGCTTCAACGCCCGTTCCGCCTTTTCCTCATCCGTCAGCTCCTCGGCGGAAAAAATCTCCTCCAATCTCAGCATTGCCCGAAAATCAGAGGAGATGTGATATTCCCTGCCGCCAATCAAAAAAGAGTCAGGCAAATTTCCTGTCAGCAGTTCTTTCATTTCTTTCTTCTTTCCGCGCGTTCTCTGGCTCTGCGTGCGGCTCTGTTTTCAACCGCCGCCTGTGCCATGGGGGCAGAGGGCTGTGTGCTTCGGGGGACAGGCTTCTTGTAGCTGTTTGCCCGTTCTGCGTGGTAGGTCTGCACCTCTTGGGAAATATACATCACCAGATCCAGACAATCATAAATATCCACATCCCTCTCCGCCGTAATGGCATCCATCGTATCCTCGCCCAGCAGGTCATCCAGAATGTCAAGCATGAAATCAATCCCCTTTTCGACATCCTTTTCTTCCTTCAACTGTGCGCCGAAGGCTCTCATTTTCTCGCCTGCGTCCTCCAGCCTTTTTGCATATTCTACCGTAGCGGGTACCGTCACCTGCACCCCTTCGATATCAAGCAAAATCCCATGCTTGCGAAATTCAAATTTTCCCATCTCTTTTTCCTCCTTCTTTCCTTATTCTGCCGGTGTAAATTTTTTGGTTTCTGTGTTAAACGTGCCGTCCACGAAATCCCCTACACCGTTCAGATTGCCCGTTACCTTCATCACGCCGCCGCCCTCGCCGGAGATAGAGGAAACCTCAACCGCAACCTTAAATTTTCTCGCTTCAAAGGTATTCGGTGTTTCCGCCACAGGCTTGAACAGCTCCACTCTCACATAGTCCCTTTCGGCATCCGCGCCCGTCAGCTGATTTCTGCCGATTTCATACAGTGCCATCACTGCCGCCTCGTCCGCAATCAAGTCCGAATCAAACGCAAACGCAGGCTGATAGCTTTTAATCGTAGAGGTCTGGGATTTCTGATTGATGTATGTTTTGGAATCCTTCTGTGCGTTGGGGGATTCGTCCAAGGTATTAAACCCAACCCCCATCAGCGCAAAGCTTTCCGTTCCGCTTTTTGCCGTGTTCAGATAATCCGCCACCTGATATCTCATTACTGCATCCATATTGTTTTCACTCCTTATCTTGTCTGAAAAAATTCCATTCTGCACTGAATCTGGTATCTCGCCATGCTTGCCTCTGCCGACATGGCATAGCCGCTTGTGGTTGCCTCCATCAGCATGACCTTCCTGCCCTCGCCCAGATTGGGGAGCTTGCCTGCCATGGTCTGTTCCCGCAGCCATTCGGAGAAATCACCGTAAAAGCTGAGGTTATCCAGCTGCTGTCTGATTTTATCCCCGAAAAATTCTCTGCTTGCCACCACAAATAAAAACTGCCGCACCGTTGAGCCGTCCACATAGGAACGCACAATCTCCTTTGCAGGCACAGCCTCAACCGAATAGCTCTGTGCCTCCTCCGGCAGAAAATCCACGTGCAGCTTTCCTTCCGCAAGCGGCGGATAGGTACGCAGAAACTTCCGTACTTCTTCCATGATGTTCTTCATTTGCCCCGTCCTTTCAGATACCCTTCCAAATCCTTCTCGACTTCCTTGCCATGGTCTGCCATCATCCGCTTATCCCACTGCTTGCCACGCAATGCACCGCCATGATAGGTCAGCGGCTGTCCGGTGTAATGCTTAGGGGCACGCCCTGCCATCACCTCGCCGACATACTGATAATGCGCATACGGCCCGGGATAGATGATGCTGTCCGCCGTCACTCTTGCGGCGTTTACCATGTGGGCGGCACTGCCTGCCGACATCGGCACATAGGGCTGACATTTCCGCTCCACATCCTCCGCCAGAAAGCGTTGTGCCGCCTTATCCTCGCCCAGACCATACCTCCGCAGGATTTTCGCTGTGCTGATATTAACCTCATAGTCTAATTTCATGCGCCGCTCACCACCCAATGCCGTAAGTCCTTCCGCCTGCTCCTGCGGTTATCCCCGACAGAAAGTACCGTAAAGTATTCCAGTCCCTTCAAGTCTGCCTGTTTTTCGATGGCATCCACCGCACCACGCACGATAAAATCTCCGTTTCGGATGGTAATATCGGGCATGGCATCCTCCGGAATACGGACGGTAATCTTCGCCGCACCCGTCAAGCCTTTGTTTTCCGGCGTAGCAATCAGCTTGCCGAACCAACTCACACCATGAATCGCAGTGCAGATATATGCATCCGTATCCGTTTTCCTGTCATACCGCAGCCGGATATGCGTAATCGTTTCCGTACATGCAAGCATCACTCCACCCCCCCGATACAACAGCCCTGTATTGCTAAGATACAGCACCGCCGCGCGGTAAAGCCGTTGTTCGTCCGTACTGCCTTCGGTTGTGTAGGTAACAGAAATGCCGTCATTCGTTTCCGATGCAATGCCGTCCCTCTGCTCCTTCTGCAAAAGCACATCCGCCACCGCACAGCACGCCTCTTTGACCCTCTCCTTGATTTTCTCATCTGTAACGGATGGAATACGGTCAAAAGTTATGCTGTCCAGATACGCAGAGGCGGAACGGGAGAGACGCTTAAAGTCTCCCTCCGCCATTTCGCCGCAATAGGTGTCTTTGTAATACGAAAAATCCGCATAAATCATGCGTTTTCCCCCTTTACTGCTTTTCCTGCTCCTTCTTCAGAGCCGCAAGCTCCTTTTTCAGTGCGGCATTTTCCTTTTTCAGCTTTGCGATTTCCTTGTTTTCCGCCGTTTCGGGCTGTTTTGCGCCCATGCCTACTGTTTTCGCCATACGCCTTCCCTCCTTACGCCTTATGGTGCAGATAAATCCCTGCAACCTTGTTTTCGTATACATCCGCCAGACCGTATGCTCTATAGAAGAACAGCCAGCCGTCACTATCCTGATTTGCATCGGGAGAGATAACCTTGTTGACCGTATGCTTGGGATACTGCAGCAGTGCAGGCTTATGAATGACCATGAAGTTAATTTCCTTGCCTGTGCTTGCCTTCACAAAGCCGCCGACCTTCTCATTCGCACCGCTTGCGCCGCTGTTGTCCGTCTTGCCGTCATACAGGTCAATGGCGGTATAGAAACGGGTCTGGGGCACCTTCTGAATGGATGCAAAGGAATTCAGCACCTCTTTGGATTTTGTGGTATCGACCGCGTAAATCATGTTGTAGAGGGTAGGTGTAATAAACAAATGTCTGTTTTCCTGCGGTACCTCGTCCTCGTCCATTTTGTTCTGCGCCGCCACCAGAGCCGCCAGAACTGCCGCACCGTCCGCCAGTGTGTCTGCGGTTGCCTTGGAAATGCCTGTTGTGCCTGCGTAGGTCGCAAAGCGGAAGGCATCCATTTCAGGTACCACTTTTGTGCGGATGAATTCCGCCGCCAGCTTCCCAAATGCAAGCCCTGCGGTTTCCTCGTTGTCCATGGCATCGACCGTAAATTTTCTGCCACGGTCATAATTGAATTTGACGGTTTCATTCGTCAGTGTCACATCCCCATGCACATAGCCGCCGTTGCGGTCATAATCCGCCAGACCATCCATGCTGATTTTGGGAATCACGATTTCGTTTGTGTTCGCGCCCATCTGCACCAGTGTCATATCGCCATCCAGCGCAGAGGTAACGGACGCATTCTGATAGACCTCGTCCAGCAGGTCAATGTATTTTTTGAAAAGTGTAATGCTGTTCGCCATGTTTTATTTCTCCTTTCGATTTTCCTTAGTCCTTCTTCGGGGATAAGCCCATTGCCGCTCTGACTGCCGCATCGTCCACCTCGCCGCCTGCAAAGCCTGTCCCTCTGGAGAAGGCAGGCACTCTTGCAGGGTCTTTTGCGAAATATTCCTTGTCCTGCGTCAGAGCCGCCAGAATATCCTTGTCCCCCTTGCCCTTGTTTGTCTCATCCTGCAAAGCGGTTTTAAATTCGGCGTAGACTGCCTTTTCCGTCAGCGCGTCCCGCCATTTCTGCTCCCCGACCACCGTCTTAAAGCGGTTGGAATACTCGGCTTCTTCCGCTTCTTCCTTGGCTTTCCTCTCCGCCGCGGCTTTCTCGTCCGCAATCCGCTGTTCCAGCTCCTCAAATTTCTTTTTGAAATCCTCGTTGCCCTCTGCGGATTTCTTCATATCTGCAATGGTGGTTTCGTATTCCTTGAGGGTGCCGTTGGCTTTCTCCAAGTCCGCCTTCACTGCTTCAAGCTCTCCCTTTGCCTTACCGATATCCGCTGTGTTGATGTCCAGTAAGCCCTTCAGCTGTTCCTCTGTGGCATCGGGGAAAATTTTCTTAATGTCCTCTCTTTTCATTCTTCGTTCTCCTTTCAGCTTTCAGTTTGTTCTCACGGTTCTTTCCGCACGCCTTGATAGTTTTTCGCCATTCCGGGCAAACAAAAAAGACCTGTTTTACGTCTGTGTCCAAAGACGAGATAGGATAGACCACCGTTCCTTTCTGATTTTTTGCATGAAAAAACCACCTTCCTTTCGGTTGGTGGTATTCATTCAAAATTCACTTTACTGCATATTTCTGTCAGAGATTTTCCTTTGAAAAACGGTGCGTGCATCAGTGCATCAATCGAATCAAAGCTCTGCTCCTTTTCTCCGTAGCATAAAGAAATATCAGAACGGGAGAACGGGCAAATCGAGCCATTCACGCCGAGATATTCAAAGGTAATATCCTGTGTCAGACTGTCAATCCAATCTCTTAAATCCTCACTTTTCATAAGATGTTCGCATTCTCCTTTCTCTCCTGCTCTGTCAGTTCTCTTGCCGGTCTGTCGACGATTTTCCCATCTTTCCGGATATTTCAGTATTTTGTAAATAATTTTGAAATTATCCATTGTTTTCCTCCTGTGCAGCACTCAGTACCACATGACCGTCTTTTCCTCCGGCACACTATCCTGCAACGCTAATTTTTCCAAACAGGCAACCGCATGACCGAGGTAAACAGGAAAATCCTTGTCATACTCAGAAAGTTTGCTGTCTACTATCTCTCCACTCTTAATATCAACAGAAACCGAGCCTAAAACACCGCTATTTTCGGGGTCATACTCTGCCGAAATGATACCGTTATTCATTTTTATATTTTTTAATTTTAGCATAGTATTCACCCGCTTCTTTTGCATAATTATATTTCTGAGATGCTATGATATGCGCTTCATCCTGTGGCATTCCTTCTTGCATCAGTTCTCTTTCCAGGATTTCATGGTTAAGCAAAGTCATATCATGCAATTCCGGTTTTCCGTCAATCAATCTTTGCCACGATTCCACCATCATATAATCGGGAGCAAAATATTCCGGCTCTTTTCCGCCCAAATCATGCTTTTCCATAAAAATATAATACTTAATCGCGCGTATATCTTCTTCTGCAAAACCGGTTGCCTTCGCTATTCTCGAAACATCCGTTTTCATGCTGCGAACCAATCCGTAGTACCGTTCTGCGTGCGCTCTGGCTTCTTTGCTATGAGGATTCCTTGCCCCACTCACAGCACCTGATTTCATTATACCATTCTTTATTGATTTTTCAACGATTTGTCCCTCCAGTATGCCGCCTTTCCCCACAGCAGCCCTCATCCCATCCGCCTTCAATCCCGTCTGCTCCAGAAAATCCTTCTGCCTTCTGTTCCATTCCGCTATCTTGGCAGATGCCTCACTGCTGTCCAGTCCTGCGGCCTGCAGGGCGTTTTGTTCCCGTTTCCATCTGCGGATGCTTCTTTCTATTTTTCGCTGCTCCTGCAACGCCTCGTATTCGGTCATTCTCACGCCGTTATACTCGTAGTCCTTCGCCTGATATTCCTTCAGCAGTGCCTTATCATAGGTGCGGCTCATCCCCTCGAACCATGGGCGAAAGCTGTGCGAGCAGTTCCATCCGCCCAGTCCTGCGCCCGTCCCATAGCCTGTGGCTTTCACAAAATCGGGATATTTCCTGCTTTTCCCGCTGCGGCTGTAAATGCCGCCCTGCCACTCTGCGTGGGAAGGTCTTGCCCCTGCGTGGGCGGAAACCTCCACAAGGTCTGCGCCCATTTCGTCCGCTCTGGCATCCTGCAATTTGAGTGCCGTTTGGTTCACGCCCGTTACCACCGCCCGTCTGACCGCCACCTCTATGGTATCCATCCGTCCGGTCGGGTATCGGATTGCTCCCACACCCTCGGCGGAAAGCTGCTTGATGGTGCTTCGGATGGCTGTGTTGTAGTCCATGCCGCCCAGCGTAATCTGCATATAGGCGCGGTCTAGTGCCTGTGCAAACCGGTGTGCGGCGGTGCGTGCCGTTGTCCGCGTCAGATTGCGAAATGTGCCGGAGGTCTTCTCGTATCCTGCCTGCAATACCTTCTGCAAGTCCTCAGATGCCGAAACAGGCGGCGGATGCAGCCCCTGCCTGCGATAAACCGCATCATCGGATTTGAGTGCCGCCCCTCCTGCCTCCTGCATCAGCTGCCGCAGCTCCCTGTCGGCTCTGCCCGTCAGCGTTTTCAGCCTTGCCAAAATCTCCTCTCGCACCATCCCTGCCTCCTCAAGCATTTTCGCCTGATGCTCCACCGCAGGAATCCAATATCCATAGTGAGCTATTCTTACAGCCATATTTTCTAATATATCCATTTCAGCTTGTGCGTACAGCTGTATCATGCCATCCGGCACACGCTGTAAATATTCGGGTTTCAGCATCCTTCATCACTCCCCAAAATCAAGCGTATCCTGCGCAGGAATATAGTCCTTTGCCTCCTCCTCGGAAATGCCGAAATACCACGCCAGCAGCTTTTCGGGCTTGAGGATATTTGCATCCACCATAGCCTTCATCTGTGCATATTCCGCGCCTGTGTCCGTCAGCACGCCGTCCCCCCAGTTGAAGGTAACCTCGTACTCCCCATCGGGCGCAAGCTGATACAGGCTTGTGTAGTAGTCCATCACCCAGACCAGATGCTCCAACGCCGCCTGTAAGGACTTCTGGATATTGCAGACTGCCGCATAGCTGCGCTGCTTGCTCATGCGGATTTCCTCCGCTGTCTTTTCCTGATTCTGTGGGTCGGATAAGGTGCCGTAGGACAGATTGCAGTTAAACTCAATCCGCCGCAAAAGCTGATTCAAGCCGTTAAACAGGGAAGTGTCCCGAATTGCAGGGCTGAATACCTCGTATAAATCCCCGGTTGTCCCCTTTTCCAGATTCAGAGAGCGGAACAATCTCTGCTTGCCGACAGGCAGCCTTTTCCCATCCGCCTGCAACGCTCCAACAGATGCATCCACTGCCAGCTCCGCGCCTTCAAACTCCCATAGAATACGGCTGTATTGCCTGTCCGCCTGCTCCATCAGCCCTGCCGCTCTTGCGCAGACCGATACGCCCAGAGGGGATTCCGCATCAATGTGGTTCGCAAAGGGCATCTTGAAATATACAAAAAGCGGACGCTCCAAGGTGTCCCCGTTCCGGTAACCCATGACAAAGCTTTCTTCCAGATCCGCCCATTCATCCACGCTTGTCAGAGCCGCAGGCACACCCAATTCTCCTTCTTGGTAGGAGATAAAGGCTTTATTCTGCACCGTATAGCCCGCATCCGTCAGCTGATGGCTTTCCAGTCTGGTGTACCATGCACAACCCTTTTTCACACGCTCCACAAACACCGCACCCGTCACCTCTCCGCGGCTGTTGTAAGCAGTCGGAATAAATCTGTCCGCATGAACAAAATCAATCGCAATTTTGCCGCCGTCCATGTAGGGCTTGAATACCAAGCCGCCCATTGCCGCCGCAAATTCTGTCTGCTCTCTCAGTCTGGAAAGCACAAAAGCATAGCCTTCCTGCAAAAATGCCGCCCGTCTGCCACTGCCGCTGATTTCGCTGTGAAATTCCACAGTAACCAGTCTTGCAATCTCCGACGCAACCGCAGCGGCTAACCCAAGCGTTTCTGTGTTCTTATCTAACCAAGGCGGCTCATTGCAGAACATCTTCTGCCAGAGCGTGATGGCATCCTGCATTCCTGCGCTGATTGCCACCTCTGCACCGACTGCCCTTTTTATCGTTTCTCTCTGAAAAAACATCTGCAACACCCCCTTTACCCAAGTGATAAAATTTCGCATTACTGCCCCCTCCTTTTCCAGATGGGTTCTGTTCCATAGCGCACTGCATCGATATGGTGATTGTCTCTGTCGGGGTAGCCGCTGATGACCTCCCCTGCCTTGTTCCTGTCATATTCGTAGGCGGAAAATTCCTTCGCCGTATCGGGACAGCGCACCGGGTCAATCACAATCCGCACCAAAGCCTGTAACCATTTCATGCTGTAGTCCACGCTCCCCGGTCCCTTCACTGCTCCACGGCAGAACAGCCCATAGCTCCGATAGTCCGCAACGCTTTTCGGCTCGGCACTGTCCGCCGTAATCAAATCCGTATCCTGCACACCATATTGCCGCAGGAGCCTTGCTGTTTCCGCATTGCCCGTTCTGTGCCTTGTCAGCTCGCCGAAGATGTAGAGCGTCCGTCTGGCAGAATCGTAGTGCATCCGATTGAACGCCCAAGGGTCGGGATAAAAGCCCCAGTCCACGCCGTTGTAAATACGGTCGAAGGCTGCAATCTCTGCATCGGTGATTTCCTCCACCGTTACGTTGTCGAATACCGCACCGCCGCTGCCGACCACCTCGCCCAGATATTCATGTCGATATGCCTTTTCGTTCAGCTCCTTTAGATATTCCGCCTCCTGCAAAAACGCATCCCCCAACCACGCAGGCGGCACACGCCGATAATCAGAGGTATGCACCAAGCGGTTTGCCTTCGGCTGTAAGCACTCCCGGTTTACCCAGTTGCTCTGGCTTTTCGGTGGGTTGTAGCTGTAAAATACAAAAAAACTGCTGCCGCCACGCATCAGGGATTGATTGATGGTGCGGATTTCCTGCATCCCTGCAAACTCGTCCGCCTCCTCGTACCAGATGTATTTGCAATAACCCTTTCGGAATTTCGTAGATTTGATTTTCTTCGGCTCGTCCGCCCCACGAAAGAGTATTCTCTGTCCTGTCGGGATGTACGAAAGCTGTAACGGACTTAGCTTTGCTTTCCACAAATGCTCTACACCCAATGCCTCAATCGCCCAGAGCAGCTGCTCATACACGCTGTCCTTTAGGTTGGCCGCCACCTTCCGCAGAACAAGCGCATTGGCGGCGGTGTCCTGCATCATCCCCAAGATAATCTCCACAGAGATAAAAGAGGATTTCGTAGATCCCCGCCCGCCCTTCAGCCAGTAGTGCGTGTGCCGCCCCGCCTTGATGTCATGATGCACCCCGTAAAAGGAGGGCGCAATCAGCTTTGTTAAATCAGACATTTGCATCCCCCTTCGGAATATCATCTATGATGGTAACAGGGCTTATATCCATCTGCACCTTTTCGGTAAACAGTCCAAAGCGTTTTCCCAACAGCTCCGCCGCCTTCAATCGCTCCTTTGCGGAAACATCAATATCGCTAATCGTCTGTATCCCATCCCCAATCAGACGCAGGGTCTGCTCCTTCTGTTCGCCGCGCATTACCGCCGTCAGATACTCGATAACCTCCTGCGCATCCGCCGTTTTCGCAGAGTGCATTTCGTCCAGCTTTTCATCAATGTATTCCCGAATCCGAGCATTTCCGAGTAGCTTTCTTGCATTTGCATCTGCCGAGCTGTCCTTTTTGCAGCTTGGATACGCAGCCTTATAGGCCCTCGTTCCGTTGCAGTCTATCAAGTATTCATCCGCAAATCGTTTCTGTTTTTCTGTCAGGCGATATTCCGCCTTTTCCTTTGGCATACTATCGCCCCTTTCTCAAATTTTTTTGTAATGAAAAAGGCACCCGTTTCCGAGTGCCCAAAATAGGAGGTAACATGAAACATCTATATTTTCACAATGCCATAATACCATATTTCGATGTGGCTTTTAGTGGCTTATTTCAGAAATTTCAAAATTTTTTAAAGCCCTCCCGTGAAGTCTTAATACCCAACGGTAGTTGTAATCCATCTCCACCGCAATCTGCTCCCATGTCCTTCCCATCAGATACCGCCGAATCAGCACTTCCTTCTCCGCCCCGTCCTGCATTTTATGTATCCTGTCATGGATTTCCTTGTACTGCCGTACCGCCATAGCCTGCTCATGCTCCAGTTGGCTGATGAGTGCATCCAACCTCGCCACATAACCCGACAGGTCGCTGTGTGCATTCCCCTGCGGCATCCCGTCATGGTTCACACTCGGAAACATCTGCTGACTGCGTAACTCCTCAATCTGCTCCTGTAGCTGCCGTTCTCGCCGTGTGCAATCCCGATACCCGTTTAGGTATCGCTTCTTCTCCTCATTCTCCCTCACAATCGCCAAGCTATCACCCCTCCAATCTATTCAGCCATCTTTTCTTTTTCCGCCGAATGATGCTGTATATCTCGGCGTTGTCCTCCGCATCCAACAGCAGCCCCATTACGTTGTAGACATCCGCTGCCTCCTCCACCAGACTCTTTCTTGCCTCGTCCACCGTCACAGACGTTGGGTTGATACCCGTCAACGCTCGCCGCAACTTTAATGCCGCCTGCGATAACTCCGCACATTCCTCTGCTAACTGCGCTAACAGCTCGTCCTGCGGAATGTGCTGTTTGATTTTCTCATCAAGATTCATCCTTTGTCCTTCTTTCTTTCAAATAGCTATAAACACCATAGGGAAACCAAAGGGAAACAATCCATAAAAAACAAATAATCGGTTTCCATACGTTTTGTGTATAATCTTCAATGATTATGCTCAGAAAAAGACCGTACCCTATCATTATGTATGCGATTATCAAAATTGCCAAAATAACCATTCCCATCACTTTTCCCTCCTCCTTCTTTCCAATGCCGCTTCCGCTTCTTCTCTTGTGAAATACAGGTTCTCGTAATCATACGGTTCCCATTCGCCAGCGTACTTGACAGCCTTCACCGATACATCCTGCACCTTATATTCTCCGATATAGAAATATCGGTTTGGTACTGTTTCTTCGAGGATTTCATACACCGTATCTCCGACCTTGCAAGGCAGCACTAACAGCCGCCCCTGTTCTTCCAAGTCCCTGTAGCGTTTCAGTTCCTCCAGCCAATCTGCTTCCTGTCCAAATCCCTCCGCAGTACGTTTACACGCCCTTGCTTCCGCCCCGAAATCTTCTGCCGGAGTATATCCTCTCAATCGGTTTACTGCTTCTCTCAACCGGTTAATCTTTTCATTTTCCTGTCATACTATCCCTCTTATGTTGGCGGTTATATGCTCAATGCAATGATTGAACGTCAAGCACCCTTTCTGGCGATTCCTTAAAACGGCAAATCGTCATCCACATCCACCACAATATACCGTGGATACTTCAGCCTCCTGCTTATGCAAATCCCGCTAAACACAGTCCTCTTCTTTACACCTCTTAGCCTTGCCAGCTCCGCAGCACTGTCCGCCACCGCAAGCGGAAGGGAGAGCCTATCCCTCGTCACTGCCATATAAAGCCGTTCTTTTCCTGTTGATTTATCCTTCATGCTGATACACCTCTTTCAGCCTATCGCAATATCTATCCATTTTCTTCAAATCCCCATCATATAGGGCGGTCTGAATACCTGCAAAGATAGCCTTCTGTTGTCTCACCCGTTCCGCCGTTTCGGCATCATGGCGCAGATTATTCTTCCCTTCTGTGATATAATAGGCAAGATAGGGTCGAAACTGCGTGCGGAGGGCTGTTACAATTTTCTGATATTCTGCGCCGTATTTTCCCAGGCGCAATTCCGCCGGAATCGTCATTGCCTTTCCCTTACGCTGTACCAACAGGCGGTATTGTTGAAATTCATCCTTTGTCATCGGGTGCATGAAATCCCTCCTTTCGTCTTGCTTTTTTCAAGGGATATGGTATTTTTGCATCAGAGCCTATCCATGGCTTTTATTGTTGTATTTTTTATCAATACTCTTTTTCAAATAACTATTCCTTATAGAAAATGTGCGACCTGTACAACCTTGTACGAATTTATTTTTTTAAAAGTCGTACATCTAAAAGCCTTGATTTTACTGGGTTTCCTGCGTGTCATTCTGATTTGTACGACTTGTACAACCAAAATTCATCCCTATATATAAAAAAGTGTGTTTCTGTTTTTATTCTTTCAATCACTCTTTTTATAGAAGAAGGTATATCAAAAAACGGTCGTACAAGTCGTACATTCGTACATCTTCATCAAAACGGGCACGCATTTCCATCCTTATCCTCCAGACCTACCTGGTCAAAACCGTCCTTTTCCTCCTGCATTTTAATCAGCCAGATGCAATGAATCGGTTCGCCGTTTACTCTTTTCATTTTGGTATATCCCTTTTTCGGGACTTCAATCTTCCCTGTCCGTTTCATCCATGAAAGCAATGCCTTTGCGTTAAATCCGCCATCCCGACAAATCTGTTCAAAGCGGCTGCGAATCACATAAAAATAATATTTATCATTCGCCCCCCAGACCTCGCTGCGATCGTCCTCCGCCTCGCCGAAGTGGCTTTTATTGGCAACCAGTGTTTCATAAACATATTCATACGCACGCTCATGCACGGAGACCTCCTGCTTTGTTTTCAGAAAGTGCTGTACATCCGCAGGGCGCAGAAATTTATCATCCCCGAAGATTGCCTGCGACAGCACATAATCCCCCACCAGAATCATGCTCATTGCCATGGACTGCTTGCCTGTGGTGTCCTTCTTATCAAATTCCTGCATATAGATACGGTAAAGCTGTCTGACGGTCGCAAAGTCCGGGTCATATCCCGCAAGCCAATCCAGACATTTCTTCCCGGCAAAGCCGTAGTTTTCCAGAAGGGTATCCGCCACATGTTTCGGGTTTTTGAACAACGCCTCCTCGCACTCGATTTCGATGATACGATTGACCGCGCCGCCGCCAGATGCCGCAGATGCCAGAGGCATTTCCCCGTTTGTGATAATGCAGTTCGACCATGTGGGTGTCAGGTCAACGCCGCCCTGCTTATTCCCTCTGGTGCGCCCTACGCCCTCGGAAAGCATATAGATGTCCTTATCAAAGCCGGACTGACTGCCTGCAATCTGCAGTTCATCCAGAATCAGCGGCAGATTCCCCACAAACGCCGCCGCACGCTCCTTGCCGACCACAGTGCTGTTGAAGGTCTGGATATACCGCCCCACTCTGGGGTCCGCCCAGACAGATGCCGCAAGCATTTCGCCGACAGTCTTGCCTGCCTCCGTACCGCCCCAGAGGTGCAGGAAGAAGGGCAGACAATTCAGCGGCTTAACCAGCACGCTCGCAAACGCCGCCGCCATCAGAATCCGCCCGTACAGGCTCTCCTGCCGCACTTCTCCGGCAAGTGCAAGCCATGTTTCATAACTGCCGCCGCTTTTCACGCTTTCAAACAGCCCCTTACAGGCGGCATCCCCATCAAAAATAAGATTTTCCACATAGGGCGAAAAGCCGTGTCCCTCCACCCATCCGAGCCGCCCGACGCTGTTCTTCTCCTCGATGCGCTCATAATTGAGATTCTCCGCATCATGCAGGAACCGTACGAGCCATTTTGCATTTTCACTGTTGACCGCCACGCCCACATCCGCCAAGGCGATGATGGAGGAAGCCGCCGCCAGTGTCCGCTTATCGGCAATGGTCTTGCGCCAGATGCCGCCCTTGCGATAGGATAATTGCAGCTTTTCCGTATTCGTATCAATATTGATCAGCCGCATGGTCGGCAGTATCGGGTGGATGCAGGCAAGCATGTCCCCAAGGGGCGTGGAAATGCTGATGCCGCTGTCATCCGCAACCCAGTTTCCGCAATCCAGTTCTAACGGCTGTCCGTCAAAATTCGTTGCATTCTGAATGAAATTCCCCGTAGCATCCTTTTTCTTCGCCTGACAGAATTTTCTGAACAGGGTCTTAAAGCCCTTCACCCCTGCTTTTTTCGCCACATCCGCCATTTGCTCCGTCATCTGCGACAGCAGGAATTGGTTGTCTATGTATTTATAAAGCACCTCATATGGCTCTGTACCTTCCAGAAAGTCCTGTTTCTGATATTCCCGAAACTCAGCCATGACGCTCACCGTCCATTGCCTTCCCTGCCGCAAGCAGCTTGACAATCATCTGTCCTGCGTCCTTCTTCCGGCAGAACAGAAAATGGCAGCCATGGCGTTCCTCGATGGATTTCAGAATCTTATACAGCTTTTCCCCCGTCAACGCCTTCGGGGAGTGCCACAGGCGTGGATTGCTCCAATGCTTGACATCCTCCAGTGCGGCAATCCCGTCCTCCTCACAAAGGATAATCAACTGAATCCCAAGCCGTTTCGCAAGGTCTAATTCCTCCACAAAACGCCGATGCTGCTGCGTCACGTTGCCGCAGATCTCCAGAAGTCCTGCCTTCGTATCAATGCAGACGCTCTGGTCGGTGGGAAGGGAATAATCCCCTACCACCAGCTTTGTGCGTACCACCTCTACGTCATGCGCCGCAAACCACTTTTCTTTTTCCTCATGTTTTCCCTTCTTTTGCCTTGTATCGCACAAAAGTATCATCCCATCACCGCCTTAAAACGGAACATCGTCATCTTCCACATCCTTTGTGGGATAGAATCCGTTCTCGCCTGCACTGCCGCTTTCCTGCAAAAGCTTTTTGGGCGGTACAATGAAATCTCCCTTGCGGATTTTTTCCACACTGCGGATGTTGGCAACATACAGTCTTGTGCCGTCACTGCCGTTATTTTTGCGGTATTCCTCCTCCGCCAGTACCAGCCCGATCAGCTTGCCTTCCAGACGCTTTTCCTCGTTTTCAAATACAAAGCCGGGGTTGCTCTCCTTCACCGCCGTCAGAAAGCCCTTAAACATGGACTGTGCCTTCTCCTTGTAGGAACGGTAAAACGTACCACCCCAGAAGGCTTTCGCCTTGTAGAGCGCATCCCAGTGTCCCTTGTGCTCCCCTTCCGCGATGTCATACTCCAGCTTCAGATATTCCTTCTCAGGTACGTCCACCGCTACCGTAATCTTGCAGACGTATCCGCCCGGGGTTAGTCTCGGCAGCTCCACAGGGTCGGGTACGCTGTTCCAGTTGATATTTTTCATTTCTTGTCCTCCTTAAAAATCCTTCAGTGCATCCAGTACCTGCTGAATGTCATTCTCAATCTCAAAAGTTTCAAATGCCCCCATAGGGCTTTTTGCTGTGCTATTTTTGGTCTGCGTTTCAAAAATATATCTGCCCTCATCGGTGCGCTTGGCAAGCAGCACAACATTAAACAAGGATTCCAACACAAGCTTTTCCATCTTCCTGCCGTTTGTGCGAATCCGTGTAAACGCATAACCGAAATCATCACGCACCGTTTCACTGTGCATCACGAAAATAACCGTCAGATTCTCCCGCAGTCTGCTCGCCGTTTCGACCAGATTCCATACAAACTGCGTCAGGTCAATCCATTTGCCATATCCGTTTTCCTTCATGCCCTTCACTTCTTTGTCCGCCATGCAGGTATTCAGCGTATCAATCACTACCGTCTGGATATGTGTACCATTTGCATTGACACTCAAAAGATATTTCTCTATTTTCGGAATGTCCCTTGTCACGCAGTAATTATTGTTTTTTTCGTTATACTGCGCCTTCCACCCCTTCCATGGCAGCCCCTTCCCGTCACAGTCGATATAATAGGTTGTCACAGGGTCTAAGTTCCGCATGGACGTACTCTTGCCGCTGCCCGATTCCCCCATAATGCAAATCAGCTTTGCCATTATTTAAACCTCCATTTGTAACCGCCAGCAGAATCTCTTTTACCTCTGCATACGGCGGAAATATTTTTATATTCAATACCAAGTTTTTTTGCCGCTTCTCTCGCTCCATTCCATGTAGCAATGTATTCTTCTCCCATAGAAAGTTGAATTATTGGTTTACAAGAACGTTGGTCTTTTCCGTTAAAGGAGTTATTGTACTCTTTTGAACACCATTCTAAATTTTCTGCTCTATTATCTGTTTTTACTTCGTTGATATGATTAACTATCTCAAGATTTTTCGGATTCTCGCAAAAAGCTTGTGCCACAACCCTATGAACATAAACACATTTTTTATTGAATTTTCCTGCAAGAAAAAGCATATAATATCCATTACCTTTATTTAAAACAGGTTTTCTAATTCTTCCCTTCTTTTCGTAATAAACGCCATGTCCTGCGTGAACCATCCTTGGGAGGCTTTTAATTCTTCCCTTATTTGATACTTCGTAAAATTTTTCGTAACCAACCACAGGCTTCCAGATTTCTTCCATTTACATTTCTCCTTTGTTTTTTCCTGATTCATACAATTCATTTAGAATATTATTCATCTTTCTTAAGACATCTGCCATAAGCCCTTCTATTGCATATGCAGCATTTGTATAAACCTCGTTATTTGCAGAAAATGTGCCACTCGCTAATGAATCCCAATTTATGAACACAATACTATAAAGTTTTTCTGCATCCATAATAAGGTCTTCAAACTCATTCCTTACTTTTAAAATTTCATTTTTCATGTATATTCCTCCTTCGTGGTGTTCATATTGAGCACTGTACTATATAATCATATTAGTGTACAATTTGAGCACTGTCAAGTATTTTTTTCAAAGGGGGAATTTCTTTGTTTTCAAAAAGACTCAATCTTGCTCGCAAATTCAGAGGATATACAGCACAACAAATGGCAGATTATCTTTCTATGGGATTAAGGGCTTACAGAAATTATGAAAGTGGTGACCGCTTTCCGTCCGCTGATGCCCTCATCAAAATTGCCGACAAGTTAGATGTTTCTATTGATTATCTTCTCGGTCGAGATGAGTGGCTGAAATCTCACGGAGTTTTCTTTGATGAATTTTGAATAAATCTTCTAAGGCATCCCACAATTCAATTCCTCCGAGCCTTTCGCCGCTTTCCAGAGATTTATAATATCGCAAACCAATGTCTAATTTATCCGCTACCTGCTGTTGTGTCATGCCCGCCGCTTGGCGGGCTTTTTTCAAAGTTTCACGCATTTCTCACTCCTCCTTATGCAATGTGCCGTTTCTTGCTTCCTCAACCATCTGCTCTTGGATAGCATCCATTTCCGCAAGAATCTGCTTTTTGCGGTTATACAGCCCTGCAATCTGCCGCTCCGTTTCTCGCAGATCCATGCTCAGTTCAAAATTTTTCTGCAAATAATCCTGTCTGTTCACCAGACTTCCTCCCTTCTGATGCAACCGTCACAACCGATGATTTCACCATGCTTTTTGTAGAAATAGTCGCATTTCACACTACCGCATACAGGACAAACCCGTTCTTCGGTTTCGTAAACCTCCACACTTTGGATGCAGCCATCGCAGCCAAGCGGTTCACTCCATTTATCAAAATAGAAATACTCGCATTTCCTGCTCCCGCAAATGATACATTCAGGGATGATTTCCTCCGCTTCCTCCTCTTTTCTGGGGTCTTCCGTGTATGTAAATGCCATCACAACACCTTCCTGCAAATCTCCGCAGGGAAGCTCTCCCCGTTTAAGTACCAGCAGTTCCACCAAGGGTCATACTGCCATTCTCCGCTTTTCAGCAAAGGCTCGCCGTCCACACGGTTGATCTGCATCGTGCCTGTCCAGTTTTCCATTGCATTTCCCTCCTGTTTCTGTTATTCTGTAATTGAATAATTATCCAGTCCCCGAAACGGTGCGCCAACACCTCTGGGGACGTTTTTATTTCTTAGGCAATTCCCTGCCGTAAAACACATTACCGATTGCAAAGGCAATCACCGTGCCGGAAATCAGATAAAGCATCATCCTGCTGTCGGGGTTCTCCAGAACCCATACTAAGCCGCACTGCGCCAGTAGCGTCCCGAAGAATACCACCGCCCAACGCAGCAGCCCCCGGCGAATGTAGAAAAACGTCCGTTTCCAGTTTCTCATGGTTTCACCTCCTCTCCCTGTTCCAGAGGGATGATGTTGTTCGGGTCGGACACATCGTAGCCCTCATACTTCCGCAGGAATTCCTCCACCGCTTCTCTGCGACATTTCAACTGCCCCAGCTTCAGAAACGGCAGCAGCCCCGCATCCTTCAATCCGTACACTCTGGTAGGGTTGCATTTCAAAATTTGTGCAACTTCCTTTACTGTATAAAGCATCGGCTCCATAAGAACACCTCCTTTTAGCGACCTCTTTTTCACTTTGCTTGACATTTTCAGTCTATTCACTTTCTTTGTTAATTAAAAAACAGCAACACATGAAAAATCACACCCATGTGTATTCTATAGCAACCATCTGCTGAAAATTTTGTCTTTTCATTAAAACACATACAATATATTGTTAACAAAAATACTTTCAATCAATATGTTGTATCTTTCCATAAAATGTGATATAATCGTCACATATCATAAAAAAAGGGGGGGGTGAGATTCATGGCAAATACCAAGCAGACAAGTAAATCTGTCGCTTCCACAGCATCTAAAATTCTGAAAGACGGCAGATACAGCAAGGCTTCTAAAAGCGTTGCAGGCAGTGCCTTGGCACAAACTAAAAAAACTAAATAACCTCACCAGCTGAGCAAGGTACCCTAACGCCTTGCTCTTTTCCATATTCATAGAAAATCTCAAGGAAATCTAAATCCGAAAAATACAGTCTATGTAAAGCGACTGCCTCTCGCAGATAAAATGGATATTGTCCCGAAAGTTTTCTCTGTAAAGTTTCTCTTTTTATCCCCAATTCCTTGGCTGCCTGTTTGACAGTGATATTTCTTTGCCTAAGCAGATGACGCAATTTTGTTTCCACTTACCTCACCTCCCTTTCGCTTGCACCTTTATTTGTTGTTTTTACACAACGCAAAATCTAAAAAAATTTTTTCAATTGGCTCCCCTAGTGCTTTTGATAATTTCAACATTGTATCTCCGTTTGGGATCACCTTGCCCGTTTCAATACTGTTTACTGTAGTCCTTGAAATACCGCACAAATTTGCCAGTTCATCCTGTGTTATATTTTTTTCTGCGCGTAAAACTTTTAGCCTGTTATTCATTCATCGTCCTCCTTCCTGTTGTTTTCATATTACAATACATTTTTCATTTTGTCAATCATAAACAACAGGAATTCCTGTATATTTCTATTTACTTTTTGTTGTTCGTGATTTACAATCTGTGTACGGAGGTGTTTTTTATGCACAACATTCTGGGAAATTATATCCACCGAAAAAGAGATGCTTTAGGTCTTTCCCTTAGAAAATTTGCTGAAAAATGTGAGTTGAGTCATACGCATATTGATAGCATTGAAAAAGGTATGGATTTTCGTACTGGAAAGCAAGTTCGTGTTACAACTGAAACTGTAGAAAAAATTGCAAAAGCTTTGGATATTAGTTTTGAAATTTTATCCGCTCTTAGTCTGCCCAGTACAGAAGATAAATTTGAATTCTATTACGATTACATAGAGAGAGAAGAAATGAAAGCTTCAGCTAATGAAGTTCTTTCCTCCTCCCTGTCCAACGTTCCACAAAAACTTAATGCAGCAGAACAAATTTTTAAAGCGTATTATTCCAGAAGCATAGAAAATTGCAAATTTGATATTCGACATGTTTCTTACTCTACCTTTGTTTCCATGTTGCTAAATCAGAAGTTCTGGAAAAACAAGCTTCCTTCTGATATTTACGACCTTCTTGTCTCTGAATACGGAAAATCTACCGGGATTCCCGAAGGTCAGACTTATTATCTTCTTGATGCAGCAAACACTAATGTAATCCCTCTTGCTCCATCAGCTCTCATTTTGGATTACACGAAGCATGAACAAAAAGTAATTAGGGCATATCGAAATCAACCTGATATGCAACCCGCTGTTGATAAAATTCTCGGGGTTTCCTCGGAACCGGATTACCTTATGCCTGTTGCCGCGCATAATGACAACCAGAGCAGCGACCAGTTAGAGAAAATGGAGCGAGATTTGGATAAATTTTAATAGGGAGGGATCTGTTATATGTGCAATTATGAAAAACTTCTGCATGATGCAAGTATGATAGGTCTTGAAGTAAAAGAAATTCAGTTTGAATCTGACGCAAAAGGACTTTGCAAGGGGCAAAAGATAGGCATCCGCAAAGACCTGTCAGATGCAGAAAAAGCCTGCGTTCTGGCAGAAGAAATCGGACACTATTATACAACTGTAGGCAATATTCTGAATCAGAAAAATACAGAAAACAGAAAACAGGAGATAAAAGCTCGCAAGTGGGCCGTTGATAAAATACTTACCATTGAGGATGTCTTTGAGGCAACTGAACATCCCTGCAGCAATCTTTTTGAAATTGCAGAGTACTTGGAAGTAACCGAAGAATTTTTGCTGGAAGCCTTAGAAATTTTTAAGAAAAGATACGGTCACAGCTATACATATAAGGGAAAAACAATTATTTTCTGTGATTACGGATTTTGTATAAAATAAAAAACTCCCCCTACCGTACCGCTAATACCATAGAGGGAAAAGAAAGTCGCTTACCAAGCAGCCTTCCACATCAAAAATATCACAATATGCAAACATTGTCAAATGATGTAAAAGGAGGGCATATTTATGGGAATGAGATTCCGCAAAAGTTTTAAAATCGCCCCCGGCGTAAAGCTGAACCTCAGCAAAAGAGGAATCGGTGTCAGTGCCGGCGTAAAGGGGGCGCGTGTCTCGCTCAATTCCAAAGGGCGTGTCACAAAATCCGTTGGCATCCCGGGGACGGGTATTTCTTATGTAAGCAGCAGTAAGTTGGGCGCATCCAAAAAGAAGGCAACCGCCAAGAAAACCTCTGCCAAGGCATCCACTGCATTTGCCGCAGAGAATCCTTCCGCAGATACCACCCCCACGCCGCCTGTTTCCGATAATTCTTCCCCCACCCCCGGCGGAAAGATGAACCCGAAAAGCATCCTGCGTTGGGTAATCTATATCGCAGTTATCTGCATCGCGACCCAGATCAGCAAAAAGCTGTGCTACCCTTCTATGTTCCTTGTTGGGCTGTTCCATCTGTTCCAAGCCAGAAAGACACTCGCCGATGAACAGAAGAAGAAAAAATCTATGATTCGCACCTGCTGCTTTCTGGTGTTTACGGTACTCGGATGCCTCGTGACGATACCCACGCCCAATGTGGAGACCATCAAGCTAACCGCAGATGAGGACACCATGGACATCAACGAAGAACAGTTGATTTCCTTTACATACACACCCAAGGACGCGGATGCCTCCAACCTCTCGCTTGAGCTGTCCGATGGCACGCTTGCAAAGGTGGAGCAGACAGAGGACGGCATTGTCCTGCATACGCAGGCAAAGGAAGGCACCTTTACACTGGTTGCCAAAAAAGGCTCTGCGAAGAGCAACGAACTGACCTTCCAAGTCATTGATAAGGAAAAAGCAGAGCAGGAACGCATTGCCGCTGAGAAGAAAGCCGAAGAAGAACGTATCGCAGCCGAAAAGAAGGCAGAGGAAGAACGTCTGGCGGCGGAGAAAGCGGAGCAGGAACGTATTGCCGCACAGCAGCAGAGTCAGGCACAGTCCCAGAACTCCGTTACGGTTTACGTCACCCCGACCGGCAAGAAATATCACTATAACAGCTCCTGCAATGGCGGCAGCTACTCCCCCACTACTTTAGATAATGCTATTAAAATGGGACTGACCCCTTGTAAAAAATGTGTTGGGTAAGCCCCACTAAATAAAAAAATCCCCCTTCCCTGTTGGCGCAGAGAAAGAGGATTTCAGGCGGTATTTGTATAACCACCTACTCGCAATAGGATTATACCACGATACCGCCTTATTTTCTATACCTATTTTTCAATTAAGGAGGAATGCTTATGAAAGGCGGAACACGAAAACGTGGTAAAACATGGTCATATTATTTTGATACCGCTCAGGTCGGCGGCAAAAGAAAGAAAATCGAAAAGGGCGGATTCCGTACCAAAAAGGAAGCGGAAACGGCTCTGGCAAAGGCTATCGCGGAATATGAAAACTCCGGACAAGTCTTTCAGCCTTCCACCATCAGCGTCAGTGATTATCTGGATTTCTGGTATGAGCAATATTGCAAAATGAATCTCACAGAAAATACGCAGCAGACCTACGCAACGCTGATCCACAGGCACCTGAAACCGCAGTTCGGTGCGTATTATTTAAAAAGCCTACAGGCGGCAGCCATTCAGGAATACATAAACCAGCTAAAGGCGCAGGGCTATTCCAAAGCGACCATACGCTCTATCTTTGTTGTCCTTTCTACTGCGATAGATTATGCTGTTCAGCCCTTGCAGTATATCCGAGAGAATCCCTGTCGGTTTGTAAAGATAGGTACTGTCGCAAAGCCGGTCAGAGAGCGCATCGTGCTGACGGATGCAGAATTTGACCGCATCCGGAAACGCTTTCCCGTTGGTTCTCGCTACTATATTCCGCTTATGATTGGCTGGAACTGTGGGCTGCGTATCAATGAGTGCTTTGCCCTCACATGGGACGATGTTGATTTTGAAAACTGCACGTTGTCTGTAGAGCGTCAGCTTATCCGCAGGAACATCAACGGCAATCTGGGGTTCTCCCTCAAAGAACCAAAGTACAACTCCAAGCGGAAAATAAAATTCGGGGAATCCCTTTACCGAATCCTCAAGGCAGAGAAAAACCGACAGCTTAAAAACGAACTGAAATATGGCGAATTCTACACAGTATATCAGCTTGTCGATTTTACGGACGAAAAAGGAGCGCCTCGACAGCGAATTGTCGGCACACAAAAAATCCTTTCCACAGACGCGCGGCGAATCAATTTTATCTGCGTTGATGAAAACGGAGAGCTGACAACCAAAAACAGCTTTGCCTATTGCCAGAGAGTCATCCGGCAGGAGCTTGGAATCAATTTTGATTATCACAGCCTGCGTCATACCCATGCCACAAAGCTGATTGAGGCAGGTGCCAACGTGAAGGCAGTTCAACAGCGGCTCGGGCACAAAAACATTGTAACCACAATGAATACCTACGTTCACCACACAGACGAAATGGCACAGACCGCAGCGGATTTATTTGAAAGCGTTGTAAATGGCTTGCCACCCAAATGAAATTTACGGTGGCAAATGGGTGGCAAATCTCCAAAAACATCAACCCAACACCGCAGAAACGCTGATAACACAATAAAGAAAACATTCGCATATTTTAACAAAGCCTTAAGTTTCTATTCACACTTTGTCCATATTTTTACAGTATACTACAAAAGAAGTCGAAAGGACGCCCCCTTTTACTTCCGCCTGCAGTCCCCTTCCCCGAAAGGCTGCAGGCACCCCTTCCCCTATTGGAAGAAAAATATTGAAAGAAAAAAACAGACAACTACCTATATTTGGTTTATCATAGTAATATACCCTCCCCTTTACAGAAAAAGCAGCCCAAACAGGCTGCTTTTTCTGTAAAATCGAAATCAGGGCACCCACATGCAACAACGCAGAGCCCATCTCAAAAATACTTCGTATTTTTTCGTTGTGGCGCTCGCCAAATATCTGCAATAAAAAGAACAGCCTATCATGCAAGCATGTAAGCTGTTCTTTTTTTGCAGATGCTTGGCTCTGCGTTGTTACATGTAGCTCTTTCTCCAGATGGATGGAGCGAAAAGCATAATAATCGGGAAAATTTCCAGTCTCCCCAGCAGCATATCCAAGCAAAGCACAATCTTTACGAAGCCGGAGAAGAAGGAAAGGTTTTCAACAGGCCCTGCCATAGCAAGTCCCGGTCCGACATTACTCAGGCATGTTGTAACCGCAGTCACATTCGTAATAAAGTCGAAATTATCCAGCGAAACCAGCATGAACGACCCCAGCAAAATGAGCACATACAGAATAATAAACCCTGTCACGCTGCGAATAGAATCCTCATCCACCTTATAGCCGTCCAGTTTAATCAGGTTAACAGAGCGCGGGTGCACAATATGGCTGATCTCCCGCCTAATCATTTTCAGAAGGATTACAAAACGCGAAACCTTAATACCGCCCGCAGTTGAACCGCCGCATGCCCCAAGAATTAGCAGGCAATACAGAAGCGTCTTGGAAAACTCAGGCCAGAGGTCGAAGTTTGCCGTTACGAAACCCGTTGTACTCATAATTGCCGCCACCTGAAAAATCGCATGGCGGAAGGCACCCTCCACTGTCGAATAATACCGAGAAATATCTATGGTAATCAACGCTGTCGCAATGCAGACAATGGCGATATAGCAGCGCAGCTCCTCATTTTTCCACACATTCTTAAAATCCTTCATCAGCATCAAATAGAACAGGTTGAAGTTCACCCCGAACAGCAGCATAAATGCCGTAATGACATATTCAAAATACGCACTATTGTATTCCGCAATGCTGCTATTTTTTACAGAAAAGCCGCCTGTCCCCGCTGTCGAAAGGGCATGCACCACGCTGTCAAAAAAGGGCATTCCACCTGCAAACAGCAAAATCATCTCCACCAGTGTCAGTACAATATAAATCGTATACAGGATTTTTGCTGTCGATTTTACCTTTGGCACCAGCTTGGAAACCAGAGGTCCGGGTGCCTCCGCCTTCATCAGATACATCGTGCGCTCGTCCCCAAGGGGCATAATTGCAAGCATAAATACCAGAATCCCCATACCGCCAATCCAATGCGTAAAGCAACGCCAGAACTGAATACTTTTCGGCAGAGTTTCAATCTCCTGCAAAATGCTTGCGCCCGTTGTGGTAAAGCCGGATACCGTTTCAAAAAAGCAATTTACATAGCCCGAAATAGAGCCGCTCAGATAAAACGGCAGTGCCCCCAGAACGGACATCACAATCCACGAAAGTGCAACCACAACGAAGCCCTCTCGCCCATAAATCCGCTTATTTTCCGGCTCACGGCTGACCAGAACCGTCCCTACCATCAGGCAGGCGATAATGGTTGCGACAAATGCCGATGCCGCCTTTACCTCCTGATACCATATAGAAACAAAGGCAGGCACTGCAAGCAGGGCAGCCTCTATTCGTATGATATTGCCCAGAATATAGGCAATCATATTAAAATTCATAACCCTTCACCAAATTTCAATTTATTATTTCAAAATATCCTTCAAGTCCGTCAAATGCTTATTTCTGGTAATAATAATCACGCTGTCATCCACCTCAATCATGTCATTACCGCCCGGAATAATAACTCTGCCATTGCGGATAATCGTTGCCACCAGAACCTCGCTTTTCGTCTTCAAATCCTTGAGCGGCACACCCACTACGCTGGATTTTTCTCTTACCTTGAACTCCAATGCTTCAATTTGCTCATTTACCAGCTTATGCAGCGTTTCTACGTTACTGCTCCCTGCGGAATTCTGCATCGCGCGTACATAACGGACAATATTATTTGCCGCAATCATCTTCGGCGAAATAAAGCCATCAATATCCAGCGCATCCAGAATTTCATCAAAGGAAATACGGTTGATTTTCGCAATCACCTTGGAAACCTTTTTCGCCTTGGCATAAAGCGCAACTACGATATTTTCCTCATCCATCCCCGTCAGGCAGACCAGAGCATCCGTCTTTTCCAGACCCTCCTCCTGCAGGGTTTCCTTATCCGTCCCATCTCCGTGAATCACAACCGCTTCCGGCAGCGCCTCACATAGATATTCACAACGCTTATAATCCAGTTCGATAATTTTTACGCGCACATGAGAAAGAATCAGCGCTTTCGCCAGATAATACGCCATTCTGCCGCCGCCCAGAATCATGACCGATTTTACCCCCGTACGGAACAGACCGATGGTACGGAAGAATTTTTCAATCTCACTATGTGATGCGGTCAGGTTGATTTTATCCCCTGCCTGCAATACAAAGTTACCGTTGGGGATATGCACCTCTCCTGCTCTCTGCACCGCGCAGATCAGAACCTTTACCTGAAACTCCTTATAAATCGCCCATAGAGGCATCCCATCCAGCACACTGTGGGGCGGAATCTTGACCTCTACCAGTTCCACACGCCCTCTCGCAAACACCTCGATTTTCAAAGCAGAGGGGAAGCGCAAAAGACGCAGGATTTCCGTTGCCGCCGCAAATTCGGGGTTTACCGTCATGCTCAGTCCAAGTTCTTCCTTCAATTCGTTAATCTGCTCATAATATTCGGGGTTACGTACACGGGCAATCGTATGCGGCACGCCCAGCTTTTTCCCCAGCAGGCAGGCAAGCATATTTACCTCATCCGCGGAGGTTGCCGCAATCAGCAAATCTGCCTCAGGCACACCTGCTCTTTTCTGGACAAGCATGCTTGCGCCGTTCCCCTCCACACTCATAATATCCATCGTATTGGAAGCATTATTCAGAACACTTGTATTATTATCAATTACAATGATGTCATGTCCTTCACCGGAGAGCTGTCTGGCGATAGTGCCGCCGACCTTACCGTCCCCTACGATTACAACCTTCATGCTGTATCCTCCTTATCCTTTAAGGAAATTTTCTGACATTCTTCAATCCATCAAGCTATCATATCACTTTATTCCCAAAATGTATATACTTATTAAAAACATTGATAAAACAAGGTGTTCTATATGTATTTTTTATTTCTACACCAATTTCTACACCAATTTTAAGTTTTTTTCTATTGCTTCGATTTCCTCCAGTTTGGATTCATCCGTTACATGAACATACAAATTCATCGTCATTTCAATTTTGCTATGACCTAGGATTGCTTGCAGCGTTTTAGGGCGCATACCACTTTCTATACATCTCGTAGCGAATGTGTGCCTTAGCAAGTGAATTGAGAACTTTCTCATTCCCAATCTATTGCAAATAGCATATATTCCTTGATTATACGCTGACTTTTGAATTAGATTTCCGTTTTTGTTCAGAAAAATATAATCTGCATACTGGATTGGAATAATTTTGTTTTGAGAATTCTTCTCTTTTTGACTATATAAAATATTGACAGCTTCTTTTGTAAGCGGTATCTCCCGATGCCCGCTTTTTGTCTTTGGTTCTCCGATTACAAACCCTTGTTTCGCGACCTCCGATGCACTTCTCTGTATTTTTATTTTTCGATTTAAAATCTACATCAGACCACTTTAACGCAATCAATTCTCCAACCCGAATCCCGGTTTGCAGCACAAACGCATATCCATTATAAAATGATGATTTTTCTGATTCTTTTAAGAAAGTTTTTTGCTCATCAACAGTTAGTGCTTCTCGCGCTTCTGTTTTTTTACCACCAGTTGCTTTCACATTCCTTCTTACAGGATTTCTTTCTATTAAATAATTTTCGACAGCACATTCAAAAACACTCCACATTAAATCTCTATGCACCTTAATGGTAGATGTCTTATGCCCTTCATTCATCATATTTAGTACTTTCTGACAATGAATCGGCTTTACGTCTTTTAATTCCATATTCCCAATAATTGGAGAAATAGAAAAGCTCCACATACTTCTGTAGTTTCTTTCTGTTATAATTCTTATGCTATCTCCCTTTACTTCATTTATCCAGTAGTCAAACCACGCATCGACTGTTGGAGAGTCAGAAAAGAACACATCACCATGTTCATCCTCAAACTGCGCATCTGCCATCCATGCCCTGCACTCCTGCAACTTATGAAAGTATTTCTGTTTTCGTTTTCCAGATTTTGTTGTAAAACGTCCTGTATACATTCCGTCTTTCCGTTGGCTGATACCAACGCCTAATTCTTTACCTCTAAGGTCTTTTCCCATCGTTACACACCCTTTCATTTTGAGAAAAGCCCCATACAGCTTCATACTACCATACGGGGCTAATTTCTGTCTATATCTCAACAGTATTTTCAATAAACTTGTCGAATTCCTTTCGCTTAATGAGCTTTCTGTTCCCGTTTGTAAGAGCAAAAGTGCATCTTGGGTTATTCGCAAGTTTTCTGAGCGTTGCCGTTCCGATATTGCTATAGGCGGACGCTTCATCAATCGTCATTGTAACTTTCTGCCAAATCGGCACTTCTGGTTTCGACATATCCTCAATCCTTTCTATTTTCTTATAAATCTTCCTCAAAATGCGATTCACCGTAGATGATGATATTTTCATCGTGTCCGCTATATAATCAATAGGGGAACCGTTACTGGACAGTTGAAATACCATCATCTCATCCTCGGTAAAATTGGCGTTCTCTATAATTTTTCGCAATTCTGGCTTTGTCAAATCTCGCAAAGCCAATTAAGAGTACCCCCTTTATGTATTCTCGTTAGACCAAAGCAATTTCTTATTCCCTTTCTTGTCGGTCTGAAAAATAGTATCCTCAGTCATTTCGATTCCAATTTCAGCCTTTACCACTTCCTCAATATCATCAAGACAAAGGTGCTTATCCCCAACATCAGCCCATAACTGTTCAAAAGCAACCAATGCCTTTGCGCACCGCTCCGGACCGAAACCAAATTTATCATGCAGAACCAACAGCATAACCAGTTCCATTTGAGAGTCTAAGCCATTATTTATGACTTTCTGCATATTCTCGATAGCCTCTGTCTTTGCTTCTTCAATGATTCTTTTTTGCTTCTGATACCGTTTTTTCTTTTCAATCTGATTCAGATTCATCTTTTACGCCACCTTCGCAAGCCACAGAAAGAAATTTGTCCACCCTTTTCTGCGCTTCCGGCGGCAGATTTTCGTAAAAGCTAATTTCTTTGACTTCTTTGACTTGGTATCCACATCTTTCTTTCATTCTCTCCATAGCCTTGATGGCAAGAAATGCACCGTTGATAGCTACATGATACGCAGCAGGCAATCCGCTTTCCTCGTCACGCGCGTCATGGTCTTTTTGGTAAGTAATCGTATGCCGCAGCAGAGCAGCTAACAATCTATCATCGGAAATATTGCGCCATGATTCGATACCTTCAAGACCGTATTTCTCAACAGCAAATTCACGAACCCTTGCCAATGGTTCTAAAAGTTCCAACGGCACAAGGTTAAGTTGCGGTTTTCCTTCATCAGATTTTACGATTGGCGTTTTCATAAATCTTCCTCCGTTCTGGTTTTTATCTGATACTCATTGCCTTTATTTTCTCTAATTCTGCATGAACGGTGTCCATAACAGAATCATCCACTACTCTTTCCTTCTTCTCCTTGCCTTCAATCAGCAGTTTGCTCTTTTCGTCAAACGCATTAGAAAGCTGCTTAATCCTATCCTGCATTTCTATTCTGGCAGGATTTTCATTATTAGAAAGCAAATTCCGCACTTCTGTTGGCAGCTTTGCGCTTTCGTCTTTCTGCATCAGCACAAGCCGGTATGACCGCTGAAAATTACTCATAACTACTGTCTCGTTATAATCTTCATCCGTAGCCCAAATGTGTAGCTGTTCTGGCGTTCCGATTGCACGTTGAATAATTGCAGGAAGTTTCAAAAATTCCTCGGTATATCGGTATCCGCTGTTTCTAATCGCCATACTGACTAACGACCACGCCTCCATTTCGTTCAATTCCTGCGGTTTGCTAACGGAATGAACCATATCAACCAACTGCCCGATTGTCGGTGCAAATCCGCTTGTATCGGACAGGATATAGGATTTCAACGCAACCGAAATCTGCTGATATGTATAATCTGAAAGCATCATTCCCCAAACCTCCGTTGTTTCTTCGATATTCTTTGGTCTGAAATTCTGAAAACAGTTATACATGATACGCAGGATTTTCTTCGTTTCCTCTTTTGTCAGCACAAAACACACCCCCTAAAAATTCCAGTTTATATCGCTACTGGAAGCCTTCCCGATTTTCTCCCAAACAATACCTTGATATCCGCTTGAAATGCTTTCATTTATTGCCGTTGATACCGCCGTATCTCCGTACTGTGTTGATTTTTCGGATATTGTTTTTAAAAGTGTCCGCAAACCTCTTTCTTTGTACTTGAAATTTCTCTCTCCCTTGTAGGCTATCCAGTCCTGCACCGATTCCAGAAGATAATCGGAAATAGCAAACTCGGAAACCATGTCATTCAGCATATCCGCAGAAGATACTTTCTTTACAGAAACGGAAGGAATACTTTTCGGTTCTTCTTCCGTCTGGCAATCGTCCGCACTGCCTCTAACCTTATTTACCGTATCCATAACGTACCGCCTAAAATCATCGGACTTAATATGCTTTGCAACATTCTCAACTCCTGCAAGCGTTTTCTCTGACTTGCTCCAGTTGTATTTGTACCATTTGAGAATCAAGACTTCCTTTGTTTCCGCACAGTACCGAATCACGCCATGCACATTTTCAAAACGCCTTATCAGCCTTGAAATTGTGTCCTTCGTATATCCTGTATGGTGCGATATTTGATTAAAACTGACCTCATAGCAGCCGCAGATGTTCGTCTGTGGGTTTGTCAGAAGATAAGCATAGAAATACTTATCCTCTGGCGTGAAATCATCCTCGACCTTGCTGTCCGTCCAGAACGATATATGCAAATTCCTGTATATTGCCATAAACAACACCACACTCTTATTTATTGTTGATTTTCTCGTTAAGATTCATACTTTGTACTCCTGTTCCATCCCTCCCTCGGCTTCTCGCACCGTTCAAATTCAACCACCCAAACCCAAGGGTTAGCCGCCCATCCGCAACGGCCAATGTCGGATTTTTTGATGGTGGAATCCCATACATCGGGAAAACCAAGTGCTGTTGATGTATAATCGAAACATCCCTCTGCTTCTGCATCATCATCTGTCATATCCTGCAAGCGTTCCACCCTAACATCCGTCACCTTCAGCCAGATACGAGCAGCTTCTTTCGGCATGTGAATTGATGGATGCCATATATGGCTATCATTTTTAAAGCCACTTTCTGCTACTTCGTCCGCTCTAAAAACATACTGTTTATCTGAATTTAAAGCAATTGGATACCCCCAAGTTTCCAGGACATACAGAATATCGCCCGGCTGGTACGGCAATTTGTAAAATCCTTCGCCGTATCCATCGGCATACACCCCCCTGCAAGATATACAGCCTTTTGGTGTAAACATGGTATACCCCCACATCGCATCATCAGGGATAGCACCTTTCACAATCCGCCGAGCGCATGTCTTTCGTCCATCCAGAATCGCTTGTACCATTTCTGTATTAAATAAAATCGGTTTAATTGCCATTTTGTCATTCCTCCTCAATCGGTGTGTTCCAACATTTTATACAGTTCGAGATACATCCGTCATCTCTTTTGAGTCCCAATTCGTTTACACACACTTCCGGAGTTCCATCATCCTCCATTAGTGCATTTGGGTAGTGTTTCAAAAACTCTGTCAGTCTTGTTTCCGGCGGATGTTCCTCCGACCATTTTTCTACAATAGAAACTGCAATCTCTGAATACACTCTCTGCAAATCGCCACACGCGAAACCAGTTGGGTTTTTTCACTGCTAAGCGGACAATCAGAGCAATCAATACTGCACTTTTTCGTCATTCTATTTTTTTCTTTCAAGAATTTTATTGCGTCCATGTTTATCCCTCCTGTCCCCATTCTTCGTTACACCATTCATCAACGCCCAATTCAAGCCACTGTTGGAAATCGTCCAAAAAGAAATCTTCTAAATTTTCTCTGTTAAAAGTACCTTCTTTCCACTTGGTTCGTTTCCAGTCATTAACAACCTTTTCGATAATACCCATGATAAAGATATCTTGCGCCAGATAACTTTCAAAAATATTCGTGTGGTCTACTGTTTTATTTTCCATTTCTATCACTCCATACAATTCGGGCAGAAATGTTCCCATTCGCCCTCATTCTTTTTGCAATCTCGTATATTACTGGTACGGTCACGCCGTTCCCTGCCTGTTTATATAACTGGCTGTCACTGTTTACCAATTCAGCCCTATTGAAATATTCATCCGACCATCCTTGCAGCCGGAAACATTCTCTCGGTGTCAGTTTGCGGATAGCAATATAGCACTGATATTTTTCGTACCAAATGGCATAAAACGCCATTCCGTCAGGCGTTGAAATCATAACTCCGTGCCGGTCCTGTCCGGTCAGAGTAAACATTGGCTCTCCATTTCCCTTCATTCTTCTGCCGTTCTGTCTTTTTTCTGCTCTGTCCGGAGTAAGTACAGGAACGCAAATGCCACTTATTTCCTTTCGCCTGTTGCAAACGCCTTTATGGTATCTCGCTTGCAAGCAAAACGCCTTATCATAAGTTTGTATTCCTGCACTTTTTGACATATCGCAAAATACGGGCATGGCGGTATAATGACCTCTTCCGCCACCTTGCCCTGTGTCTAGCGATTCTGTTATCCCTTCCGGAGAAAACACTTGCATATTCCTGCGGAATCCCTCTCTATGTGCGATTATTTGAACACTATTTTCTCTGTCTGCTCTTTCGATAGGAAATACTTTTGTGGTACTTCTCCCTCTAAGATGTCCGATAACGAAAACTCTTTCCCTGTTTTGTGGGACGTAATCGGCAGAGTTGATAACTTGCCACTCTGCATCGTACCCACTTTCGTCCAGCGCAATGAGAAGTTTAAGGAAGTCCGTTCCCCCATTAACGCTAAGTAGGTTTTTAACGTTCTCAATGAATAGGTATGTGGGTCTATCTTTTTCTTCGAGGTCTTGCACAAGGCGCATAACTCTGAAAAATAGGCTGCTTCTTGCTCCGTTAAAGCCAAGCTGCTTTCCGGCAACGCTGATGTCCTGACAGGGGAATCCGAAACACCAGCAGTCTGTTTTCGGTATGTCCTCGGCGAAAATCCGTCTAATGTCATTTGCATACCATTCTCCATGCCTGTACTCCTCCTTTCCTGCTTCTGCCACTCTTTTGTTTTTCGGCAACGTGCTTATGTACTCTCGATCCTTTTCCGTCATAAGGTGCATGGCTGTGTAGCTGGCTACTGCAAATTTATCAAATTCACAGAATCCCACACACTCATGTCCCGCCAGCTCCATCCCTCTGCGGAAACCACCGACACCAGAGAAGAAGTCAATGAATTTCACGAATCCACCTCTCCTTTCATCAACTCCATAAACTTCTCATACTGCCGTTCTGAAATCTTGTTTCCCCTCTTATCCTCTCTAATTTCGATTGTGAGGTGCTTTTCGGCAATATTCGATAATTCCTTCGCAAGATTCTTTCTGCCCTGTTCCAAGCCATCACGATATCCCTTGGCGGCTTTATATTCCGCAATCTGCGATTTGCCCTCTCCCTGTGAGCCACTTGTCTTGTTCCGCAACTGATAACCACCATCAGCATATTTCTTTATCCAGTGCTGTTCCGCACTATCCAACTCGGTGTCTTTGTAAAGCATGAAACCGATTTTCCATCCGTACTGGTTTGTTTCCGCATCATACAAGCCATGTTTTTTCAGTGAAAGGTCGATATGCTGATAGCCGACAAGATGTTGTGCAAGTCTCGTCAGAATATGTACCGCTTGCCCGATATATGCGTATTTGAATCCGTTTTCATCAATTCTTGTTAGGAAATAAATTCCGCTATCCTCATTCAATTTTGGATTTACTTTCAGCAAGCGTTCCTTGTTCTTCTTCTCAATAGCCTTCGCTTTCTTGAATTTCTGATAGTCCATCTTTCCACCGCCTTACAAATGCAACTGCATTTCTTCTTTCACAACAAGCATTTCATCTTTTGCTCGTCTGTAAAATTCCTTTGAAATTTCAAATCCGTACGAGTTTCTTCCGCACTCCATAGCCGCTCTCAGTGTCGAACCACTACCAGCGCAAGGGTCAATCACGATGTCCCCTTCGTCCGTAAAAATTTCAATCAGTTTCTTAATCACCGCTACGGGTTTCTGCGCTGGATGAATTTTAGGAATCTCTTTTCCGTCCTTCTCCCATGCGAACCAATTAAAAATCATCCGTCCTGTGCCGCGAATATTCTTCCCGTTCTCGTCCTGCTGACAGCCGTTTCTAAACTTTGGTAACCTTCCACGATAAAATACAAGGTCGTATTCTGTCGCACCTACAATACGCATATTCGCCTTTAAAACCTGCGGACTGTAATTTTTGCAGAAAACCAAAGGTATGTAGTTTACAAATCCATGCTTTTTAGCAGCGTTTATCAGTGTCGGCATCTGCTCAAAACTGCAAAAAACAATCATGCACGGGCTGTTGCTGCTTCTGCCACGTGATACGGTTTTCGTATCTTCTTTCTTCAACAGTTTGCTGCAAAAATGAAAATACTCGTACAGATTGAAATTAAAATCTGTATTAAAAGCTGCTTTTCCGGCAAGTTTGCTTTCGCCGTTTTTATTGTCCCCACCTTTATACCACATGGGATTACTACCGTAGAAATTCGTACCCACGTTGTAGGGGATATCGGCAATAACAAGTTGTGCTTTCGGGATGCCGTACCGCTTATAATTTTGGAAATTGTCATTGAACAATTCTGTTTTGATGTCTTTCAAATCCATAATCTTACCGCCTTTTCCGATTAACCTCTTTCTCAACTCTTTCAAATTCTTCATCAGATATTCCGAATATCTCAATATAGTCATATTCCGGCGCGTACAACACCAATATATTGTCCTTCTTATAAATAGGCACCATGAAATCGCCCACAATATTCGGAGTATCAAACATTTGTATCCCTTTTTCAAAATTCTCTTTCAAAAAAACGATTAAATTTTCTATTCTCAAAATCAGTCTCCACCCTTCTTATTTTTTAAAACGGCAAATCGTCATCTTCAATGGTATTGTCAATGGGATAAAAACCATCCGTGTTACTCTGCGATTTCGGCGCATCACTTGTCTGCCCTGCACTGCTGCTTGCCGCTTTACTCTCGGCAAACTCGAAAGATTTCACGATAAAGGATACCGTGTTCTGTTTCTTCCCTTCCCTGTCAGTGTATTCATTCTGCGCAGCTTCGCACTCAAGGATGATTTTCGTACCCTTCTTAACAAATTCATCCATTGTTTCCGCCGTTTTGCCGAAAGCAGAGATATTGAAAAAGCTCGTTTTCTTCTTATCCCCATATCCACTCTCAACCGCAATGGAGGTTCTTCCGACCGCAAGAGGATTTGCGGACTGCGTGTATCTGAGTTCAACATCTCTTGTCGTTCTACCGACAAAAATACATTTATTCATTTCTGCTTGTCCCTCTTTCTTCTAAAGTATTCGTTCTTCCGGTAATCCGCCTGATTTTCGATGAACGCCTTCTTTTGCATTTCTTTTTTATTTTTCAAATGCTTCTGATTCCAAATCGTGAATATCTCGCATTTTGAATGACATCCAGCGTTCCTTCCTTCGCATCCATAGCAGGGGCAAATGCCGTCCTTTGCCTTGATATTTGCATTTAAGGAAAACTCATACCTTCCCATCGCTCAACCACCACCCGTCATTACGCCCTGCAACGTACACATTCGCCGCAGGACACGCTTTTTTCATACGCTCGATGAATTTATCAGAATCGGCATTATCTGCTGACAGATGGCACATTATGACGTTCTGCAAGGAATCAGAATTATTCGCCCTTACAAAGTCACAAGCTGTTCCAATCTCCAAGTGACCGCCGAAAATATGATTCTTTTTCCCCTCGTTATCTGGATAAATCATATTCCTGTCATAATTCACGCCGAGAAGAATATGGTTTATATTTTTGAACCGCCATTTGACAATAGCCGTATCAGTGATATAAAGCATTCTTCCCATTTCTTTGTGCATAATCAGAAAACCGAATATCGGGCAATCCGTTCCGTCTGCATCTGTGTGTGTCCATCTGCCGCCAATCGTTGTAAGGTCAAACGCCTGCACTCTAAAACCAGAAATATTTTTCAAGCCGATGTCGCTTTCGTTTTCATACGGCTTTAAAACAGGAACACCCATTCTTTCAAATTCATTGACCGATTTTGAGTGGTCAGCGTGTTTATGGGTAACAATCGCACCGACAACATCAGAAATTTTCCAACCGATTCCTTTCTTAATTTTCTTTTCGTTCTCCCCCAAGTCCAAAAGAAGAATCTCTCCTGTGTCTGCAATAAGTGCGTGGCAATTTCCGCTTGAACCCGTTGCTATCGTTTTTAGCAGCACTTTCGCACCTCCTAACGATTATTCAATACCATCAACATGGTATCTTCCGTATCCACTACTTCTACCACTTCCGATACCGTTGCCAAATCCTGCAAGATTGACAATGTTTACAATCTGTTCCAAAGAGAAAGCGTTTTCGGTGTACTGGATTGTAAATGCAGCTTTCCAACCGCTAAATCTGTTAAGGTGTACTAATACTGGAGAGCCTTTTTTGGGAGACATCAGTTTTTCGTCAATATGATGTTCTGCAAACTGAATTGGTATCAAATCTCCCTTTGCGATAATGTTTACTCCTGCATTAAACTTCGTTGCGTATGTATCAATTTTGTTCTGTACAACAGCCTGTCCGAAAGATTTTTTCAGACCGAATCCGGTAATACATGGTGCGTTTTCTTTTAATGCCTGTAATAGTCCTTCTTCCGAATAATCTTTTGGCTTGCCGTTGTACCAGTGCATAGAAGTGATGATTGCTTCCCATTGATTAGGCTTTGCTGTGTCTTTCGCCTTATCCTTACGCTTGTCAATCAAATCCTTTGCGCTTACATCGTTCATTTTATTAAGAATCAAGTCTCCATCTCCTGCGATTTTGATTGTTGCGGTTTTGATGTTTAAGGGCTTGATTTCGATTACCTCTGTTTTAGCCATTTTTGTTTTCTCCTTTCATTTTTGTTACTGATAGAACACTTTGTAGGCGATATAATATTCTGCATTGTCTTGTATTTTCTTTTGCTTTACTGTTCTTTTCTTTAATATGCTGGCGGTATCATACCGCCTATAAAATGCTCTATCAGCGTGTTCCTATAATCAAGCGCTTAGCAAGTGAGATAAAGTGTCCTATGTTGCGCTTTATTTTCCTGTTTTATTTTGACCTGTTTTTCGATGTTTTATAAAAAGCTGTTATATAATAGGTGTTATCTCACCTGTTAAACACTTGAAAATAGGTTGTTTTTTAATATGCTGTCTGAAATTTTCCTGTTATGTTCTGTTTTATGCTATATATCAAACAGTGATTAAATCAATCTGCTCAAATACCTGTTCCAACTCGGAAAGTGTCTTATATTTCAATCTGAAACTTTCCAATTCCGATAATGCTCTTTTAAGCAAATCCTCATATTCATTCTGGTTCTTTACAAATGTCCTTGTTGGCTGATAAACCGTATCAGATGTCCTACTCAATACCCTTACTGGCGGTGCATCTGCGTTTTTAGGAACTATATACAACATCCTAATGACATTGCCGGCTTGTATTGTTCTGTACTTCTCCGCTGCTGAATCATTGTCCCACTCAAAGCATTTATGTAATTCTGAATTTTCATCTCTTGCAAAATCAAGGATTGCTTTCGGAGTAATCTGTTCCAGAGAAGAAATCTCTCTGTAACATTCGTTTGCATCAGCTTTAAAAATACCATCAACCCTCCATTTTACATTTTCGCTCATCATCACACCTCGCTATCCTGCGGAAACCGAAAGACTTTTGGATAATTGAAAGCGAAATAATATTCACTGCTTTTTGCCTGTTTGTAATTCCCGTATTCCGTCCTCAACATTTCCATAGCCTTTTCGGCTTTTTCTTTTTTCGAGTATTCAGCTAATTCCCAAATAGTACCAGAACTTACTGCATAAGCAATAATCGTCCTTTCATCATCGCAGTCGATTGAAATTGAAATCTGTTCATACGGCAAATCAATTTTTCCACCCTGACTAATAATTCTCATAAATCATCCCTCCTGCAAAATTTCCCCATCAATGATGGTTTCCTCGTCAAAATCAACGGCATTTGCACTTTCCACAACATCATCCTGTGTCTGGCGGTATGCATCATCCAGTTCGATTTGTGCCTGTCTTGCCATCTGGTCATAATTTTTTGGATACTTTCTTGTTGCATTGTTGCACATTTTTCGCTGAATCATGCTTTCTGGTGTATCCAACCATGCGCCGCTGATAAATGGCTTTGCGACCTCGCACTCCAACATATCATCAACCGTAGCGCACGCTCTCAATGCGTTCAGAATTTCATCCTTCTTGGCTTTGATTTCCTCTTTCTGTTTATCCGTTGCCTTGTATCTATCGGCACAAATGCCGAATGTAGCGTTCATCATATTTTGCTTAACATGAGCCAAAAGGTTGACCTTTACGCTTGCCCTATCAGCTGTCAGATAAGTTACTGTGCCGTCCGTCAATTTGACTGGATATACCACCCGAACCGCTTTATCGGATAATCCGTTTTCTTCCCATTCTGGCGGTGTCAGCTCCAATCCCTTATGTTTGGGTGGGATATAGGTATCCCCTTCTTTGACTACCCAATATGGATAAACTTGTTCGACATCCTTGCCGTAATGAGAGAGAAGGGAATCATATCCTGCACCCTCGATACCCATTTCAACAACCTTTACCCACTCGTTCCCACGCTTTACATTTCTAAGTTGGAAATAACATTCTCTCGGATATGCCGCAGGGTTCAATTTCAGCCCTGCACAGTTTTCAACGATGCCCCTCAAGTTGCTTGTATCGAGAGAGTTCATGCTCGCTTTTCCATCGTTCTTCACGAGGTTGTAAATGCTGCCGACCGCCTCCATAGCACATTTTCTGGAATATTCATCAAAAATAACGCCGCAAGCCTCATAGTCTTTTGCAATCAATCCTGTAATTTCGTTGCTCCACCGACTTAATGCCGTTGTAAATTCCTTCTTTTCTGCCACCTGTGTATTTTCAGCCATTATTTCATTCCTCCTCCAACGGTCTGTTCCAACATTCTTCGCATTCTTCTGAAACAAATTGTTCGTCCGTATCTAAAAAGCACTCTTTATTTGTCGCATATCCCAACGAATGAGGGCAAATTTCCGGAAATTTGTTATATGCCAGTTCGGCTTTCGGATACTTCTCCAAGAAATCCTGCAAAAGTGTTTTTCTTGGATGTTCCTCAGACCACTTCTTCACGATGGCGACCACTTTTTCTATATCATTAAAAACCCACTTACAAGGCATACAACTGCGAGATGAAGAATCTTCCATTGGGCAATCACTACAAAACGGATACTTTTGACACATTCTATGCCATTCTCTCAAAAACTCTAACGCCTTCATTTCTGCCATTCTGCATCGCTCCTCACATGCTTCATATGTCTTCTCGAAAATATCTGGTTTACAGGGATAAAGTTCTCCCTTCACGCCGCGAATCACATAGTCCCCAACACTCACATGGTGTGTCCCCTCTAATGTATCAATATAGAGTTCAATAGGCGGTTTTTCTCCATCCTCACTATCGTAGTGCATGATGCCATTTTCAAAGGCATTTACAGCCCAATCAGGGACATAATATTTACCATCTGCACCTTTTAAATCTCCATCATATTTAAACGCTTCAATTACCACGGGTTTCTTTCTGTATTTCATGCTCATTCCTCCGCTTCCTTAATTTCTCCATCTTCCAACTGATACCATGTGTCCTCTTTATATGTATCCCCATCAATCTGGATTGCTTTGTAATTGACGATTTCTCCTTCATTGTTTCGCTCCACCATAACAATCAAACTTCCGATACCGCCTTTAGCTTTGCTATCGTTTTCGGAAATCATAATGGTGTGTTTTCCGCCTGCCAGTTTAGACCCGTCTCCGCCTGCCAGTGTGGCCCCGTCTCCGCCTGCCAGTTTAGACCCGT
>ERZ779843.676-NODE-676-length-48884-cov-17.151201_pt1 | contig 48884 bp, 40 predicted proteins | sample MGYA00511560_ERZ779843 | MGnify/ENA primary metagenome ERZ779843 (study PRJEB29588, sample SAMEA2158062) | human gut metagenome | biome: human gut; feature: human-associated habitat; material: faeces | place: Denmark | collected 2008/2010 ... | reverse complement strand
TGCTGAGTCTGCACGGTCAGAACAAGGATGCGCTGGCGAAGACGAAGGTGGGTGCCTGGGAGTATGACATCATCGGGACGTGGTATAAGTGTAACATGACGGATGTGGCGGCTGCCATTGGTCTGGTGCAGATGGAGCGTTACCAGGGGATGCTGGAGCGTCGCCGCGAAATGATAGCGCGCTATGATGAGGCTTTCCGATCGCTGAATGTGGCGGTGCTGCATCACTATGGTGCGGATTATGCTTCTTCGGGGCATCTGTATCTGGTGCGCCTGCTGGGCAAGACGCGCGAGGAGGCGAACTGGGTGATAGAGCAGATGGCGGAGCGGGGCATTGCCACGAATGTCCACTATAAGCCGCTGCCGATGATGACGGCCTACAAGAAGTTGGGCTTCGACATCAAGGATTTCCCGAATGCTTATCATTTGTTTGAGAACGAAATCACGTTGCCGTTGAATACAAAAATGACGGACGAGGATCTGGAGTATGTGATCGAGAACTTCGTCGATATTGTTACTCGTTTGTAATATTCATTTAAGGGCTTGGAGGCAAAGAGACTGTTGCTTTGCCTCCAGGCTTTCTTCTTTGTAAATATGAAAAGGTTATTTGATATCGTTGCTTCTGGGCTTGGTCTGATCGTACTGAGCCCTCTTTTTTTAATACTTGCTATATGGATTAAACTGGACTCTAAGGGGCCTGTTTTTTATCGTCAGTTGCGTGTGGGTAGAAACAACAAGGATTTCAGAATATTCAAGTTTCGGTCTATGCGAGTGGGGGCGGACAAAGGGTCGCTCGTCACAATTGGTGGGCGTGACCCCCGTGTCACTCGGTCGGGGTATTATATCCGCAAATATAAGTTTGACGAGCTGCCACAGCTGATAAACGTGTTCATTGGCGATATGAGTTTGGTGGGTCCTCGCCCAGAGGTGCGTCATTATGTGAATTACTGGACACCTGAGCAGATGCATGTGTTGGACGTTACCCCTGGTATCACAGATCCAGCAAGTATCATGTTTCGTAATGAAAATGAGCTGATGGAGAAAGCGGAGGATCCTGAGGACTACTACATCCATGTGATTATGCAGGAGAAGATAAAACTGTATTTGGAGTATGTGCAGAACCATTCGTTTTTTTATGATATAAAATTGATCTTCAAAACGTTTAAGGTGATTGTGACAGAACGATAAAACAATCGGTTTGGTAAACAGTCGGCTTTGTGTTTTATATAGTAATACCAAGAGTTAAAATGCTGGTTGGATAATGAATATATTGGAGTTTGACAAGAATTTCCTAGGAGCATTGTTTGAGCAAGCTATGGGAAGTCCTCTACGTCGGCATGTGTGTGATTTGCATACATCGCCGAAGGATGCTGGGCAGCGTGCGCTTTGCGCATTGCTGCCCAGTACGGTTGTGCCGATTCGTCGGCATAAGGAGACGGCGGAAACGGTCATCGCTTTGTGTGGCAAGTTGGACGTGGTGCTCTACGAGGAGGTCGTGGGGTATGAGTCGGTCACTCCCCATGGGCTCCCGCTGGGAATGGATGCGCAGGACGTAGTGCGCAGAATCGATTACTGCGAGGTACGCCGCCTCCGTCTGTGTCCTGCTGAGGCTCGGTATGGGTGTCAGATCCCGGATGGGGTATGGCATAGCGTGGAGGTGATAGAGCCGTGCGTCATGTTTGAGACTAAGGATGGAGCGTATGGCGAGGATGGAAGCGAGCTACTGGAACTGTATAAGGAAAAGCAGAGGACGGAATAGGCACATGTCTTTGACACCTACTACTGCTTCTGCACTTTCTTCTTCCGTATGCTGAATGTGTCGTTGTAGGAAGTGGTGATGGAAATGGAAATGGTAATGGTATGAATAACCGATACCAGTACTTTTTCTACTTGATGTCCTCCTCTTTTTTCTTTTCGGAAATTTCCTTTTTCTGTGGATGCCGACCTCCTCCAAGCCATTCTCCTGTAATAACCCAAGTTTCGTAAAAATACAGCCACTCCGCAGCCCAGGGTACAATCGTGCTTGCGATGCTAAAAGATGGATTCCATTCGTCACATCTCCAATCGTACAAGCAAAGCTGTTGCTTCTCATGATTGTAAACATGTGGTAGTCTATTATGCCCTTCTGCACGTTTCAGTGGACGAGGAGAAATTACAAATATTTTGGGAACATACCCTTTGCCGTTATCCTTGCACAATATTCTGATTTTGTATTTGGGACTGATAGCAGTCGGTTGAAGCGTACAGGTCCAGCTCAAGGCATTTCCCCGATTCAAAAAGCCTTTAGAGTCGGGGAATGTATGCCTGAGAAATTCAAATTGCTGAGTTATGGTGAAACGGTTATTCTTCATCCTCATCTGTGCCGTAGAAGTTATGTCCAGCTTTTACACCAATGTTTCCCCGAGTAGACAGCATTCCTGTAGCTGCCATTTTTAGCTTGCTGCTTTTACGTTCATTGAGTGTCCTTTTTGCAATATTGGAAAAAGTTTTCAGAGTTTCCTCTTCACCAAAATCCTTTTTAAGTGCCTCTTGCAACTGTATTCTGTCCATCTTCTCGTATCCAAGGATGTCAGCTTTTAACTTTCCAATCCATTCGAAAAAAATACGCTCCTTTCTGGGTTCTTCAGGCCATTTGTCAGCAAAGTTTTCCTCGCTATTAACTGGGTTGGCTATCCACTTTATAGTTCTACCGTATTCTGCGGAGTGTTTTTTCCTCAATATAGTTTTCTATTTGATTGGCTACATTGGAAACGGCAGTACATAGATCAGTTTCACCATTATAAGCCATAGCAGCAAGTGTTGTTATTATTACAGATATTGGCTTGTCGTTATCATCTTTATAGATGATATCACGATGACGTTTAAGTAGCTGAACAACTCTTTGTAGAGGTAGTTTTTCGGAACTTTTCCTAGGTAAAGGTTGAACGGATTCTTTGATAGCGGAGAATGAGCGCATTTGTTTGTATTGAGCTCTGCTAACAAACCATCTTGCGTAGCCAAAAGGATTGCTTTTCAGCCAGCTTGAACAATCTGTACTTTGGTTATAATCCTCGCTTCTCTTATCTGTTATTCGTATTGCAACCTTATTCCAATCATAGTTCTCGTTGATATTTTCAGAGAACATTCTTCTGACTTGTTCTCCATACTCCTTGTTTGTAACACTTGGGAGGATATCCATATGGTATCGACCATGGTTCTGGTTGCTTCTATAAAGAATAGTCCAGCATCTTCTACCTTCTTTGTCCAGCATTTGTTGGTAAGTTCCATGGGCTTTAATACGGTCACCGACAGCGTTTTTTACATCTTTTTGAGTCCAGTGCGGCTGTTTTCCTTTGAGCTCGCAAACTAGGTCTATATCAATATCACTATCTTTTGTAATTGGACGGATTGTAGTGCCGAGATTATATGATCCTTGTGGACGAATCTCAACATCATAGTCTTTCAAAGGTGAAGATTCATCTGAAAGCCATGTCCCAACCGCTTCATAGCTTTTTCGGATATCTTCGTCTTCAGATTCTGTGATGTCCAAGTTTTGGGCTAACTCTTGGAGTATTTCCTCTAATGCCTCTTTACGTTCTTTATTCATTGGTTATATCATTAAATAGTGAATACGTAGTTATCTTTTCCGTCATAGTAATCATATAGGTCCAGATGACGATCTGCTTTGGGCATCCGTATGCGACCGAATTCTATAGCGCACGCATTTGACATTGCCATATAAACAGAAATGTTGCCTGAGGCTGCATTATGATTGATATCTTCCATAACTTGACGTACTTTTTGACGGAACTCTTTTAGTTGAGCTTCGGATTTAAGATAATCATTGTTTGGATTTTCGATTGTAACTTCCCAAATACTTGCTTCGTCCGCTTTGTAGTAAGACTCGACTCTTGGCTTGATATTGGAACTTAGTCCAAATACAAGAATAGGTTTCTTTGTCTTGTCTGTTGGCTCGTTGATCTTAATGATTTCACTGTTATCGTCAATCCAACTCCATGTTTTGGGTTCGCGATGTAGTTGGTATATGCTTGTAGGAACAAATTCTGCAATGTATTTGCCAAGTTTTACAAGCAATGGTTGCGGAGCCAAAGCAAATACAGAAAGATGGCTTGTCTGTTTGTTATCGATTCTGCGCTTAATTGATTGCTCAAATTCAAACTTCAAATTCTCCAGCTCTTCTTTCCAGTATTCCTCATTTCGTTCTACTTTTCCAGCATGCTTCATTTCGATACGTGTTGGATATCTGTTGTCAGGACAATTACCAGGCATAATGGTATTGTTTGCCGTGTCATCGCTAATCACAGGTGAATCGCCATCTATCTTCGCTGTATATATTAACACAGTACTTTCATTGATCGGAGGAGCAGACATTATTTTTCTAATCCGTCTTTCGTGTTCGTCTTTCATTTGACGAAGTACTTTGACGGGATATTTTTTTTCTCCCTCCTTGGTGTCTATTCTTTTGTGGCATGTAGGGCACAAAAGAATAATATTGTTAATGTCCTTTCCGTACTTTTCGGAAGCATCTTTCTCACCCCTAGGACCTTCTGAGGAATCACCGATGATGTGGGCAAGGTTCGTCCAATTGAGTTTTTGCTTTGTCAATGGATCTTCGTAAAGAAGAGCACCGCAACCAGGAAACTCGCACATGCCACCTGCTCTGCCCATCAATATAAGCTTGTCTGTCTCTCTGATATTAGACTTTGACATATTATAATTTTTTAGTTGTTTATAATGTGGCTATACAACTAGCCTTTATCCTTCTAAAGCACATATTATGCCAAAGCAATTTGTTTTGTGTTTTTCTGACAATTTGACATGATGTGCCAGAATTGCAGGATCTTAGAGAAACTTTCTCTTGTTTTATACATACTATGGTCTTGTGACTATAAAAAGGGGGAGCTTGGCCTGAGGCTGTTTGAATATAGGATTGACATCATACCATCATGAGATTTTCTCCTGTTATGTGTTTGAGAAAATATTGGTGCACAGCAAGTTGGTGGATAAAAGTAGGTTGGTATGAGTGACAAGAAAAAGATATAGATTGGGAGTTTGGCCTGTTTGAAAGGGCGGGGGGCAGGCGGGGAGTGGCTTGTCCTGATTGTGTGGATGAGAGCAATCATAAGGTTTGGAGGCGGTTTCTGGACAGGGTGGTAAGGATAGTTTTGTGCGCCGAGACGATGGAGACGGAGGGAGTCTGTAGGCGCTTGCTTTTGCACTACTCTACTAAGAACGGTGTTTGTGCTATTTGGAACAAAAAGCTATATTTGTGGTACGCTAAATGTTTAAATGGGGTTAAAAATGGCCCTGTGTGGACCGAGTGCTTTTCTGTTTGAAGTGTTTTTGTTAACATTGTACGCAAATAAATTACCTGCTTCGCAACTATGATGAGTTGACCCATTACCTGTCTATCCCCGAGATGCCGATAGACAACACGGATACTGAAAGGTTGATCCGTGACATGGTGATGGGCAAGAAGTCTTATTTGTTCTGCCGTGACTTGGATGCCTGCAGGCGGGCAGCGATGATGTACTCGTTGTTTGGTGCCTGCAAGGTACTGGGTAAAAATCCGGAGCGTTGGCTCTTATGTGCTGAAAAATATAAAGACGACGCCCAATGATAAACTTTATACTCTTTTTCCTGAGTTTTGGGAAGACGAGGGATGATAAACATGAATTATAATTTTAGTCAAATCAAGGTGTACTCCCCATTGGCCTGAGCTGGTGGAGGGCAAAACCTCCTATGCTTGTCTCAAAATAGGCAATGACAATGCCGCCGTGCAAAGTTACTGCTTTATTTAAAATCATGCAATACGGTGTTCACCGAATACTTACGTTGAGTCGATTACAGAAGATAATGTGGAGTCAAATTGCTCCATGATTGAAAAAAAACCTCCCAAAGGAGTGAGTTTCTCAGATTTAATTTGTATCTTTGCCATGTCTATCGTTGGATTCTCTTGTTTGTTTTTGCAACACTAAGATAAGTGAATTCTTCGACATGGCAAAATTCTGGGCAACTTTTTGTTGCTCAGGTACTTAAAAAGTTTAATTGATTATAGTGTTGCGGAATTAAGGTATATGAAAAATAAGTTTCAGTATTTATGGCATTGAGCATAGATGTGAAAATAAAAACGCAAAAGTGATTGTAACAAAATAAAGCATTATGATTCGTTGGTTACATATTTCGGACTTGCATTTAAATGATGGTAATTTCTCATCGGTAAGACTTCGTGATGAACTTCCCTCTTTTTTAAGGAATAAAAGGATTAAGTGTGACTATGTGTTCTGTACTGGAGACATTCGCTCTGCCAATGTCCCTCCCAATTCTTTTACAGAAGACATGGCTGATTATATGAGAAATATTTGTCATGCTGTTGGCGTTCCGATAGAACGGTTGTTTATTGTTCCAGGGAATCATGATGTAAACATCTTTGCTGAAGGGAGAGAAGATGCCATTAAACATATTGTTCCATATGATGGATACTATAAACCAGATTATGGACATATAGATACTGTTGACTTAGAGAAATTACAATCAGGTAAAGAGGATTTCGTAGATTTCTTATCAGAATTGTATGATACAGATCGTATAGATTTGTATAAAGATAGCTATAATCCTCATTTCTCTATTGAAACACCAGATTTTAATGTGTTACATGTTGATACGACATTAGTTTATTCCCAAAGTGGTAAAGCAACTGATTTATTAGTGGGATTGGAAAAACTATATACTGTCGTCCGTAAGTTGAATCAAGAAAAGCCAACAATCTTACTAACTCACTATCCGATTACTTCTTTATTGCAAGACGAGAGAAAATTATTATCGAATGTTTTGCAAAAGAATAATGTAAGACTTTGGCTTGCAGGTCATGAACATGATCATAATTTGCAAAAGATGAAATATCTTGATTCTTTACAATCAGGCGAGTTACATTATGAGACGGATGCGAATGCCACTATATTGATTGGAGAATACGATTCCGAAAACTATCAATGCCGCATATGTGCATATACATGGTTTCCAGAAGGATGGGCAGAGTATCCAATTATTGATTTGGATGGTGAAGAGGTTGGTGTCTACGAATTTCAACTTAAGCCGGTGGGCATTGAAGGGCAATCGAAAGAACTGATTGCATGTAAAAAGGCAAACTCGTATTTCTACAATCGAATGCCTGATAAGGTTGAACGGAATTTGATTCCTAAAATTCATTCGGAAGGCACGTATGAAACCATATCTACGCTTCTGAGTATGGCTTGGAATACGAATTGTCCACATATTGTTCTTTTGGCAGATGGCGGTATGGGAAAGACCACGATGTTATTGGACTATTGTAAAACAACAAATTCTCCAACCTTGTATGTATCAGCGGAACAACTTGCAAGTATGGGAATGGACATAATCAAATACTGTGCAAGATGTGTTTTCAAAGGTGATATTGACTTGTTGGAAAAATATTTAACACGAAAACATCGCCAACCTACACTGACCATATTCATTGATGGGATGAACGAAGTAGATGGAAATTCAGAACGAAAATTCATACAGGAGATACAACGTCTCAGTTTCTTAGATGGAGTTCAAATTCTTATATCTTCTCGTTCTGATTTTACAGTTAGGTATAGTTTGCCAACATTTAGAAAATCTGAGCTATGCGCATTGAGCAAAACTGAAATCAAGGATTTTTTCTCGGAAGAGGAATGGAACAATATTGTAAAATCCGAAGTATTGACACGATTGCTGAGCAATCCGATGATGGTGACAATTTACAAGGAGATTTGCTCCGTTGTAAATGACTCTAAGAATCTCCATTTCTTGAATTGGAGATTTCCCATTATGTGTGAAGCAGACTTGTTTCATAACTATTATGTGGCACAGCAAGCTCTATTGACATTGCGCGGTCAAGTAGATGGCTATAAGATGCTATTGTCGCAGGTTTGCATTGATGAGATATTGACCAATATAGCATATTGCTATGAATCTTCGTTCAGAATGAACATCGAGGATGAAGAGTTTCGTAAGCTATTGACTGACATGCTCGATAATGGTGTTGTTGAAAATACAGCAATCCATGCGATACGTCAATATTATAGGGAAGCATCAGAGCTATCTTTAGAGCCATATCAGGTGATTGATTTTCTAACACAAGAAATGCGTCTCCTCTACATGAATCAGGGAACAACAGCCTTCCCGCACCAAATGTTTCGTGATTATCTCTCTGCAAAGTATATTGTAAAACAAACGAACAGCAAGAAGGATGTTTTGGCTTTATGGAATGAGCGTCCAATACCATTCTCTATAATATCCAATATCCGACAAATAGACAAGCAATACTGGCACCATACAGCCCAATGCGTACGTCAGGAAGTAGCTAAAATTGCAAATGTTTCTGTTTTAGTTCAAAATCTGTTCGATGCTTTTCCTTCAAGCAATAAAGATAATGTTGCTAACTTTTCAGAATTGGACTTGAGAAATGTAAAATTGCCAAATAACGCTTTGCAGACATCGAGAATTTCTTTGAAAGGTGCAATAATTGATAATGTAACGTTGGGTATCAGTATGGGTATGCCTATCTGTCATAAGCATCTTACATTATCATCTGATAAGGAGTTTTTGACGACATGGGCAGATAAGAGAATATACGTATTCTCATTACGACAATCTACAGCTCCTTATGTTTTTGATTTCGGACGAGATTTGTCAAAAATGGTTTTTGTAGAAAACCGTTTGTTTGTGTTGTCTGGTAAATTATATGTGTTCGTATATAAAAATAGTTGGGTATTTTCTGGAGAGATAGGTCAAGAGGATGGAATATGTCACAAACTAAAGTCTATCATCGTGGGCAATAATGCTGTTCATCTATATTATCCTAATCGTGAGGTTATTTATAGCCTTGCAGATTTTACACGCAAGACAATAAATCAAGGAAAGGACAAATATTTGAATCCAGTACAAGGTCATGACATCTCAATGTTAAATAGATATGAGAAAAAGCAATTTGACAAAAGCCACGGAGAGATTGATAAAGTTGGTGATGAGAATTTTTGTGCTATTTCTTATGCGGACGGTCGCTTGATATTGGAGCATGAGAATGAAACTATAGGTATACTTGCAAGAGGAATGGCCAGATTGAAAGATGCTACAATATCAGGTAATGGAAGCAAAGCCATTACACTTAGTTACGAAGTTTTTGGAGGACGTAGGCGTGTACAACTTTGGAACTTAAATAATGGCAGTAAATTGGAAGAGTTGACTTGCCCGAATAATGTTGATAGTATTCATCTTTCGGAAAACGGAGACTGGATGTTAGGCAAAATGTTTCGTCATGGCACATGGGTGTATAATGTAAGACTGCATAAAGAACAAGTTTTTGAAGAACACTTCCTTTCAAGCAATCGTGGTAAAATTTTTTGTAAAGATGATTGTGTCGTGAGAAAAGAGGAAGGAAAGGTATTCTTGTATAATCTGAGAACAGGAAAGAGCAGTATTATAGATAGTCCCGTTGCAGATCCAAGTTTGATCTGCATACTTAGAGATAATTCTATTGCTGCTGTCAACAATAAAGGGAATGTCGCAAAAATACGCAGTTTCAGAGATCAATCTTTATTGACTTTCAATGGTGGATATTCTACAATAGAAAGCATAGGACTGTTTGAGGAGCAACCATTTATAGCGGTAGCGTTGGCTAACGGAAAATTAGATATGTATCATACGGGAAATGGCGCTGTTCTGAGACACTTACAATTACCAAATAAAAACTCAATGATGGTTGTGCATCCACAAAAGACAATCATTGTAGAATCGGATGGGCATCATATATTAAAGACCCATTATTACTTTGAAAAGTATTCTTATGGCAAGAGAATGGGATGGTGGAAAGAACACCCTTATCATGGACCTAAGAATATAATAGATGGAGATATCTTGGATATAGGCTTTAATGTGCAGAATGATCAAATAGTTGCAGTGTTGTCTAATGGTCGAATTATGTTTTGTTCTGATGATTGGACTGATTACAAATATTCGTTTTATATCATTACTGCATTCGATGTGGCAGCATATGACTTTAGTGAGGTTCAGTGTTCTGAAGAATTAAAGGACGTTTTACGTAGAAATAAAGCGTTGTGATGAGTATTATCAAACAACTTGCATGCTGCTTTCGATGAGTTGAAGTAAGTGGTCAGACTAAAGTGATAGATAATAAACAAATAACGATATTCTAAAAATCAATATGATATATGTATCTTAAAACATTAGAAATTAGAAATTTTCGTGGAATAGAAAACTTAAAGGTGAAGTTTCACGAGAATATAAATGTCATTATAGGTCCTAATGGTGTGTGTAAGACAGCAGTTATAGATGCCATTAGGTTGTTCTTTCAACTTGGTGATATTGATAGTGAGAATCGATTGCCAATTAGAGAGGAAGATTTCCATAGGAAAGAAACAGAAGATGATAAGGGTAATATTATATTTAAGAGATTAGAGCCTATTGAATTAATCTATGTTTTTGATGGAATAGAAGGAAGTCAACTGGGTGCATATAAAGACTATGAGTTTATAGATGACGATGGTAAAATAAGTGCAGTCAGATAAAGAAGATGGCGCAGGGTGGCTTTCCGATGGCTGCGGCCACGATGGATGACTGACACCAGGCTGCCTGTGGAATGATAGAACCCTTGTATGGTGGGACATTATCTGATTCTGTATCGCTCGGTGACAACAGGAATCCCCGTCTTCCTCGTCAACACCCACAACAAGTGTGGGCGTGGCAAGGCCGACATTATGGACAACCTGAAGGATTGGACCGGCTTACTCTATTTCTCCATATTTTTACTATCATCACAGCTTTTTTGAGGTTGCATTCTTGCAAAGTTCAAGAAATAAGTTTATCTTTGTATTTTAAAGTTTATCTGCTAAATAATTAAGGTTATGATTCACGAAACAATACATATAAAGAACTTAGGGCCTCTTGAAGATACTGGCGTTATCGATATAAAACCGCTAACGGTGTTTGTCGGAAATTCAGCAAGTGGCAAGAGTACACTTATGAAGGCTCTTGTATTAATGCGCTACATATTCAAACGCCTTTCTATCAGAGCTTATTTCCATAACTCGCATATAGAAGAGAATGTTATAAACTTTAGATTCAGGGATTTGCTGCGTGATAATATGAGTGTACTGGTTACTGCAGATACATACATTCATTATGTTGTTACTATAAACGGGAATTCGTATTCTGTAAGTTATTCAGGTGGCAAACTGTCTTACAATGCTATAATACCCAACGAGGACTTATGCTTCTTCAAAGAAGTGTGGGTAGCAGAATCAAGAAGTGCAATTGCTCCACTATCAAGTCAAGGCACATTGGCTAAAAACGCTTATTTAGGATTCTTTTTTAATGAAACATTTACCGAATTTGACAATGCAACTGACGCAATAAAGCATTTTGATCTTAACTATATCGGTTTGGATATGAATGTTGAACGCGGAGGCAACAACCAAAAGAAGTTTATACTTAAGCCTAAGGGTAGCAATTACTCTTCGTTTGAACTTCGCCATGCGTCTTCAGGTATACAGACAACTGCGCCTTTAATAGCCATGATGAACTATTATGCCCAGGCTTTTGACTTTAAGTTGGCTCAAAAACGTAGTATCATTGACTTGTTGTTTGAAAAGAACCTTACCACTCAGTATCGCCCAGAAATGGAACTTACAGATATGCCAAAATATGTACACATACATATAGAGGAACCGGAATTGAGTCTTGACCCAACATCTCAGATTCAGATGTTGAACGAAATAATACGATTGGCGTTTTATTCAAAGGTCGACAGCCGTGAAATAGGATTGGTACTTGCCACACATAGTCCATATATAATTAATTCTCTGAATCTGTTGATGAAGGCTCACGACTGCAAGACGGATATTGACGGTGCACATGTAGGCTATGATGACCTTTCGGTATACCAGATTCTGTCGGGAGGAGTAGCTGATTTGAAAGTTAAAAACATTCACTACGTCAACACGGATAGACTCTCAGAGGATATCAATAACATATATGATAAATACCAAGAATTAAAGCAGTTGCAAAATGAAGAGTCTCTTGGAAAATGACCTTCCTGCGTTTTATGGCGTAGGAAGAAGGTGTATATGTGATGAAAACACAACAAGTTTGAGTGAATTTGACCTTACAGAGGACAATACACAATTTGTTGTTGGTTACAAAAAGGGTTACGCGTCTTTTTGTGGGAATCCATTTAACTTGAGTGTAGTCAATTATGATACATATATTGGCAGATATACAGGTACCAAAATCTCTGATGGTAAGCGTAGGTGTGACTTTATCTTGACAGATACTGACACTTGTAATATTATTCTATTGTGCGAGGTGACAAGCTCTATAGGCGGAATAGAAAATCTATCTCGTCCTATTGAAAAGACCCAAAAAGATGGAACAAGAACTGTTGTTTTTCCAAAAGGAAAATATCAAAAGGTTGAGCTTCAACTCTATCAGAGCTTGGAAACCTTAACTGAGGTGCCATCAATATCGTCGTATATAAACAACAAGAAAAGAAAGGTATGTTTAATGTCATACCTCATAAAACGAGCAGAGGACAATGCTGTTAATGCTTTCAACAGAAATCGTCTGATGGAAGCGGAGGAGGCTGGCGAAAATGGAGCACAGATAAGTTGTCCACAAATAGAACAGTTTGGCTTTGACTATTATAGAATAAGTCATGATTATTCTTTCAGAATAAGTAATAGTAAATAAACTTTTAACGCCATCCGAGTGGCGGCATTAGCGCAGAGCGATACTGCGGTGGGGAACTCTATTTTTTACGATATGCTGTATGGGCAGATGTTTCAGTCTTCATTTACCAGTTTCGAGGATTTTCTGTATGGGGATGCAAAGAGAGACACGTTTGTGTTTGGGTACGACTGTTTGGTGGAGAAGTATTTAGAATATGAGCAAAAAGAAAAGATATAGCATAATTTTCTACCTGTCAGAAAATACATGGAGCATGAGTGGTATTCCCTGCCCTGATTGCGTGGATGAAAGTAATTATCAGGCATGGAGCAGATACCTGTTAAAGCAGATAGACAAGCTGCTATGTGCGGAGACCATGCAGACAGCAGAGTTTCAAGAAGAGCTGGAGGAGGTTCGTAGAGACAGAGAAGAACGTATTGCCCATCAGAAAAGACTGGATGAAGCTGCCGAGGTGCGCAGACGTAGAAGCTGCATGGCGCGCCCGAAGATAGATTATGTCCCGAAGGGATTGACTGTGGATTTGGAGGAGGCTTACGCTGAGTATTTCAAGCAGGAGGTGGAGTTTCGGCCTGAGAACAAGGAGGATTTCTTGTATATGCTGCGGCTGCTGGAGCGCTGGGAGAAGAAGTCAATACCGGCTGTGTTGGCGAAGGGGAGGCCTGACGCTGCGTATGCCATTGCGATGGGGCTGTGCGAGCATCTGTGGTTGCTGATCAAGCGGGAGGATATTGAGGAGTATCTGGAGGCGTATAAGCAGCGGATCGGCAAACTGATCTATGCGAGCTTTGCTGCATTGGTAGATAGTGTAGCAGCATGGAACAACGAAGAGAAGCGAGAAGAGGTCTTCACATATATTTTTACGCATCTGTCACGGTTTGATGGCTTCAAACGAGTGCAGAACAATATACAGATGTTGGCACCAAGCAAGAAATTCACGGGAGAGCCATTGAAGATCGAGCGAGGGATGAATGACGTAGAAGAATGCGCTGCAAGAGAAGCTGAACGGAGACAACGGGAGAAAGAGCGACAGATGCTGGAGGCAGAGAAAGAGGCCAAGTCACTGATACCACTGAACAAGGACTATGAACAGCGTATCTTCAACAAAAGAAATGTGGATTGGGATTGTTATAGCATCTGGCAGCTGATATTGGAAGAGAATAAGAATATTGAGACGTTGCTTGCCGTTGGGGAATACCAAACGGGTGCGCTGCGGTTTCTGCAGTTGACGAAGTCGATGTGCAGGCACTTTGTGATGGATAGGCACTGGGAGTATTTTGACGACATGTATAGTCCGGAATATGCCATCGGGGACTTGGTAGAGACGTTTGAGAAACTGGCGAAGGAGGGGCGGTTGCCGGAAGAGGTGAATCGGTATATCCATGAGGCATGGAAGGAGATAGAGGAAACGGAGTGTTGTACGGATTATGGGGTGCCGAGAGGGACTTTGCCCTTTTAGTGGGCTGTGGGTGTTGGTTGACAAAAACCTGCTACTGGGTGGTCTTAGACAAAAACTTGATGCAGGGTGGAATTTAGACAAAAACCGAGATAAACCTCGTATCTGTTTTCCGAGTCTTCGACTTGCTTTTCATTCATATAAAGCCTTACGAGGGTGAAATCTCGACTGCTTTATCTGAATGCAAAGCTGTGGCACGATGTGCCACTCGGAAAACAGATACGGCGATAAACAGAATAAAAACCGTTGGGACTCTTAAACTGTGGACACACTCGGAAAATACATAAAATGCTTATTTACGTTTTGCTTCTGCAAAGTTACAAAATTCCCAAGATTTTCAATCCAAAATTCCCAAGATTTTCAATTTGCGGAGAATGTAGTATGAAAATGTCGCCTCGATAATGACTGTGATGGTGAACTTTATAGCAGTGGAGTCATATATATTGGCAGTAGCAACACATTCTCGTCTTTATGAAAATCCTTCGTATAAAGTAGATATGGCTGACTTATTCTATCTGAATATTTAAGACAGAAAGCATCTAACGAAGCATGAGTCTTATATCCAGACGATTTTACTTCAATAGGGCAAAGTTTGTTGCCTCTTGATAAGAGAAAGTCAACTTCGTAAGAATGAGTATCATCTTTAGGAAAAGTATAGTAAAACAGTTTGTTGCCTGAAGCACGAAGCATTTGCGCAATCAAATTTTCATATACATATCCCAGATTGGCAGACAATTTATCATTTAGCAGTTTCTGGTATATGATATTTTCCGTAAAATCCTTATCCCAAAATGCCAATGTCACAAATAAACCAGTATCACTTATATATAACTTGTATTTTCCATAATCAGCTGTCAATGACATGCCAACATTGGGATCATCCGCATGGTAAGCCACGTTTACAGTCTTACTGTCTTCCAAGCAAAGAATCATCTCGTCGATTTTGGCAGCTCCCATTTTCCCAACTACAGGTGTAGGTTGGTAGCGCAACAGATTACGACTCAACTGTGACGGTATAGCCATAAACAACTTTGAAATTCTCCCAGTAGGGTCTATCTTCCTGAAATCGTCTGCATATAGTTGTATAATCTGTCGCTTCACCATATCAACATGTTGTAAATTGTTTGTGTCTAAATAGGCATTGATTGCCTGTGGCATTCCTCCAATCAACATATACAACCTCAATTCGCGCATCTTTTGACGATTTAAGCTATCGCCTAATGACATCTTTCTTTCAAAGAACTTTCGCATCAGAGGCATAGTTGTATCATCATTCATTGCCCATCTAAACTCTTCATAATCCAATGGGAACATTTCAAGTCGATATTCTTCGCTGGGTATGCTGATATCCTTGGTGTTCTTACGGATACTAATAAGGGATCCTGTTTCAATATAATCATATCTACCATCTTTGATTAGATATTTGATTGCCTGGCGAGCCTTTGGGCATTGCTGCACTTCATCAAAGATAATCACAGATTCTCTTTCATACAAAGTGGTCTTATAAATATTCTGCAAGTACAGAAAAATATAATCCATGTCCATCAAATCATCGAACAGTCCCTTTACTCCTTTCGAGGCTTCATTAAAGTCTATCAAAATGTATGAACGATATTCTTTTTTAGCGAATTCTTCCACAATAGTAGACTTTCCTATACGTCTCGCTCCCTCTAAAAGCAATGCTGTTTTGCCTTTAGAGGTCTCTTTCCATTCCTTTAGTTTGGAATAGATTTTACGCTTGAATAATACTTCTGCCATAATTCCCTTTTTGCCCACAAAATTACATGAAAAAAGCCTAATACCAAAATTTATTTTGCCAAAATACTGCCTAATACCAAAATCTTTGGTGGCAAAATGCGGCCTAATACCAAAATCTTTTGCTATTTGGAGTGGTAGAGACAGAAGATTAGCTGCCGTTTTGAGGAACTGGTGCTGGGTTATTAGTAAATACCCGGTGCAGAGTTATTAGTTTTTATCCGGACTTGCATGGTTTTTTCAATCTAAAATTCCCAAGATTTTCAGTCTAAAACTCCCAAGATTTTCAATTTGCGGAGAATGTAGTATGAAAATGTCGCCTCGATAGTAACACATAATCGAGTTGAAACCTATCTGAGTCACATGGAAAATCCCTGATACCAAAATTTATTTTGCCAAAATACTGCCTAATACCAAAATCTTTGCTATTTGGAGTGGTAGAGACTGAAGATTAGCTGCCGTTTTGAGGAACCTGGTGCTGGGTTATTAGTAAATACCCGGTGCAGGGTTATTAGTATTTACACGGTGCAAAGTTATTAGTTTTTATCCGGATTTGCAAGGTTTTGGGGCAATAAAAAAGGGTTATCGCAAAAATGAAGAGATAGGGTTGGTTGTGTTGCTTCAATGCAACCTGCTGATAAAGAAAAACGATCCAAACAATAGGTATGGCAGGAACAACGCTTCGCACGGATAAAGGGGGTGTGTACGGGCTATGTGCGGTTTTGAGCGAAAAAAATGGGTGATTTTGAAGAAATCGCTTATACAATTCGTTTGGATGGAGAAAAATGGCTATTTTTGCATGGCGGGTCGTTGGATGTGCAAAAAGCATGGTCAATGGGCTTGCTAGTATTCATACATTAAAACAATCAGCAAAGGATGAGGTTGAATAGTTTGTCTTTACGAAATATGCGTCTTTTTGGGGATCCTGCCAAGGATATAGTTTTTGATGGTAGCAAGAATATCACAATTTTTCTTGGCGATAACGGTTCGGGAAAGACGACTATAATGGATGCCATCATCCACATGTTGAGTCCGTTTATGGGTGAGTTTCCGGGCTCTTCCACTACGCAGTTTACGGATTCTGACATTCACAAGGAGGACGGAGTGCGTACGGCGGACTATCTGAGTGTGAAGGCTGAGGTGCTAACGGAAGATGGTGAAGCCGTAAAAGTGGTTCGCTCTCGAAAAGGTAGTTCTGTCCCCAAGGAAACGACTGACTTGCAAGGCCTCAAAAAGTATGCTGCCAGCATTATGGAAAGGATGCAGGCGGATAAGCTCGTCGAGTTTCCATTAATAGCCTATTATGGCACGGGACGTGGGTTTATTCAGATGCCTGAGCGTCGTAGAAATTTTGCAGATGTCTTTGAGCGTTGGGATGCCTATATTGGTGCTCCTCAACCCAATACGGATTTCAAGCGGTTCGTGAATTGGTTTGACTTGCAGGAGGATGACGAGCGCAGGGAAAAAATAGAGCGCAACGACACCAGTTATCAATCGCCGAGCCTGAATGTGGTGCGTGATGCGTTGGCAAGATTCATTGGTAACAGATGCTCTAATCCTCGTATTCTCAATAGGCCTTTGCGCTTTGTCGTGGACGAGATGCAGGATGATGGCACTGTGCGCGAAATGCGTCTGGAAGAGATGAGCGATGGCTATAAAATTGTGATTGCTATGGTGGCTGATATCGCTTCGCGTATGATTGAAGCGAATCCTGTCACGCCCCAGCAGCCTAACCCGCTGAATGCTTCGGGGATCATATTGATAGACGAAGTGGACTTGCATCTTCATCCCAAATGGCAGCGTGAAATCCTGAAGCAGCTGAAGGACACATTCCCTAATATTCAGTTTGTCGTCACGACGCATAGTCCTGTCATTGTGGTTGGTGCTGCTGATATAGCTCAGGTCGTCAATTTGAACGCTGGTGGCGCTATCCAGCAAAAGGCGTTTGGAAACATTGCCCTTTCAAATGTAGGGCAGGTGTTGCTTAGCGATCTCTTTGGGCTTTACTCTCTTCAAGCTCCTCAATGGGATGAGAAAATCAAAGAGCGTGACTCTATTTTGCAGAAAGAGAAGCTAACTGGTGCTGACAAAAAGAGATTGGCAGAGTTGGACAAGGAGATGAGTGGTATGACTACGCTTCAAGACTCTAATGCTATTCGATCAGCCATGTTGTTGGAGAAAATCGCCAAGCAACTAAACGTTAAACTATGAGAAAGATAAACAAGTCGGCGTCTGTTCCTCCTACTCTGAAGAATGTTTCTGCTCCGACAAATCCATCGGAGGTATGCGAAACCGTGTACCGGGCTGATGATGTTCGTCAGCAACTGATGAAAGACCAGTTTCATAAGTGTGCTTACTGTGAATGTCGTGTGACGCTCCCATATAATGATGTGGAACATTATCGTCCAAAGGCATCTTATTACTGGCTGGCGTATGAATGGAGTAATCTTCTATATGCTTGCAGTCTGTGTAATCGAACATATAAAAAAGCATTCTTTCCTTTGGTAGATGAGTCTCAAAAAGTGACGGCTCCAGGCAGTTTGGAGGCGGAGAGACCTCTTCTTATCAACCCTGCCGTAGATATCCCTACAGACCATGTGAAGTTTCGTCGACATGAGATAGTCGGGGTGACGGATAAGGGCAGGGAGACGATAAAACTGCTCCACTTGAACGACAGGCAGAATCGTCCGGAATTGGTGGCTGACCGGGAGCGGTTGTACGAACAATATAATTTGGAGTTGGATAAGATTGATAAGGTTGGTCGAATCTTGCTGGAACCAGGGCTTCCTCGGAATGTGGTGTGCGAACTGCAAGGAGTCATCGAATTATCGAAAAACAGCATTGGTTTGATGAAATCTCCTAAAACCGCTCATTCTGGTATGTTGGTAGCTCAGGCTGTTGATTGAAAAAAGAATTGAATAACTAAAAGGGTTTGCGTATGAAGTATCCCATCGGCATACAGGATTTTAAGAGTATTGTTGACGGCGGTTTTGTCTATGTGGACAAGACGGCCTTGCTGCACAAGATGGTGACGGAGGGTAAGATTTACTTTCTGAGCCGTCCTCGTCGGTTTGGCAAGAGCTTGCTCGTCTCTACGCTGAAGTATTATTTCGGTGGGGAGCGGGAGTTGTTTCGTGGTCTGGCTATCGAAGACTTGGAGCAGGAGTGGGAGCAATATCCTGTATTCCATATCGACTTCAATAGTACGAACTATACGAAGGGTGGGGACACGCTACCCAAACTGATTCGGGGTATCATAGAGGAATGGGAGAAGCAGTATGGCTACGAGGGAAATCCCAACTTCGATGATGGCAAGCGCTTTGTCGATCTGCTCGCCCATGTGCACAGGGTGACGGGCAAGCAGTGTGTGGTGCTCATCGACGAGTATGACAAGCCGCTGCTCGATGTGCTCGACTCGGGAAGGACGGAAGTAGTAGGCAATGGCAGGGAGGTGCTGGTAGAAGACATCAACCGCGAGACGCTCAAGGGTTTCTACTCTGCCTTCAAGGCTGCTGACCAAGACTTGCGCTTCGTGCTGCTCACGGGTGTGACGAAGTTTTCGCAGGTGAGTGTGTTCAGTGGTTTCAACCAGCCGGAGGATATCAGTATGAGTGCGGCCTACGAGGCGGTCTGCGGTATCACGGAGGCGGAACTGGAGGGGACGTTTCATGACGAGATGGACGCTATGGCGGACGAGATGGGAGTGAGTCCCCAGGAGGTGCGCCAGTTGCTGAAGCGGCATTATGACGGTTATCATTTCAGTAAGCGGAAGACGGACATCTTCAATCCCTTTAGTCTGCTCAATGCGCTTAGCGTTAGGGATATCCAGGATTATTGGTTTCGCACGGGTACGCCCAGTTATCTGGTCCGCCTGCTCAGCCATACGGACGAGAATCTCAACGAACTGACGGGGAAGTATTATGACACCTCGGACTTTATCGACTACAGGGCGGACGTGGAGCGCCCGTTGCCCATGATCTATCAGAGCGGTTATCTGACCATCAAGGACTACGACCGCTTCTCCAACTCCTACCTGCTCGACCTGCCCAACAACGAGGTGAAAAAGGGATTCCTCACGCTGATTGCCTCCAACTATCTCGGTACGAAGGAGTCGGCGAACACTTTGGCGATACAACTGACGCGTGCTCTCCTGCGCGATGATCTCGACACATGGCGCAAGAGCCTGACGGCCTTCTTTGCCAGCATCCCTTACTCGATGCGTCGGAAGGATAAGGAGACGGAGAAGGAACGCTATTTCCACTATACTTTCTACCTGATCTTCCGCATCCTCAGCACCTACCTCGTGCTCACGGAGAAGCAGCAGAGCGAGGGCCGGGCCGACTGCATCGTCGAGACGCCCACGGGGGTGTATATCTTTGAGTTTAAGCTCGACGGCACGGCGGACGACGCCTTGTGCCAAATAGAGGAGAAGGGGTATGCGCGCCCCTATGAGGCCGACTCCCGTCCCGTCCATCGCGTGGGCGTCAGTTTCTCGTCGCGGACGGGAACGATTGACGACTGGAGGGAGGCGTAGGCAGCGCATGAAAATCAAATCAGCGAATAGTCACATTAATACTGTTAGAACATCATGAGCACCATGAAAAAGGTACCTATAGAGAAGAAAGAAGAACAATCTCCAATGGGAGCCTCAATCCCTGAAAAGGGCGGGGGCAAAAGGCGAGGGAAGGCGACAGCCCAAGGCGCCAAGAAGACGAAGGGCCGGCACAAGCGAGCCAAGGTGGTGGTGCCGAAAATAAACAATATGCAGAAGCCTGCGGGCATGAAGCTCGAGGAGTGGCAGATCGCGTTGCGAAAGCTGCAGGCCGAGAAGGAGACCTTTGCCATACGGATGGTGGACGAACAGTATGCGCCGGGAGAGTTTCGGGTGGCCAATGCGGCTACGAGAAACGAATACAAGGTAGTATATCGGGGGAAGGACAGCCTGTGGAACTACTGCTCCTGCTACGACTTCAAGACTTCGCAGCTCGGTACTTGTAAGCACATGGAGGCCGTGAAACTCTGGGTGAGGAAGAAGCGCAAGAAGGTGCAGGTGGCAGAGCCCGACTATAGTTCGGTCTATATCGACTACAAAGGGCCGCGCAGGGTGAAGATACGCATCGGCGACCATGGTCGGGAGATGCTGGAGCGATTGGCGAAAGACTATTTTGACGAGTCGGGTGTGCTTCGCGAGGATGCCTATGCCCGCTTTGACGTGTTCGTTCAGGCTGCCAAGGCCATTGCTCCCGACTTTCGCTGCTATGACGACGCCCTCGATTATGTCCTGGAGCGGCGTGACCGGATCAAGCGTTGCCGGTTGTTGGAGGAAAAATACACGGACGAATATCTCGACCAAATGCTCACTGTGCCGCTCTATCCCTACCAAAAGGAGGGGACGCGCTTCGCCGTGCGTGCCGGCAAGGCCATCATTGCCGACGAGATGGGACTGGGCAAGACGTTGCAGACCATCGCCTCGGCAGAGGTCTATCTGCGTGAGGGCATGGCTGAGCAGGTACTGGTGGTCTGTCCCACGTCGCTGAAATACCAGTGGAAGCGGGAGATAGAACGATTCACGGGCGGTGACAGGGTAGAGAGTAGTGGGAAAGGCGTGGAGGACGGATTGACCATTCCGAAGGTGGTGGTCGTAGAAGGCACTCCTGCTAAGCGCGCCAAACTGTATAAGGCGCCCGCACCCTACAAGATTGTCTCTTACCACACGATGAGCAACGACGTCAGACAACTGGGCAAGTTGGATACCGACGTGTTGATTATGGACGAGATACAACGGCTGAAGAATTGGGACACGCTGATCTCCCGTGCTGCCCGCAAGATAGCGTCGCGCTATGCGGTCTTGCTGTCTGGCACGCCGATGGAGAACAAGTTGGAGGAGCTCTATGCCAACATGGAACTGGTGGACCAGTTTTGTCTCGGACCTTACTACCAGTTTCGCGACCAGCACATCCTGCTCCATCCCGATACGGGCGGTATCATGGGCTATAAGGACCTCAACGCCATTGGCGAGGCCGTCAGCAACCGACTGTTGCGGAGGACGAAGAAAGGCGTGCGCCTGCAGTTGCCCAAGCGGAGCGACCAGTTTGTGCTGGTCCCGATGACTCAACGCCAGGACGATCTCCACTCGGAGTTTAAGTGGGACTTGTTGGTGATTCTGAACAAGTATCGCAAATACCACTACATGACGGAGCAGGACAGGCTGCGCGTGCTCAAGTTGTTGGGGCAGATGCGGATGGTGGCCGACAGTACCTTCATCTTGGAACAAAATCTCACGACGCGCAGTGATATCAAGATAGCGGAGGTGATGAACCTGCTGGACAATGTCTTGGAGAGTGGGGACGAGAAGGTGGTCGTCTTCAGCGAATGGGAGCGCATGACCCGTCTGGTGGCGATGGAACTGGACAAGCGGGGCATACGCTATGAGTATCTCAATGGGCGAGTGCCGTCGAAGAGGCGCGGGGAACTGGTAGATGATTTCACAACGCTTCCCGAGAGTCGCGTGTTTCTTTCCACTGATGCTGGATCTACGGGTCTCAACCTCCAGGTGGCGAGCACACTCATCAATATGGATTTGCCATGGAATCCTGCTGTCCTTGAACAGCGCATTGCCCGTATCTTCCGTCTCGGACAGGAGAAGCCCGTGCAGATCATCAACCTTGTCTCGAAAGGTTCTATCGAGGAGGGCATGATCAACAAACTGCGGTTTAAGAAGTCGATGTTTGAGGGAGTCTTGGACGGCGGTGCAGACACCGTGTTTGTCGATGAGAGCAAGTTTAAGAAACTCATGGACGACCTCGCAGTCGTCATGGAGGCAACGCCAGACGCTCCCGAGGTGGAATATGTGGACGAAGAGGTGGAGCAAGAGCAAAAGGGGAAGACGTCTATGGAGGCCTCTTTGGACGAAGCGCTCGCTGACGCATCGGAGGCAGACGATGAGTCTTCTGTAGATCAGGAGTCGTCTGTGGACCATGAGTCTTCAGCAGACCATGAGTCTTCAGCAGAGCATGAATCTTTAGCAACCCACCAGTCTTCCGAGGGACAGCACCCTTCAGCAGACCATGGGGCTATTGCAGACCAGGAGCCTCCTGCGAATCACGATCCTTCTCAAGGACAGACGCCAACGAAGGCACAGGACGGCGCGCAGGAGCGGCCTTCCAGCCATCATGCTTCGCCCCATCCCCAGCAATTAGTCAGTCAGGGTGTTTCCTTCTTTAGTGGACTGGCCGAAACACTCAAGTCGGCTGAGGCCACTCAGCAGTTGGTCGATAGCATCGTGGAGACCGACAAGGAGACGGGCGAGACCCACCTGAAGATACCCGTCGGTAGTAAGGACACCGTCATGCAGATGCTCACGCTGTTTGGCAAACTGATGAACAAGTAGCGATTGCGATGTAACGAAATCGGGACGCTCCGCATAGGCTGTTTCTTCGGGATGCTTTCGGGAAGCCTTCGGGATGATGTCAGAATGATGTTGGGATATTGCCCTTGAAATAATCATCGGCCATTGGAAATGAGAAATGATTTCCAATGGCCGATCGTTTTTTATCTGGGCCCTCAGCATCCGACGGGGGCGGGTGCTGAGGGCAGCTGGAGGCTACAAGGAGTAGAACTCCGTGAAGGCGCGGACGCAGTACTCATGGTCGGCTACGCTGCCCGTCTCGCGGCAACTGTGCATGCCGAGGATGGCATTGCCCATATCGACACCACGCAGGGGGACCGTGGAGGCCAGGATGTTGCCCAGGGTGCTACCGCCCGCCACATCGCTATGGTTGACGAAGCGCTGGCAGGGCACACCCGCCTTGCGGCAGATCTCGGCGAAGATGGCGGCAGAGACGGCGTCGCTGGCGTACTTCTGGGAGGCGTTGAACTTGATGGCGGGACCTCCACCGAGCATGGGGTGGTTGGTCGGGTCGTACTTCTCGGCGTAGTTGGGATGGAAGGCGTGGGCATTGTCGGCAGAGATCATGAAGGCGCGCTCCACCGCCTGCCAGTAGGCTTCCTCAGAGCCACTCTGCTGACGGGCAATACGCATCAGCATCGAAGCCAGGAAGGGGCTGCCAGCACCCTGCTTGGTCTGCGATCCCGTCTCCTCGTTGTCGAAGATGGCGAGCACCTGGGTGGTGTCGCTCTCGGGAGCTGCAATCAAAGCCTCGAGTCCGGCAAAGCACATCGACAGGTCGTCGAGGCGGCCCGAGGAGATAAACTCGTCGTGGACGCCGAAGGTGCAGGCGGGCTGCGTATCGGCCAGGTAGAGGTCGAAGTCGAGGATGTCCTCGTGGCTGACGGGGCGCTGCTTGCTGAGTTCCTCGACAATAACGTTCATCAGCAGGTTGCCCTGTTCCAGTTCGTCGTTGATCAGTCCCAGGAGGGGAAGCATATCCTTCTGCTTGCTCAGTTTCACGCCGTCGTTGACCTGGCGGTTGAAATGGATGGCGAGATTGCTGATCTGGAGCAGCGGACGACGGACGTGCATCAGCATTGTCTCGGGCGACATAGCGTCCTTGCCACGCACGATGACGCGGCCAGCGAGCGTCAGCGGACGGTCGAACCACGTAGAGAGAATCGGGCCACCATAGACCTCGGTGTTCAGACGCACTAGTCCGCCCTCACCCGTCATCTCGGCATGGGGCTTCACGCGGAACGTGGGGGAGTCGCTATGGGCGCAAATCATGTGGAATCCCGTCTCGGCCAGCGGTTTGCGACCCAGGCGGAAGGCATAGACCGAAGAGTCGTTCTTCGTCACATAGACCTTGTCGCCAGCCTTCAGCTCGCCGAGGGGCTGCAGAGGGACAAGGCGGCGGTAGCCGTTCTGCTCGAGTTCACAGGCTATGTTGCGCGCGGCGAGGAAATTGACGGGCGACGCATCCAGAAATTTCAATAAGCGATTGATCATAAATCGGTTGTTTAAGATGAGTAAATATTTCGGCCACAAACTTACACAAAATTTCTGAGATACCCATCATCAGACGGCAAAAAAATCATACTTCCCCCGTGGCTTTTCTCCATTTACCGTGGTTTGCGGATGGGCATCGGGGCAAAAAGCCATCCATTTGCAGCGTGAACCCTCCTTTTCTTTGGCCGTGTCGGCTTTTATTGCTAAATTTGCACCTACACAATCACCAATAGAAATAAGGAACAAGCAGATCATGATAAGAGAGAATACTCCCGATGTGGCTTTCCAGTTGCTGCCCGAGTGGACGGAACAGGAGGCCGTCGTGCTGGTGTGGCCCGACGAGCAGACCGACTGGGCCTATATCCTCGACGAGATACGCCAGACCTATGTCGAGTTTATTGAGGCCATTGCCCGGTATGAGGCCGTGTGGCTTGTGGCGCGCGATACGGCGGCGGCACGAGCGTGGTTGGCAGGTCGGTTGAGCGATCGTGCGCTGGAGGCGATACGCTGGATAGAGGCCGAATACAACGACACATGGGCGCGCGACACGATGCCGCTGACGCTCTCCGATGGCAGGGGACGGCTGCGGATGATGGACTTCCGCTTCAATGGCTGGGGCGAGAAGTTTGCCAGCGACCAGGACAACCAGCTGGGGCGCGTGCTCCAGGAAAAGGGAGTCTTCCGCTGTCCGATGGACCATTGGGACGACTTCGTGTTGGAGGGAGGATCGGTTGAGGCTGATGGCGAGGGCCATCTCTTCACGACCTCGGTCTGTCTGTTGGCCCCTCATCGCAACCAGCCCCTCACGCAGGGCGACCTGAACGAACGGCTTCGACAGGCTTTCGGCGTGGATCGGGTCTATTGGATCGGTCATGGATCCTTGGAGGGCGACGATACCGACGGCCATATCGACACCCTGGTGCGTTGTGCGCCGGGCCATACGCTGCTCTATGTGGGCTGCGACGATGAGGCCGATCCGCAGTATGCCGACCTCAAGGCCATGGAGGCCGACCTGCAGGCCATCAATCGCGAGGCCAAAGTGGCCTACCGACTGCTGCGCTTGCCGATGCCCGATGCCATCCTCGACGAGGAGGGAAATCGCTTGCCAGCCACCTATGCCAATTTCCTGATCGTCAACGGGGCCGTCATCGTACCTACCTACGACCAGCCACACCACGACGCCGAGGCGCTGCATGTGGTCGGCGAGGCCTTCCCCGACCATGAGGTGGTGGGAGTGGACGCGCGGGCCGTCATCCAGCAGCACGGATCGCTCCACTGTCTGACCATGCAGATCCCCGTAGGCGTGGCCCAAGGAGGCGAATAAACCGAAGGGGCTGGGGTGGAGAGAAATCCTCGTCGGCCCTCATATCATAGAATATATCACAAGACTCACAATGAAAATAGGAATCGTACAACAACACAATACCGCCGACGTGGCAGACAACATGCGCCGTCTGGCTGCCTCGGTGGAGCAACTGGCCCAGGAGGGGGCGCAGCTCGTCGTACTGCAGGAGTTGCACAACTCGCTCTACTTCTGCCAAACGGAGGACGTAGCCAACTTCGACTTGGCGGAGTCGATCCCCGGTCCATCGACTCAGTTTTATGGTGAACTGGCGAAACGTCTGGGCGTCGTCATCGTCACGTCGCTCTTTGAGCGCCGCTCGGCAGGTCTCTATCACAACACGGCCGTGGTGATAGAGCGCGACGGAACGGTCGCAGGCAAGTATCGCAAGATGCACATCCCCGACGATCCGGCCTACTACGAGAAGTTTTACTTTACTCCCGGCGACCTCGGTTTCCGTCCCATCGATACGAGTGTGGGCCGCTTGGGTGTGTTGGTCTGCTGGGACCAGTGGTATCCGGAGGCAGCGCGCCTGATGGCCTTGCAGGGGGCGGAGATTCTGATCTACCCGACGGCTATCGGCTATGAACCCTCTGACGTCGAGGAGGAGCAGCAGCGCCAGCGTACGGCGTGGACCACCGTGATGCGCGGCCATGCTGTGGCCAACGGACTTCCTGTCGTCGCTGTCAACAGGGTGGGCTTCGAGCCTTCGCCCGTGGGCAAGACGGAGGGACAAGCCTGCTCCGGTGGCATCCAGTTTTGGGGATCCAGTTTTGTGGCTGGGCCTCAGGGCGAACTCCTCTGGCAGGGATCGGACAGCGAGGAGGCATTGCGCCTGTTCGACATCGATCTTGAGCATAGCGAGAATGTGCGCCGCTGGTGGCCCTTCCTGCGCGACCGCCGTATCGATGCCTACGAAAAAATCACCCGCCGCTTCATCGACTGACGCGTGCAATACTGCTTTACCATCACTTGACCATTGCTAAGGTTATGAAAAGAAATACTATCCTGGCGGCACTGACCGCCGTATCGCTCTCTGCTGCCGTCACTCCCGTCGGCGCACAGCAACTGTTGCCGCAGCCGAAGCAGGCCGTCTTTGGCAAGGGCACTTTCAATCCGCAAAAGGGTGTCATCCTGATGGAGGAGACTCCAGGGGCGGGCCACGGCAAGGAGTACTACCGACTCCATATTACGCCCGACACGATGCGGGTGGCCTATGTCGACTCCACAGGCCTCTTCTATGCCACACAGACCATCAGCCAGCTCCGCAAGGGAGACCTGCTGCCCGTCTGTGATATCGAGGACTGGCCGAGCTATGAGTGGCGCGGCTGCATGATCGACATCTCCCGCCATTTCTTCCCGCTGAGTTTTCTGAAGAAGCAGGTGGATGTCCTCGCCCATTACAAGGTCAACCGCCTCCACCTCCACCTCACCGACGCGGGAGGATGGCGCATGCAGATAGACCGCTATCCCGAACTGACGAAGAAGGCGGCATGGCGCACGGAGAGCGACTGGACGAAATGGTGGATCGACAACGACCGCCGCTATATGAGGGAGGGCGATCCCGGGGCCTATGGAGGCTACTATACGAAGGACGAGATGCGCGAACTGGTGGCCTATGCTGCCCAGAAAGGCATCACGGTCGTGCCCGAGATCGAGATGCCGGGACATAGCGAGGAGCTCACCGCGGCTTGTCCCCAACTGAAGTGTGAGGGCAATCAGGAGGCGCAGGGCGACGTCTGTCCGTCGAGCGAGACGACCTATGCCGTGCTCCACAATATCCTCGACGAGGTGATGGAGGTGTTTCCGTCGAAGTGGATCCATATCGGTGGCGACGAGGCAGGCAAGGGTAGCTGGGGATCGTGCCCCAACTGCCAGCGCAAGGCTCGGCTGCTGGGGCTCCGTAGTACGGCGGACCTGCAGGGATATCTCATCCAGCGCATCGCTGCCTATCTCCGCCTGGAGGGCAGGGAGGCCATCGGATGGGACGAGGTGCTCGACGACAGTCTGGCTGCCCACGCGCCTTCGCTCGGCGAGAACGTCAACGTGATGGTATGGCGCGACATCAAGGCGGCTCAGCGGGCCATGCGCAGGGGTCACAACGTGATCCTCTCGCCTGGCGACTACTACCTGGACCGCTACCAGGACGCTCCGCCCACGGAGCCCTTTGCCGGAGGAAGTTATCAGCCACTGCGCAATCTCTGGAACTTTGACCCTGCGCCCTATAGTGGCGACGGCTTCACGGGTCGTGTGCTGGGTGTGCAGGGCAATCTCTGGACGGAGTATATCAAGACGGAGGACTATGCGGAGTATATGCTCTATCCCCGCGAACTGGCCATCGCCGAGGTGGGATGGAGCGGACGTAGCCGATCCTACGAGGAACTGAGTGCTGCCGTCGTGGCGCAGTATCCGTGGCTGGCCGCGCAGCATGTCCAGGCTTTCGACCTCAGACGGGAGAAGGGAGACCGTAAGGAGAAGCAGAAGCCCGTGCGCCATCTGGCAGTCGGGGCAGGAGTGACTTATCACCAGCCCTACTCGCAGTCGTATGTGGGACAGGGCGACGGCACGCTGACCGACGGGATGTGTGGCGGATGGTCCTATGGCGACGGCCGTTGGCAGGGATTCATGCAGCGTCGCGACACGACGGTGGCTCCCTTCGACATCACCATCGACCTGGGCGAGGAGAAGCGGTTTAGTACCGTCAGCCTCGACTTCATGCAGAGCGACGGCGCATGGGTGTTCTATCCCAGCCGTGTCACGATCAGTATCTCCAGCGACGGCGACCATTTCGTGCCTGTCTATGACCAGGCGTACACCCGCGAGCGACTCAATGTGGTCGGTACGCGCACGGTGACGTATCAGGGCAAGAAGCAGAAGGCGCGCTTCGTCCGTATCTCCGCCAAGGAGGACAATCCTGGTGAGTGGGTCTTCACGGACGAGGTGAAGGTGTATTGACGCAGGATCGCGGTAGTGGCAGGTCGGCCATTGGAAACGGGAGAAGTCGTTTCCAATGGCCGATTTTCTTTGTGGGGGAGTGATGAGGGTGGTGCTTTTCTTTAGGGGGAGAGGTGAGGGTGGTGCTTGTGTAACGACCGTTAAACTCGCTAAGTGATGTTAAATTATTCTCGGCTCTGTGGTTTAAGCCATAACTTTGCGGCTTCTTTCCAAATAGGTATAACGAATTGATTGTATTCATGGTATGAGTAACTTGAGAAATGGAAGCACTGCCGAGAAGCGCTGCAACCGTATGGGGTGGATTGGAATGCTTGTCACGCTGGGCATTGTCTTTGGCGACATTGGCACGTCGCCTCTCTATGTGATGAAGGCCATCCTCCATGTGGGCCAAAGGGTGGACGAACCAATGATCTTGGGTGCGCTGTCTTGCATCATCTGGACGCTTACCCTGCAGACTACCGTCAAGTATGTCCTCGTGGCCCTGCGGGCGGACAACCATGGCGAGGGAGGCATCCTGGCGCTCTACGCCCTGCTGCGTCGCCACAAGAGAAAGTGGATCTATCTGCTGGCCCTTATGGGAGCAGGCACCTTGCTGGCCGACGGCATCATCACGCCTGCCATCACCGTGACCACGGCCATCGAGGGTTTGGAGAGCGTCAGTCCACATCTGCCCGTCCTCCCCATCACCCTGGCCATCATCACCGTCGTCTTCTTCGTGCAGCGCTTCGGCACGGAGAGCATCGGCAAGTCGTTTGGTGGCTTCATGCTGCTGTGGTTTCTCCTGCTGGGTGCGGTCGGCACGATCAGCCTCGTCTCCTGTCCGCAGGTGATCCGGGCGCTCAATCCCTATTATGCCCTGCGGCTGCTGGCGACGTCGCCCGAGTGGTTTCTCGTCTTGGGCGCGGTGTTTCTCTGTACTACGGGTGCGGAGGCACTCTATTCCGACTTGGGACATTGTGGCAGACGAAACATCACCGTGAGTTGGGCCTTTGTCAAGACGATGCTCATCCTCAACTATCTCGGGCAGGGAGCGTGGATCCTCTGCCATGCCGACGTGGCGGCTTCGGTCAATCCGTTCTATGCCATCATGCCTCAAGGCTTGCTGATCTTCTCCATCGTGATGGCTACAGGGGCAGCCATCGTGGCAAGCCAGGCCCTCATCAGTGGCACGTTCTCCATCTTGAGCGAGGCGATGAACCTCGACTTCTGGCCTCGGATGCGCATCAAGCATCCCACTCATGTCAAGGGCCAGCTGTTTATCCCTGCGGTCAATATGGCCATGTATATCGGTGTGGTGCTGATCCTCCTCCTCTTTCGCGACTCCTCCCACATGGAGGCCGCCTACGGACTTGCCATCACCATCACGATGCTGATGACCACCTTACTCCTGGGCTTCTACCTGCGCCAAAGGGGCGTGTCGCGCATCCTCTGCATGGTCTTTGTCGGCAGCTACTGTGTCATAGAGGGCATCTTCCTGGCCGCCAACCTCTCCAAGTTTCTTGCCGGAGGATGGTGTACGTTGCTCATCGCGGGCGTTCTTTTCTGCATGATGCTGGTGTGGGTGCGTGCCAAACATATTCGTCGTCAGCATATCTCCAGCAAGCCGCTGAGCGACTACTATCAGATCATCTCCGACATCAAGGCCGACGATCGCATACCCAAGTATGCCTCCAACCTGGTCTATGTCAATCATACGGGAAAGGAGAGTACCGTGGACGACAAACTGATCTATTCCATCATCAACAAGCAGCCGAAGCGTGCCGACCACTATTGGCTCATCAACCTGGAGTATGTGGATGCACCCGATACGCTGGAGTATAGTTGCAGCACGCTGGTGGAGGACACGCTCTATAGCGTGACGATGCGTATCGGTTTCCGCATAGAGCCTCGTGTGAGTCTCTATCTGCGCCAGGTCGTCGAGGACTTGGTGGCAGAGGGCAGGGTGGATCTGACCAGCTGCTACCCCTCCTTGCGGCGGTATGGTGTGGCGGGCGACTTCCGCTTCATCATCATCCATCGCGTCTATTATCCCGAAAACTCGTTCGACCGTCGCCACAACCTTTTGATGAGTCTCTATGCACTCATAGGCAAGATCAGCATCGACGAGCCCAAGGCGCTCGGTCTCGACACCTCGGTCGTGGTGGTGGAGCGCGTGCCCCTGATTCTCTCTCACAGGGAAGGCCACGTCCGTCGCATTGTCCCAGCCTTGCCCGAGGGGGAATAGGCGGGGCGTGCGAGGCGTTTGCCTTGTCGGGATATGCTTTGGGGGCTGTGCCAAAACCAATGGTTTGACACAGCCCCCAAAAGATAAAGTCGTCAGGTCGTTGCGTGGCGTGAAGAAAGACGTCTCAGCGTCCTACTTCGTCTTGGTGAGCACATACAGTTTGGCCGTCTCTCCCTCGGGCTCGTTGCCCAGCGAGTCGGTCATGACGACGTGCTGGTCGTCCTTCACCTTGTAGTAGGTCTGCTCGCCACTCGACGGGCGTTCGAGCACCAGTACCTTGCCGTCGAGCACGCGCAGCACGCCGCTGGCCTCGTCGTGGCCGTCCTTGCGCTCCAGGTAGTCCTGCGTCAGCTGGTAGGTGCTGTCGGCATGGATGGTGAGCACGGTCTTGATGCCCGGGCAGTCGGCGGCAGGGAGGGTGCCCTCATAGGTGCCGGCGATGGAGGTCAGGTCCATGCTGTCGATAGAGGCCGTGTCTTGGGCCACGCTGGTGGTGTCGTTGTCCGCGGTTGGTGCGGTCTTCTGGTCTGTGCAGGAGGACATCAGCGCCATGGCGGCGAGTCCCCAAATCATCCAATTCTTTTTCATACTTCTCGTTTTGATAACAAACTAATTTTGTCTATAGAGCGGCATCATCCGCTATGGCTTGCCTATTTCGTGCGTAGATAAATCAAGTCAAAATACATCAGTCGCGTTCTGATAGGCTCTGTGGGAGTGGGTGGCTCTTGGTCTTTATAGTGTAAGAACATCCACTCTTCTTCATCTGATGAAAACAGAAATTTAAAGTTGTTTCGTTGATAATATTCAAAGACTTTCGGATGATTGACGGCATCTACTACGATGTATCGACATCCCGTTTTGTTCAATGGGTCAATAAACCATGACTTGATGAAGTCCAACAACTCATCTCCAATATGATATCCACTAAAAGAATCGCTAACAGCCAATTGTCCAACTAAAACCGCAGGATATTGTGGCTTCCGCTTGGCATTAGGTATTTTTCGATTCAATTTGTTCCTAAGACTAGATGGAAGTGAATCTACTTTTACGCTTGAATTGGCTACAGTGAATGCACAAACAATTTCATACGTGTCAGGTTTGACAAAACAATATGATTTTCCAAGCAACTGATACGTATAGTCTGCATAGTCATGGGTGAAGAACTCTGTTATGTCCTCATCCTTGCAGGTGAAGCTTTTGCATTGCTGCAAGACTTCCTCTGTCAGTTCCATGAAATCACACTGCTCTAACATATTAAATGTACAACCTTGAACGTTTTAATATGGCACGAGCCTTGGCTACTTGTTTTGAGAAGTCGATGGAACCACGCTTTTCCAATGCCTCATCAGCAGCTTCTACGAAACGAGCCGCTGCTTCACCGTGAAGGACGGGTATTGACTTTATTTCTATTGCCATAATCTTCTTGTTTTAAATGTTATGCTCTTGTTCAATTTTGCAAAAATATAATTTTATTCCCATATTGCCAAATATTTTGCCAACTTTCTGCTAAACCCAATTACTCCTCATGCCATTATGAATCTCATGTGGAAGTCACTTGGCCGCATGATGGTCGTTCAGAAACCTGCTCACGTCCTTGACGGCTTCTTCAAAGGCTGTGGGTTGTCCTGGGACTGTTATGAATAGATGGGTGGCGGTGGGATAGACGCGGTAGATGACGGGTTTGCCAAGGTTGTGGAGGCGCTGGACAAGTTCTGCAGTTTGGTCCAGGAGAATGTCGTGGCCTGCCGATATGAATAGCGCGGGCGGCAACGTTTTCAATGCGTCGTCATCACACAGGCCTACCGACACGAGCGGCTTGCGCTCCTGACGATTGGCATAGGCTTCGTTGAACGCTTCGAGGAGCTCAGCATCGTTGCCATACCCCTTGGCATACTTTTCCCACGAAGGAGTCCTTTCGGTGAAGAGTTTGGTCACGGGATAAATCGGTATCACTTTGCGAATGCCCGATGCTGACATGGCGGTTGCCAATGCCAGGTTGCCCCCAGCACTGTCTCCTCCTACGGCTATCATCGTGGTGTCGCCTCCCCAGTCGGCCGCGTGTTCTTGCAGGTAACGTACTGCCCTTTGACAATCTTCGAGTGCGGCAGGGTAGGGGTGGGCAGGTGCCAGACGATAGTCTAATGCTGCCACCAGACAGTCGGCCTCCAGGGCTACAGCGGCACAGAACCGCGCGCAACTGTTGATGCTGCCAAAGCACCATCCACCGCCATGGAGGTAGAGCAGGATGGGGCGTTTGCGGTCTGTCTTATGCTTGGGAGAGAAGAGACAGATGTTCTCTCTCGGATAGAAAGTCTTGACGCCTTCCGGCAAAGTAGGCGGCTGGTTTCGGCTCTGCCTTATCTGCTGTAGTTCGGTGTCATTGCCTTCCATTGCTTTCCTTACGGCCATCATCTGTATATGTTGCAGTCCTGGCTTCATATTGGCCAAGAAGGCCCGCTCCTCCTCCAACATCTTTTGCTGGCGGATCGAGTCGGGACAGGTAGCCCGACAGGTGAGAGTTGACACGAGTATCATGACTGACGATAGAAGTATAAGTGATCCTTTTGTCATTTTCAAATCTTCCTTTTCTTTATTTCTTTTCTTCATCCATTTCTTCATCACCAGGTGAATGCCGTGGTTGCCACCTTCGTAAATCTTTGTGGATGGTTCACCCGGTGGGCCTGAATGATGTCTGCAAAAGTAAGAATAAAAAATGGAAGCGCAAAAATCAAAGCGACACAATCGACCTGGTTGCAGCCTTTAGTTACCCTCCGTGCCACTCATAAGTTATCATCGAAGTCGGTCTTAAGTTACCATCGGGAAGGTTGTCTTCTTAGCGTCAAAACCAGCAGAGCTTCAGGATAAAAACTGGTAGGACACACTTGCGCTGATAGAATCTCCATGCTTTTCGCCCTCTATATACATAGACGTCGAGCAGCGACTACGAATATAAAGATCGTCAACGAAAACGAATATAAACGTCGTGCAACGACTACGGACATAAACATCGTACAACGAAAAACGGAGGACACAAAAATGGATAGAACAACAGCCGAAAAGGAATGGCTCCGCCGCATCAGTGGCGGAAAGTCAGCGGTTCCCCAGAGGAAGCCGACGAGCGACCAGACGAGCGATCAGTCAAGCAGCAAGTCCAGGCCCAAGCCTCAGCCGACGGCCAAGAAGCATGGCAATGGTTTTGGCGACATTGCCGGCATGGAGGACCTGAAGCAGCGGGTCAAGGAGGGCTTCATCAATGTGCTCCAACATCGTGATCTGGCCGACGCCTACGGCATCCGTCCTCCCTCCATGCTCTTCTATGGGCCTGCGGGATGTGGCAAGACGTTCTTTGCCGAGAAAATGGCTGAGGAGGTTGGCATCCACTTTATCAAGGTCGTCCCGGACGATTTGGCCAGCACCATGGTGCACGGCACGCAGGAGAAGATCGGCGAGGTCTTCAAGAATGCGGAGAGACACGCGCCGGCATTGCTCTTTTTTGACGAGTTTGACGCCATGGTGCCGCGTCGCACAGGAAACGAAAACAACCAGCACTACGACAGCGAGGTGAACGAGTTTCTCTGTATGCTCAACCATGCTTCCGACAAAGGCGTCTATGTCCTTGCCGCCACCAACCATCCCGAGCGCATCGACAAGGCCGTGCTGAGGACGGGACGCATCGACGAACTGGTCTATGTGGACATGCCCGACCACGAGGCCCGCAAGAGTCTGTTTGCCCTGGAACTGGCCAAGTTGCCAAGGGAAGAGGACATAGACATGGACTGGCTTGCCCACCTGACGCAAGGCTTCAACTGCAGCGACATCAACTATATCGTGAAGTCGGCAGCGCGCAAGAAGTTCAACGAGGCGATAGGCTGCGGAGAGCATACGCTGCAGAATATCACCCAAAAGCAGCTCGAAGAGATCATCTCCGGGCGCAGCCCCTCGGTCAGCAGTCGCGACCTGCGCGAATACCAGCGCGTCCACAGGGAGTTTTCGCCCAAGGACAGGGACGGTCAGCCGGCCAGCATCGGATTTCGATAACAACAACGTATAACCCATCAATGTAAACGATTATGAAAGAAAAAATCTTAGAGGCTTTTGCCCGTCTTGGTTTCTGCTTGGAGAAGAGCGACGACGTCGGCTATGAGTTTGAGTATGAAGGCATGACGCTTCTCTATCTGTGCAACGAGGACGACGAAGACTTCCTGACCATTGCGCTCCCAGGCTTCTATGAATACGACGAGGAGAATGTCGCCACATATTGTGCGCTCTCGGAGAAGATCAACGCCTCGCTGAAATATGTCAAGGCGTTCACCCCGGGCCATAGCATGTGGCTCTGCTACGAGCGCGAGCTCTTCGGCGGTGAGGACCTGGAGACCTTGATCTCTCGGATGATTTCCCATCTGGAGGCCGGCGTGGTCTTCGCCAGCAAGGCGGTGAAGGCCATCGAGGAGCAGTTCGCCGATAGCGACGATACGAGCGAGGGCTGCGAGGAACTGACGGACGACAACGAATCATAACTGGAGGACATTCTTATGGACAAAAGATCAATGGTCATCAGCGTGCTGGAAGACATGGGCTACCAGCCGCGGGTGGATAGCGACGGCGACGTGTTGTTTCGCTTTCAGATGAAGCACCTCTATGTGCTTGCCACCCAGCAGGAGGAAACTCCCTTCCTCGTGGTCATGCTGCCGCAGTTTTACGAGATGAGCGAAGGCGAGGAGATCAAGGTCCTCACCGTCTGCAACAAACTCACGCGGGAGGTGAGGCTGGCAAAGATCTACATAGACACCAACCTCACGGAGGTCACGGCCAGCTGCGAGTTCTTCTACAGCGATGAGGCTGCCCTGCGTCTGCAATTGGAGCATTCGTTGGTGATACTGGGCCGGGTACGCTCCGTTTTCCGCCAGGCGCTGGTGGAGTTTGAAGAGTAATTGGGATTATATATATAGTGGTAGGGTGGGTGCGCTTGTCGAGCCCGCCCTACTAACGTTTTAACGTTTAACGTTTTCGATATCGGGTGGGCTTGTCAGGGAAGCCCCTTTGGAAGTCTTTTATAACTGCTCCAAAACGAACTCTGTCACGCCATTTCATTGACGAGCAATATAATGCTGGTCGACGGGGTGCAACTTTCCTCCACTCTTGTTTGTCGGTTTCAGAAAAAGTTTATACCTTTGGGGGCAAGACAAGCAAGGGGCGCGCTGAGCAACTTGTAGCTTGCAACGGACAATAATGATTTGAAATGGCGGCAACAAGATACTATTATTCAGATACTATCTCGGCTTTTCTGAAAAGAAATGAAGACGAGATAATAGGTAGGCTCACATTGGCATCGCAACATGATGTCAATGATGAGACTGCCAAATCGTGGTTGGAAGAGATCGCTACTCTCAAGCCTGCCCTTGCTCCGTATGCCAATCATGGGTCTGTCTATTTTGAGTACAACATCCCTCGAATGGGAAGGCGGGCGGATGTCATTGCCGTAATAGATGGTGTTGTCTTCGTGCTCGAATATAAGACTGCCGAACAGAAATTTGACCGAGGCGCGGTGATACAGGTGTGGGACTATGCGCTCGACTTGAAGAATTTCCAGGAAGGTAGTCTGGATCGCACACTGGTCCCGATACTTGTTGCCCCTCATGAGAAAGACTGCCATTGCAGCCTTGCGCTCAAACCCTTTGAGGATGATGTCTATGAACCCTTGAAGGCGAATGCCAAACTCTTGTCGGAGGCCATAGCCAAAGTGATGGACACGGTTCCCCACGAGGAGCGTGCCCGTGAGGAAGACGACCTTTGGGCCAAGAGTGGCTACGAGCCGACGCCTACCATTATCGAGGCAGCCATAGCTCTTTATGAGGAGAATACCGTAGAGGATATTACCAAACATGGAGGTGATATTGACAAGGCATCCGTAGAACTGACCCGTATTATCGATTATTGCCGAGAAAACAGACGAAAGGCCATCTGTTTTATTACCGGAGTGCCTGGGGCGGGCAAGACCTTGATAGGGTTGAATACGGCCATCGATCAGTTTAATAGGGGAGAGAAGGCAGTGTATCTGTCTGGCAACTTCCCGCTTGTAGAGGTGCTCCAGGAGGCATTGACCCGCGACTATGTAAGGCGAGAAAAGGTGAAAGCCCGACAGGAGGGCCGCAAGGCCTGTACCAAGGTGGAAGCGAAAAGCAAGGTGAAGGCGTTTATCCAGATGATACACCATTATCGCGACCTGTACCTCGAGGGTACGCAGATAGAGAACGGGGAAGTCGTGCCCATTCCTGGCTATTTCCAAAGCCATATTGACAAGGCTTACGTCCCCGCGGAGCATGTGGCTATCTTCGACGAGGCGCAACGGGCCTGGACGAAAGAGGAACTTCGGCGATTTATGGGTGAAAAGAAGGGCATCAAGAACTTTCCTTATAGCGAGCCCGAATATCTCATGTCCTGCATGGACCGCCAGACGGACTGGGGTGTGGTGGTCTGTTTGGTGGGCAATGGGCAAAGCATCAACAAAGGCGAAGCTGGACTGACGGAATGGATAGAGAGCATTGATCGCAGCTACAGGGATTGGGATGTATATATGTCGGACAATCTTCTGGCCTCCGGCGACGTGACGAAGGAGCAGATGGATATGATTCGTCCTCAGGTAAGGATGTGTGAGGACTTGCATCTGAAAATGTCCATGCGATCGTTTCGCTCGGAAAAGGTGAGTATATTCGTCAACCAGCTACTTGCGCTTCAACCAGAAGAGGCTGCAGCTACTTTGCTCGATCTGGGCAGTTATCCGATAGTGCTGACACGATCGCTCGATACGGCCAAGCAATGGCTTCGCGGCCACACGCGGGGTAGTGAGCGAATGGGGCTGCTGGCAAGTAGCAAGGCGGACAGACTCAAGGCCATTTCCATCAATGTGCGCTATCAGCCCGATTTTGTCCATTGGTTCTTGGAAGACGATAATGATGTTCGTTCCAGCAATGCCCTTGAAGACACTTTGACAGAGTTTAAGGTTCAGGGACTTGAAATAGACTGGGCGTGTGTGGCTTGGGATGCTGATCTGCGATTGAGCAAAGACGGGAAGTCATGGAGTCACCATCAACTCCGCACTGGATCCGAATGGCAAAATATAAACAAACCCATCAATAGGGAATATCAAATCAATGCTTATCGCGTGTTGCTCACTCGCGCCCGCCAGGGAATGGTGATCGTCGTCCCTGATGGTGATCATGGCGTCCCGCCCGACGTGACTCGCAAGCCAGAATGGTATGACGGCATCTATGACTATCTGAAGAAGATAGGAATCAAAGAAATCTGAATAGGATGAGGGCGCATTGCCACGTGGGATAGCCAGGTCTCGTCTTTAATGTTGTGAGCAGGCTCCTTATTGCTTTCTCCGTAGCTCCTCTATCAAGTCGTTGACAATATAGGTGTCGCTCATCAGATGCAGCCCAAGTTCTTTGTCGTGAAGCATTTGGCAGACTTCCGAGTCATAGAAGATTTGCAGCGCCCGGTCTGTTGATATATGCAGCGTGTCTGCCAGTTGTGCAATGATACGTGCTATTTTGTTCCACAATAAAAAGTCTAACATAATTATATCCTTTCGTATAATGTATGCTTTTCCATTATTCTTCTTTCTCCCAATTTTTAAGAGCCTCGACCACGTCGTTTGCTACGGTTTCGCGGCTTTCGGTATGCAATGTCTCATAGCAGTCCTGAATGAGATTTTTGATAAGTCCCACTTTGTCCAGTCGCCTTCTCATTTCAGATGGCGATATGCCCATTTTCTGTGCCGAGGCTTCGATGGCCAGCACAGTAAAGGCAAGGCGGTCGAACTCTGGGCAACCTTTTAGCAATCGTTCTCTGTCCTCCATGCTTTCTCCTCTCCTTTTATCTTGTTAAGTGTCTGCTCTTTCTTTATCAATCGCAATTAGAATGCAAATATACTTTTTGACCTTACTTCATGTATTTTTTCAGCCATAAGTCGAAGAACTTGTCATATACCACGTAGGCATCATCTTGCTGGGTGATAAAATCTTTCTCCAGCAATCCCTTTAGGGCAGAATTCACTGAGCTTGGCGACGGGAGATGATATTTTTGGGCGAAGGCTCCGCTCCTTACGCTTCTTGCTTCGCCCTCTGCAGAGATGGCGATGAAGACGTTGCGCTGCTTTTCCGGCATCTGGCGCAGAAGGGTCTCATAGGTGTCTGATGCCATATTGAGGTTGTAGTTGATGGCGTCATCTACCATGTCCAGCGTGCAGGTGCCTTGCTCGGGAGTCTTGAGGAAGAGGACGTTCATCACTCGCTGGATGTACGAGGTGACCCCACCGAAACGGGCGAAGAGTTCTCCGATGATGGCTGTGTCGAGATGCTTGTTGCGCTCCTCAAACTTAGCTGTGGCAAACTCCTTGTATTTCTCTATATCCAGTGGCTTCAGGTTCATCAGTGTCACGCTCTGATAGAAAGGGCGGGCTGGGGATGTGAACATCTCTGCCATCAGATGGCGGTGAGAACCAGAGAAGATGAAGTGAGCATTGGTGCATCGCTGGATATAGGTGCGGAGCAAAGCCTCAATGCGATTGTCGGCATAGTTGGTGATTTGCTGAAACTCGTCGATGGCTACAAGACATGGCTTGTCGGCTTGGTTGAGATAAGCGAATATCTCATCAAGCGTAATTTCGGGATTTACCATGTTGCCGATGCCTATCCCCCAAACCGGAGCTCCGTTGATATCGAATGAGATTTCTGAACGTAGGGAAGAGAGGGCCATCAGAAATTTCTCCCAAGCACTTCTGCCTTTAGGACGAAGTGTGTCAATGATGGCTTTGCCAAACATATTGACCAGATCGCTAACGGAATTGGTAGAATAGATGTCTATGATAAAAGTGTAATAGTCTTTTTGGATGGCTGGTTGGGCAAAGCAATGGCGAATCAGCTCCGTCTTTCCGATACGTCGAGGGGAAATCAGAGCCATATTATTCTCATTGGTCAGCATCTCTGTGATGTGCTGGGTTTCTTCCACACGGTCGCAGAAGTATTCCGGACCGGCGTAACCGTTTGTGACAAAAGGATTCTTCATTGTCGTATCTATACCTTAATTATATATTCTCCAAGTCTATCCCCTCCATTATAGAGGGGCGTTCGCTTCCTCCATTGCCATTTACCCACAAGCCCTTCGGTCACTCTTGCGATAGCCTTGCCTCGTTCATTGCTGAGAGAGGAGGTCTTTGGGTTTACCGAGTTCCGTACAAATAACTTCGACCGACTTAGTCCCCATCTATCTACTGGTGGACCAACGTCCGTGTAATCATTACAGCAACATGACCAACCATGACGGAATAAGGGGTCCATTCGTCTCAAAGAACAATTACTTGTACGATCTCACGTCGCAATACGGATGCAAAGATACGACTTTTGTTTGGATTATCATAAAGTGATTATCATAAAACGATAATAAAATTGGGAGGAGGATTAGAATGCAAATATACGTTTTTTCTCTGACATGACGCTCTATGAAGCGCGGATATTGATATTTTTCCCCCTGCTCTTTTGGAAACTTTATTTTTAATGGCTATCTTTGTATCACATTATATGTGATGACGCTATGATAAGGAAAAGACTATGGGCCGGTTTGGTCGCGCTGTGTATCTCTGTGGCCTCATGGGGACAGGCTGTAGATAGTTGTTACTACTCGGACGGCAGGGCCATGGTGCCCGTCGAGGAGGGGGTAGAGGCGCAGGGGTTCTTCACCGAGCATGCTCCCGACGGACTGTTGCGGGAGGAGTGTGACAAGGTGTATGATCCCAACTCGCCCTGCAACAAGGATATGGGCGACCATCACTTCAAGGGCTTCCTCGAACTGTACAACCTGGTGCCGGTCAAGCGCACCAGCTACCTCTTCAGCAACTATTCGGGTGCCGACGACGAGGGGAGCATGGAGCGACGCTTTCGCATGACCATTCCCTATTTCCAGAAAAACCACATCGTTCCCCTTGAGCCGCGGGAAGAGACCGTGGTGAAGGACGTGAAAAACTACGCCACATTCTTTGCCGTGGGCAAGAATCGCGTGGGCTACAAGACCGTCGTCTCGTTCGACGACCGATACATGATAGCCATACTGGGCTTCGTGCGCTTCGACGGCCTGTGGTTTCTCACGGAGTCGCACGTCGGCTTCTTAGACTACCCAGAGTGAAAATGTCAACTCTTCGTTCGCTGATGATCATGTCGAGGGTTGTAGAAAGCCACTTGGTGCACCTGTGTTTTTCCTTCAATAGCACCATGTTTAGTGGTTGTTGCAAAAAATGCAACAACCACGTTTGCGTCAAGTTCGCCATCCTCTCGTCCCTTTGTCCGTGAAAATCACTTGGCGTTGTTGTTGTCCGCATACCTCTTGCGGCTCGTCATGATCCCACTCATGTTTTCCACCGACCAGTTCACCAGCTGGTTGAGCAGCGGCATGAGGGATTCTCCACGCTCTGTGAGGGCGTATTCCACGCGGGGCGGTATCTCTGAGTAAGCCGTGCGGCTCACCAAGCCATCAGCCTCCAGTTCCTTGAGGGTTGAGGCCAGCATCTTCTGCGACACGTCAGGGATGGCTTGGCACAGATCTTTGAATCGCATCTGCCTATGGCTGTCTTGCAGCGCAAGCAGGATGAGCAGTGACCAGCGGTCGCCGATGCGCGCGAGCACATTGCGGATGGGACACTGCGGAAAGACGGGGTCGGTAACTTGTTTTTTGATCATATATGATAATAACGCAAATGCCATCCTCTTATTGTCAAGAGGATGGCTGATGGATAAAATCCGTGTCGTGGAGCGTATGGAAGACACGATCCGATTACCACTCCACCTGGTCCTGCAGGATCACGCCGTCTGTGGCGTCCTCGGCAGAGAAGGTGGCGCCACGATACTGCACGCAGAGCACAACCAGCGGTTCGCTGCCATTGTTGTGGATGGTGCGCTTGCCGGCAGGAGCTACACGCACGACGCTTCCCTCCTGGAGGGGGATGTTGACGCCGTCAACCTGGTATTCTCCTTTGCCGCTGAGCACGAAGTAGAGCTCCTCGTGGTTCTTGTGGGTGTGGTAGAAGCCTCCCTCTTGTCCAGGCTGATAGATCTGGAAAGAGAAATCTCCACCTGTGGCTCCCACGGCCTGGCCGCCAAAGACCTTGCCGGGAATCTTGATGTCGCCCAACTGGAGCACGTACCCTCCCAGATCATTCAACTTGCCGAAATCACAGGCAGTGAAATTCTTGCCTTCTGCAATCTTCTTCATCTCTTTCATCTTTTCTGTTGTTTAAATGTGAGTTACTTTCTTTTTGTTTGTGGTTGCAAAATTAGGCAGAAATCTCCATTCCTCCAAGAACGCACCGCTGCGTAAGTCACTTACGCACGCGTTAGTAATATTGAAAATCAGCGGCTTTCCAAAAGTAAGTTTATGGTCATTTAACAGTTTTGGCTGGATCACTTCTTGCGTAAATCTGCACTTGCTTGTTGAATTCACGTCTTCAGATAGTTGACGATTTATCCTAAGATACTTTTTGGCTTACCGTGTTCTGTACAAATAACTTCGACCGACTTAGACCCCATCTATCCACCAGTGGACCAACGTCCGTGTAATCCTTACAGCAACATGACCAACCTTCACGGAATAAGAGGTTCATTAGTCTCAAAGAACAATTACTTGTACGGCCTCACGTCGCAATACGGATGCAAAGATACGACTTTTGTTTGGATTATCATAAAGTGATTATCATAAAATGATAATGAGATTGGGAGGTGACAACTTTCTGCTTTAACCCAAGTTTGATCCCTCACTAAAGGTTTTTCTTGCTAGCCAACGTTTTACGATTCTCATTTGCGCCGCTGTGTACTACAAACTTTTTTCTAACGAAAAAGAGACAATCTGCAAGAGCTTTTAGGGATAATATCCACTAAAGCTACTTACAGATTGTCTCACTACTAACCGGATTGCTTAACGCAACTAAAACTACATTTATTCAGAATATTTCATTCAATCTTCAAAGTCTTCGTCATCCCAAAGACCGCCGCGGCCAGTCTGTCCGTCATCATTTTCCTCATCAAAGAGAGAAGGGTCATATTTTTTGACAAGCCCAGCTTCCATCTGTCCACCTTCAACGCTTCCACTAAGAAGAGGCTCGATTCTAACTTTATACACCTTGGCTTCCGGTTTAATATAACTTTTCATATTTCCTTGGTTTTTTATTTGATGAATTTCTTTCCATTATGAATATACACTCCTTTGACAGGACGTGACACCTTTACTCCCTGAAGGGTATAGAACGATGCGTTGTCGTCTGTACTATTCGGCTTGACTTCTGTTACAGTAGTAGTGCTTCCGCCATCATCTTCGTCATCGAAGACAATAGCCATCTTGGCAAGCGACGGATTGTTCGGGTCGTCCGTCTCATTTCCGAGAAACTGTCCGTTAAAGTCGATATACCCGAACTTCGCTCCTACTCCACCGTCTATAACAGCATTTGCCGGAATACTCAGGTAAGCTTTGTTTGCGCCGCTTTTACCATTCGGCGTAAGGCGGAAGAAACCGATATAGTCGTCTCCGGTCTGATTCTCCTTGTAATATTTTGTGGAATGGAAGTTTGCAAGGCCGAAGAAGCGGTGGAGTATTTTTCCATCAGCATCGGTATCAGCATTTCCAAGTTTGTCGATAGCCATGACTGTCGGCTGGAGATAGTTGTTCCATTCGTCATTGACATAATCGTTTGCCTTTGTCCACACTGCCTTGTAATTATCACCTTCTACCAGCATATCTGCCGGTGCTTCCATCAAAGAGAAATCCAGTTTGTCACCGTCTTTGAAGGTTCCCTCCGCAGGTTGTTTTCCTACAAGTACCACTCCCATATTTGCCGGAATGTACTTGAGCTGACGAAGATAAACCGTGCCCTGCGATTGTGGGTCTTTTGCATTCTCCGTTTTTTCGTATTTATATGCCTCATACACTTTCACGTTGTCGTTGACAGGTACCATCGCCACATTGTTGCTGTATGTACGGATAAACTTCCCTACGCAATATGTGAAAGGAATCTTGATGACTTTTGTTCCTGATATGGTATAGCGAGAGATGTCATTACCTTTCTCGTCAAGCTCTGGGTAGAACCTTACCGTCCATATTCCTTCGGGACGGTTCCAGAGGATATCCTTCTGACTAGGAGTTGTGCTTTCGAAGCCCTCCTCGTCCTCTCTCGCCGTTGTACGGAACTGCACGTCGTTCGGATCGTCAGCCATACATGAGTGGTTGCCATCATCGGCGGCATCATAAGTAGGTCTTGCAAATCCGGTATTGCTTGTAATATTGCCGTCCGTCTCGCCCCAGTTCTGGTGTGCGTCATTGTTGGCAACAAACCTGAAATGCGATTTTTTGTATTTATCGCCTACAGTAGATATTGTCAGCGAGAAGCAACGCTCGTTGGCATCATATTTCATGTCTCCTGCGGTAGAAGTATACATCCATTTGCCCGTCTCTGCATCATAAGTTCCTTCCACAGCATCGCCTATCATAGACATGGTTTTTATCAGGATGTCGGCATCGTTAGCGCCACCGTCCATTACACGTATACTGCCCGACAGACCGTAACTGCCGTCTTGTGCCGACAGACCGTTGTCTCCACGGGTCGGGTTATACTGTATTCTTTTTATACCGTGCAGATGAAGGGTGAAAGGTTTCTGGTTAGTCCATACCTTGTCGTGTTTATCGGAATTACTATAGGGATATCCTCCGTTGCCGAGGAAGAAGAGTTTATCGTGAGTTCCGGAACAGTCGCCTACGCTCTTTGTGGCATGAATATCTGGCGTTGCCTTTTTTGCCTGATCAAGTATCTCTTGAGTGGTTACGGTATTCACAATAAAATCGATTGCCCAATAGCTGTTGGAACCATCAAAATAGAGCGAAGCCTCAACATCGTTGTCGAATGGACCCTCATTTCCACCACTTTTACGCTTATCATAGAGCGGCTGCGCCGTAGCCCCTTTCATGTTGCCAATAAAATAAGTCACACATCTCGTAGCATCATGCTTCACCTGCCAGTCGGAGGGGTTTCCGTCTTTGTCAAGCGTAAAGCTGAAGGTATACATGCCATCGTCGTCTGTCACTCCGTCATTGCGGGTCACGAGATTCCAGTAGTTGCCGTCCTCTGCTAATGTCGCAGAACCGACAAGTTTCTTTGCCGCTGTTGTTCCACAAATAGTTCCCACAGCTCCGTTTGTTGACGGCAATGCGCTGTCATTATCCTTTGCACCATGCAGGTTGAATACCTCGTCCGGTCCGTAAACCATCTTATTGTCATACTCGTCAACAGCAAGGATCTGTGCATGTGCCGTGAGGCATGCCGGGATGCTGAACGCATAGCTCTTGTCTTTTTGCTCTTCGAATTTGAAATACACATGGTTTGTATAGTCTATCGTTGCGCCGTCGCCTCCCGGATTATATTCTCCACCTTTATTAAATGGCGAGAAGAAATTGCCCACGAGATAGTAACCCGGTTCGACATCTGTTGCAGACTGTACAACAGGCTCATCGCTTCCTCCTGCGGAAGTTTTCTTTCCTTCTATCCATACGCGGTGCGTCGAGCCATCCGTGATGTCCACATTAACCGTGAGATATTCATATTCGTCCGCCGTATAGCTTACTTTCCAGGCATTGCTGCTTCCATAGCAGTCGCTTTCTATAGAATAAGAGGTGGGATCTTGTGTTCCTTCCTCGTTTATCGTAAGCGGATCATCATTGACTGTAGGCTGCATCTGATTACCCCCCCCTGACACTCCGATACGGAACCAGAATCCCGTTTCGGGCATGGAAGTGATTTTAAGGGAATACACATTGCTGCCATAAGAAGTGTTCGGAGCAAGCTTATGGTTGCTTGGCACTTCATACTTACCAACGACGCCGTTGATTTTTTCGGCTGTAAGCAGATATACATCTGCCGCCTTCATCTCCAACATTGCCCCAAGCATCAACAAAAGGGCAAATAGGCATTTAGTTGACTTTTTCATCTTTTCAGAATTATTTCGTTAGTTATAAATATGCTACGTTTTATGTCTTTAGAGCAGGTCCTGCACATTATGCTGGACCAAGACTGTTCTCGTTCTTTGTGTTATTTTCGACCGCAAATGTATGAACTTTTGCATTACGCTATATTAGGGAAAATGGAAAAGATGGGGAAAAAGCTTTGCAAACGTTTGCAAAGCCATCGTCTCAACCCTCTGAATAATGCAAGATTTCCAATGAGTTATGCTGTACTGAATCTAACTTTCTGCTATGTATATGCCATAAGCAAATCGTTGCAGATGGTTTGTATGAAATGATATAGAATTACCTTTGGGGATCTTAACCGCAAATGGATGGACAAAGAGGATCTGAGCGGCGGTGAGGAGTTGCTTAAACGCACCTTCGTTCACGGCAGGTATGGCCAGAAGGTCATCACAACCTTGATATTATTGCCGAACGTTGTGGCTTCGACTTAAAGAATCATCACAATGCACTTGCGGATGCAGAAGCTTGTGCTGATCCAATCTCGAAGATTTGATTATAGCAAGCATTCTTCAAGCAAAAGAAATAATGGTATGATTTTATATCGTATCATTATTTTTTGCGCCTGTGCCCATGGATGGCATAGTCTCTCCTTAACTTTGTACCAGATTTAGAAACAAGGAAATAATTACGATTATGAAAATTGAAAATGAAGAAATCAAGATCTCCAGTTATGGACTTCATGAAATGGAGGAGAGCGCAACTCAGATTAGCATCAAAGGTGAAGAAGAGATGTCCAGCGAACTAATAGGAGAAGGGTTGGAGTTCATAGGCATCAATGAATGGAGTAACCTCCTAACAAATGGGATAAATATGAATGATATAGCATTAAAGTATGTACAATTGCTTGCTGCCGATCACGTTAGTGAGCTAATGATAAATCAACTTCGTTTGGATGGTATATATACTATTCAAAATAGCCCGGTTATATGTGTCAATATAGTGCTGGTATCAACAGAGACTGGTGTTGGCAATGTTCTGAAAGTGGTGCAGGAACATCAGTCAGATAGGAGGAATGTTGTTATAAAAATCACTTCAGAGATCAGTATACCCGATGAACCACACATTGATGCCATATTGGAATTTCAGCAAGGAAGTAAGCCTTATCCAGAATTGAAGAGATTCCTTCGACTGTACAAGGAGAATGTGGAGAAACGTAGTTTACTCTGTTATGATTTCCGTGACTTCTTTATGCTGATAAGAGGACGGAACGTGATTTCGATTGTCTCCTATGAATATAGAGAAAATATCACTGAAGCTTTAGACCAACTAAAATCGGTCAAGACACACGAAGGTGTAAGATATCTTCTGTATTTTTCAGTCGATAAATGTGACAACGACGAGATAGGTAACAGACAGGCTTCCATTCGTGACTTTATGGATGCCTTTCCGTGTGAGAACATTACATATTGGAACATCGGAGAGTCTTCTTCACAAATCGTAGCATTGTTTGCTTCAATACCTATAGAATAATGAAAGGAAATATCAAGCAGGGTCAAGAGCTGGAAGCCCTAATCAATCAAATTACGTCCATCCCGATGACCGTAGCCATCAAAGAGGATGATCTTGACTATCTTCATCAGGCTAAGGCCATATTGAAAAGGAGAATCCATTCCTTTCCCAAGGATGACGAACCTCGTGTAGATTCAGTCATAAGGGAACTTGAGGACTTTGGAAACATTGACTACAGTCAATATGACAGAATCGTTATCCAGATTGTTACGTCGTCGGCATATCCCTTAATGATGAATGAGCTCAACCGGTTAGTGTCATTGATCGACGGCAAGTTTTCTCAAGCAGGAGTCTTGTGGGGTATCGGCACTGATAATAAGCTGGGAGACAAGATCCTCTTGCAGTTGGTTTGTAGCTGCCAAGAGTAAGGTTTCTCTAACGCAAGCAGCACCGTTAAACAAATATAAAAATGATATTGCGCAAAAGGGGGACTACTTAAAAGCACAAAAAAAAAGTCCTGTAAATCGTTTGATTTACAGGACTCTGTGCGGAGAGAGAGGGATTTTATACCACTCTACCATCTTCCGTAACTCGTTGATATTCAAGTGCCGTCTTTAGGCATTTTCGCTTATTTTGCACGAAAAATGGCGCAGAACTGGCGCAAGACAAAACGTCTTAAAACACTGTGTATGAATGACTTTTGTTGCACAATTTAACTATTTTAAGAAACCTATCGACTCTATTTTCTACTCCACCCCTCAAATCTTTGAGGAGATTATGGCATTACGACACTCGCTTCTTACTTTAAAACAAGTCGGTTGCCATTGTTTTCTGTTTATCATCTCATAGCCTTTGTATTATGTTTATGAATTGCCCTTATGAAAGGGGGATAATACTACATCATGACCACCATCTTATCATCATTATTCAAATGCCTATAAGTCAAATATGACTCTGAAAGTTGTATCTTCATGTAG
>ERZ779843.664-NODE-664-length-49518-cov-7.283485_pt1 | contig 49518 bp, 37 predicted proteins | sample MGYA00511560_ERZ779843 | MGnify/ENA primary metagenome ERZ779843 (study PRJEB29588, sample SAMEA2158062) | human gut metagenome | biome: human gut; feature: human-associated habitat; material: faeces | place: Denmark | collected 2008/2010 ... | reverse complement strand
TTTGCCGTATTTAAATGCGAAGCCGCGGCAAATTCCGTTACTGGGCACGTATGCGCGAACAGTAACACGCGGCAGGAGATTGAGCAGATTTCGAAAACAGGCTTGTTCTTTTGGACAAAAAAACTTATAATAAAAGGGAGTCCAAGCTGATTTTGTCAGAAAAGTATAAAAAGTTGCTGTCCGCAGACAGGCATTTTTGAAGTCTAAGGTGCCGCATGAAAATAGAATGGAAGCAACCATAGATACATAGGAAGATGAGGGAAGAGATGAGGGAGAAACAGACGAGAGAGGACGCCTCCGGCGTTCGAAAGAAGCCGGCAGCTTCATCCGCACGATCTTCGGGCAGGCGGGGCACCGCAAAGAAAAGCGGGAAAATTGATGTCGGCAAGCAAAAGAAAGCGGGCAAAAATAACAGCCGGAGCGGTGGGCAGATCGTGTTCCATGCGATGGCAAGGATCTTTGGAACCATGTTCAAGACGCTTCTGGTGTGTCTGGTACTGCTGGTGATTGGCGGTGCCGGATTTGGCGCATATAAGCTGATTCCGCTCTATGAGGACTATAAAAGCCAGATAGAGGGAGTGGTGGAAAACAGTACGCTGGATACGTTCCGTTTGCAGGAGGCAAGTTATATTTATGATTCCAACGGTAATGTGCTGGCGAAGCTGACGGGAGACGAGGATTCCAGTTATTTGACGTATGACCGGATACCGCAGAATGCAGTCAACGCATTTGTGGCGATCGAGGATCGGACGTTCTGGGAAAATCCAGGCATTGATATAAAAGGTATTTTCCGTGTCGCAGTCAATTACTTTTTGACTGAGGGAGCAGAAAAGCACGGCGCGAGTACGATCACCCAGCAGTTAGCGAGAAACCGTTTTCTGACCCGCGAGGTGTCGATGGAGCGGAAGATCAAGGAGATGCTGATTTCCTTAGATCTGACGAAGAAATACACCAAAGAGCAGATTATGGAGTTCTATATCAATGATATCAGCTTCGCGAACACATACTACGGGCTTCAGGCGGCTGCAAGAGGTTATTTTGGCAAGGATGCGGATGAACTGTCCTTGAGCCAGACGGCATATTTGTGTGCGATTCCGAACTCGCCGACGTATTACAACCCGTACCGTCATCCGGAAAATGCGCTGACACGCCGCGATAAGATTCTGGAAGACATGCTGAGTATGGGATTTATTACGGAGAAAGCGTGCAAAGAGGCAAAGGCGGAGGAGATCACGGTCAACCGCCAGAGAGTGCCGCTGCACAACTATGAGACGACGTATGCGATCGACTGTGCGATTCGCTATCTGATGCGCCGTGACGGCTTTGAATTCCAGTATGGATTCCGCAGCGACGAGGCTTACAAAGAGTACAATGCCAATTACAACGAGGTGTACAACCAGGAGCGCGATGCGCTCTACACGGGCGGCTATAACCTTTATACCTCGTTGGATCCGGACAAGCAGACGATCCTGCAGGATGCATTAGATGGAGTTTTGTCCTTTGATGGCAATACATCCGAAAACGGCGTTTACAAGCTGCAAGGCGCGTCCACCGTTATTGACAACAAGACGAACCGCGTCGTGGCGATTGTGGGTGGACGTAGTCAGGAGACGGATACCTACACATTAAACCGTGCGTTCCAGAGCCCGAGACAGCCGGGAAGTTCTATCAAACCGTTGATCGTGTATACACCGGCACTGGAAAATGGTTACACATCGGAAACAAGGATTCCGAATATCGATATTGACGCGGCGAAGCAGAAGGGCGTGGATGTGAAGTCCCTTTCCGGCGAGAGGCTGGAGCTTCGAAATGCGGTCGAGCGAAGTAAAAATGGTGTGGCATGGTATATCTATGATGATATCACACCGGATGTCGGCATGGCATATTTAACCCAGATGCGCTTCGCGAGCGTGCAGGCGGCGGACTATTATCCGGCGACCTCCCTGGGCGGCTTTACCACCGGTATGACGACCGAGGAGATGGCGGGCGCTTATGCGGCGCTGTCAGACCAAGGACAGTACCGCGAACCGACCTGTATTATCAAGATGATCAATAACCAGGGCGAAGATATTTTTGAAGATTATGAATCGGTTCAGGTTTACCAGGAGAGCAGCGCCGTGCTGATGACCGATATTTTAAAGGGAGTTGTCACAAAAGGTACGGCGGCGTCGATGGGTTGGAGCGGCAATATAGAGGCGGCCGGAAAGACCGGTACGACCAACGGCAGCCGTGACGGCTGGTTCTGCGGCATGACGCCATATTATACGATGACGGTCTGGGTTGGCTACGACCAGCAGAAGACACTTTCCAGCCTGTACGGCGGCACGTATCCGGCGAAGATCTGGAAAAATGCGATGGAAAAGATGGTAGAGGGGCTTCCGGCGGCGTCCTTTGATACCCCGGAGACGGACAATGGACGCGGAGAAGGAACCTATCTGGCAGGTCATCCGGATGCATTTGAAATCACAACCAGCGGATATACCGCGGCGAATTTCAGAAGGGATCATTTGCTCTCGGATGAGGTGGCGAAGCTTCTGGAGTCTGCAAAGAGCGGCGATTCCGGGCGCAGCAGCAAGGAGTTAAAAGAAGACGCCAGCGCCAAGATCGAGCAGATCAAGAGCGAATCCATCAAAGAGCGGATGCAGCGGATCTACAAGACGGGTACGGCAGGAAAACGGTATTCAGCCCCGGCGGTGGTGCCGGAAACAGCTGCCGAGACAGTTGAAGATCCGGCAGAATCTAGCACGACGATCGTGCCGGCAGGACCGGGTAGCGACATCGGACCAGGACACGGTCCGGCGCAGGAACCGGCAGTGGGTCCGGCGGCGGAGATTGGGCAGTAAAGAATTGAAAATGAGAAGAGTCATTTGATGCAGAGACATTAAATGGCTCTTTTTTGTTTTGTAGAAAAGAATTGTTCTATGAAATCTGTTCAAGATTTATGTGGAATCAATGGCGGAAGAATATTTGAATGAGAATAAAATTGACCGATTGTTTATGCAATAAGGGAAATATGGGGGAAAATGGAATGGAAATGTACAATACAATGAAATAAAACATGATAAAAGATCAATACGATTTAAAGTTCGTCAAATAAAATCAGAAAACGACTTGAAAATAAAAAAATAAAGTGCTAATATATCAGTAAGATATCTAAGATATATTAAAGAAATAACAAAGTGCATGTACTAATAAAAGATTAAAAAAGAAAGGAAGGAAAAAGAGTATGGGCGACAAAATCAGATTTGGTATTATCGGCGGCGGTATGGCAGGTCCGTTAAATGCAGGAGCACTTCGGGATATCCCGGAAGCAGAGGTTGTTGCATTCTGTGACGTGAAAGAGGATGTGGCAAAGGAATTCAGCAAAGAGTACAATATTCCGTCTTATTACACGGATTATAAAGAGATGCTGAAACGAGATGATATCGATGCTGTCTGTGTAGTAACACCTCCATTCCTGCATGAGCAGATGGTTGTGGACTGCGCGAAGGCTGGCAAACACGTAATGTGTGAGAAACCAATTTCTGTCGATTGTAATGCAGCTGACAGGATGATTGCAGCATGTAAAGAAGCGGGCGTTAAATTTGGTGTTATCTTTATGTACCGTTTCATGGATCAGGCTCAGCTGATCAAGAAAGCGCTGGATGAAGGCAAGCTTGGTAAACTTCTTTCGGTTGATTGTTCTGGAAAATGCTTCCGAAGCGATGAATACTATGCTTCCGGTGCATGGAGAGGTACATGGAAAGGTGAGGGCGGCGGTTCCCTGATTAGCCAGACCGTTCATTTTATTGACTTAATGCTTTATTTAGTCGGCGATGTAGAGAGACTGACTGGTAATTATATGACAACCCTGCATCCGGATATTGAAGTAGATGACGTAGCCAACGCAATATTCAAATTTAAGAATGGGGCGTTGGGAAGCCTGGTAAGTAGTAGTGCAGTCCGTCCGGGTTATCCGCGTCACATCGAAATCCACGGTGAAAAAGGTACGATCAAGATTGTGGAAGAAGAGATCGTAGAATGGAAAGTAGAAGGCATGAACGAGGATGATTACCTGACCAAGGTAAAAGTTGACTCTGGTGATACAGCAACGGGTGCTGGCTATGTGGCAACCGAAAACCACAGAAGACAGCTTACTGATTTCATCCATGCGATCAAAGAAGATCGTGAGCCGATGGTAGACGGCGTAGAGGGAAGAAGAACACTTGAATTTATCCGTGCGATTTATCAGTCGAGCGACCTTGGTAAAGAAGTGCATTTCCCGATCCAGGAAGATGAAAAATACGGAAAGAAGACAGCTTGGTAATAAGGAGGTATAGATTATGGAAAAGAAGATGTATACAGAGACGTTGGAAAAGGTTCGCAATGATTATGCGGTTCGCAATATTGATAAATTAGAGGCAGCGATCAAAGCCGGTGATATGGAAAAAGCGCTGGAGCTGCACAAATTAAATGTAGAGAAAAAGACAGGATTTCACCATTTCGCAGTCCGCTGGGTAAATCAGACATTACGCAATTTCAAGAAATGGGCACCGGATGAGGCGATCTTTGAATGTATGGAAGACTATGCATTATGGTGCTATCCGCCATGTCTGCAGGACTGGATGGAGAAATATAAAGCGGGTCAGGCTACATATAAAGATTTCCCAATGGAAGATTTCCTGGAGAACCGTGCAGTATTATGGTCTGCTCTTCATGATAACGGCGATCAGATTTGGGAAGAGGATGAGGAGAAGATTACCTTTACACTTCCGCGTTGTAACAGCGGCGGCTGGCTGGTAACCGAATGTCCAGACAAGGTACAGACTTTAGATAAACCGGATCCAAGAGCTTATAATAAGGAAGGATTCCAGTGCTACTGCCTGAACTGTACAACCATGTGGGAGTTTGGTTGGTACAAATGGTTTGGATGGCCATTATTCATTATGGATGTGCCGACTATCGGCAGTGACGGTAAGTGCGTGATGGTTATGTACAAAGATCCGAAAGATATCCCGGATTCTTACTATGAGAAACGCGGCTTAGAGAGAAAGATCTAATAAAAAAACGGCGGCAGTTTCACCGGCTGCCGCCTTTGTAAAAACTATCCAGGAAAGGGGGATACATTATGAAAGAAAAGGGGAACCCACTTCTCCAGATAATTCGAAATGTAAATGATGCGGTAGTAGTTGTTCTTTTCCTTGCGATGACAATTACAGTTATTATTCAGGTTTTTTTTCGTTTTGTAATACAGAGTCCTCTTAGATGGACCGAAGAATTAGCGAGATATCTGATGATATGGCTGGTATTGATGGCATCGGCGATTGCGATGAGAAATCGTTCTCACCTTCAGGTAGATGTTCTGACATCTGCACTTCCGCAAAAGCCGAAACGCATTTTGACCGCGATTGTAGATCTTTTAACGATTGTTTTCTTATGTATTATGACATATTTCGGGTTCAAAGTAGTACAGTCTACGACGGCTCAGACGTCTCCGGCGATGCAGATTCCGATGGCTTTGATTTACGCGGCATTCCCAACCGGTGGAGTTTTGATGATTATGGAACAGCTCCTTACCTTTATCGAACGCTTAAAAAACAAGAATGCACCGGAAGAACCGAGAGAATTTATAGATTAGTAAAGGAGGCTGCGATATGTTAGGATTTTTATTTATCTGTATTTTGTGTCTGTTTCTAATCGGAGCCCCTATTTTTGTTGCACTCGGAATGGGAACGACACTTTCGATTATGCTTGAGGGAAATTTCCCATTGGTTCTGGTACCGCAGAGAATGTTTGCGGGTCTTGACAGCTGGCCGATCATGGCGATTCCGATGTTCATGCTGGCAGGAAATCTGATGGATCAGGGCGGTATGTCCAAACGGATTGTAGATTTTGCAAGTGCGTCGATCGGCTTTGTAAAAGGAAGTCTGGCGATGGTAGCCGTACTGGCATCCATGATTTTCGCGGCAATTTCCGGTTCAGCAACGGCTGGAACAGCAGCAATCGGTTCGATCATGACGCCTGCATTTAAAGAAAAAGGCTATAACATGAGTTTCGTAACGGTTCTGCTCTCAGCAGCAGGAAGTATCGGACCGATTATTCCGCCAAGTATCTTAATGGTTCTGATTGGATATTCCACAGGTGCATCTGTTGGTCAGTTATTCCTCGGAGGTGCTATTCCTGGAGTTATGATTGGTGTGGCACTGATGGTCTATTCCTATATTCACGCTTCCAGGGGCGGAGATGCATATATCCAGACAACCAAGTTTGATCCGAAAGAAGTACGGAGAACGATGTTTTCTGCACTTCCTGGTTTAGGACTTCCGATTATCATTATCGGTGGTATCATCAGCGGTATCTTTTCTGCAACTGAAGCAGCGGCTGTGGCGGTTGTCTATGGCTTCCTGGTAGGTATGTTTATTTACAAAGAAATTACATTGAAAGATTTACCTGGTATTTTTGTTAAGTCCGCGCAGACAGCGGCTGGCATTATGATTATCACAGGCTGCGCTTATATCTTTGCATGGTTTATCACAGCAAAACAGCTGCCGCAGCTCTTAATCCAGGTTATGAATACATTCATCACAAGTAAGACTGCATTCCTTATTTTCTTAAATATTGCGCTGTTCTTAGTTGGAATGTTTATGGAAAGTTTCTCTGCAATTATCGTTTTAATGCCGATCTTATTCCCGGTAGCAACCGCTTATGGAATCGACCCGATTCACTTTGGTGTTATTGTCTGCATCAACCTGGCGATTGGATACGTAACACCGCCTTATGGAGCAACTTTATTCGTTGCCTGTGGATTGACCGGCAAGAGTGTAAGAGAGGTATTCCCGTTTGTAATTCCTACGATTCTTGCAATGTTAGTTGTACTGATTATTGTTACATATCTCCCGCAGACCTATTTATGGCTGCCGCAGTTAATGGGATAAAAAGATGAAATGAAAGGAGGATTTATTGTTATGAAGAAAAATGTGAAACGGTTTGTAAGCATGACGATGGCGATGCTGGTGGCAGCTGGTTCTCTGGCAGGATGTGGAGGAGGCGGCAGCGCTTCCACAGGAGAGTCCGCAAAGGCAGCGGCTAATACAGGCGGTTCATCCGGTGGTGCGGTGACCGTAAAGGTTTCCTTATCACAGGCAGCAACCGAACCTCCGGTAAAAGCAGCGGAGTATTTTAAAGAGATTGTGGAAGAGCGCTCCAATGGCGAAATTAAAGTAGAAGTATATCCGGATAACCAGCTTGGCAACGAGCGAGATGTCATTGAGGGTATGCAGCTTGGCACTGTAGAGATGGCGATGACGTCGGTAGCTCCGTTCTCCAGCTTTGTTCCATCTGTTAATATATTCTGCCTTCCGTTCCTCTGGAGAGATAAGGAACATATGTATTCCGTTCTGGACTCTGACGAGATTGGAATGTCCTATAGCGGTGACTGTGAGGAGAAAGGCTTCCATCTGATGGGCTTCCTGGATTTGGGAACCAGACATATCATGACAACGCAGAAGACGATCAACAGCATCGAAGATTTAAAGAACCTCAAGATCCGTACCATGGAAAATCAGGTACAGCTGGATTCCTTTACCGCATTCGGCGCAAGCCCGCTGCCGATGGCATACGGCGAATTATACACAGCGCTGCAGCAGAACATCATTGACGGTGCAGAAGCGGCCAATACAAACTATTATTCCAAGAAGTTTTATGAGGCAGCGCCGCACTGGGCAATGGTTGGATGGACCAACGACTTAGGTATCTGCGTAGTTGCTAAGAATTTCTATGATTCTCTTTCGGACGAGCACAAACAGATTATCGATGAGTGCACCAAAGAAATGATCGATAAAGAGAGAGAACTTTATACAGCATCTGAGGATGAGTGCTTGGAACTGTTAAAGGGAGAGGGCATCGAAATCACAGAGCCGGATCGCGAACCATTTATCGAGGCAGCACAGAGCGTATATGATCAGTGGGGCGATAAAGTAGGCGGAAGAGATAAAATTGACGCAATCGTTAATTTTGGAAAATAAAATGTGTTCAGTGACAGAGAAAGGCAAAGGTGTATATGGGATTTGATTATCAAAGTTTTTTGAATGACAAGATTTTTGAAGAATTAAACAAGATAAAAGCCTTTTCTCCGGAGGTTGTTGAGCAGGAAGCGGCGGCGCGAAAAAAACCGGGATTTCCGCATGATAAGCTGGTATTTGCGGCAGCGGATCACAATGCCAGAATGATCAATGAGTACAAAGGAAATCCGATTGGTTTAAGTAATAGGCGGGAGTATTTATCCCGCCTGGTGCGGATGCTGCAGAGTGACCAGATTGATGGAATCGAGGCGACACCGGATATTATTGAAGATTTATTTATCCTCAATAAATTGCAGCGGGAACGTGGAGAAAAGGCGTTTCTGGATGGGAAGATGCTGGTTGGCACTGTGAACCGGGGCGGTCTGAAAAATACAGTATGGGAGATGGACGATATGCCGTCCTGTTATACAGTCGATCGCTTAGTGAAACTTCGGATGGACGGTGTAAAGTTTATGATCCGTCTGAATCCGATGGATGAGCGAAGCAAATATACGGTTCGGTACTGTGCAGAAGCTGTCAATGCAGCAGAGTCAGCTGGTCTTCCAATTTTTATCGAGGCGCTGTATGTAGAAACAACGGAAACGGGGTTTACGATGAAGACGGATTCAGAGAGTCTGTGTAAGGTAGTCGGCGTGGTAGGCGCTCTTGGCTGCCGTGCATCCGGCAAATGGATTGAAGTTCCGCTGAATCATGAATATGCAGTTCCGACGGCGGCGACCACCTGTCCGGTGCTGGTAGTTCCAGACGAGGTAAAGAGTGAGCCGATTGAGGTTGTAGAAGAGTACACGAAAGAGATCGGAATCAGCAGCAATATCCGCGGAATCTTGCTGGGACGAAATGTTATGTACAATGAATCGGATCCGCTTCCAATCGCGGAAGCGATCGCGGATATCTGGCATAAGGGCGGCAACGCGGAAGAAAATTACAAGCGATGCGTCGAAAAATTATAAGAAAAAATAGGGTATATCAGGTTACTGGGCATGTATGTGTGAACAGTAACTATATCAGAAACGGGGTATATACAAAAGTCTAATTGAATTTGATCCTTATTTGCGCTATTATAAAAATAAGCGTTCCTGTAGACTAAAAGAAGTTGGATGCAAATCACAGATTTGTTCTACAAGAAAGATGGGGGAAACAATGCGAGTTAGTGATGTGGCATACGAGAAGATTAAGATGATGATTATTACAGCCAGACTTCGCCCCGGACAGACATTAGTAGAGGCTGAATTGATGGAAGAGCTGGGGATGGGACGAACTCCCATCCGTGAGGCACTGAATCGACTGGCATGGGAAAACTTTGTGAAAATTGTCCCGAGACAATGTATTATGGTAAATGAGATTTCCTTATATGAAGTGGAATCGATTTATCAGATGAGATTTGCTCTGTCTCCACTTGAATCAGAGCTTGCTGCTATGAATCGGACGGAAGAAGATTTAAAGCGGCTGAAAGACAGCCTGGAAGTCCTGAGAGAGGAGACAGATGCGGAAGAAAGAGTTCTTTTGGATCGAGCATTTCATAGAATTATTTCTTCTATGACTAGGAATCCGTTTCTTGAGCGGGAGATGAATAATTATCAGGATTTGAGTATTCGTCTTCTGTTTTTAAACCGGATTAATTTATCTTCGATTGATGATATGGATATTGGACATCATGAGGAAATTTATCGTTGTCTTCAGGAGAGAGATGTAGATAAATTGATATCGGTTCAGAAAGCGCATGTTCAGGCATTTAAAGAAAAATTTATCCGCTGAGAGCGGGAACTTCCCTTCGCTGAAAGGCGAAGGGAAATATAAGCCACATAAGATATATTTGAAGTATATTACTAACTCGGACTTTAAGTTGAAAGGAGACCAGCTATGAAAAAAATTGCTTTTATTGGAAGTGGAACTATGGGTACAGCTCTTGCAACGGCAGCCTGCAAGGGAATTGATCCATCGGAAGTTGTGATTACAGATGTGGTTACAGAAAAAGGACAGAAATTAGCGGACGAGCTGGGATGCAACTTTGTTGAGACCAATGGAGAAGCAATCAAGGCAGCTCATTATGTTGTGTTCTGTGTAAAACCGCAGTTTTTAAAGAGTGTTCTGGAAGAGGTGAAACCGGTCTTTGCGGCATGTGCAGAAGAAGGGCAGGAAAAAATTATCGTTTCGATTGTAGCGGGTGTTGAGGTTTCCACCTATATGAAAGAATTAGAGTTAGAAGGAAAGAATGTTCCGGTTATCCGTATTCTCCCGAATACAGCCTGCTTGATTGGAAAAGGTTTTATCCTGATCGAACAGGGCGACAGCTACACGAAGGAACAGGAGGACGAATTCCGGTATATTCTACGTGAAGCCGGTGGATTTGACAGCCTTCCGGCCTCCCAGTTTGTGGCAGGCACGGTATTAACATCTACATCCCCGGCGTTTATCGCAATGTTTGCTAATTCTCTGGCAGACGGCGGCGTTTACAATGGTCTTCTACGTTATCAGGCAAGAAGATATGCACTGGAAGGAATCCTTGGAACCGTGCAGCTGTTTTTACAGAGCGAAAAGCATCTTGAGAATTTAAAAGATGATGTGTGTTCTCCGGCTGGTCCGGCGATGATCGGTGTGAAGACACTGGAAGACCGTGGATTCCGCAGCAGCGTGATCAATGCGGTTGTCGATGCTTATAAACGATTTGATGAAATTGGAAAATTAAAATAATCGTTGCATCATCCTGAAAAAGCCCCCCTTTATATTTTTATACCACCTTAACAGCCGGTCGGTTTCCCTGATGAAGAGAAGCCGACCGGTTTCCCATTAACTGCTTGGGATATCTGGTTTTGATAAGTGCTGTTTCCGGTACTGTGCCGGTGTGCAGCCAATGATCCGTTTGAATGTGGCGATGTAATTGCTGACTTGGTTGTATCCGACCAGTCCGGCAATCTGTGAGATGGGCAGATCGCGGTGAAGGAGGGAAACACTGGTCTGGATGCGGTAATTAGTTAAATATCCATAGGGAGTTGTGTGAAGAATATTTTGAAAAATCCGGCAGCATTCTCCGACGCTGATATTGGCTGATGCAGCCAGGTCTGAGAGCTGTAAATCATCTGCGTAATGTGCATAGATGAACAGGAGAATGGATTGCAGGCGCTGCTGGCGCAGGAGGTTAATAGAGGTAGAATTCCCACTGCTGTGAAAATTGGAAATCAGCAGATTCCACATCGAGGCAATCTTAATGCAGATAGAATATTCATTGCCTTTAACCTGATTAGAAAGAAATAAATCGGTTATTTTTTTGTGCAGTCCGATCAACTCTTTTTGCCATTCGGATTCCGGGTGAATAGAGAAAGCGGAGAATTTCCCGCCGGCGGTATAGGGCAGGACGTAGTCCTGATCCATGCGGCTTCCAGGAAAAAAGGCAAGAAGGCGGTAAGGAAAATTGAGGCTCGCATAAGAGCCGTCTTCCGACATCTGTGTGACGGCATGAATCAGGGAGGTGTTGACGAAAATCAGATCTCCAGCCTGTCCGGGCAGAGAAAGATTATCTACCTGCATTGTCAATGTTCCGCTTAGTACGAGGGTAAACTGCAGCTCATCATGCCAGTGGAAGTCGCGCAGCCAGCGTCCCGGCGGCTGCATGGAATGAATATCAGAATAGTAGACATTGACCGGAAAATCTTGATCTTGATAGTGGTTGATTTCCTGTAACTGGGAAGTAGATTTCAAAGGATCCCTTCTTTCTATAAAAATTCAATATGTTAAGATTTTGGTATTTTTAGTTATTGATATTGTACCATTTCCACATAAGAATTGCTATACTTTTAAACGAAAAGAGATTTATAGCAGGTGCTAAAAAAATAAATCCCACAGAATGGGAATGTGAGTAAAAAATAGGAGGAAATCAGATGGCAGCAATTGAAAGAAAACCATATATGGATCGGATTGACCGATTAAAACAGAGAGTATTAAAGACCAAGCCAGAGATGGATCTGGAAAATGCAATTATCCTGACAAAGGGCTTCCAGGAATCAGAGGGACAGCCGCTATGCATCCGGAAAGCATATGCATTTAAGAAACAGTGCCTGGAGAAAACTGTAAAAATCTGGGGGGATGAGCTGATTGTCGGCAATGCCGGAAGCAAGCAGCGCGGCGGTATTTTAAGTGTCGATACCTGCTGGTCGGTTCTGGATGAGGAACTGGATACCATCAGTACCCGTCCATATGACCCATTCTATCTGCGCCCAGAGGATCGGAAGGCATTTGAGGAGATCATCCGCCCGTACTGGAAGGGACGTTCCACGTATGAGCAGTGGCTGGTACAATGCCCAGATTTTGCGGCAACCTTACGTGACTGCGGCGCTCTTTACATCAACCGTAAATCGGTTCGTGGCTGGGGCGAGACGACTGCGGGTTATTCCAGAGTCATTAAAGAAGGCATGGAGGGAATCAAGGCGCATATCCATAAAGTGCTTGATACACTTGATATTACCCGTCCGGGTGACTATGAGAAGATTGAATACCTGAAAGCGATGGAGCTGGCAGCTGACGGTATCTCCGCATTGGGACACCGCTATGCGGCAGAGGCGAGAAAGCTGGCAGAGGCAGAGCCGGATGAGAAGCGCAGAAAAGAACTGTTACAGATTGCCAAGACCTGCGATCAGGTTCCGGAAAAACCGGCGCGTACCTTCCGCGAGGCGATTCAGTCGATGTATATTTACCAGACCTGTATTTTCATGGAGCAGAATGCAGCAAGCTACAACCCGGGACGTATGGATCAGTATCTTTACCCATTTTATAAGGCAGATATCGAGGCTGGCCGTTTGACAGAGGAAGAGGCGCAGGAACTTTTGGACTGCTTATGGGTTAAATTCTCTGAGCAGTGCCTGTTCCAGGATCAGGTAACCGCACAGTTTTCCGCCGGTTACCCAATGTTCCAGAACGTATGCTGCGGCGGTGTGGATGAGCGCGGCATGGACGCAGTCAATGACGTGTCGTACCTGATTTTGCAGGCAACCGCAGAAGTACAGTTATATCAGCCGTCCCTGTCTGTCCGCTACAATATGGCGAAGAATCCGAGCAGCTTCTTAAAGAAGATTGCAGAGGTTATCAAGCTTGGAACCGGTTTCCCGGCCTTCCACAACGATGAAGTTGGTATCGAGATGCTCCTGAACAAGGGAATCCCGTTAAAAGAAGCATATAACTGGAATCCATGCGGCTGTGTAGAGACGAACCTGGAAGGAAAACAGAGATGCTACACCGCATATGCAGACTTCAACTTAGGTTCTGCGGTTGAATTTGCCCTGTTAAACGGCAAGAGCCGTAAATATGGCATTCAGGCATCTGAGGCGACCGGCGATCCGACTGCCTTTAATACCTACGAAGAGTTTGAAGAGGCAGTCAAAGAGCAGATCCGCTATGAACTTCGCGGAACCGTGGCTTCCAGCCATGTATGCGATGACATTGGCTTCCAGAGGGTCGTTCCGGCACTTTCCCTTTCTTTCTATGAGTGCGTAGAGAATGCGAAAGATTACGCATGGGGCGGTGCGAAATATAACCTTGGAAATGGTATTGATGCGATCGGCGTAGCAGACCTGATCAACAGCCTGATTGCAGTAAAGAAACTTGTATTTGATGAGAAAAAAGTAACGATGCAGCGTCTTCTGGATGCACTGGATGCAAACTTTGTGGGTTATGAGGATGTCAAGAAGATGTGTGATGAAGCTCCGAAGTACGGCAATGATGACGACGAAGTAAACGAGCTGACCGGTGATATGTTCTGTTTTATCGCGGACTATATCGAGTCGTTCCACAGCAAATTCGGCAAGATGACGCCAGGTATTCTTCCGGTATCTGGAAATACTCCGTTTGGTCTGGAGGTCGGTGCACTTCCGTCCGGACGTCTGGCTTGGAAACCGTTAGCAGACGGCGTATCTCCGAACCAGGGAACCGATACCGAGGGCATGGGCGCTGTATTGAAATCCATTTCCCACATTCCGCATGGCCGTTTCAATCAGGGAACCCTGCTGAATGTAAAGATGGATACGGTATTCCGCGACAGCCCGAACTCGACAAAAGAACTGATGAACTACCTGCGGAGTCTCTGCTCCCTGGGCGTATTCCACACACAGTTCAATGTCATCGATACGGAGACCTTAAAAGAAGCACAGAAGCACCCGGAGGATTACAACGGACTGCTGGTACGTGTAGCTGGTTATACAGCATATTTTACAGAGCTTGGAAAAGAAGTACAGGACGATATCATTTCCAGAACTTCACATTCCAATATCTGCTAGGAAAAAGAGTGAAATCTGCCGTGTTTCATAAAAAATGCGGCAAATCAGCTACCGGGGATGTGCATCATGCGCGGTGGCTGGCAGCAGGCAAGGTGTACTTGACAGGAGGAACAGCGTATGGAATTAAAAGCAAATATTCTTCGGATTGAGCGGTTATCCCTCTCCGATGGGAAGGGAATGCGGACGGTTGTATTTTTTAAGGGCTGTCCCCTGCGCTGTGCCTGGTGTTCGACACCGGAGTCGCAGTCGGGGCAGCGGGAAGTCTACTATATGAAAGAGCGCTGCACCGGATGCGGCGCCTGCATCCAGGTCTGTCCGGAACAGGCACTTCGCCGGAGCGAAAAAACGGGAGAGATCGTGAGGGATCACAGCCGCTGTAAACAGTGCTTTCAGTGTGTGGATGCCTGCAATTACCGGGCACAGCAGATCTATGGCAAGGAGATGACCGTAAAAGAAGTAATGCGCGAGATCCAGAAGGATGAGATGTTTTTCTTCTATTCTGGTGGTGGAGTGACACTTTCAGGAGGTGATCTGTTCTGTCAGACAGATTTTGCGGAAGCACTGCTGGAGGCTTGTGATGACGCCTGCATCAATGCGGCGGCAGAGTTAGATATGTTTACTTCGTTTGAAAATGTGAAACGGATCGTGCCGCATCTGCAGATGTTTTATGTGGATGTGAAAACGATGGATCCGGAAAAGCATAAAAAATGGACGGGGCAGGACAATGCCTGTATTCTGGAAAATATCCGCAAAGCCGATGCGATCTGCGCGCCGCATTCGATTCATGTCCGTGTGCCGCTGGTAGAAGGAGTCAATGATGATGTGGAAAATATTCGGAAAACGGCGCAGTTATGCCAGGAACTTAAAAATTGTCAGGAATTGGAATTTCTGCCATATCATAGACTGGGGCTTCATGCATACCGGCAGCTGGGAAGAAACTATCAATTAGAAGAACATGCGTCGATGAGCCGTTGGGATGTGTATCAGAAAATGGGATTTCTGTGCGAAACGGATTGGATGTTTGATATAGCGATATCAGGATTGGAGGTGTATAAAGCTGGAATAGGAAAAACGGGAGTAACAGAGGAGGTGTTAAAAGCGTAAAATACGATAAAAATTAGTATTGGATAAAAATGGATAATGGGAAAATGCGTACCGTGTAAGATAAGGCTGGTTGGTGAAAAATAGTCTTGCACGGTACGTTTATTTCTATGAATTTTCTATGAATTTCAATTTTCCTCTGGACAAACAAGACAAGTTAGTGTATACTAACTTCATCAGCAGTTAGACAGAGCTAACTTTCGGAGGATAAAATATGAGTGTTGTAATTGTAGGTGGTCATGACCGCATGGTCAGCCAGTACGTGAAAATCTGCAAATCATTTAACTGTAAGGCAAAGGTATTTACACAGATGACGGCGGATTTCGGCAAACAGATCGGAGCGCCGGATCTGCTTGTACTCTTTACAAGCACCGTTTCCCATAAAATGATTCGGACGGCGGTTGATGGTGCAAAGGGAAGCCGGACAGAAGTTGTCCGCTGCCACACCAGCAGCAAAACCGCGTTGGAAGAAATTTTGCAGGAACACTGTGCAGCTTGCTGACGGATTTAAATGCGAAGCCACGGCAAATTCCGTTACTGGGCACGTATGCGTGAACAGTAACTCCGTCGGTTTCTGGAAACGATAGATTGATTTCGATATGGTTTGAAATATTCTTCCAAATATGGTATTCTAGTATATAGTATTATGGTAACTGGTCGGCAGTTTGGGAAGACTATTCTGCGGGAGACGGGAAGGCACGAAGCCAGGCCGGTTATGTGTTAGAAGTTTGGAGGGAATCACTTTGAAAATACAGCAGTCAGCAGAGGATTATCTGGAAACGATTCTTATGTTAAGCTATCGCAAGCCGATGATCCGTTCGATCGATGTAGTCAATGAGCTGGGGTATTCAAAACCAAGCGTCAGCGTTGCGATGAAGAATCTTCGTGAAAACGGTTATATTTCGATGGATCATGAGGGATATATCACTCTGGAGCCGTCGGGACGGAAGATCGCGGAGATGATTTATGAGCGTCATACATTACTGACAAAGCTTTTGGTAGCGTTGGATGTGCCAAGAGAGGTGGCAGTGGAAGATGCCTGCCGCATTGAACATGTGATCAGCCCGCAGAGTTTTGAGGCAATCAAAGAATTTGCAGCCGCGCATTTGGCAAAGATCGAGAAAGCAAACCGGACAGATGAGCCGGAAAAATAGATGGCTGTTTAAGATTCGGACAGTTATATTCTCATCATAAATTTATAATTGCAGAGGACACGGAAGAGAGACCGCACGCGTGAACGTGGCGGTCTCTTTTTTCATAGGAAATTACGTCCTATGAAAAAAACGCTCCGCGGGATGTGCCCTCGCGTGAAGAAGCTTTTCTCAAATAAAAGCGATCAGGCGTTGAGCATCTGCACCGAAAAATCATTAAAAGTACCCAGAACCGCCAGCGTGTAGCTGTAACCGCTGCGAAGCCGGATATTCGTGTTGACGATGGCGAAGCCCGGATTGGTCCGGCGGTAGACGGTCAGCTGATAGATGCCGGGGATGATATGCATGTAGCGCGTATAATTCATGTAATCCAGATCGGATACGACCAGACGTCCGTTCAGGTAGATATCGATCGGTTCGCGGATGGAGGCGGCATTGTAGAAACGCAGGTGCGCGATCTCCGATGAGGTGGAAAAGAACGGCGAGAGAATGCCCCAGGTCCAGAGCGCGCCATTTGGAGATGGCTTCCAGTTGGAACCGCCGCAGTTTATGCAGCCGCCGGTGTTTGGGCTGCTATGATTATTGGACGGCAGGCTGGGCATCACATCCCCGTATGGCCCGAAGCCCGGAGATACCTGAAGATCATTGGATGAGCTGTCCGGATATGTTAAGATAACAGGAGGCTGAGAACTAAATCCAGACTGTGCCGTATCACTGGTTCCAGCTGCTGCCGCATCCGTCTCCGGTGCCGCCGCCGGAGTCGTGTCAGCATCCCCCTCAGGCACTGCTGCTGCATCGTAGTTGTATGTTTCCATAAAAAGATACCTCTTTTCATATTGGCTATATTGCAGTATATGAAGAAGAAAAAAGGAGAGTTACTATTTGCAGGCAGGAATTTTCTGGACTGAAAATCCTGTTCGATACTGTAGAAAAGTGTATTTTGCCGATCTGGAATGCGGAGCATCGGCAAAATTCAGTTATAGTTTACATGATTTGGTGAAAGGTCAAGAATGAAGAAAATAAAAAAGAGACTCGAATCTCGAATCTCTTTCCAGTGACCTGTCCGGGAATCGAACCCGGGTTTACGCCGTGAGAGGGCGTCGTCTTGACCGCTTGACCAACAGGCCATATTTAATTTTGTTCAATCGAGGCGACGTGATTCGAACACGCGACCTCTGCGTCCCGAACGCAGCGCTCTACCAAACTGAGCCACGCCTCGATATGATTTTCTTCGCTTTTGAAGCGGTGCTCATCAGCGACTCCTATATACTATCACGCTTTCCAAAAAAATGCAAGCGTTTTTTTGAGAAAAATTGAAAAAGTTTTAAAAAATTGAAAAAACCCTTTAAAATCAATATTTTCACGCTTTTAACTTATATTTCGAAATTATTATGAATAACGTAAGAAAGCGAAAGGATGATTAAAGTCCTGCTAAGGATGCGCCGAAACTCTTTTCATTTTGGATAAAAAGAATAAAATGGGGAACAAAGCATAGTGAGCTTGCATTGAAAAATGAATGAGTCAGGAGGAATTAAGTATGAACATCATCGCAGCCATCTTATTTGGAATATATGGAGTGATCGGAGGCGTGAGTACCGTCGTATGTACCGTGAGCATTCCGGGTATCATTATTTGGAAAATTTACCGGAAAACGAAATATCATAAGGCGCTGACGGATTAAGTAAAATAAGAATTATAAAAAAGGGTCTTGCAGGTGAAAGATTTTCTATCTGCAAGACCCTTTTTGCTTAAAATCAATGTAATTATCGGACAATATAGACATCGGCGCTTCTCTTTCCATACTGCAGTGCCTGACTGTGGGAATTGAAGAAGATGTCCAGCTTGTTTCCGCGGATGCCGCTGCCGCTGTCTTCGACGGTATAGACAACGCCGTTGATGCGGAGTTTGGTTCCGAGCGGGAATACGCGCAAGTCGGCGGAAATGGTATGTCCTGCCTGCGGAATGGTGCCGGATTTAGTGCGGTTCTTTCCACCACGGCAGCATCTGCGGCAGCTGCAGTAAGCAGTTGTCGTAAAACGTCCGGCGTAGATTTCAGCAGGTGCCTCTGCTTCCTGTGCCTCGGCAGCAGCATTTGTGTCAGTATTTTCAGTCATTGCAGCTTCGTCAGCGTTCTCTGCCTCCACCTGTGCAGACTCATTTGAAAATGCAGCGACTTCTGCCTCGGAAGCGTTCGTGTCAGCCGCTTCTTCCGCAGCAGCGTTTGTCTGCTTTCTAATCAGCTCCGGATCGGAAGCCGGACCAGATGGTGTCTGGGCTGCTTCGGTGGAAGTGCCGTTTGTTTCTTCACCGGCTGCCGCATCTATTTGGGAGACAAGCTCGGTTCCGGCATCTGTGGCTGCCAGTGTATTCATGGTGCCTGCCATGAGACAGACCAAGCTCATTGCCGTTGTGGCAAGTCCGCGCCGCATGGTGTTCATCATATTCATCAAATAAAAACCTCTCATTTCAATTTAGATTCATTTGTCTCACCGCAACGATTGTGTATCTCACAAATATTGCAATGCGTTTACAAATGTTATAATTTATTACTATTATATTACAAAAATGTTAAATGTCAAGCCGGAGAGCCGGAAATAGGGCTCTGGGAGCGGTCGGAGGTTCGACAAGTCGAAAATTTGTTCGAACGCAAACAGGAAAGCGGGTAAGGGAGTTTCTACCTATAGAAAATGTGAAAATCAGCGTGCCTAAAAACAGGGTATGCAGAATGGAAAATTTTATTCGAAAAAAGAAGAAAAAAATTTTTTAAAAACCGAAAAAAATCATTGACAAATACTTGCGTAAGTAATATAGTATGAACTGTAGATATTAGCACTCTGATAGATTGAGTGCTAACAGAAAACTTCCAGAGCGGGTTTAAGAGACCGGCGGAAGCGGATGCACGGAAGGAGAGATTGGATGGAACTGGATGAGAGAAAAGAAAAGATTTTGAAAGCGATTATCCAGAACTATCTGGAGACCGGAGAGCCGGTTGGTTCCAGAACGATCTCCAAGTATTCCGATTTGAAACTCAGTTCGGCGACGATTCGAAATGAGATGTCGGATCTGGAAGAACTGGGATATATCATTCAGCCTCACACATCGGCAGGCCGGATTCCTTCAGATAAAGGATATCGTTTCTATGTGGATCAGTTGATTCATGAGAAAGAGACGGAGGTCACGCAGGTGCGTGATATGGTCATCCAGAGAGTGGATCGGGTGGAGCTTCTGTTAAAGCAGATGGCAAAGCTTTTGGCGAGCAATACGAATTATGCGACGCTGATCAGCGGACCGCAGTATCACCAGACGAAGATCAAGTTTATACAGCTTTCCAGAGTGGAAGCCGGGAAACTCCTGATTGTCACTGTTTTAGAAGGCAACATTATCAAGAACTCGATTGTGACACTCGATGCGGAACTTACCGATGAGGACATCCTGAATCTGAATATCCTTTTGAACAGCGGTCTCAACGGATTGACGATGGAGCAGATTAATCTGGATGTCATTACCCGGATGAAAGGGCAGGCAGGCGAGCGCAGCCACATCGTGGATGTGGTACTAAGCGAGGTGGCCGAGGCGATTCGTTCCGGCGAGGAAGATTTACAGATTTACACCGAAGGTACGACGAACATTTTCAAATATCCGGAACTGAGCGATGGCGCGAAAGCCAGCCAGCTCATCGGGACACTGGAGCAGAAAGACCTCTGGAGAGAGATTCTTACCGAGGACGATGCGGACAGCGATAAGAAAAATGAGATTCAGGTCTACATCGGAAGTGAGACACAGGTGCAGTCGATGAAGGACTGCAGTATCGTTACTGCCAATTATGAATTGGGGGACGGACTTCGGGGAACGATAGGAATCGTTGGACCGAAACGAATGGATTATGACAAAGTTGTATCGACCCTGCGCTCATTAAAGAGCCAGCTCGATCAGACATTCAATCATAAAGATACCGAGTAGCACGGATGTGCAAAATAAAGAGGTGAGAGACATGGCAAAGACAGAGATAGATTCCAAAGCAGCCGAGGCGGCAAATGAGGAGCAGGTAAAAGAAACAGAAACCCAGGCAGAAGCTGAGGCAGTGAAGGAAAAGGAAGCTTCTTCGGAAGACGCACAAGCGCCGGAGGGAGAAAAAGAGAAAAAAGGATTTTTCTCCAAGAAGAAGGATAAGAAAGATGAGCAGATCGAGGAGCTGACGGATCGCCTGAAGCGCACGATGGCTGAATTTGACAATTTCCGGAAACGAACGGAGAAAGAAAAATCAGCGATGTATGAGATTGGCGCAAAGGACATCATCGAGAAGATTCTCCCGGTGGTGGACAATTTCGAGCGTGGTCTGGCGACCATCCCGGAGGGCGAAGAAAAAAGTGCTTTCGCCGAGGGCATGGATAAGGTTTACAAGCAGCTCGTAAAAACACTGGGTGATGCAGGTGTAAAGCCAATCGAAGCGGTTGGTCAGCCATTTGATCCGAACTTCCACAATGCAGTGATGCATATTGAGGATGAAAACCTGGGTGAGAATGTGGTAGCCGAGGAGTTCCAGAAAGGCTATGTATACCGCGACAGCGTGGTTCGCCACAGCATGGTAAAAGTGGCAAATTAAAATAGGTAACACGTAAACAGCTGGCACCCAGAATTCGGTGCTGGTGATTGATTTGATATAATATAGACAGACAGACGGCAGAATTTAGCTCCCATGAGGAGAAAGAGAACTGCCAGAAAAAGATAATTTCAGGAGGAAATAACTATGAGCAAGATTATCGGTATTGACTTAGGTACAACAAACAGTTGTGTAGCCGTTATGGAAGGTGGTAAACCGGTTGTTATCGCAAATACAGAAGGTATCCGTACCACACCGTCCGTTGTGGCATTTACAAAGACAGGCGAGAGACTGGTCGGCGAGCCGGCAAAGCGTCAGGCAGTTACCAACGCTGAGAAGACCATTTCTTCTATCAAGAGACACATGGGCAGCGACTACAAAGTAACCATTGATGACAAGAAATATACGCCGCAGGAAATTTCAGCGATGATTCTTCAGAAGCTGAAAGCAGATGCAGAGAGCTACTTGGGCGAGAAGGTAAACGAGGCAGTTATTACTGTTCCGGCTTACTTCAACGACGCACAGCGTCAGGCAACCAAGGATGCAGGTAAGATCGCTGGTCTGGATGTAAAGAGAATTATCAACGAGCCGACGGCAGCAGCGCTTGCGTATGGCCTTGATAATGAGAAAGAGCAGAAGATCATGGTATATGACTTAGGCGGCGGTACATTCGATGTTTCCATCATCGAGATCGGTGACGGCGTTATCGAGGTTCTGGCAACCAACGGCGATACACATCTGGGCGGCGATGATTTCGATAACCGTATTACCCAGTGGATGATCGACGAGTTCAAGAAAGCAGAGGGTGTAGACCTTTCCGCTGATAAGATGGCGCTTCAGAGACTGAAAGAAGCAGCTGAGAAAGCGAAAAAAGAGCTTTCTTCCGCAACTACAACCAATATCAACCTTCCGTTCATCACTGCAACCAGCGAGGGACCGAAGCATCTGGATATGAACCTGACCAGAGCTAAATTTGATGAGCTGACCAGAGACTTAATCGAGAGAACCGCAATTCCGGTACAGAACGCACTGAAAGATGCTGGTATCACTGCTTCTGAGTTAAGCAAAGTACTTCTGGTAGGTGGTTCCACACGTATGCTGGCAGCACAGGAAGAAGTAAAACGTCTGACTGGTAAAGAGCCGAGCAAATCCTTAAACCCGGATGAGTGCGTAGCAATCGGTGCAGCTATCCAGGGTGGTAAGCTGGCTGGCGATGCCGGTGCCGGTGATATCCTTCTTCTGGATGTAACTCCGCTGTCCCTGTCCATCGAGACTATGGGTGGTGTAGCAACCAGACTGATTGAGAGAAATACCACAATCCCGACCAAGAAGAGCCAGATCTTCTCTACCGCAGCTGATAACCAGACCGCTGTTGATATCCACGTTGTACAGGGCGAGAGACAGTTCGCAAAGGACAACAAGACACTGGGAACCTTCCGTCTGGATGGCATCCTTCCGGCAAGAAGAGGTGTTCCGCAGATTGAGGTTACCTTCGATATTGATGCAAACGGTATCGTAAATGTATCTGCAAAAGACCTTGGTACAGGTAAAGAGCAGCACATCACGATTACCTCTGGTTCCAATATGTCCGATTCCGATATCGATAAGGCAGTCAAAGAGGCAGCTGAGTACGAGGCACAGGATAAGAAGAGAAAAGAGGGCATCGATGCAAGAAATGAAGCTGACTCCATGGTATTCCAGACCGAGAAAGCTCTGCAGGATGTAGGCGATAAGATCGATGCAAACGATAAAGCAGCCGTAGAAGCTGACTTAAATGCACTGAAAGAAGCTATCAACAAAGCTCCGATCGACCAGATGACCGATGCACAGATTGATGAAATCAAGGCTGGCAAGGAAAAACTGATGAACAGCGCACAGGCACTCTTCAGCAAGGTTTATGAGCAGGCACAGGCAGCTGGCGCAGCAGGAGCACAGGGCGGTGCTCAGGGTGCAGCTGATGCAGGAAGTGCACCGCATGACGATAATGTAGTTGACGGAGACTTTAAAGAGGTATAATATAATAAGCAGCCATTTTTCAAAGAAAAATGAGCGGATTACGAATGTTTTTGAGGATTGCGGGAGCACGCAGTGCGGAGCAATCCGGGGCATCGGGATATCAATAGAAAAACGCAGTGAGGGGCTGTCGCAGGAATCTGCGGCAGACCCCCATTTGTAGGTTGTGGGGTAACTGTTCAGTAGGTCTGCGCATTTACTGCGCTGACCGTACGAAAACATGGGCCAGCAGGCAAAAATCCCATTGCCGTAGGCAATTTTTAATGGATTTTTGCGCGTGACTGTGAAGGTACTGAACAGTTACGTTGTGGGAAGATAAATAGATACGATAGAAACTCTGCCGGATGCGGTCAAATGTACCGGCGGATTTTGGGAAGGAAGAGCTGAAATGGCAGAGAGTAAGAGAGATTACTATGAGGTCTTAGGCGTCCCGAAAGATGCGGACGATGCGACACTCAAAAAAGCATACAGAACCCTGGCCAAAAAGTATCATCCGGATGCAAATCCGGGCGATCAGGCGGCAGCCGATAAATTTAAGGAGGCATCGGAGGCGTACAGCGTACTGAGTGATCCGGAGAAGAGACGTCAGTATGATCAGTTCGGCCATGCGGCTTTTGACGGCGGTGCAGGCGGCGCTGGCGGATTCGGTGGTTTTGATTTCAACGGCGGCGATATGGGAGACATTTTCGGAGATATCTTCGGAGATATTTTTGGCGGCGGACGCAGCCGCGGCGGCAGAAGCAACGGACCGATGCGCGGCGCGGATGTGCGTACCAGTGTGCGGATTACTTTTGAAGAAGCGATCTTCGGCTGTGAAAAAGAACTGGAGTTAAACTTAAAGGAAACCTGTGAGAAATGTCATGGAACGGGTGCAAAACCGGGAACCCAGCCGCAGACCTGTCCGAAATGTAACGGTAAAGGCAAGATCATGTACACGCAGCAGTCGTTCTTTGGTCAGATTCAGAATGTACAGACCTGTCCGGATTGCAACGGAACCGGAAAGATCATCAAGGATAAATGCCCGGATTGCTACGGAACCGGCTATGTAGCGAAGAGAAAGAAGATCAAAGTGACGATCCCGGCAGGTATCGACAACGGTCAGATGTTGCGTGACCGCGGCAATGGTGAACCGGGTACCAACGGCGGTCCGCGCGGAGATCTGCTGGTAGAAGTAGTGGTATCCCAGCACCCGGTCTTCAAGCGTCAGGATACAACAATCTACTCAACCGTGCCGATCTCCTTCGTGAAAGCAGCACTCGGTGGTCCGATCCGCATCAAGACGGTGGACGGCGAGGTAGAGTATGAGGTCAAACCGGGAACCCAGACAGATACGAGAGTCCGTCTGAAAGGAAAAGGTGTTCCGTCCCTGCGTAACCGCAACGTGCGTGGCGACCATTTCGTGACGCTGGTGGTACAGGTTCCGGAGCGCATGACCGAGGCACAGAAGGAAGCGCTTCGCAAGTTTGACGATGCCATGAACGGAATTGTACCGGAGGGCGAGAAACATAAGAAGAAAGGACTGTTCGGAAAGCTGGAGAAATAGAATACGGACAGGACAAAAATAGAAAAGAGCTGTCGGGCTGACATAAAAATGCGGCGCGGCAGCTCTTTGTTTCTGTTTCATAGAAAATTACGTCCCATTACGCGTTCTGTAACAGAATATACCAGAAAATGACAGAGTTTTGTAAGTTGACTTCCGTTTAAAACTTATATACAATAGGACGATGGAGGACCAGCAACACAGATAGCATGGATTTTTGTCAGAAAAATATGCCAAATGATAAAACCATTACTTGAATGGCAGATCCTTCTGGGAATAGGAACCCGTATTGGATTTTTAAAGGGAGAATAGGACGATGACAGATAGAAACGGGAATTTGAATGAAAATTCACGTTCCGGCAGCCGCGAAGATGGGCGGGAGCCGATGAGACGAAATACGGCGATGAACAGCCGGGAGATTATGCTGGAAGATGAAGATTATCTGGATGAGCCGGATGAGGGCTATTTGGATGATGACTATTTCGACCGGGATATGGAAGAACGGATCCTGAGGGAAGCAGAGCTGGACATGGAAAACATACACCAGCCAGAGCGTCAGGATCAGAACCGGTGGGAAGAGCCGGAACGCCTGCCGGAGAAAGAGCCGGAGGAGACAGCCAGTCGAAAGCGCAGCCGCGCCCGTGGAAATCAGAGCGCGGGCACAGGGCGGGAGGCAGCTCATGCGGCGCCGCAGCGGGGACAGGATTCAGGAAAGACGGCATCCTGGACGGAAACCACCCCGGAAAAGGCAGCTCTGAAAGCTGAGCATAGAAAAAACGGTAAAAAGGCGGCATGGATCGCTGCCTGTACGGCGGGCATTCTGCTCGTGGCAGCCGGAGGCGTCTATGTGGGAATGTCCCAGAAATATAAGGCCCGTTTCTTTCCGAATACGCAGATCAACGGTGTTGACGCGTCCGGAAAGACAGCGGCAGAGGTGCAGGAACTGATTTCGGAAGGTGTGAATGGTTACACACTGACGATCGATGAGAGAAATAATCAGACAGAAACGATCGCCGGAACCGATATCAAGCTGCATGCGGAGTTTGACGGCAGCCTGGAAAAGATGGTAGCGGCGCAGAATCCGTTCGCATGGCTGTGGCATATGAAACAGGAAGAATATACGATCGGAACGATGGTGGCGTATGACGATGCGGCGCTGGAAAGCCAGATCCGGAATTTATCGTGTTTAGACCCGGAGAAAGCGGTAGAACCGGTCAATGCAAAGATTTCAGAGTATGTGTCCGGACAAGGATATTCGATTGAGCCCGAACAGGAAGGAACGGCAGTCGAGGCGGAGAAGCTGACACAGGCGGTAACGGGTGCGATCGAGAATCTGCAGGATCATTTATCGCTGGAGGAAGCAGATGTCTATAAGAAGCCGACGGTATTGAAAGACGATGCATCTCTGGCAGAACAGCTGGATAAGATGAATAAATACGCGAAAATGAGCGTGACATACCAGTTTGGCGATTCGACGGAGACCTTAAATGGAGATCAGATTCATGCGTGGCTGATTGCCAATGCAGACGGAAGTGTTTCGGTAGATTCCTCCAAGGTGTCGGAGTACGTGTCTGAGATGGCGAAAGCACACAATACTTCAAACAAAGCGAAAACATTGAAAACATCGTATGGTTCCACGATTCAGGTAAGCGGCGGAACGTATGGCTGGAAGATCAACCAGGCGGCAGAGACGGAAGCGCTGGCAGCGATTATTGCCTCCGGTGAGAGTACGACGCGTGAGCCGGAGTATTCCCAGAAGGCGGCGAGCCATGGGGCAAATGACTACGGTGACACTTACGTGGAGATCAACCTGACCGGACAGCACCTTTTCTTCTATAAAGAAGGAAAGCTGGTGGTAGAGTCGGATTTCGTATCTGGAAACCTGGCGAAAGGCTGGGGAACCCCGGCAGGCTCGTATCCGCTGGCATATAAGCAGAAAAATGCGGTCCTGAAGGGTGAGAATTACCGGACGCCGGTTAATTACTGGATGCCGTTCAATAATGGTATCGGTATGCATGATGCGAAGTGGAGAAGCAGTTTTGGCGGTGCGATTTACAAGACGAGCGGTTCCCACGGCTGTATCAACCTGCCGCCGAGTGTTGCAAAGACGATCTTTGACAATATTTCGGCAGGAACTCCGGTGATCTGCTACAATCTGCCTGGTACGGAGAAGAGTACGACGAGCGGTACGGCAAAACCGGCGGAGACGAAGCCGGCAGAGACCACGGCGCCAGCGGAAACACCAGCTCCGGCAGAGACGCAGGCGCCAGCACCGGCAGAAACACAGGCACCGGGTCCGGCACCGACCACAGCGCCGACGCAGGCGGAGACGAAAGCGCCGGAGACTGCGGCACCGACCCAGGCAGGACCGGGAGGTCCTTCGGGGGATAATGGTGGAAATATTGCAGTGGGACCAGGAGCATAGGAAGAAACGGGAATAAAAATCGAGAAAAAATCGAGAAAAAACCTGCATAAAATGATTTACACCGAAAACATATTGTGTTATACTTACTAGGTATGAGTCCGCCGGTGCTCAGTTTTTTGACGACTCCGACATAAACTTAGCATACGGTAAGAATAATTTTAAGGAGGAAATCACAATGATTTCAAAGGAAAAGAAAGCAGCTATTATCGAACAGTACGGAAGAAAAGCAGGCGATACAGGTTCACCGGAGGTTCAGATCGCAATTCTGACCGCTAGAATCGCTGAGCTTACAGAGCATTTAAAATCCAATCAGAAGGATCATCATTCCCGCCGCGGACTTCTGAAGATGGTAGGACAGAGACGTGGTCTTCTGGATTACTTAAAGAAATCCGATCTGGAAGGATACCGTGCACTGATCGAGAAGTTAGGCATCAGAAAGTAATTAAGATTAAAACGTATAGGGTGGAGCAATCCACCCTAGTTGTTTATGTAGAAGAAAAGTCCGAGACCGCTGCTGTACCCGTAAAGCAGAAAAACATATTTGCGGGCAGAGCAGTAGTTTCGGTGTTACTTTTCACAGAAAGGCACTTTTGGAACCGAAAGCGGCGTATGAGAATGTGAAGGTTCTTCTGCAAAACAAGATGAAAGGAGATATGAGATGTACAAGAGTTTTTCGATGGAACTGGCTGGCAGAACTTTAACAGTGGATGTTGGCCGTGTAGCAGCTCAGGCAAATGGTGCTGCATTTATGCATTATGGAGATACAACCGTATTATCAACCGCGACAGCTTCTGACAAGCCGCGTGACGGTATTGATTTCTTCCCGTTAAGCGTTGAGTTTGAGGAGAAGATGTATTCGGTCGGAAAGATTCCGGGCGGATTTAACAAGAGAGAGGGAAAGGCATCTGAGAACGCAGTTCTGACTGCACGTGTTATCGACCGTCCGATGCGTCCGCTGTTCCCGAAGGATTACCGCAACGATGTTACCTTAAATAACCTCGTATTATCCGTTGACCAGGACTGCAGCCCGGAGTATACCGCGATGTTAGGTTCTGCAATCGCAACCTGCATTTCCGATATCCCGTTTGATGGTCCGTGTGCGACCACCCAGATCGGCATGATCGACGGCGAGTTTATCGTAAACCCGACCAACGCACAGAAGAAAGTATCTGATATGGCTCTGACCGTTGCTTCCACCCGCGAGAAGGTTATCATGATCGAGGCTGGTGCAAAGGAAGTTCCGGAGAACATCATGATCGACGCGATCTTCAAGGCACACGAAGTAAACCAGGAGATCATCAAATTCATCGACACCATCGTAGCAGAGTGCGGCAAGCCGAAACATTCCTACGAGAGCTGTGCAGTTCCGGAAGAGCTGTTTGCAGCGATTCGTGAGCTGGTTCCGCAGGAAGAGATGGAAGAGGCTGTATTTACAGACGAGAAACAGAAGAGAGAAGAGAATATCCGCGCAATCACCGAGCGCCTGGAAGAGGCATTCGCTGATAACGAGGAGTGGCTGGCTGTTCTGGGTGAGGCTGTATATCAGTACCAGAAGAAGACTGTCCGCAAGATGATCCTCAAAGATCACAAGCGTCCGGATGGCCGCGGTATCACCGAGATCCGTCCGCTGGCAGCAGAGATCGACATTCTGCCGCGTGTACACGGTTCCGGTATGTTCACCCGTGGACAGACACAGATTTTAAATATCTGTACACTGGCTCCGCTGTCCGAGGCACAGAAGATCGACGGACTGGATGAGAACGAGACATCCAAGAGATATATGCACCATTATAACTTCCCGTCCTACTCCGTAGGCGAAACCAAACCGTCCAGAGGACCGGGACGCCGTGAGATCGGTCATGGTGCGTTGGCGGAGCGTGCGCTTGTGCCGGTACTTCCGACTGCGGAAGAGTTCCCGTATGCAATCCGTACCGTATCTGAGACGATGGAATCCAATGGTTCTACCTCCCAGGCAAGTATCTGTGCATCCACTCTGTCCCTGATGGCAGCAGGTGTACCGATCAAAGCTCCGGTAGCTGGTATTTCCTGCGGTCTGGTAACAGGCGACACCGATGATGATTACATCGTTCTGACCGATATCCAGGGTCTGGAAGACTTCTTCGGCGATATGGACTTCAAGGTAGGCGGCACTCACAAGGGTATTACTTCCATCCAGATGGATATCAAGATCCACGGTCTGACCCGCCCGATCATCGAGGAGGCAATCGCTAAGACGAGAGAGGCAAGACTCTACATTCTGGATGAAGTTATGGCGCCGGTTATCTCCGAGCCGAGAAAAACCGTCAGCCAGTATGCTCCGAAGATCGTTCAGATCTCCATCGATCCGCAGAAGATCGGCGATGTAGTCGGCAAACAGGGCAAGGTAATCAACAAGATCATCGAGCAGACCGGCGTTAAGATCGATATCGAGGACGATGGCAGCGTAGCTGTATGCGGCACCGATCAGGCAATGATCGACAAGGCAGTTTCCATCATCAAGGGCATCGTGACCGACATCGAGCCGGGTCAGATTCTGACAGGTACCGTTGTCCGTATCATGAATTTTGGTGCATTCGTAGAGCTGGCTCCGAACAAAGATGGTATGGTTCATATTTCCAAGCTTTCGGACAAGCGCGTAGCGAAGGTAGAGGATGTTGTCAACATCGGCGATGAAGTTACTGTAAAGGTAATCGAGGTCGATAAGATGGGTCGTATCAACCTGAGCATGAAACCAGGCGATCTGGCTGAAAATAAATAATAAATAGATTGCAAATGCACACGATGTGCTGCAATCATCCATCATAAAATCAATGTGCCTGCATCACTGCGGCGCAGACCAGATAAAGTAAGGAATGCTGCAAGGCAGAGAAGCGGTTCGCTTCTGCTTTGCGGTGTTCCTTTTTACTTTACAAAGAGGAAAAATATGTTAGAGGTAACAGGGATAGAAAAACGGTACCGCGGAAGGACGATCCTAAAAAATGTCTCTTTTCGGGCAAATCCAGGGGAATGCATCGGGATTGTCGGCGGAAATGGATGCGGCAAGACGACGCTGCTCTCGATCCTCGCGGGGATCCGCAAGCCGGATCGGGGGAGTATTCGGATTGACGGGCAGGAGACGCTTGGAAGACATCGTCTATTAGAAGAAAAAATTGCCTATGTGCCTCAGGAAAATCCATTGATCCCGGAGCTGACGGCATTTGATAATTACCGTCTCTGGTTCCGGGGGAAACGGCGGGAGATGGAGCGGGATCTGGAATGCGGCGTCGGTCATGTGCTGGGCGTGGACCGATTCTTGAAAACGCAGGCGGGACGGCTTTCAGGCGGAGAGAAAAAGAGGCTGAGCATCGCGGCGGCACTCTCCGGACGCGCGGATATCCTGATTCTCGATGAACCGGGGGCAGCGCTTGACCTGGAGGCAAAGGAGCAGATCCTGACTTATATCAGGAGCTATGTGAAAGCAGGGGGAACAGTTCTTTTAACGTCCCATGAGATGGGAGAGATAGGGGCGTGTACAACCCTTTATGTATTAAAGGACGGTGTGCTGGTTCCGACGGAGGCAGGGCTTTCGGCGCGGGAGCTGATACAGAGGTTTTAAGGTTACTGGGCACGTATGCGTGAACAGTAACGTTTTAGGAGTGAGAAAACAGGAGGAGGTACAAGATGGAAGAGGGAAATAATGCAAACAATACAAACAATGCAAACATGTCAAGCAATTCAACCCCGCTAAACCCGGCAGAGGCAGCGGCGCAGGCGCTTACGGCCGCATCTGACACAGCGGATGGAACCAGTGCAGGCGGATCCGCTGGTGCTGGCGGCGGAATCGGTGGAAATGCTGCAGGCGGCAGTGACGGTGGCAGAACGGGCGGAAATGGTTCTGGCAGGAAGAAATGGCTCATTTCAGCCGGAGCAGCCGCAGCGGTGGTCGTGGTCGGCGGCGGTGTGATGCTCAGCCATCAGGCAGACCCGAAGGACACAGTGATCGATGCGTTCAAGAGCATCACGGCGGAAGGGCAGTTAAATCCGTCTGAGGAGATCTTTGGGACGAAAGAGCTGGAAAAACTTTTACAGAAGGGATCCGCGCAGACGGGGATGGAGTTAAGCATGACAGGTATTTCCGATGAATCCCTGAACCAGATGAGCGGTGCGGGCATCGGCTTGGATGTGAAGCGCGATGTGGACAGCGGACGGCAGCTGCTAAATCTTTCCTTGCAGTATGGCGGCGGAGAATTGGCGGACGCACAGCTTTACATGGATGATACACAGATCATGGCGGCGATTCCGGCACTTTCCAGCCGTATATTTACCCTTGATTATGTCAATGATCTGGAAGGACAGCTCATTAATTCTCCGTATGCGGCGCAGAAGCTCGAAGAGCAGGGGATTGATATTGAGGGGCTGGCAAATTATCTGGGACAGTACAAGGAAGCGCTTTCGGACGAGGAGCCGATGATGGATCTGAAAGCACTCTGGAACCGCTACAAAGAGGGAAGCAAGGCGATTGATGACCTCAAAACGGCTATGACTGTCACTAAGAATGACAAAAAAGAGTTTACGATCGACGGACAGAGCGAGAACTGCCGCGGTTACCATGTGACTCTGCCGAAGGATGCGCTGATTCGCTTTGCAAAGACGACGAGAGAATTTTTCCTGAATGATGAGACACTCAAACAGGATGTGGTGCGCTATCTGGAACTGGCAGGCGACGCAAGCAGCATCTATGCAGCGGACGGGGACGGAGAGAGCGTGGATCCGGAGGAACAGCAGAAGGAACTCTGGGCGCAGGCGGAAGCGGTGCTGGACAATCTGGTAGAGGAAATGGAAAATACCATCGGGGATGTGACGATGGATGTCTATGTGAGAAAAGATGGCAAAATGGCTGGATTTTCCTATGAGACGGATGCAACGGTTGAGGAAGAAAATGTCCGTTTTTACGGCGATGTTTCCTTTGGCGGCGGTTACAACATGCTGTCGAATGTGAATGGGGCGTTAAATATTGAGGATTCGGACGGTCAGATTATCACGGTTTCCCTGGATAAAACAGGCGCTTACGAGGCTGGAAAGAGCTGGAGTGGTCAGGTAATTGCGACCCTGCAAGGCGACGAAGAGAAATACCAGTTTATCCTGGATGGCGACTATCAGATCGCGGACGGCAGCTATGAGGTAAAGATGGATCTGCAGAGTAACGGTGCGTCTCAGGCGTCGATCACGGCGAATGGCGCGGTCAGCGAGCTTTCGAAGGGCGAGAGCGTCCATATCGATATGGATTCCCTGCGTCTGGAAACTACATTGTTAAATGGAAGCAGTTCTTATGTTGAATTTGCCGGTTCCTATTATGTCAACCCGCTGGAGGATGAGATCGTGCAGCCGGACGGCGTTCCATTTGATGTGCTGGCTTCCTCCGAGGAGGATTATAACCAGGTCACAACGGAGATAACAGGCAACCTGTTCGCGATCCTCCTGAAAGTCATGTCATAGGCGGCGGAAAATGCGAACATATATGATATATCTGCTGCTGACCGGAAAGCGCCTGCTCCGCCAGCTGCCGTATTTTCTGGCAGGGCTGGCGGTGATGGTGCTGCTCGTCGGCATGGCGGCATTTTCGGCGTCTAAGGTTTTATATGGGGAAACATCTTTAAAGAAAATCGAGGTGGGCGTGGTGCTTCCGGAGGACGATGCGCTTTCGGAAAAGATAACCAAAATGATTGCCTCGCTGGACAGCGTGGAAAGTCTCTGCGACTTTTCGTATCTGGAACACGATGAAGCGTTCCAAAAGATGAAAAGCGGGGAGCTTCAAGCGGTTTTCGAGGTGCCGTCCGGCATGGCGCGCGGCATTTTGGACGGTACGAACCAGCCAGCCACGATCTGGTTTCCGGATGAGAGCGGGCTGGAAGGCGCCGTTTTCCGGGAACTGGCAGAGTCGGGCAGTTCGATGCTTGGCACTTCGCAGGCGGCGATCTACGCGGCAGATGAATATTTGAATCTCCAGGGAGTGCCGGAACAGATTTCGGTGTCTGAACAGGATTTGAACCGTATCTTTTTAAAATATGCGATGAACCGCGAGGCACTTTTCCGGAAGAAAACGGTCAGCGCTGCAGGGAATGTATCGACGGCGGTCTTTTATGGAATTTCGGGGATTGTATTTCTGATGATTCTTACCGGAATCCCGGCAGCGCCGTTTCTGGCTTCCCAGACGGAGGCGCTGGAACAGGGGCTTCGGCGCATCGGGATCCGGCGGTGGTATCCGCTTTTCTGCAAATGCTTGTGCATGACGCTTCTTCTGATGGCAGTCACGGCGGGCGGCTATGGCTGGGCGGTGCAGAAGGGATATGCGCTGGCGGGGCGGGAAGAACTGGCGGCGTGGGGGCTGACCTGCGCGGCAGTTTCGGCGTGGATTCTGCTGTTTTATGAGGTGTGCAGAAGTTCGGCAGCGGCGATTTTGACGTTGTTTGCGGTCAATGTGGTATTTCTCTTTCTGGCGGGCGGCATCATCCCGTCCGTCTTTCTGCCGGAGCTGGTTCAGAAAGTCGGAAATATGACAGTGACGGCGCTCTGGATGGATGGAATCCGCTTTATTGCTTCGGGCGGGGAGACAGGGGCGGTTCCGGTGCTGTGGAAACTGGCTGCGGCGGCATTGGCATGCTTTGCACTGGCGCTTGCCGCCGGAAAAAGGAGGGATTGACGGATGCGGAAGCTGGCGTGGTGGTTCTGTATGTTTGGAATGACGCTGCGGCGGGCTCTTTACCGCCCGGTGTTCCTCCTGTTTCTTCTGATCTTTCCATTGGGAATGGGCATGCTCCATCAGGTGGAAAAACGGGATTCCGGGCGGATCGCGGTGGCGCTCTGCCCGGGAACGGATGCGTGGAATCAGGCGCTTGCAGAAAGACTGGAATCGGAAGAGAGCCGTTCATTTTTCTTTTATCCGTGCGGGGCGGAGGAAGAGGCAAAGAAGGCGGTTATGACCGGACGGGCGGAGTGCGCCTACCTGTTTCCAGAGAGATTAAAAGAACGGCTGGACGAGGGGCATTATACCCGTGCGGTCCGCGTGCTGGTGTCGCCGTCCACAGTGGCAGAGAAAATTATATCAGAAAAGATATTTTCTGAACTGTTCGAGGTGTACGGGCGGGAACTGCTGGCGGACTATGGGGAAAATGGAGCGGCATTCCAGACGGTGATGGCGCGCTGCCAGACGACGGAGGCGCGGGAAAAGGCGTGCGGCGTGCTGATGGAACTCTATGAAAAATACCGCAGCAACGGAAGCACCTTTACCTTTGATTATCAGACCTTACAGGGAGGAACGGCACTGCAGACAGGGGCGATGAAGGTGGTCTTTCCGGTGCGCGGGCTGACTGCGGTATTCCTTTTTATCATGGGGCTGGCGGCAGCTGTCATGGTGGGCGAGGATGTAGAGCGCGGGCTTTATGCGGCGGTCCGGAGCCGGGAGCGGTGGTTGCTGCAGACGGCGGAGATCGCGGCGTTTGTATTTTTAGCATCCATTTCGGCGTATGTGGCGCTTCTGGCGTCGGGAAATGGGGCAGAGCCGCTTTTAGAGGCGGGAAAGCTGCTTTTTTATCTCTTCTTCGTGACCATGTATGCCTTTGGATGCCTGGCAGTCTGCCGGAAGCCGGGATTTCTGGCGGCGCTGATTCCGGTTTTTATCCTTGCGAGCCTCCTGCTCTGTCCGATCTTTTTTGACGCTTCGGTCTTTTTGCCGGGAGCCGCGGGTGTGCGAAAGCTGCTGCCGCCGTGGTGGTATCTGAGCGGCATTTTTGGTTTCCAAAGTGTCTACCCGTGAACAATTACTTTTTAACAACGTTTTTTTGGATAACTTCGATAAAAAGATTGCTATTTTTTCATTCAATTATTATAATAAAAAGAGACATCCGGTATCGAGCATCAATCTGCCGGATGTTTTCATGCGAGAAAATCAGGAGAGGAGTGAACACAATGGAAAGCCGGAGTCATAAGGCGGAATCAGACGGCAGCTACCCAGAACCAAAGGCAGCGTACACATGCATTTGCAGGAATGACAGCTGCAAACAGCGGATTCCTTGTGTACACTGCCGCATCTGTGGATAAGTTTCCGGCATTCTGCCTGTGTGCAGGAGCAGGAAAGGAGCAGCCTGTCCGATTTCCAAAATGACAATATTTTGGAAGGAGACGGGAATGTTAGAAGAAGAGAAGAAAGAAGAGCTGCTGGCTCTGCTGACCGGGAAGAAGTACCGGGAGCTGAAAAGCCAGCTGGTCGAGATGAATGAGGTGGATATTGCCTCATTTATCGAAGAATTGGATTCAGAGAAGACGGTCGTTGTATTCCGTATGCTGCCGAAAGAGCTGGCATCAGAGGTATTTGCCTGTCTGGAAGTCGAACAGCAGCAGCACATCATTACCAGTATTACGGATAATGAGCTGCGTGCTATCATTGACGACCTGTATGTCGATGATGCGGTCGATATGCTGGAGGAGCTGCCGGCGACGATCGTGCGGCGCGTACTTCAGAACTCCAGCCCGGATACGAGAAAACTGATCAACCAGTTCCTCAATTACCCGGAAAACAGCGCCGGAAGCGTCATGACGGCGGAGTACGTGGGACTCAAGAAAAATATGACGGTGGAGCAGGCATTTGGTTATATCCGGAAATATGGTGTGGACAAGGAGACGATTTACACCTGCTACGTCATGGATGAAAAACGCCGCTTAGAGGGCGTTGTGACGGTCAAGGATCTTCTGATGAATGATTATGCGGCGCTCATGGGCGATATCATGGATCCGCATGTGATCAAGGCGTATACGACGGAAGACCAGGAAAAGGTCGTGGAGACGTTCAATGAGTACAACCTCTTGAGTTTACCGGTTGTGGACGGCGAAGACCGTCTGGTCGGCATCATCACGGTCGATGATGTCATGGATGTCATGGAGCAGGAGGCGACGGAGGACTTCGAGAAGATGGCGGCGATGCTGCCGAGTGAGAAGCCGTACCTGAAGACGGGTGTGTTCCAGCTCGCGAGAAACCGTATTCCGTGGCTGATGATCCTGATGTTGAGCAGTATGGTGACCGGCGGTATTTTGTTAAAATATGAGAATGCCTTTTCGGTAATTCCGCTTTTGGTTACGTTTATTCCGATGCTGATGGATACGGGCGGAAACTCCGGCAGCCAGGCGAGCACGATGATCATCCGTGGTATGGCGGTCGGCGAGGTAGAACCGGCGGATATTCTGAAAGTTATGTGGAAAGAAATCCGCGTGGGAATGCTCTGTGGACTTTCTCTGGCGCTTGTCAATTTCGTTCGCCTGATGATCCAGTATCCGGGGCAGGTACTCATCTGCCTGACGGTAGTTATCAGCCTGTTCTGCACGGTTATCATCGCGAAGACGATCGGATGTGTGCTTCCGATTGCGGCGAAGACGATCCATCTCGACCCGGCGATCATGGCGTCGCCGATGATCACGACGATCGTGGATGCGTGCAGCCTGATGATTTATTTCCAGCTGGCGTGCCATCTGCTGAATATGAAGGCGTGATATAAATTACCTGCCTGCTGGCCCATGTTTTCGTACGGTCAGCGCAGTAAATGCGCAGACCTATGGAACAGTTACTTTATTTTATAATTCCAATATTTTAATTATTTCTAGGAAAGGAAAAACTGTTTGGAACATAAGCTTCCAGACAGCCGTGTGAAAAGTATGACAAAGATCAGAACCAGATACGCACCGAGCCCGACAGGCAAAATGCATGTAGGAAACTTAAGAACTGCATTATACGCATACCTGATTGCAAAACATGAGGGCGGCGATTTTATCCTGCGAATCGAGGATACCGATCAGGAGCGTTTCGTTGAAGGCGCGACCGAGATCATTTACAATACGATGCGCGATACCGGACTGAAACATGACGAAGGTCCGGACATCGGCGGTCCGGTTGGCCCGTATGTACAGAGCGACCGTCAGAAACAGGGCATCTACATGGAATATGCGAAGAAGCTGATCGATAAAGGCGAAGCTTATTACTGTTTCTGCGATCAGGAACGCTTAAACAGCTTAAAGAGAGAAGTAAACGGCGAAGAGATCATGACCTATGATAAGCACTGCCTGCACCTTTCCAAGGAAGAGGTAGAGGCAAACTTAAAGGCAGGAAAGCCGTTTGTCATCCGTCAGAACAACCCGACCGAGGGAAAGACTACCTTCCACGATGAGATTTACGGGGATATTTCCGTAGATAACTCCGAGCTGGACGATATGGTTTTAATCAAATCGGATGGATTCCCGACCTACAACTTCGCAAATGTGGTGGACGATCATTTACAGCAGATCACCCATGTAGTCCGCGGTAACGAGTACCTGTCTTCTTCACCGAAGTACAACCGTCTGTACGACGCATTCGGATGGGAGGTTCCGGTTTATGTGCACTGCCCGACCATCACGAACGAGGAGCACAAGAAGCTGAGCAAGCGAAGCGGTCATTCTTCCTATCAGGATCTGATCGATCAGGGCTTCATTTCCGAGGCAGTTGTCAACTTCGTTGCCCTGCTTGGCTGGTCACCGGAAAATAATCAGGAGATTTTCTCCTTAGACGAGCTGGTAAAAGAGTTCAACTACAAGAATATCAGCAAATCTCCGGCTGTTTTCGATATGGTAAAACTGAAATGGATGAACGGCGAGTACATCAAGGCGATGGATTTTGATAAGTTCTATGAGATGGCAGAGCCGTACATCAAGAAAGTAATCACCAAGGATCTGGATCTGAAGAAGATCGCGGCGATGGTTAAGACGAGAATCGAGATTTTCCCGGATATCGAGGGACACATCGATTTCTTTGAGACACTGCCGGAGTATGATCCGCAGATGTATGTTCACAAGAAGATGAAGACCAATCTGGAGACATCCTTAAAGGTATTAAAAGATGTTCTGCCGATTCTGGAAGCACAGGAAGATTACTCCAACGACGCCCTGTACGCGGCGCTGTCCGAGTATGTATCCAAAGAGGGCGTTAAGACCGGCTTCGTCATGTGGCCGATCCGTACCGCTGTATCCGGCAAGCAGATGACGCCGGCAGGCGCGACCGAGATCATGGAAGTGCTTGGCAAGGAAGAGTCGATCCGCCGTATCAAGAAGGGGATTGAACTTCTGGAGGCACAGCAGTAGGCTGTCGTAACCGTCGATGTTCGACTTGAAGCAAGTTTTTATCTCAGTCGAGAAGACTCCCACATCTTCAGGTGGTGAGTAATAGCAAATTTGTCTCAGTGGGAGTCCATTCTCCGACTGAGATAAATGCTCCGCGAGGATGCGCAGTGATTCTGATAGGAATATGTCAGCTTTGCTGACCAGAATCACGCGCCAAGTCTCACGGACGTTCGACTTGAATCTCAGATTAAATCAGTAGGTAGTAAATAAACAACTGCTTTTTCATGTATCGTAGATGCATGAAAAGCAGTGAAAAGGTGCGCTTTGTGAGAAATACATTCCAAGGCGCACTTTTCTTACATTTGTACTTGACAGATTTGCTTCAGATGCGCGGCAGAAGGATGTCTTGCACGTCAAAATGCGAATTTCGAAGCAAATATGCCGAGATATTCTTGAATTGTGGAGTAAGGAAACAGGAAATGGCATTCAGTAAAGCACAGACACAGGCAATCATGCATAAAGATGGTCCCATGATGGTTCTGGCGGGACCGGGATCAGGGAAAACAACGGTGATCACCCATCGGGTCCAGTATCTGACGAAGGAGTACGGAATCGATCCGGGGGATATTCTTGTGATTACCTTTACCCGGGCAGCAGCCGAGGAGATGCGGGAGCGGTATGAAGCATTGACCGGCGGCGGCTCCAGAGTCACCTTCGGTACTTTTCATTCGATCTTTTTTAGGATCTTAAAGCTGGCATACCGATATACCGCTGACAATATTGTCCGGGAAGAGCAGCAGATGCAGTTTGTCCGGGAGCTGGCTCAGGCCGGAGGTCTGGAGCCGGAGGATGAAAATGAGTTTGCAGCCTCCATTTTAAGTGAGATAAGCTCTGTCAAGGGAGAGAGGATTGCACTGGAACATTACTATTCCAAAAACTGTCCGGATGCAGTTTTCCGTCAGCTCTATGCAGGCTATGAAGAGAAAATGCGCCGGGCCGGACTCATCGATTTCGATGACATGATGGTGCTGTGTCTGGAACTTTTTACGGAAAGAAAAGATATCCTGTCTGCCTGGCAGAGGAGGTATCGGTACATCCTGATTGATGAGTTTCAGGACATCAACCGGCTTCAATATGAGATCGTGCGGATGTTAGCCAAGCCGGAAGATAATCTTTTTATCGTGGGCGATGATGATCAGTCGATTTACCGGTTTCGTGGGGCCAAACCGGAGATTATGCTGGGATTTGAGCGGGATTATCCGGGTGCCGGACGGATTCTTCTGGATGTGAATTACCGCAGTACCGAGGAGATCGTGGCACCGGCATTGCGGCTGATCAGAGAAAACCAGAAACGTTTTTCAAAGGCCATCCATACAACGGGACGGCATGGGAAGAATGTGATTACGAAGCTCTGGCAGGATCCTGGGGAGGAAAATCTGGCCATCGCCAGGGAGATACAGCTGTATCTGCAGTCGGGAGTGCGGCCGGGGGATATCGCAGTTTTATACCGGACCAATGCTGGTCCTCGTTTTCTGATGGAAAAGCTGATGGAATACAACCTTCCCTTCCGGACAAGGGATACGGTGCCGAACCTCTATGAACACTGGATTTCGCGAAATATCCTGACCTATATCCGGATCGCCATGGGAAGCCGGGCGCGGGAAGATATTTTGCAGGTCATCAACCGTCCGAAGCGTTATATCAGCCGGGATGCGATGCCGGATGAGACGGTTTCGTTCGAGAAGATGAAGGCATTCTATGCGGAGAAAGACTGGATTGCCGAGCGGATCGAGAGTCTGGAAGGCGATCTGCGGGCCATCGCCCGGATGTCACCTCTGGCAGCCGTCAATTATATCCGCCAGGGCATAGGATACGACGAATATCTGATCGAGTATGCGGCATTCCGTCGGATGCGGCCGGAGGAACTTTTAGAGACTGCCGATGAGTTAAAAGAAAGTGCGGCGGGTTTCAAGACCTTTGACGAGTGGTTTGCACACATCGAGGCGTACAAGGAGGAACTGCTCCGGCAGGCGGCGCAGCGGCGGACGGAGACGGACGCGATCACGCTCGCGACGATGCACAGTGCCAAGGGGCTGGAATTTCCCATTGTCTATATTCTCGATGCCAATGAGGGAATCACACCGCACAGCCGCGCGATGCTGGACGAGGATATGGAGGAAGAACGACGTCTGTTCTATGTGGCAATGACGCGTGCAAAGACCCGGCTGCATGTATATGCGGTGCGGGAGAGGTACCATAAAAAGGCGGAAGTATCGCGGTTTGTGTGGGAGTATCTGGGGCGGGATGGAGATAGCAGGTAACGAAATTCACAATGAAAATCGGGAAATCATATAAATAACGGTATTAAACATATATTGTGTACAGTTTGTTGACATTTTTTGAAAATTGTTTAATAATAACATCAAGAGAATGAATCTTCATGGGCGTCAAAAGAGATGAAAGGTAAACAGAGAGGAGATGGGAGAATGAAAGGTATACGAAGGGCGGCAGCGGTGTGTCTGACAATGACATTGGCAGTATCGACATTATTTGGAAATACAGCATGGGCGGATATGCCGCAGAAGACGGAGAGAAAAAAATGTGTCCATGTGCATACCGAGGAGTGCTACGGCGAGCCGGATGAGGAAGCAACCTCGTCCCAGATAGGAGAAGAGCCGACGGAATGTACCCACATCTGCACTGTAGAAAGCGGATGCATACGGAATACAGCCGCGTCTTCCGGTATGAACGAGGACGATTCTGAAACCGGGCCGGATGATGAAGAAACCAACGATCAGAAAGATTCTGCTGACAAAGAGGAGAATGCACCTTCCGTCAGTACACCATCGGATATGGAAGATACGACAGTTCCAGGCGGAACAGTGATACCGGCTGTGAAGTCCCAGATCTTCTCCTGGTCCTGGTATGATCCGGAAGAGAATCTGCTGGATGGCAAATTAGAGCTTAGCGGAGTTACCGAGGAAGCCCAGCCATCCTTCGAAGAGGTCACGGAGTACTTACCACAGGCTATTATTGCCCAGGTCGGAGAAGAAAGCGAAGCTGGTAAAGAGGAAAAACTTCCGATCACTGGCTGGAGCTGTAACGAGTATGTGCAGGATGAAGAAGGCCGCTGGCCGCTGGAAGGCACCTATGAGTTTGCAGCAGAGCTGCCGGAGGTATATGAACTGGCGGAAGATGTAGAGGCGCTGGTGGTGGAAGTGTCTGTGACGGGAGACCAGGCGGCGTTGACGGCGTATGATCCTAATAATGTTGTGTTAAGTGTAAATTTTGAAGAAGGGAACTCTTTTAAAAATCTTGCCTATAATGAGAGTGGGTTTTCTAGTCTTCGCAACGACGTAATGAATTTATTGAATCAGCACGGTATAACGGTTACTAGTTCAGGAGAAAATAGATTTCAATTAATAATGACGAATGCTTCCGTACAGAACCTTGAGTTAAGCAGGGGAACATGGGAGATAGTATTAAATGGAAGAAATGTATTAGAGGGGAAAGGGACAGAGGTTGGAGGAGTTGGCCTCAAAATTAAGGAAAATGTAAGTGCGACAATTAAGGCAGAAACAGCATCGGCTTCGTTGACAGTTAAGAATTCTCCAACGAAAAGAACAAGTGATGATGCATCCAGCGCAATAGTGGTCGCAGGCAGCTTGACGATAGAGAGTGGAACGATAGAAGCAGCTGCCTATGCGGAACAAAATAGCGATCCAGTTTCAGGAGCTATTGTTGTGCAAAGCAATGGAACTTTAAATATTAGCGGAGGCTCTGTTACTGCTGCGGGAACACACAAGAATGGTGTGTATGTCCGTAGAAATTTCCAGATGACTGGTGGAAGTTTAACGGTAACCGGAAGTGGAAAACCCGGAATTGAGAATGAGGGTAATTTTAAACTTTCAGGTGGAACAATTTCAACAAAATCTAATAGTGATGGAATAGGATTTTTGCAGAGGGGTGGATCTGCAACGATCCAAGCCAAGGAACTGAATACCGATCGATTATACATTAATGGAAATAGTTCCTTCACTGTTGCAAGAGGCGGAAAGGTAACCTCTGGAAGTACGATAATTGATAGTGGTACACTTACCAATGAAGGGGAATTTGTTTCAAATGGTCCATTTAAAAAAGAAAAAGGAACATTTATCAATAAAGGCACAATCAGCGGAAACGGAAGCCTGCCCGATGATTTAAAGCAGAAACCGGATTCAATTACAGGTTATACAGCGGAAATTAGTGAAAATTATAAAGAAAATATGTCGATCAATGTTCCAAGCCTTGCGGGTATTCATAAACCGGTTAACGCCGGAAACCTGCAATATGAACTTGCTGAATATACAGGAAGTGATAAGGGAGAAGGAACGATTAACGAGGAAACAGGTCAGTTGACGGTGAAGAAGGCTGGTGTATTTAAAATCAAGGTGAATACACAGGCAAGTGGATTATATGAAGCCGGAAAAAATCCGGTTTATATAACATTGACGGTTAATAAAGCAGCTTTTCCTGATCACTGGAATTTGATCGTAACGGCTACCAGAGATATATATAATGGATCTAAAGGGTATCCGGCAGCTGCCATTAGCGCAAGTGGCATTCCTAAAGGTGCAGGATACGAATATCAGCTGAAGCGTACAAAGAATACGGATGATTTACAAGAAGCTCAGTGGGAGTCGGAGTGTCCGAAGATTGTGAATGTAGCAGAGTCGGAGCAGTTTGTATTTGTAAGGGTGACAGTAGATAATTACGAGTCGAAGGTATTTTGCTCTGATAACCGAACGAGTATTACCGAACGGAGTTTTACAGATACAAAAGTAACACTTGAACCAGAGACCGTCATTTATAATGGTCAATCCCAGAACCCGGAGATCAAGGTGGTTGAGAACTGGCAGGGAACTTCCGAGGATGAAGTGAATAAGGCGGATTATACAATCAAATATTGGACATATTGGACAGGAACTGATAATAGTATAGTTAGAGAGCGAAAAGATGCTGGAACATACACTGTCCATCTGTTGGGACAGGGAAATTATAAGAATGAATCGAATACAGCTATATTTACAATCGACAAGTGTAAATTAAATGCACGGATAACAGGAGACTTTTTCGATAAAGTCTATGATGGAACGACAGATATTACGGAGGAGCAGAATTTATCCGTTCAGCTTTACAGTGATTCCGGCACTCCTGATTCTCAGGATGTTCGTGCTGACCAGGTGAATTTGGCATATCAGAGTGCGGATGTTGGAGAGCATGATATTGAGGCGGCAAATATCACGTTAGCAGGTGACAATGCAAAGAATTATGAGCTGACAGAAAATAGCACATCTATCAAAGGCAGCATCATAGCACGTGATTTTGCATCCATGACTGTGTCGGCAGATCCGCTTACCTACAATGGTACCGAACAGAAGCCGCAGATCCATGCATCTGTGGAAACCGGTCTTTCAAATGTGAGTCTGGATGCAGTGGTATTTACTTATTCTAAGAATGGAGTGGATTACCAGAGTGAGATCCCGGGCTTTACAGATGCGGGAACTTATCAGGTATATGTGAAAGCTTCGATGGACAATTTTAATGATGCTGTAAAAACAGTCAATGTGACGGTTCAGCAAGCGCCTTCAAGCTCAGGCAGTCATTCAGGCGGCGGAAAAGACAGTGGCGGAAAAGGCAGCGGCGGAAAAGGCAGCAGTGGAAAAAGCAGCAGCGGAAGTTCCGGCACAGTAACCAAAGATAGCCAGAAAGGCTACCGCAGCGAGGAGCAGGGGGTTATCACCGGTGCATCGAATCAGGCAGTGAATGATGGTTACAGCCATTGGATAAAGGATGCCAGAGGCTGGTGGCTCCGCTACAGTGACGGCACCTGGCCTATGGGCAATACCGGTGCATTTCATTGGGAAAAAGTCAACGGCAGATGGTGGGCATTTGGCGCTGAGGGATATCTGAGTACCGGCTGGATCTATGACACCCTGTATCAGGGATGGTTCTATATGGACGAAAACCAGGGTATGCTTACAGGATGGCAGTTCATCAATGGAAAATGGTATTATCTGAATCCGAATCAAGACGGCAGTGCCGGCATTATGTATTCAAAACGCCGGACACCGGACGGCTGGTACGTGAAAGAAGACGGCAGCTGGGATGAAGAGGCGGGAAGATAATAGGTAAAAGAGTTATTTAAAGCGGTTGATCGGGAGGTCAGCCGCTTTTCTTTGATCATATTGAGGTCTTAAAAATTGAAAAACATATCAATGAATTGATTGATAAAAGAACGGAGATACGATAAACTATTTATTATAGAGGAAAGTATATTTCAGCCGAGAAAGGAGGAGCTATGCCATTACCTAAATACAAAACGTATACAGTACAAGATATATATGATCTTCCGGAAGGAACCCGTGCAGAATTGATAGATGGTACCATGTATATGATGGCACCTCCAAGCCGGGCTCATCAGGAAATTGTAGGTGAAATATTTGCAGTTATTCGGGACTATATTAAGCAGAAAGGCGGAGTATGCAGGCCTTATGTCGCTCCATTTGCAGTTTTTTTAAACGAGGATGATCATACTTACGTAGAGCCGGATGTAAGCGTGATCTGCGATCCATCTAAATTAAATGATAAAGGATGTGCGGGAGCACCGGATTGGATTATTGAAGTGGTATCACCGGGAAGCCAGCGGATTGACTACATGATAAAGCTTTTTAAATATCGCACGGCCGGTGTCCGTGAATATTGGATCGTGGATAAAACGAAAAACAGGATTATTGTATATAATTTTGAAAAGAATGATATGAACGAATATACATTTTCTGATCTTGTTCCGGCAGGGATTTATGATGATTTGAATATCGATTTTGCAAAAATTGACGAATTGCTGTGAGCGTTGAATGGTTAGTATATCGGGTTGGGAATTATAAAAAGAAGTATTTTGTGCGGACTATAAGGATTAGTTAAAGCGGTTGATTAAGGTGTTGATCAGCCGCTTTTTTTACGGAAAATATTATCATTGTATGGAATTTTAGCCAGGCGGTATTATTTCATAAGTTGAATTATTCACGTTTTCGTGATACACTTTCTATATATCTGTTGGCAGGCGAATGGAGGAATGACATGGCGGTCAGTTATAAAAAATTATTCCATTTATTGATAGAAAAAAATATGACAAATGCACAGTTGCAGAAGGAGGCTGGTTTCTCTGCAAATATTATCACACGGCTGAAACGTAATGGGTATATTTCCCTCGAGAGTATAGAGAGTATATGCCGTGTTATGAACTGTGGCGTTGACGATATTCTGGAATTTGTACCAGAGGATAACGGAGGAAAAGAGAATGGTTGATACCAAAAAGGAACAGGAACGTGATGAGTTACACCGTGCAATATGGGCGATTGCAGATGAACTGCGTGGAGCAGTCGATGGTTGGGACTTCAAAAATTATGTTCTTGGCACGATGTTCTATCGTTATATTTCCGAAAACCTGTGTAATTACATAAACAGCGGTGAGATCGATGCGGGTAACACTGATTTTGACTTTGCAAAAATGCCGGATGAGGATGCAGAAGAAGCAAGAGAAGGACTGGTAGAGGAAAAAGGATTTTTTATCCTTCCGAGTGAACTTTTCTGTAATGTCCGTGCTAATGCTGCGAATGATGAAAACTTAAATGAAACACTGGAGCGTGTGTTTCGCCACATTGAGGAATCAGCGAAAGGCAGTGAGGCAGAGAGCGACTTTGCCGGACTGTTCGATGACTATGATGTAAACAGCAATAAACTGGGTTCTACAGTTGCAAAGCGTAATGAAAAACTTGTAAAACTACTGAATGGCGTAGGAGAAATGAATCTGGGAGATGTGAAAGATCATTCTATTGACGCCTTTGGCGATGCGTATGAGTACCTTATGACTATGTATGCATCGAATGCCGGAAAATCTGGTGGAGAGTTCTTTACTCCGGCAGATGTGTCCGAACTGCTCACACGCCTTGGAACTGTAGACAAAACGGAAATTAATAAAGTATATGATCCGGCTTGTGGTTCGGGTTCATTGCTTTTAAAGGCTGAGAAAATTCTTGGCAAGGACGCTATACGTAACGGTTTTTACGGACAAGAAATTAATATCACAACCTACAACCTGTGCCGTATTAATATGTTCCTGCATGATGTGGGATTTGATAAATTTAACATTGCATGTGAAGATACATTGCTTAGTCCGCAACATTGGGATGATGAGCCGTTTGAGCTGATCGTGTCTAATCCACCATATTCTATCAAGTGGGCGGGAGACGAAAATCCATTGCTCATTAATGACCCTCGTTTTGCTCCGGCAGGAGTTTTGGCACCTAAGAGTAAAGCAGATATGGCATTTATCATGCACAGCCTGTCATGGCTTGCGTCTAACGGAACTGCCGCCATTGTATGTTTTCCGGGAATCATGTACCGTGGTGGTGCAGAGCAGAAAATCCGTAAATATCTGGTAGATAACAACTATGTGGATTGCGTTATTCAGTTGCCGAGTAATCTGTTCTTTGGTACTTCGATTGCAACCTGTATCATGGTAATGAAAAAGAACAAGGCAGACAACAAGACACTGTTTATTGATGCCACAGGCGAGTGTGTGAAGGTTACCAACAACAATAAGCTGACACCAGAGAATATCGACCGTATTGTGGATGTGTTTGCTAAGCGTGAAGAAGTGGAGCATTTTGCACATCTGGCAAGCTATGAAGAAGTATCTGGCAATGATTATAATTTGTCTGTGTCCACCTATGTTGAAGCCGAAGATACCAGAGAGAAAATTGATATCGTGAAGTTGAATGCAGAAATTAAGGAAATTGTTGCCCGTGAGCAGGTACTCCGTGATGAGATTGATAAGATTATCGCAGAAATCGAGGTGTGATTTATGGGAGAATTTTTTCCGAATCAATACTGGGGAATAGATATATGGAAACATCAGGAATTGCCGATAATAGAATCACATGATTTTAATTTTTTTAGATGCCTTGAATTTAACAAAAGTTATTATGGAAAAACAGTAAGTGAACTTCATAGCGGGAATCTGAGATTAAGTAGAAAAGATAATAGGTACTCAAATCTTTTTCCTGGTCAAAAGCTGTCATATTGGGCAGACAGTCCACAAACGGCAAGGGCAGAAATAAAAAAGTGGGGATCAGGTAATAATATTTTGACATTTTGGGCATATGATGATGGGAGCAGCTTTATTCCTACAATTTATCCAGCTGAAAATATTCGGATAATTGATGGTGTTCATTTTGGTTTTGATAAGATTTTGAAAAAAGTTGGCAACCATGAAGAACTGACCCGTAGAGAAAAAGAGTTTATTGATAAAATAGGACGTGAAAAGCCAGATTGTTTGGCATATTCTTCAGAAGCCAAAGCGGGAGGTATATGCTTTTTATTTTTTGAACAAGGATTTAAAAAACTTTCACTTCGTGAGGTAGCATTACGTTTAGGTGATTATAAAGGAAAGAACACAGCAAAGGTGATTTGTGCATTTACAAGTGATTTTACTCCTGTATTGGAAGGCTATGGCTATTATTATTCTCCAATTGCAAAGATAAAATATGATGATAAGTACACGACAAGTGATGAATATATACTGCGAAAGCAAGTTGAGGATTATTCATATGAACAAATAACGGAGATGATGCGATGAGCAGATTAGATGAATTAATTGAGAAATTGTGTCCAGACGGAGTTGAAATGCATGAACTTCAAGAATTGTTTACTACAAGGAATGGATACACACCTTCTAAATCTAAAAGTGAGTTTTGGGAAAATGGAACAGTCCCTTGGTTTAAGATGGAAGATATAAGAGCCAATGGTAACATATTATCGGATGCACTTCAGCATGTGAATGAATGCGCGGTAAAAGGGCAATTATTTCCTGAAAATTCAATTATAGTAGCAACTTCGGCAACTGTTGGAGAACATGCACTTATAACAGTTCCATCACTTGCAAATCAGAGATTTACCTATCTAATGGTTAAACCTGAATATGAAGATAGGTTTATGCCTAAATTTTTGTTTTATTATTGCTACAAACTTGACAAGTATTGTTTGCAAAATTTGAATCAATCGAGTTTTGCATCTGTTGATATGAAAAAATTTGCAAAGTTTAAGTTCCCTGTACCTCCTCTGGAGGTACAACGTGAAATAGTCCATATTTTGGACTATTTCACGTTACTTACAGCCGAGCTTACAGCCGAGCTTACAGCCGAGCTTACGGCTCGTCAGAAGCAGTATGAATATTACAGGGATAAGTTACTGTATTTTAAAGAATTATCATAACTGTTCAGAGCCAGCCTCCAAAATGCTACGCATTTTGGAGGTGTGGCGTATTCGCCAAATAGATTTCCGGATAAGAGTGTTCGCTCGTGCGAGCACGGCTTTCACTTTCATCGGAAATCTGCTAGGCTCTGAACAGTTACAAATTACCAAAGTAAGGAGGCGAGGATGTGCCGTACTTTAATATTGTAGCGGAGACATCGGAGAATACCGTTGTCACAGAATATGAGCCAGTCAAGAAGCGTTCTGACAGTTACCAGAGCGAAGCAGAACTGGAACAGGAGTTTATCCGTTTGCTCTGTGAACAGGGATATGAATATCTGCCTATTCACACGGAGAAAGACCTGATTGCCAATTTACGTAAGAAATTAGAGGAACTGAATAACTATCAGTTTTCAGATACAGAATGGGATGATTTTTTCAAAAATGCCGTTGCCAATCCCAATGAGCATATCGTGGAAAAGACTCGGAAGATACAGGAAGACAATGTTCAGGTTCTGACTCGTGATGACGGTTCTTCCAAGAATATTACGCTTATAGATAAAAAGAACATCCATAACAACAGGCTGCAGGTCATCAATCAGTACAAGGTGAATGCCTTCACAGAGAATGGTGCGAAGCATGACAACCGCTATGATGTTACAGTATTGGTAAACGGTCTGCCTCTTGTGCATATTGAGCTGAAACGCAGAGGAGTTGCTATCCGTGAAGCATTCAATCAGATCAACCGCTACCAGAGAGATTCTTTCTGGGCAGGATGCGGATTGTATGAATACATTCAGATTTTTGTTATTTCCAATGGTACAAACACAAAGTATTATTCCAACAGTACCAGACGGAATGCGGAAAAGGAACATGAGAAGCGGGGAGCAAGTAAGACAAAGACCAGTAACAGTTTTGAGTTTACCTGCTTCTGGGCAGATGCCAATAACCGTG